>Ga0315289_10006676_pt1 | contig 16932 bp, 13 predicted proteins | sample YL17G11_40_MG_FD_203452 | JGI IMG/M metagenome (GOLD analysis project Ga0315289, IMG submission 203452) | Sediment microbial communities from Yellowstone Lake, YNP, Wyoming, USA - YL17G11_40 | ecosystem: Environmental > Aquatic > Freshwater > Lake > Sediment | place: USA: Wyoming | collected... | reverse complement strand
CCTCGTGGAAACGGGGATTTGTTCAAACAATGACTTGATTCCCGTTTTCACGGGAATGACAACACTACTTAAATTGTCAGTTGTCCGTTTTGCATTATAAATTTATTGAAGGTAAAAAGAAATGAGGGAATTTTTAATTTTCTTTTTTGTTTCCGCTATTATTGTTTCCGCATTTTTACTATATGCTGAAGAAACCCCTGAGAAATTAATCCTCCCGCAAGAATTTTATGCCATTGATTCCCCCGAAGAGTCCACAGGAAGTATATGCCTTATCTGGTCAAAATCTCCTACAGAAGGTAAAGACATAGAATATTTCATTTATCAGTCAACTTCTAAAGAAGGGTCCTTTACCGAATTTGAGAAAATAGATTCAACGAATGAAAAGTTAAAATTAAGCAGTAATTCGACCTATTTTGGTCTCTGGAAGAGAAATGAGAATTATCGTTATAAAGAAATTAATTTAACCATTAAAACTATTAGAACAACAATTAAAGACATTTCTACAGGAAATGAACTTTTGAGTTATACTTATGAGGAACCGGGCGAAACGGTTGAGAAGTTTAAGACAGATTCAGAAACTGGAGAAGAAGTTTTTAATTATAGTTACAAGGATATTAATACAGGAGAAGTTAAAAGTGGAGTGTTCGTCATTTCCAAAAGGGTGGATGATAAAACCAAAGCTATTAATGAGGTTATAACTAAAGTTATTGCTACCAGAATAGACCCTAAGTATTTTAAACTCGGAATGATGAGAAAAACTGATCTTGAGCCTTTGATGTTGCCTGATATTGTGACGGCTCAACCAAGAATAAATTTTTTCAAATGGTCAAAACTCAATAATATAGTTGTCTTAATTTTGATGTATATTTTTGTGTATTATTATATTAATAAGGCGAAAAAGAATCCAAATATTTTCCTGCGGAAAATTGCGGGTTTGGATGCAGTGGATGATGCGATTGGTCGAGCTACGGAGATGGGCAAACCGATTCTTTATTCCACAGGATATTATGATGCAAGTGAAATATCCACGATTGCCTCAATCAATATATTAGGACAGGTAGCTAAAAAGGTGGCGAATTATGATTCGCGTATAATCGTGCCTTGTAAATGGCCTATAGCGATGACAGTATGTCAGGAAGTTGTTAAGGAAGCATATATCGATGCGGGACGACCTGATGCTTACAATCCAAACGATATATTCTTTATAGCCGGTGAACAATTCAGTTATACTGCGGCGGTTAATGGTTTAATGGTCAGAGAAAAACCTGCCGCGAACTTTTTATTAGGGACATTTGCTGGAGAGTCGTTATTATTAGCAGAGACAGGCAACACGATTGGGGCAATTCAGATTGCTGGAACGGATTCTGTGTATCAAATACCATTTTTTATTGCAGCTTGCGATTATTGTTTAATTGGAGAAGAGTTATATGCGGCAAGCGCCTATTTATCACGTGAACCGAGAATTGTTGGGACATTAAAAGGACAGGATATGGGAAAAATCCTGATTGTTTTAGCTATTGTATTGGGGATATTTTTTGTAACTTTGAGTTCATTCACTTATAATGAATATTTTAATTTAATAAAGTATTTTTTTACAGTGAGATAATGTAGGGGCGTGATTTATCACGCCCGAATATTTGGGTTTGATAAATCAAACCCCTACAAAAAAGCAGGAGAAAAGTTATGCAGCTTTATAAAAGGCGGATTCCACTGACAATTGTCTTTATAATGGGTATCGGTTTAATAATCTGTTATTATATACCCCTTAAAACCTCTGATAATATTCTTAATGAATCAATGAAATGGGTGAGAATCATTGCAGCCTTTTCACTTGTCATAGGTGTTTATAGTTTAATGAGAAGTCATTATATAAAAATCAGTAAACAATCCTCTGGTTGGGCTTATTCTATAGTTATGTTTATATTTTTAATCATAACACTGATTGCAGGATTTGGTTGGGGTTCTAAAGGTAAATCATTTCAATGGATTTTTGATTGGATTAATGTGCCTGCCAGCTCAACAGTTTTTTCGATTTTAGCTTTTTATATTGCATCAGCAGCATATCGAGCCTTCAGAGCGAGGAATGTTGAAGCAGCTGTGATGTTAGTTGCAGCGATTATTGTTATGGTAGGCAGAATACCTTTTGGCGATATGATAGCTGATAAGTTACCTCAATCTTTGAAATTTTTGAGTCCTTCCAGTTTGGTCGATTGGTTAATGAATAAACCAGGTATGGCGGCGAGAAGAGCGATTATGTTAGGGATTTGCTTAAGTGTTATCGCCACTTCTATGCGTATTATTTTTGGCATTGAGAGAACTTATATGGGAGGAAAGGATTAAATTCCAGATGTAGCGGTGCGATTTATCGCACATTTATCGTCGGATAAATCCGACCGCTACATATTAATTGCGACAGGGATGTCGTATTGCATATTGAGACAGTGGAAAGGAATAGTCATTTATGGAACAGCAAAAGCCTGCTTTTATAAGATTTTTAGAGAAGACATTAGTTTTTGACCGGCGATATATCTTCTTATTAGTGGCGCTTGCGGCAATTATACCTACCATATTTCCTTTGAAATTCCGCGTGGACATTACTCATGAAACAAGAGGTGTCTATGATGAGATAGAAAAACTCCCTGATGGTTCACTAATATTCTTTACATTTGATTATGAACCCGCTGGAACACCTGAATGTGACCCATTGGCAAAAGCAATATTAAGGCAATGTTTCAGAAAGAAGTTAAAAGTTGTAGCAACTGCTTTCATTGTTCAGGGAAGTGGTATAGGAGAGAGAATTTTGAAAAAAATAGGGAAAGAGTTTAATTTAAAATATGGTGAGGATTATGCCTGGTTAGGTTATCGTGCGGGTAGCCAGGCGATGATTATAGGTCTCGGGGAGAATTTAAAGGAAACATTTAGAAATGATGTCTATGGAAATTCCACCAAAGATTTACCCATTTTAAAAAATGTAAACTCCTTAAAAGATTTTCCATATTTGGTCTGTGTCCATGATGATAGTTATATTAATTATTGGATTGTCTATGCCTATGAGAGGTTAGGAATCAAGATTGGTTCAGCATGCACAGCTATTATGGCAAGTGGAATGTATCCTTTTCTGGATGCGAAACAAATCACCGGAATTGTTGGAGGACTTAAGGGGGCTTCTGAATACGAGAAGTTAATCGATTATCCAGATTTCGGAACAAAAGGGATGACAGTTCAGTCGATTATTCACTCTTTCATTATTGTGATAATCATTTTAGGAAATCTTGCCTATTTTATTTTAAGTTTCTATTCCAAAAAGGAGCGTTAAAATTTAAGATGTAACGCGAGCTTTAGCTCTCAGGACCATGACATAAATGTCGTGTTATAATTTTTCAAAGGAGCGTTGAAATATGCATATCAATTGGGAAATTGTAGGTATATGGGTTGCGGCAGGTATGACCTTAGCGATTTATAGCTTTCTTTATAAAGATAATCCTTTTTATAAATTAGCAGAATATATTTATGTTGGTGTCTCAACTGGATATATTATTTGCACGGCTTGGGATGAAGTGTTAAAATCTGATTTGTGGAATCCTATTAAGGATAATTTTGCTGAGAACTGGTATCTGATTATTCCGGGTATTATGGGTTTATTGATGTTTACAAGATTTTCAGAGAAGTTTTCCTGGTTAAGTCGCTATCCTTTGGCTTTTATTATTGGTTCAACGGTTGGTTATGCGGCACCGAATACAATTCAAACTTATATCATAAGGCATACAGGTATAATTATTCAGCCGATAGTTGATGCGGCGAAAACAGGTTCATTCTTAGGTTCTATTGATATAAATGCAATTATTACAATTGTCGGTGTTGTGTGCATATTAATTTATTTCTTTTTCTCTATTGAACATAAAGGCATATTAAAACCTGTTGCATATACAGGAATAATATATTTAATGATTTGTTTTGGTGCGATGTTTGGTTATACAATGATGGGTCGATTATCGTTATTAATCGGAAGAGTTAACTTTCTAATTGAAGATTGGATAAAATCTTTTCTCACGTTTTAGTAGGGGCGAACCTGTGTGTTTGCCCATTAACATACCCCCGACTCCAGTAGAGACGCAAAGCATTGCGTCTCTACTAAAGGAAGGGCAGACACAGTAGGGGCAACCCTTGTGGTTGCCCTAAATAAGAGGGTAAGCACAAGGCTTACCCCTACCAAGTTTTATTCAAACAAATCCCATCCTATTGCAGAAGACGTATTTTCTGCCACCGTGCCAAATGTTCCATAACCACTGTTTAAGAAGTCCGTCACATTATTTATTGTTACTGTGTGATTAATTGTATCTACAGAATGCGTTCCAGGTAAAAATTCAAAATTATGAGTGGTTGGATTTCGCTTAACAACTTTCATACTACTTTCTAAACCTAATTCACCATTGAGGGTAACAACATCAGTCTGATCCGGGTCAGTTGAGGGGATATATTCAACAGTAATGTTGACAGCAGTCAATGGGAAAGATGTTGGCGATGATGTTATAGTGAAGATGGCTCCGCTCTGGTCTGGAAATCCTACTCTTTCAAGAAGTTCAGCCTGTCTGATTTTAACATTAAAATCTGTGTCATAGATGAATTCGAGGAATTCGATTTTATGCTTTTTATATAAACAAGTTCCATTTTGCCTGGGTTGGAGAATAGGATTATCTACTGCCATAGGTTTTCCCGATGATTGCTTAATATTGATACTGTTTTCATCTACAAGAACAATTGGTATTGTTCCAAATGTGCCATTATTTATAGAACCATTTGGATTGAGTGATGTCAGGTTTACGCTTACTGTATGATTGACTGTGTCAATGGTCTGAATTCCCTGTACGAGAACGAAATTAAAAGTCCCTAAAGGACTTTCTACAATTTGAAAAATCCGCAGGGATTTATTTATATAACCTGCATCATAATTGATTGATTCAGGGAGGTATTCAAGGGTAAGTGTTGCCGGATTTAGTGAATCAAAATTTACACCCAAAGGAGATGATGTTAATTTAACTGATGAAAAGTTATTTAGATGTGTTTCGGGGAATTCAAGATTAAAGGTATAATCTGAAGCGATGGAATTCGCTGGAATATAAAGTTTATGTTGTTTATAGACAGCATTGGTTGAATTCTGGACACCAATATAACCACCGCTTTGTCCGATAATCTGTGCTATATCAGGGATAAAGACATATTTTATATCGATACCTGAATCATTCTCTTTTCGTAAACCCGAGTCTGTTGCTATTAATTGTGAACGTTTTGAATTCATCGTTATATTGGAAATGTCTTGATCAACGTCGATAGATGATGTGGTTCCATCAATTGTGAGATTAGGTGTTGCACCCAATTCTAACACGGCTTCGGTTGGATAATCTGTATTTTCGGACCCTACAAAACCTGCTCCACCAAGAGAATCTCCCACATTGGGTAAGAAAAAGTTACTTGGAGTTAGGCTCTCAGTATTAACTTCCTGGTCAAATTTTATAACGATTTTATCCATAGGACCACTAAATTCGGACAATTTTTCATTAACTATTAAAGATGCCATATTCTCTGGAACTAATGATTTTGAAATAGAGGGTGAAATATCATCATCCGCATCAACAATACTATTTTTATTTTCATCGATATAGAAAGCATATTTTATTTCAGGACCGATTGGTAATTCTGTATTGCAAGTTTGCATTGATTCACCTGAAAAATCTAAAGTTGAGTTTCCTAAATATAAGTAGGGGTCGATAAAGGCATAGGAAGTCATCTTGTAGATTGTAGGCAATGTGCCAATTTCAAAAATTCCATTTGGATTAGTTATATTTAAAATCTTGTTGCCGACATAGGCATTTTGCCCAAAGATAGCAATTCGATTTACAGTATTAGGATTGTCAAAACTGTTGTAATTATTAAAGAATTGTGGAGTAGCAGGATTAGTGATATCAACGACGTCAATACCACCATTTTGAAGGGCAAGATATGCATAGTTTCCAGATATATCAAGGTCTTTAACGGGATTCGATGGTGAATAGTGTCCGATTTCTAATGGTGTGGAAGGATTAGAGATGTCGATTATCCTCATTCCACCACTTTCACAAGCTATGTACAGGTATGGTCCGTTTAATTTAATTGCAAAAGGATTACCTGTTAAAGATAAGCTTCTAAAAAGAACAGGTTGTGCTGGTGTTATGTCATATATTCTTAAACCGAAATTATAATCTGCAACAAAAGCATATGAGTCTTGAACAAATATTCTTCTTAGCGATGTTCCACTTGAATCAGTCCCGATTAATAAAGGATTATAAGGATTAGAAATATCGATTTTTCTTAGTGCGCCAGATTCCCCTGTAATGAAAGCATAATTACCAATCTGGTTGAGGGCTATTCCCCACGATTTATCATTATTTATAGGTAGATATCCAACGCCTACAATGTTTTTAGGGTAAGAAGTATCAAATATGTTTAATCCGTCTTGATTAATTGCATATAAATATGTGCTATATGTTGTCATATCTTCAGTTTCGACTAAGGAAAAAACATATTTTGCCTCTTCAAAAATATCGGGAGCGGAAGCAGAATTGATTATTTTTAATCCTCCATATTTTGATGCAACGTAAAGATAAGAGTTACTGAAATTTATTCTACTTGCATTGCCGAAAAGAGACAAAGATTTTGCGATAAATGGGTTTGAAATTATGCTGGCATCAACCACTTTAATTCCTGATTCACTATTGGTGATGTAATCATAATTGTTGTTTACAACGATATCTCCTGATTGAATAAATCCATTAACAGAACCTACAAGGGTTGGCGTAGAAGGGTAAGTTACATCAATGATTCTAAGACCTATTCCATTTGTTACGTGAGCATAAGTATTGGATCCAGAGGTAGAAATATCAACACCAGAAGCTCTGCCATCTGCTAATGGATATAAAAATACAGTGTAAGGTGAAAGTGGATTCGAGACATTTATAATAATAAGAGAAGGAGAACTTGGATCATTGTCAGCAATAAAAACGTGATTATTGTTATATGCTATGCCCTGGGCAATATTAGCAACATTGTTTGAGGAAACAACACTTGGATTTGATGCTGTCGAGATATTAACTATATTGAGCAATCCTTTTAAAGTAACATCATTAGAGGTTATGTAGGCATAATTGCCATATAAGGCTAAATCGTAACAATCGCCCTGGATAGATGCAAAACCTTCAATATAAGGATTATCGCTATTGGATACATTGATAACAATAAGACCGCCTTGACCAATAACATAAGCATAGTTTCCCTTTATAACAAGATTTATACTCGAATTAAGATGAAGTATTCCAAGAAGGAAAATGTTAGATTTATCTGTGACATCGATGATTTTAAAGACGTCCTGTTCACAAACATAAGCCTTATTCGAGATAGTAAAGACTGAAGTTGTATTTTTAGCATTTGCTGATATGAAAGCAGTCGGTTTTGAGGTAAAAGGGAAAATAGAATTAAAAATTAAAAGTGAAATTATTAAAGTAATCAGAATTTGTTTTTTATTTTCTAACATTTTTGTATATACCTCTCCTATTATATTTGATACCCCTAATATAATATATCACACGGATTAATGATAATCAAGTTAAATCATTCCTGTCCGTTAAGATTTTAGGAAAATGGTTGAACTGTTGTTCGTATCTGTGAGAGATAGGATTTAATAAAGATTTAGACAGGTATTTCAACCATTGAGTTATATTAATACGATATTTAACCAATTATTAGAATTCATCCCTCAAAATCAATTTAAAAGATTGGTTGATTTGTATCAGGGGGGATAGATATATACCTGTAAACATTTTTCGATTAAATCAAGTTGCAAATTAGCATGTTCGACTCTGTATTCAGACAAAGCAAGATGATTACAGAGCGTGTAATAGTTAAGAAAAAGCCAATTAACTTTGGAAATATCTATTTTGAGTTTAAACATAATAAAAGTAAATAAAAAATATAGTAAGAAAAAATTGAGAAGCAGGTATATACATCCCGAACATTGCAGAATGCATATATCTGAAAAACAACAAAAAACGCATAAAAAAATCAATTTTTAAGATCACCCTATAGTAGTAGGGGGAGTAGTTAGGGTAATTCCGCAAGGCTTATATGGAAAGAAAATCCTGTCTCTTCAGTGTAAGATGGTGTTATAATACTATCAGTGCCGACAACACTACCGACCTTGAAATCCTTATAAGCAGCACCATCAATTACAAGGTTAAAAAGACCGACCATAGCAGTTTCCTGAGCGGTAATAACAGCGCCGGTATATTTGCCATTAATAATATGCATAATCGCCCTGAGGACACCTGTTAAAACCATTTGTTTTGTTTCTGATATAGGGACCGCGTCGATTGTTAATTTAAGAGGAACTCCTGAGATAAGAGTATCTCCGGGACGAAACAGCGGATTAACGCCAAGAAATTAGACACGGATTCAAGAGGATTATTGAACCACGACGACACAACGTTAAATATATTTCTAATTAGTTTTGTTATTTTATTAACATTCTTAGTGTTCGTCGTGCCGTTGTGGTAAATCTATTTTTTTCAGCGTTTATCCGCGTCTATTATTTCATCCGTGTTTGATGTTTGTGTTTAATGTCAGTAGCACTGTCACCTCTTTTATAGATAAAGGAAGTATTGATAGCGATTTTGTATTCTCAGATAAACAGGCAAGATGCCTGTTCTACCAGTTAAATTTTCAGTTGTCGGTTTTACATTTTTAAATTTCCTTGTTATATCACTTTGAGATTTTGAAAATAGTCTCATATTCTTTCTCATTTAAGATTTGAATTATTAGGACAACATTGCGAATAACGAAATGAGTTTAGCCTAAATTGTGCACTACGTTCTTATCACAGAAACCACAGATAGCGAATGTGACTTCCTTCATTTTTTCCACCTCCACAATTCGTATCTTCTCCTCTGTCAAGCCATAAAGCTCATAAACCATCTGGTCAATTTGACGTTCGTATTCTTTGATTGTTGGGCTATTTCTGTTTGATTTGCATAAAAACACCTAAGATTTCCTTTTCTGCAAATTTTTCTATCCCTTTTTCTACTTTCTTCTGCCATTTTTGAGGCATCGAACTAAATATGTCCCTAATAAAATCTTGCTCACCTTTCTCTATAAGCGCTTTCAATATTTTTATTGCCGATTCTTTATCTTTCAATACCTTTTCTGGATCGCGTTTTCTCTGTAGTATTATTAATTTGTGTAACGCAAAATTAGCAGGATGCGGCATAGTTATTGAAATACCCTCTACTTTTGTCTGAATAGTATTTTGAGCGAGAAAATCTAAAAATCTCAAGGTTTGCGCATTAATCCCTAATTGTTTTAATGGGTATGGTTTGTCTAATCCTTTACCTTTCTCGGGAACTAAAAATTCAATAACTAACTGTGGATGTTCTAATTTAATATATCCTTGTGAACCTTTAAAACCAATAACAAAACCAAGGTCTTTTAATAATTCTGCAATATCAATCTTTTTTTTATTTTTACAGGATTAGGAATTAAAAAATCAATATCCCTTGTTCTTATAGTGAGAATATACTTTACATCTGCAAAATAATCCTTATAGAAGAGCATACACCAACTGCCTATAAGAACAATATTTCTTAACACACCCGCCTTATCAAATCTACGCAAAACCTCAATACATAACTCATACTGATTCTTTTCCACGCAGAGTGCTCCTTAAAAATTTAATCTGCTTTTTTACTTGAGATAATAATTTTCTATATTTAGCCCTGTATTTCTTTGCTTCTCTATACCTCTTTACTTCCTCTTCTGATACTTTGCCTTTGTATATAAATTTTACTTTTCCGCCTTCCCTTGTAATAAGATAATAGTATTCGTGCCCTTTAATTCTTTTTTTTACAAGACTTCCTTTGGGCAGTTTAGATAATTCTCTTTCATAATCTTTCTTCATTCGAATAGAATTATCCAGCTCTTCTTTTAACACGCCTTTTATTATTCCCATTTATTCCTCTTCTAATAAAAACATATAAAACAGTTACCATACAATTCACAATATATTACATCTTGTATGGTAACTTATGTCAAATAAAAATTACCATACATATCTTGATATTTATACTTTTGTATGGTAACTAAAATAAAATGGTCATTTTTTATTAAAATTCTCCACAATCTTTATCTCTTCTTTAGTCAATTCGTAAAGTTGGTAAACTAACTGGTCAATTTGACGTTCGTATTCTTTGACTTTTGACTGTTTGGTAGAAATTAGAAGATAATTGTTATCTAATACTTAATTCCTATTTTCTTAAAAAAATCTAATAACGTTAAGCACTTTATATCGAATGTAGCGGATATGTATGGAATCCTGTTTGGCTTATTTTTCTCATCAGCTACAATGATAGCCTCTTCACAAATGCTAAGAGCTATCACCCACGGATCAGCCCACTTTGGTTTATTCATTTCATTTTCCCAATATTTTTTGTCGTATTGCTTCTCAATATCTTTGAGTTTTTTAACTTGAAATTCGTCTATATCTTTGAACATTTTTCTGTTATTTTTACACCAATCATAGATTTCATCTTTTCCAATTTCAATTTCTCCATAAACTTCCAGAGGCGATATTAACTCTCCATTTTTTATCATATCCTCCAAGTTATTCCAAATTGTTGGGAATACATCTCTCCGATAGAGCTTGAGATTTATTAAAGAACTGGTATCAATGCAATATATTGTCTTCGGGAATAATTCTAGCTCTTTGGGCATTCTAAATCACCGTTCTACAAATTTCTCTACATATTTTGATTTTATATTTAAGATGTCTATTACCTCAGAATAGGATATTTTCCCTGAATGATAAAAGTTAGTTGTCTCTTTAATGACTAAATTCCCAACACGATTATGAAATACTTTATTCCAATTTCTGAGACCGCCCTTTTTCTCTTTTAATTTCTCACTACCCTCTCTTTTGAACAGTTTATATTTTTCATTAGTTATATATCCCAACCAGAGAAGTCGGATCATTATTACCTGTTTGCTTACTCCATAAATTTCAGAAAGTTTCGAAATTGCGTTTTTATCCAATGGCGTAAATCTTTTGCACTCCTCTTTTAAGTCTGCTAAAGGAACAAGAAATTCTGCTGAAAATAAATCACATTCTCTCTCTATATTTTCACCTTCTTGCTCAACCTCTATTGAGCATATCGCAGAGGTTTTCTTCATTAGGTGATATAATTCATGAAAAAGAGAGAATAATTTTATTGATGGGTGGTCTCCTTCATTGAGAACAATAACTGAGATGTCAGAAAGAACACTAAATCCTCTAACATCGTCTGCTTTTAATGGTTGTTCTATAATTGATATTAAAAGTTTTTCTTCTAAAACCTGTTTGTAATGTGCCAAAAGTTCTTCTGGTTTTATTGATTTCAATAGTTCCACTTTTAAATATTTTCTAAATTCCTGTGCTAATTCATCCGCTTTTAATTTATCTGAAAAACTGGGGATTTGACTCATTTTATCAGTTAACTCTGCTAATTTATTAGAAAGGTAATAAGCTCTCCTTTCAGCTATATACACCTGTGGAGTTAATCTTTTTTCACGATTTACTCTGTAGTCAGGTAACGCAGGCATTTTATGGAGTGTATCTGAGAAAAATGCAGCAAGGGGGCGGTGATATATATCAGCCAATATTTTTATTTGAGTCAAAGTAAATACGGCACGCCCTTCTTCTGTTTCTTTTATCTTCTCTGCGGTAGCTTGAAGTTTATTAGCAACCTCATCAACGGTATATCCTGAAGTTTCACGAAGCACCCTTAATACTTCCGGATGAACTTTTATTTCTGAAGATTTTACCATTCTTATTTATCTCCTTCTACTATTATTATTTCTTTTTCAGTCAAACCATAAAGTTGGTAAACAAGCTGGTCAATTTGACGTTCGATTCTTTGACTTTTGCCTGTTTTCAAACTTTATGGTCTCCTTCTCCACTTCTGGATAAATATCATCAATCACTTTTTGGATTTCAATTGTCTTTTGTAAGGAGGTGACAATTTTGCAATAAGGTCTTATATCGTCAATACGTCTTCCTTTCCTATCATTCAACAACTTATAACAAATTTGATAACCACCAATCTGATACTCCCAGACTTCTTTTGAAACTCCTTCAAAATATTGGCGTTGATTGATATAGACACGTTTTTCTTTTTCCTCATATCTCAATTTCTCAACTTTATTATCTCTCTCGCCTTGAAATTTGGCAATAGGCGAGTCAAGTTCTGCCGATTTAAGCAAATGCAAATCAACAAGCCTTTTCCCATATTCAGCCATTTTGCAAAATAGTTTGTATTCTTTTGTAAAGGGAATCTTCGGAAAATCTATCTTTAGAAACTCGGCGTATTTTGTTCGGTAATTATTTGAGTAAAGTACAGCATAGATATAATAGAAAATCTCTTCTGTTGTTGGTTCTTTTTTATAAACTTCATAGAGAACGGTAAAAACTTTGGGATTAATATTTGGTTGTCTTTCTTTTGTATCTTTCTCATGGTTAAACAGGTCTTTTTTGTCAATTTCAGGGTTACGATAAAAAGGGAAAACATATGTTTGACCACCAATATAATGAACATCAGTAATAAAATTGGATATAAAAATATGTGAAAAATTTACAGCCTTTGACTCAGAACGAATTGTTACAATTCCCAAATTACTTTCAAAAAAACCAGTCATTATTTCTTTACTTGCTCCTCCTCTGCCGATTTCAATCAAATTAGGCTGATAGTAAATCCATCTTGAATCAAAAGGCCGATATGAATATTTGTAAAATTGATTACGCCAGTTTTCATTACCGCGGACTTTATTGCGCTCACGTGAAGTATTCCAGTATTTCCCATCTTTGATATTGTATGTTAGTCTAAATAATTCGTCATCCAGTTTGTTATCAATCATATTAAAAATTCTTCGCTCTAAATCTTTTTTATTAGTGTCTACTAGAAAATGGTCACGGTTTGTTTTTACACCACTCCCATATTTAATAAATATCTCTGGAATGAATAAAAATTTGTCATACTGAAGTTGTAAAGAAAAATCCTTTTTTATAAAGAAATAGTAAGGATCAACTGGACGTAGCTCTTCCCACTCTGTCGATTTTAAGGAATACTTTTCCAAGAACTCATATTTTTTCTCTCGAATTCCATAAACATCCTGATAATAAATTCTTCCCCGCTCTTTATGTTCTTTATTTTTAACAAGTATAATAATAGAAACGCCTTGTTGTATATCAAAAACATTTTTATCCTTACTGCCATCTGGACATGTTTCTCCTATTCTGCTATTGCCATGTAAGTTTAAAATATAAATTTCTTTAAAACTTTCTAATAATTTTTTACGCATACCTCGATGAATCAAACCAGAAAGATAGGAGTTATTTGTGATCATACCGATGATACCCTGTCCTGATTTGTCAATCTTCCAATGTGCAAAGCGGATAAACTTGATATAGTCATCAGATAACGGTTGAATATTTGTTTCTTGTTTCACTGCGTCTTTGTAATCATCTAAAATGCCCCTAACATATACATTTCGAATCCGCTTTCTGCCTTTTTTATCTCTACCCTCTATTTTTGTAAAATATCCTTCAATAAATTTTGATTTATTAGCTGAACTTACCGAATACGGTGGATTGCCAAGTATCACCAAAATAGGCTGCTCTTTTTTGACCTTGTCTGCCAGATGCGATTCTTCAGAAAGTGAAACCATACCGGGAAGTTCAGTTTGGGCAAGTTCTTCCATCTCCAAGGTATTGGTGAGATAAAGTTTGAATCTATCATCGTCTTGGAGCCTATAGCCCATTTCTTCCAGGAGAAAAGACATCTTCAAATGACCTACTGCGTAAGGTGCCATCATCAGTTCAAACGCGTAGAAATTTTTAAGGATATGCTCCTTAATGAAATTCTCTTTCCCACCTTCGCCATATTTGGAGATAAATTCCTCTACTGCCAATTTGGCTGCCTCAGCTAAAAAGGTAAGAGTCCCTGCTGCAGGGTCTAAAACTGTAACCGACTCGTTTGCAAATCCATCTGCTCTATTAAAATGCTCTTTCAAAATATTATGCAATGAACGGACAATATATGAAACCACTGGCTCTGGGGTATAATAGACGCCTCTTTTTTCTCTCGTTTGTGGGTCATATTCAGCTAAAAAGGTTTCATAGAAATGAACGATAGGGTCTTTACCCTTGCCTTCATGAAAATATTGATGAAGGATATTTTTTACATCAGTAACTGCTAAGACTTCTGAAATATCGTCAATAATCCATTCCATCTGCTTGTGTAGGTCTCCAAGTGAAATATACTTGAAAACATCTCTTAAAATTCCAATAGTGTGTGGAATGCTATCGTAGGCAAGTTTTCTATTAAAGCTATTTTCTGAGCGGGTTCGGGCAGCAAAAAGCCCGTATGTAATGGTCTGTGAATAAAGGTCGGCAAACTCATCTTTTGAAAGACCACTTATTAAATACTTTCTGAATACTTCGTAAAAACCTGAGATAAATCCTTTTCCTATGCTTTCTTCTTCCTTTAACTCCTGCGTGACGACCTCATCCTTCAAAAAGCGTGTTCTCTTTGCTAATTCAATGGCAAGGTTTCTGGCATCATATACCTTAGGCAAAGAAAAGGCGAAAAATTTCTCAAGGAGTTTTAAGAAACCTTCTTCTTTTTCTACTGGAGGGACTGATTTAAGTTTATAAATATGATATGATCTGCCAATAAGAACTCTGTCTATTAATGTACCATTGCGATAAAGTCTGAATTCAAAGAAGTTGGTTAATATAAGATTCGGAAAGGTATGTAGATAGCGTTTTAATTGCTCTGTTGTTTCTATCTGATCCAAATACTCAACTGTTGGCGCTTTGGCTTCGATATATCCAACTATATGTTGTTTTCCATCCCAGATTCTAAAATCAGGATTGCCGGCTTCAGTCTTCTTTGGAAGTGTGGTTATTTGAATATTGTCTATGCTAACTGATTCTGTATATTCCTTTAATAATCCTTCAAGAATAGAGTAATAACTTTCTTCCCTGGCATCTCCACGATTAGCAACGCCGAATATTTTTTTCAGGTATGATCTTAGCATTTTGTCCTTCTCAATAATTTTAAATTCTTAGGCACGGCATGACGTATAAATTGTTCATAGACAAACTGGTTCGTCTATACTCAAAAATTGGACTTTTTATGAAATCAAATCACTTTTGTCCACTAAAGATTTTAGAAAAATGGTTGAACCTCAGTTCCTATCTGTGAGAGATAGGATTTAATAAAAGTTGAGACAATTTGTTCAACCGTTAAATTATATTAATACAATAGTTAACCAATTATTAGATTTTATCCCTCAAAGTCAATTTAAAAGATTTAGATATCAGGGTAAGCCAAAAGGTAAATTTTTCAACATCTTTGAGTGTAATACAAAGAAAAAGTGTATTTTTTGTGACAGAAGAATTTCAAATAACTTGACATAAATGGATTTGTTCTATTATTTTTTGTTTTTGTAAATTATCTTACAAACAAGGTGGTATCTTTAAGATACAATACAGTTGCTTGGTAATGCAGGTATCCCGTCTGCCCTGAACTTGTTTCGCTCTGTCATGCTGATCCTGAAACAAGTTCAGGATGACATTACTTGTTTCAGCATCTAATGAGATTCCGAAACAAGTTCGGAATGACCACTTTGATATGTATCATTGTATGTCAAACAGTAGCGGTTTGATTTATCAAACATAATCGTCGCATAAATGCGACCGCTACATATTAATTGCGACATAAATGTCACATTACAATAGGTGATATAAAATGACAAAAATTGGTGTTTTTATATGTTGGTGTGGTGAAAATATTGCGAGAACTGTTGATGTAGAAAAAGTTACGCAAGTCATTAGTCAGTTGCCCGGTGTTGTTCATAGCGAGAATTATAAATATGTGTGTTCTGACCCCGGTCAGAATAAAATTAAAGATGCTATCAAAGAATATAAACTCGATGGAGTAGTAGTTGCTGCGTGTTCACCTCATATGCATGAATCAACATTTCGGAATACCTGTGCAGAAGCTGGCTTGAATCCTTATTTATGTGAGATGGCGAATATTCGGGAGCATTGCAGTTGGGTTCATGATGATAAAGAAAAAGCGACTGAGAAGGCAATTGACCTTGTAAAAGTTATGGTAAACAAAGTTCGGCGAAATTCCAAGTTGTTCCCGATAAAAGTTCCAATTGAAAAAACAGCTCTTGTTATTGGTGGGGGAATTGCGGGGATTCAGTCGGCGATAGATATTGCAAATGCCGGGCATAAGGTTATTTTAGTTGAGAAAGAACCATCAATTGGTGGGCATATGTCCCAGCTTTCTGAGACATTTCCCACGCTTGATTGCTCTCAGTGTATTTTAACTCCGAGAATGGTAGAATGCTTTAAGCATCCCAATATCACTGTTTATACATATTCAGAAGTTGAAAATGTTGATGGCTATGTGGGAAATTTCAATGTTAAAATAAGAAAGAAAGCGAAGTATGTCGACCATAAGACCTGCACAGGATGCGGTGATTGCTGGAATAAATGCCCACAGAAAAAAATTCCTAATGAATTTGATATGAATCTAAATATGCGAACCGCTATCTATGTTCCTTTTCCACAAGCTGTTCCGAATAAACCAGTGATTGATAAGGAAAATTGCATTAAGCTGACTAAAGATAAATGCGGAATTTGCGAAAAGATTTGTCCACCGAAATCAATCAATTATCAGGATAAAGATGAAATTATCGAAGTTAAGGTTGGAGCAATTGTTGCTTCAACAGGGTTTACATTATATTCCATCGAAAAACATCCCGCTGAGGACGTTTTATAAGGTTATGGTGAATATGGCTATGGGA
>Ga0315289_10006675_pt1 | contig 16934 bp, 24 predicted proteins | sample YL17G11_40_MG_FD_203452 | JGI IMG/M metagenome (GOLD analysis project Ga0315289, IMG submission 203452) | Sediment microbial communities from Yellowstone Lake, YNP, Wyoming, USA - YL17G11_40 | ecosystem: Environmental > Aquatic > Freshwater > Lake > Sediment | place: USA: Wyoming | collected... | reverse complement strand
AGACGGGTGAACGCCCTGGAATATATTCTCATCCCGGAGCTGGGAAGGAATGTGCGGCTCATCCGGATGCAGCTTTCTGAGCGCGAGCGGAGCACGCAGGTCGTGCTTTTGAAGAAAAAGGAGGAATAATCATGCAAGACCGGATAAGGGCCGAACTCAAGGAAAGCGTCGAAATTAAAAATCTGGTGGCCAGATCGCTGGCGCCGCAAATCGAGCAGGCGGCCAAGATCATGATCGAAGCTATAAAGGCGGGCAATAAAATTTTATTTTTCGGCAACGGGGGTTCGGCCGCGGATGCCCAGCACCTGGCCGCCGAACTGATCGGCCGCTACCGCAAAGACCGCCGGTCCCTTCCCGCCATCGCTCTCTCGACCGATACCTCGATCCTCACTTCCCTTTCAAACGATTATGGGTTTGAAGTTGTTTTTGCCAAGCAGGTCGAGGGCCTGGCCAAATCCGGCGATATTGCTTTCGGGATCTCGACTTCCGGCAACTCGCGCAATGTGCTGGAAGGGATAGAAAAAGCCAAAGAGCTGGGCTGCAAAACTATCGGCCTTCTGGGCTGTGACGGCGGCAGAATTGGAGAAGTAGTGGATATTTCCATTATTGTTCCCTGCAAAATCACTCCCCGGATCCAGGAAAGCCACATCACCATTGGCCACATTCTCTGCAGTTTGATCGAGCAAGAACTGTTTGGATGAAAAAGATCTTTGTTACCGGCGCCAGCGGATGCGTCGGCCATTATTTATTTGATATCCTTTCCTCAAACCCTGATTATCAGCTTTATCTTTTAGTCAGAGATCCGGATAAACTAAAATTCGATCCGGAAGCCTTCCCGAACGTGGCGATCATCAAAGATGATCTAAAAAACATCGAAAAACATGCCAATCTTCTCAAAGAGGTGGATTACGTCATCCATCTGGCGGCGGACTGGGGAGGCCATGAAGGGAACCTGGATTACTCTTTGAATCTCTTTAATCTTTTAAATCCGGAAAGTTGTCAGAAAGTCGTTTACTTTTCAACCGCCAGTATTCTCGGTTCCGATAATCAACCGCTGAAAGAAGCGGAAACCATCGGCACCAACTATATCCGCAGTAAATACCAGATCTACAAGAAACTGCCCGAGCTAAAAATTTATCCCCGTGTCGTGACGCTTTTTCCCACCTGGGTCCTGGGCGGCGACGCCAAGCATCCCTATTCCCACGCTTCCGCCGGCATCCTGGCAATGCGAAACTGGCTGTGGCTGATACGGTTTTTCACCGCGGACGCCAGCTTTCATTTTATTCACGCCCGTGACCTGGCTCTGGTCGTGAAGCATCTGCTGGAAAACGAGGTCAAAGCAAAAGAATATGTTCTGGGAAATACCCCTATAACCGCGGGTGAATTTATCAGAAGAACCTGCGAATTCTTTAATCAGAGAGTTTATTTTCAAATTCCGATTTCGCTTTCGCTGGCGCGTTTTCTGGCTTTTATCACCGGCCGCCGGCTGCATCCCTGGGATCTCTACTGCTTTAATAAAAGGTATTTTGAATACAAAGCGGCAAATGCCGCCTATTTTGGGATAAAATCAAATTTGCAGACCGTGGAAGAGATCTTATCGGACATGGTCCGCCCCTAAATGAAAATTCATTTAAAAATCTTAATTATTCTCTTTATTGCGGTTTTTCTTCTGCCAACCGCATCCGTTTCCAAAACTAAGGTTCTGGCTAGCACTTATTATGCCCACAAGTGGAGCGATATCGGCCGCTATAAAAGGGTCTCAAAAAACGGAAAGCGGCTGGGCAACTTTGTGGCTCTGAACTTTCTTCCCGGCGGAAGCATCGTCATGATCCCGCAGCTGTTTAAAACCACCAAATTTGAAGTCGCCGATACTTTTGGCGGATCGGGCGCTAAATATTACAAAGGGAAGAAGTACTGGAAGGTGGATATTTTGCGCAATAAAGGCGAATGGTATGATGATATCGATCACCCGATAGAACTTGTCATCGTAAAGGTCAATAAAAAGGGGCCGGTCAAAAACCAAAAAGTCCGCAAGAATTGCCAGCCGTTTTTAAGGGGAGCAAGATGACTTTCGGCATCGGAAACCAGCGACTGAATCCCGATCTGATCGGGACGGTTTCCTTCGGCCTTTCCGTTTTGTTAATGCTCATTTTGGGGTGCTCAGAACAAACCCAAACGATAAAAGCTCTGAGCTTCAAAAATTTTCCGGTTTTAGAGTATCACCTGATCGATCGGCCAGAAAGTCGCTGGACCAGGACTCCGGAAAATTTCAAAAAAGACCTTGAGTGGTTATATGAACATAAATACTATCCCATGAATCTAAGGGATATGCTCACTAACTTCAACGATTTGCCCGAAGGCAAGATCCCGGTAGTTCTAACCTTTGACGACTCATCTTCAAGTCAGTTCCGTTATCTGCCGGATGGAAGGATCGATCCCGACTGTGCGGTTGACATTATAAAGATCTTTCACGAGAAACATCGGGGGGATTGGCCGATGCGGGCCACTTTTTTCATAGTGATCGGCACTAACAATCCGGACCGCAACCTTTTCGGCCAGCCGGAGTATCGAGAAAAGAAACTCCGCCAGCTCACGGCCTGGGGAATGGAAGTGGCTTCTCATACCTACTGGCATGATCGTTTAAGCGACATCAGTGAAAAACAGGCCCGATATTCTCTAGCCAGGTCATATCAAACTCTAAAAGAATTGAGCGGGCAGGAGATCATCAGTCTGGCGCTTCCAATGGGTCTTTACCCTTCCGACGAATCTATTTTCTCGGGTCAATATCAAAAGATAAAATATGATTTTAAACTTGCGGCTGAAGTTGCGGGAGGCCTGCAGCCCTCTCCTTCTTCACCCAAATTTGATCCCCACCACATCCGGCGAATACAAACCATCGACTCCGAGTGGAAAAAGTTTTTCGGTCGAATATAACGAGGCGAGATTGAATTCCCTCTGATAATCTGATATTCTGATAATCTGATATTCTGACGTGGCCCCATCGTCTAGCGGTTAGGACGTGGCCCTCTCAAGGCCAAGGCAGGGGTTCGATTCCCCTTGGGGCTACCAACTTTTCTATTTGAGTACTTCTATTAGTTTACTGACAACTTGGGATGAGAACGGGAAAAGATGAGGGGCCCCGCCGCAGGCGGGGAGAAGAAAAACGGGAGTTTTTCTTCTGGGGGTTCAGGCCCGATTCATCGGGCCGTCAAGGGGGCGCAGCCCCCTTGAGGAGGAGTCCCGATTTCATCGGGACGACGACGTGAGATTCCCGTTGGGGCTATAGCTCGACATTGAAGAACTATTTTACCAGTTGATCTTTCACCAATTCAACAAATTCTCTGGCGATCTGGACTGCGTATTCCGCTTCGGATTTAGATATCAGCTCTGGTTCATCATACATCACGCGATGCCGGTTTATCCTCATTGTGTCTATAAAGCGAACCTTTTCTTGATATGACTTACCCAGCGTTATCTCAATAAAGCGCAAAGCCGTTTTATGCTGCTCCATTCCCCGCGGACGATAGCCTTTCGAAAACATCAGCGCCCTGCCCGCCTGAAGAATGGCATTATAAGCGATCGAAAAAGCCCAATCATTATCTTCATCCAGCGTTTTCCGGGCAACTCTTATATCCCTGGCCGCAAGCTTTAGCTCTTTCTCGATCTGTTCCGGCGGCGCCTTATAGGCGATTATTAAATTATCCTTTTCCAGTTCTTTGTAATTCATGCTCATCCCCAACGATCATTATTTTCTTTCCCTTCAGCACATTAACCATAAAAGTATTCTTCTTCTTTATCCTGTCAGCCGTTTCTTTTAATGAATAAGAGAGTAGATTGACCTGCCTGCCTATAGCTTTTTCTATTTTATATAGCTTCGATGTCAGCGCCCCCCGGTTAAAATCTCCAATAACCATCAAATCTATATCGGAAGATGCGATCTCTTCCCCTTTGGCAAAGGAGCCGTAAACAAAAGCGTACTTTACGCCTTTTATGTCCTTCAGGTTATCTTTAATGACATCACCAAAGGCGGCGGTTTTTAAAACAATACTTCTGATCTCATGGTAAAGCGGGCACTTCTTATTTAAAGAAAAATAAGTCAGGTTCCCCATTTTCTGCGAAGTGAATAACCCCATCGCCTCAAGTTTTTTCAGCTCCCGACGTATGTTGGCGACTGACAGACCGAGTGTCCTTTCCAGCTCTCTCAAATAGAAGCGTTCTCCGGGACGCGAAAAAAAGTGGCGGAGGAGTTCTTTCCTTAACTTTGACCTGGTGATCTCAACTATTTCCATCGCTATCCACCTTGACTACAATTGTAGTCAACTATGACTACAGTGTCAACAGCTTTTCGTAAGTGAGCCGGCTGGCCGTCCTCAATCGCGCCAAAGATTAGTTAAAGTGATTTTGTTTGGGCGGGAATAAACTAAATGTCCTGCGGCAACCGGCTGCAAAAGATGTCAGATTATCAGATATTGATCGGCCTGACATTCTGCCCCTCTGAATTCTCTCTCTGACCTGCCTGCCGGTTTACCCGCCGGAGGAGGGCAGGCAGGTAATCTGATCGTCTGATATTCTTCTCACCATTGACACCCAAAGATGGTGATGGAAAATATCTCAATTATATGAAGGATGTCCCGCGCTGGCTCCCGCACCTCCGCTCGCTATAAATAACTTGGGAAGAGAACGGGAAAAGATGAGGGGCCCCCGAGCGATGCCGAGCGAGGAGTGAAGTGACGAGTCGAGGCAGAGTCGAGGGGGAGAAGAAAAACGGGAGTTTTTCTTCTGGGGGTTCAGGCCCGATTCATCGGGCCGTCAAGGGGACGCAGCCCCCTTGAGGAGGAGTCCCGATTTCATCGGGACGACGACGTGAGATTCCCCGTGGGGCTACCAAACTTGATAATTTCGAACTATGAGTTTCCTTCTTCCGCCTTATCCTTTGTGCTGACGCGCGTATATAGGATTGCCTTCATTCTCTATTCCATTTTTTAATCGTTGCAACTATGGCGATTGATAAAACAAAAGCAACTGCTTCCCTGATCACTTCAAATGGAATGTTTACAGGGGCTTTGAATATGGGAATTCCTTGCGCCAACAAAATTATCATTAAGAATACATATATTATTCGCAGGGCAATAAAAGATATCATTGCGCCTATCTTCCATCGTGGGATTGTGTAATATACAAGATATAAGAAAGGTGCTTGAAATAATATTGGGGCAAGAAGGTAAATAACATATTCAGGATAGGCGATTGCCCCATAAATATAAATGTTATTAAAAATAAGATATACCAAATGAGCCAAAAAGGTGCTAATCGGTAAAAATAATAGCCACCTCAACCATTCGGGCAGGGAATTGTAATTTTTTACTAAATCCATGATCACGCCCCCTTGAATAATTTGCTGACCTTTGCTTTTGGAATATACCAATGTATGCCGATCCGCCGATCCTTGACCTTGCCTTCACGAATGCATAACATCTTATCCAAAGATAAAATATATTTTGAATTTATTATAATCGTTCAACCGCCTGATTAGTTCTTTTTCATGCTTTATTTCGTGATCGTCCAATCGCTTCCATTTGTTTTTTCGTCTTTCATCATATCCGACCAATTCCTTCGTTGAAAACGCAATAATTTCCTTTTCCGTGTTTCCTTGAATTTCCTGCCGGCGATTATTTTGATCGCCTGAATATGGTGAAAACATGATATATTCTTCTTTCAGGACTTTGAATAATTCTTTTTTGTTTTCAATTCTTCTTTGAATGGCAAAGAAAAACCATGTTGATAGAATGCCGCCACCGAATAAAATGCCGATAATGGTTTCCATGCTTGAAATTATACTCCGACGGATTAAGCAAGGCAAAGGGCATCAAGCGAATTCACAAGTTCATCGAGGAATGATATACTTCTAACAGATCCAATTTACATCGGGAATGGCGGGTGAAATACTTGAAAGATTTATTTATTTTTATTATTTGCTATTTCGTATTTGATATTACTGCACAAATCATATGGGCGGTAATCTATCCTTTTCGATCATTATTAGGGGGCTTTCCTTTACAAATAATTATATTCCCATTTTTGATTTTCTATTTTATTGGCAAAATAACTGAAATGGCTTTTAAGCCTACGAAAAAAGAATTTTATCGAAGGATGGCTTGGTATTTTTCCCTTATTTCTTTAAATAATGTTGTTAGGATTGCAAGCAAGATGCCCCCAATTCCTTATTACGACATAGCGCTCGACATGGCAATTGTAATATGGTTAATATATTTATATAAATCCTACAAGGAGAAAAAAGAAGAAACACCGCCGGATAAGATAGCCCCATCAAACCAAGTATAACGCATCCAACGAATTCACAAGCGCATCGGGGAATGATATACTTTTGATCAGTTCAGACAAGTTCGAAACGCATCCCCTTGGGGCTAGATTACTTGGGTTCGCTTGCCCCGATGAGCGTAGCGAAGAGGGGATTCCCCGTGGGGCTATTTTTTCAGCCGAAGTTGAAAAAATGAGCATTTGAAACCCTTGTTATTCAAAGCACCCCATATGCGTTATCAAGAATGTCAGAATGTTCGAAATATTGCTTTTGTGCCTTTCTACGCATTGGGCCCAACTCATGTAAGATATCATCATAAGCACCTAAATACCTGTTCATTTCTTTTCTACTTATTTGTTTCCACTTCGACCTGCCAATATCAATAATCTCATGTGCGTGCTTATTTCTTAATTCATTATATTTGACCAGCTTTTTATATGTTTGTTTTGGGATATATTTTTCGATAGCATCAACTTTTCTTTTAAAAATCATCTTGCGAATTATTTTGTTTTTAAAGTTATCTTCGTCCATGTATGGATTATGATTAATATAAATAATAATATCTTCCATTATATTCTCTATTACATTGTGAAGCATAAGTATAAATGCGGTTGCATATATTGATTCTTCAGAAGCCCCTAATGCTTTGGAAAATGATCTAATAGCGCGAATTAAGTATTTCTTTGAGACATATCTTGTTTTGCTATTACTATTCATAATATTCGCTTCTTTTAAATTATTATACGCCTGCAATACCAAGTATTTCAATGCAAATAGAATAAAAATGAGATGATTTAACCAATTTTATCAGGTTTTTCTTAAGAAATTCGGAAAGTTTCCTGTTAGGGCTATTTACTAATGTTATTGGATTATTATCTACTGCTTTACTATTTTATTAAAAACCGCGTCCACTTCATCTGCGGTTTGTTTCATAATAACTTTTTCTTTGAATAATTTCCCAATATATTTGATTGAACCCCACATGCTTATTCCAAATATTAAAGACAATAAGCCAGCCATCCACAATACATTCCCAAGAATTATTTTTGGATTTATATCAAATATATAGCAGACATAAATTATTAACATAAACACTGCAAGGGTAAATATTAAAGCAAATAATAAAGAAACAATATTTTGAAGAGCCATTATCCACCCATTTAGGCTTAATATGCTTTGGCCAGAATATCGCCAGACCACATCAGTCATTTTTCCATTGGTTTTTATCAATTCTGTTAATTTGTCAATTAATGCAATGACTTTTGGGTCAACATTAGTGGTGGGGGGTTGCGGAGTATTTTTGGCTTTTTCAACCTCCTCAGCAAGGGCTTTTAATAATGGAGTTTGGTCAAGAAATTTCATCCCAAATCACACTCCTTTAAATGCATTATACTCCTACAACATCAAATTTTTCCATATTAAAATAATAAAGATATACGGATTTGATAAGTTTAACCAGTTTTCTTTTAAGAAGTTCGGAAATCGTCCCCTTGGGGCTATTTGAGAACACCGACCACAGAACACCGTGCCTCCCCTTCGGGTTGAACCCTCAGGGTGAGATCGGCAGGCAGGTGCGGTTCATCCGTGTGGTTGTGGCAAGATAAAACTAAAATGTCACGACACGATCACTTTCTTTGATAATGTCATACATATCCTTCATCGTGTTTATCGGGCACATTTCAGTGCCTTCCTGATTACGGGATTTAATGCAGGTCCCGCATGCCAATATCTTCCCTCCGGAGCTTATAAGTTTTTCCGCTTGTTCAATGGTGTTAAATTTATCCGTACTGACAGATTGAAACTCGACGCCTTTTCCCATAAGAAAAACCTTAACTTCATCCTTTTGCCCCAGACTATAGTTCGCGTAACGAAGCGCATTCCAACACGTTTCCGCGTCGTTGCTCGAAATTATAACGCCTATTTTCACTTTTCCCTTCCTTTTTTTAACATAACTATCCCATAATGATACGGCTTTAAATCAAACCGCTTTGGCTCGCTAAATCCCGCCTGCTTTGCCCATTCAATGCATTGTTCGGGCCGGGGGCGAATATCCATTGAAGGCCCGCGAGGGGTTGAACTATCATAATTCCAATGAATAATTCCGATCTTTCCGTTCTTCTTTAATATTCTGTTTGCCTCAAGCAGTAAAGCAACCGGATCCTCAAGATGGAGGATATTAAAAAGCATGGTGTAATCAACGCTTTCAGGGTTTAGTCCAGTACCGTTAACCATGAAATCCCGCAGAATTACTTCAATATTCCTTATTCCCTGCTTTGCCGCTTCCTCTTTCGTAATAGCAATCATCTCAGGCTCAATATCAAAAGCAAACAATTTCCCTGTGATTTTCCTTGCAGCCGGGATCGTGAATGTGCCGTAACCACAGCCAAATTCAGCCGTGTTAATAATATTGGAGTCCAAACCAAGAGCCTCCAATATTTTATCGGGAGAGAAAAAATGCTCCCATATCTCACGTTCCGGCATGCCACTATCCCTTATTTTCATAAAAGGTCCTTTTTCTTAGCTTCAAATTCTTCTTTGCTGATCTCCCCTTTAGCGTATCTCTTTTTAAGCATTTCTAACGCCGATTCGCCTGCTTCTTTCCCTTTCCCAACGGTTTGATTTATTAAAAAGACTATCAAAACCACAACTAGAATCCAAAATACGATCATAAATAAAGGACCTCCTCCGTACCAATTTCCATCCATCATGCCCCAACCCATCATATTTTCACCTCCTGTTACTTTATTTTCCTGATCAATTTATTAGTTTCGGATAACCGATCAAGCAATACTTCTCTCATAATATCGCAGGCCTTGATCACTTTCGGGTTGGCGATCCTATAATATATATTCACTCCATTCCTTCTTGCTTTGACGATCCCTTTAGAGCGCATCACAGCCAAGTGCTGGGAAAGGTTGGCCTTTTTTATTTTTAAGGCGCTTAAAAGGCCGCTATAAGGCATCTCCTTATTTCTAAGGGTGTTAATTATCTCGATCCTGATCGGATTAGCCAGCGTCTTACCCACATCAGCATGCAGCTCGTATATCTGTTTCATTGTTTCTATTATTGTAAACTATATGCCAAAGCTTGTCAATGGATAACGAAGATAGGTCTGGATCGGAACGAGTCGAGGCAGAGTCGAGGGAGCGCGAGTGAGATTCCCCGCGTGGCTATTACTTAAGTGTCCGGATCCAATCCTTGATCTTATTTTCGATCAAATCCCTGACTTCCCTGGTCTTCGCCAGCTTTTCTTCCCACGAGCCGGTGAAAGAGGAAGGATCGGGGAATGACCAGTGAGTATTTTCCGCTCCCGGGAAGACGGGGCATTTCCCTTCGTCGGCTTCGTTGCATACCGTGAAGACGTAGTTATACTTTTTTCCCTGTTTGTAGAAATCAAATGCGCTTTTAGTCTTGTTCCCGGAGATGTCTATCCCTGCTTCCTTCATGACTTCAATTGCCAGCGGGTTTAATTTCCCCGGCTCCAGCCCGGCGCTTTCGACCTCAAACCGGTCGCCGCCATATTTCTTGAGGAACGCTTCCGCCATCTGGCTGCGCGCCGAGTTGTGGAAACAGATGAAAAGCACTTTTATTTTATCCATTTATTTGAGAGAGCGGGTTTCCCCTTGGGGCTATTTTCTTTTTTTCTTCGATGATCTCTTGCCTTTAATACGTTTGACTTCCAAGGTCACGTATCTTTTTTTCTTCTTTATAGCGAGCACGGGCAGGATGTGGGATAGGACCTGTTCGGCCGTTGCCCTTCGGATAATACCCCTTGAACTGGTCTGCTCCCAGTGGTCCTTCTTTTTTCTCCAACTCTGGACCTTGCCTCCGATGGTTATGAAATTAATTATGCACTCTGAGTTTTTCATTGTTTCTCACCTTGCCAGAATTATACACCGACGATCAGACAACGCAAAGAGCTCTAAATGAATGATCTCCCTTAGTGGTTATGCCGTGTGATGGGTTATATAAATAGAACGTCCATACGAATGAGTATCTTCTACTTCTATAATCTCCCTGTTTTCCAAAAACCTTCTCAATCGGGAGAAGAACCTTCTACCTATACCCGATCCATTGGGCGCCGGCATTTGGGCGAGCAGTTCAGAACGACCCTGATAATATCCGCAATCTGAAAGTCCAGCCCTTAGGTCTTTTATGCTCGTCTCCAGGCTTCCAATCTCATTTCTTCTTATTTCCTCAACCGTTACCATCCATTCCGAAGGAACTAGGGAATAGGTTGAAAAAGTCGCCTTGTTTCTCTTCCCTACCGCATCCAGCGACTTTAACCATAAAACAAATGCTTCTAATTCATTTATCCGGTCATACCCTCTTCCGAAAGGATGCGTTAAGAACACTTTATTATAATTTGATGCTTGAAATCCTGATGCGCGGGATAATCTCGGCAATTTTGAAGCGTCGGCCAATAAATAATTGGGCCGGGTAATTGTCGGATGGAGAGATCCGGGCAAATCCTGGTAAATCCAATTAAAACATTCTAGAAATGTTCTTGGTAAATTATAATCACGCGGCGTAAATGCATCGACACAATCAAGGATGGCCGGCCGGTTCAAAGCGATAAAAAACGTGAAATAGCCGACCCCTGAAAAAAGGTGCAGGATCCGATCGTCGCTTGTGACATTAGCCGCGTCAAGCAACTGGATTGAGACTGCCGGGCCGACCTTTATTTTCGGCGCGAATACAGCATCGATCGACCCATCGCTTTTATAGACCAGCATTTTGCGTATGTAAAATAATGCCATCCTCTGCGCAAATAACCACAAGCCTAATTGAGCTTTCATCTCATCGGGGGCCGCTTCGTAGCTTTTTATGGCCGCGCGCAACCTTTCTGCAAGCTTTTCAGCAGTTATGGGATTCTGCCTTATCACCATTTCCCTGGCCGTTTTTCTTGGTATCGATTCTTTGCTTATCCGCATATCATCCCGCCCTTCTTCACTCTGTCAAACTCTCAAGTCCCGAGACCAGCACTTTAAGGTTTTTCCAAACAACGGGGAAGTCCTCAAGGCTTTTGACTGCCTGCACAGACTTTCTTTGGGGCATCGAGTAGCAGATATTTCCGCTGATCTTGCCCGCCGAATCGAAATTCAACTGTACCACCGGAGAAGTCTCTTCCTGCGTCGCTTCCAAGTGCTTTAATACTTCGGGAGACAGAAAAGCACCGTCGCCCTGGAACGGGGATGCTTTAGTTAGCGGGATCAGGATCCTGACCCCGGTCGCTTCCCCGGTTAAAGACCAGAGCGCGTTCCGGATCTCAAAATCCGACCGTGAAGGATCTGTCGCATCAAAATATTCGAACAATTCCCGTGTAGTGTAAAAACGTATGCCGCTCAATCCTTTCGTGTTCCGGCTATAAGTGCCAGCAGCAACCGCAAGTAATGTTGGAGGGGAAACGACCGAAATAACGCTTATTCCAAACCGATAAGTTTCAGAGTTGCGATCCAGCGGGGAAGAAGAACTGAGCACAATATAATCTTTGGGCAATCCTTCCATAAGCACTGCGACCGGCAAATTATATTGGTCAATAGTTAGAGGAAGGCCCTGCTGAGGCGGGATATAGCGTATTTTCTGCTGTCCCCTTATCCCTCTCCCCCGGTATACTCCGGCAGAATGGGAGAAATAAACTACTTTACTTACATTTTCCGTCCTCGGGCTTACCATTTTTAATACACCGAGCCCCCGCTCCCCACGAGCGAGTCTATTTTTTTCGCGGATCTTCCGACTTTTGTCTCTCCAAATCCATTAATTCCCTCACGGCCGCGATAGCCCTACTCCCTTTTTCCCGGTAGGGAGACGCGATCTGGTCTTCGGTAAGCTCCACCACTTCATTGATCGCCGCCCGCTCCAATACCAGCCTGCTTTCTGCGCTCGCTGCTCGATGGAAAAGCTTAGAGATGGGGATATATAGACCGGCCTCTTCCGCTCTTTTCAAATGCTCCGCACTGAGCGGAAAATCGGCATCCCTTACTATCATCACATGGGAAGGGGCCACCTTCAGTAAAAAATAATGCTGACGGCTTACTCCTCTATAATAATGCAGCTGCGTGCCCGCTGCATCCGTGCGCCTGGTTTTCATTTCACATCAACTCCTTATATTTATGTCGCGCAGATCAATAATAAATTTCACTCAGAATCTATTTACTTCCGCCTCCCCTTTCCGTATAATAAGTAACGATATGTTCCCCGAGGGTAAAAGGAGGAAAAATATGGCGCGTAAACTTTTGGTTTTTTCAGCTTTTTTATTGGTCCTGGCTATCGGTTTAATGATCAGCGGCTGCGGCCAACAGACCAGCAGCACCACACCGCACGGGACCTATTCCTATATAGGAACGCAGAGCCCGGGCGATGTCTGGAGCTGGACGCTGGGCGAAGGGACAGTAACTGCTACCAATGAAACGCAGGGACTTTATTACCAGGGAACTTTTGTAACCCTGGCCAGCGGATTCTTAAAAGGGGTAGTCACCGCTACCAATGACGACAACGTCCCGACCGACGGCACCGGCATCTTTTATATGCTGGAGTACCCCAATACAATGCTGCTGGTGAAACCGGGCGGAGGCAATCGCGACAAGCTGATCGTTTGCGCGGCACGAGCTTCAGTTGCGCCCAGCGCAGGCCAGTACAATTGGATCTCAATTCCCCATCTCGGCTGGGACGCCACTAATAGCACCGCTTACGGAACGGTCGAAGTTACGGTGAGCAGTGGTTTATACGATTTTGATGTGAGAACCTATGATATAAGCGGAAACCTCAAGGGAACGACGCTTGAAGCCGGATACAGCTTCGTGAGCGGAAGACTCAGCAAGGCCGGCAGCACTCTCAAGATCTTCATGACCCCATCCGGCGCTTACCTGGGCGACAGCGGGCCGGATAAAGGCGGGTTCGCGGGAGTAAAGAACGAAACCGTTGATCTGGCCGATGTTGTGAGCAAAAATTACCGTGGAGTGATCTTTTCCTATGATTCCAGTAACGGACATGGCCATACGGAACCGGTAGGCTCGGGCCCCCACCCTTCCATTTCAGGAGCCATGCGGGGCTGGGGTTATACCAGCGTGGATACTAACACCATCGACACTTCCAGTTATGTAACCTTAAACTTCGGAACCCAGGACGGTTCGGGCATCATTTCGGGGACACTGGCAGGTAGCAGCGGCCCAACCAAAAACCTTAAGCTGGTCGTCGCCAGAGTTAACGGAAAATATATCTGCGCCGGCATCGACGCCGCCGCCGACACCAATCCGGAAAATTTTATCGTCGTTCAGCAATAATCCGAGCGAAGCTTAGACGTTAAATCGGAAGCTCAGGATATCGCCGTCTTCGACGATGTAGTCTCTGCCCTTGAGGTAGAATTTTCCCTGCTCCTTAAGTTTGGCTTCCGAACCGGCAGCGATGAGGGCGTCGCATCTCATCATCTCGGCGCGGACAAAACCCTTCTCAATATCCGAATGGATCACCGACCCGGCCGCGGGAGCGGTCGAACCCTTCCGCACCGTCCAGGCCCGCACTTCATCTTCCCCCACCGTAAAAAATGAGATCAGGCCGAGCCCGGCATATGCCATACGCGTCATCTTGTGGAGCGCCGGCTCATCGATCCCCATCTCCTTCATGAATAGCTCCCGGTCCTTTTCTTCCAGCTGGCTGATCTCTTCCTCCAGCTCTGCGTTCAGCTGGATCGCCGGCAGGCCGAACTTGGTCACGTATTCGATCCCGCCTTCAACTGCGTTGACCGCCAGAATGATCGGCTTCATGGTCAGGAACTGATAGGGCTTGAGCGACTTGAGCTGCTCGTCGGAAAATTGGAATTTTTGCAGGAGCCGTTCCGCTTCCAGCTCTTTTTTGCAGATCAGGAGGAACTGTTTCTCTTTTTCGTTTTGATCGGAAAACCGGCTGCGCTGGTTCCGGTCGATGTTCTCGATCCTTTTTTCGATCAGCATCAAGTCGGAGATGGCCAGCTCGGAAATAAAAGCCGAAATATCCGCCTCTCCCCTCGTCACCCAGCAGAGCTCATCCGCGTTCTTCAGCTGGTTAAAGATCAGCTCCCTGGCGGGGCCCTGCAGATTGAAATCGGGAAGGAGCAGATATTCGATCCGGGCATAGCTCGTCTTTTTGGGTTTGTACCTCTCGGAGAGTTTAGTCACGCGCGGGTCTCTTACCTCGCAGATCCCCACCTGCGCCTCCAGCGGCTTCTGCTGGATGGCGTCCAGGGAAATTCCGGTCAGCAAACTGAAGAGCTGCTGCTGGCCCGATTGGGGAGAGCCGGTGATCGCGATTTTCATTTAGAGAGTATATCAGTTTCGGATGCTTTCTTCAAAACCAAGATCGTGGTCCCCGCCGACTCCCAGCTGATCAACATGATCGGCAAAGCGGCTTAATCCCGGGTCCTGGTCCAAACCTCTTTTTTAATATGGGGCAGCCGCCCTTCTTTTTTCTCATCCGTGATGCAAATATAATCGCCCACATACTCTCCCACCCCGTCCCAGGAATCGGTTATGACCAGCCTGACTTTTCCATTAAATTCCTTCTCAACCGCCGCCCTGACCTTGGCGGAAAAGAAAGAAATGCCTTCGTAATGAAGGTGACCGATAAAAATATTCAAAGGATCGGACTTGCTAAACTCAACTCCACCTTCTACCTTCTCCTTATTGACCTCCGCTTTTAACCAATCCATTATGTTCTCCAGCCTGCGGTTGATCAAATAAGAAGTGGGCATTATCAGCTTGGGGATCAGCAGCAGCCGCGCCGATAAATTCGGTCCCACCAGGGAATATAGTATATTGGCCATGGTAGAAAATGCTCCCCGTGTCACCGTATTGAGCGCCTCCAGAACCCTTCGTAAACGCGACATCTCCATACTGGTGACCAATTTGGTCACCCATCGTCCGATCATGGCCCCGGGCCGGTTTAAACGGTCAAATTGATGTCCATGCAAGAACCGCAGATGGCCGGCGGGATCGGGATAACGATATTCGTTCACCACCTTTATATTCGAACTGAGAAAGGTTCCTCCCCGTTTGGCCAGCTTTGCCAAAAACTCATCGTGATTACCCGCCACCAGCACCACTTCCCTCAATTTGGTCAGCGCATTGACGATCCGGCTGTTGTTTATCCAGGCGCGGTCCAATCCTTTTGCCCTCCAGACATCAAAGAAATCGCCGTTGATGATCAGGCGGCCGTTCAGGCGTTTTACCATCCATATAAGCCGCAGAAGCTCGTCGCTGTTTTCATGATGGTATTCGCGCAGGTGAACGTCCGAGATAACAAAAGTATATTCCGGCAGCCTCGCACCTTCCGGCATACCTATAACCGGGATCTCTTCTTTAGTATCCGCTTGCAGTTCCCGTTTGATCTTTTCGATATCTTTGGCCCGGGCTTCTTTTTCCGCCGCCCTGCGGATAGTATCTACCCTTTCAGAGTCATGGCTGGCGGAGGCTTTTTCCGCTTCAATCTTCTTATGCGCGCTTAAATGCCGGGCCGCCGCCATATCGATCGACATGTGGCTCAACAAAACACTGTAGAAGCCCCAGGTCCTTATAAATTGAAACCGGTGCGCCCTGCTCCCTTCCGGAGCCAGCATCTCCCAGATCGTCCGGTTCTTTAAATTCTTCATCACCGTTTCTTCGTTGATCTCGCCGTACCCCCGGATCCGCTTGAGCCGATCAAAGATCAATTTTAGCGCTTTTTCGCTGGTCACTTTCTCTCCAGATTTAGGGTCCTTTTCTTTGTAATATATCTTCCCGTTTTCAATGGATGACAGGATCCCTTCTTTTTCTTTGAGCAGCTGATCCAGAGCGAAAGCGATCTGCCTTATGATCACCAGATTCTTTGTGACCCGGAAATTGATCGAGTCCTCTTCAACGGAGAAATATTTATCCCTTATCAATCCCATCGCCCTGGCCAACTTAAAGGCTACTCTGACTTCTTCATAATAACCCCTCCGGAACTCGCCTTTTCTGGCCAGGTGTGAGGACCCGCGCGGACCGGTTGCGAATAAAATTACCCGATTATGATAAAGTTGTGATAACATAGCAATTCCTTTATGTTCTCGTACTAAAACCGCATCGATTTCATGCGATTATTTAATCATTATTGAAAATATATCCGAAAGAAGATAAAATAATGGTCTTAATATGAGCAAATTCAAATTCTCCAAAGCACCGATCCCGGGTATCCTGGTTATCGAGCCTAAGGTTTTCGCCGATGACCGCGGCTTCTTTATGGAGTTTTATAACCAGGATGGCTTTGCCGAGAATGGTTTCACGGAAACTTTTATACAAGACAATCATAGCCGATCCAAAAAGGGAGTGGTACGAGGTCTGCACTACCAGATCCATCCGGCACCAATGGGAAAATTAGTAAAAGTAGTGAGCGGCAAGATTTTTGACGTGGGCGTAGACATCCGCAAGGGCTCCCCCACTTTCGGCAAATGGTATGGAGAAATTCTTTCCGGAGAGAATCACAAGATGCTCTACTTCCCTCCCGGCTTTGCCCACGGCTTTCTGGCGCTGGAAGATGGCACCGAAGTTATTTACAAATGCACCGGCCTCTTTAGCGCGGAAAATGAGCGGGCTATCCTCTGGAACGACCCCGATATCGGCATTAA
>Ga0315289_10006673_pt1 | contig 16936 bp, 14 predicted proteins | sample YL17G11_40_MG_FD_203452 | JGI IMG/M metagenome (GOLD analysis project Ga0315289, IMG submission 203452) | Sediment microbial communities from Yellowstone Lake, YNP, Wyoming, USA - YL17G11_40 | ecosystem: Environmental > Aquatic > Freshwater > Lake > Sediment | place: USA: Wyoming | collected... | reverse complement strand
GATAAAAAATGAAGAGTTAGAACCAATTATCGAAGAGATTACAAAACGTGTTCTCGAAGAAATTCAAAAAGTAAAGTGAGGCATCATCGTGGATAATCGTAACTTAATTAATGAAATAACTGAACAGATAATAAAAAACCTTCAGAAATTGGGGCAAGATACATCTCCTCTATCCCTCACTTTCTCAAAACAATCGGAAAAACCCACTCGTATCTTTATCCCTGTTGGTATCTCAAATCACCATTTACATCTCGATAAAGAAACACTTTCTAAACTTTTTGGTGATGGATACGAGTTAACAGTCCGAAATCCCCTGAGCCAACCCGGGCAATTTGCCGCTAATGAAACCGTTACAGTTATTGGACCAAAACTCAGAGCCCTGCAAAATGTTCGAATATTAGGACCAGTAAGGAAACAAACTCAGGTTGAAATATCAAAGACCGATGGGATTCAAATCGGAATCGTTCCACCTGTCGTGGCTTCAGGAAATCTCGAAGGCACACCAGGAGTGATTCTGGTGGGACCCAAAGGAGCAGTCAATCTTCCATTTGGTCTCATTCGTGCCAATAGACATATTCATATATCAAAAGATGATGCAGAAAAATACGGAGTCAAAGATGGGCGGATTGTGAAGGTGAAACGTTCTGGTGAAAAAGCAACGATATTCGAAAAATGCCAGGTGCGAGTAAGTGAAAATTCTGTTACCGAATTACATCTCGACACTGACGATGGCAATGCCGCAGACCTCGTTTGCGGTGATGAAGTAGAAATCATATTATAACTAACCGCAATTTCACGCGGATGAACGCAGATATTTAATGCAATTCTGAGATCTCTAAAATATTGGCTAACCTGTCATTCCCGTTTACACGGGAATGACTAATTGTAGGGGCGACGTCTCGTCGCCCTCGAGAACTGGGCGGGGGAACCCCGCCCCTATAACCTATTGTTAATGAAAATCCTATTTCTTTTAAAAAATTTAGAAAATTTAAACACCACGACATAACGGACACTAAGAAATTCTATTGAACATTCCTCGTGGTGTTCGTGGTGTCGTTGTGGTAAAAAACTAGAGGTTCATTTTATCTTTTTACTATGGACGATAAATTCAATATAAACAAAGAGAGAATTAGAGAAATTGTCAGTAAAGTAGTAAACGAACTGTTTTCCCAAAAACAATCCAAGCTATCAACTGCCAAAAAACTTCTAATACTCTTCACCGGTAGTCTCACCAGTTATGACACTATTATAAATCAATTAAGAAATATTACATTGATAGGTTGCGATACAACTCTCGTTCTTTCCGAATCTTTTTTAAATTTGAAATCAATCGATGAAATCAAAAATGAACTCAATCCAAATAGAATCCTGACCAAACTTGATAATTATCAAATTGCAGAAGAAGTAAAAAAAGCTGACTTAATCCTTATCCCATTTCTTACACGCAATACTGTAGCAAAAGTTTTAAATGCCATCACCGATACTGTTCCAACTAACCTCATTTTCACAGCACTACTGTTAAAAAAGAAAATCATCGCAGTTCGAGATGGTGCTGATCCGGAAATACTGGATTGTATCCATTGTTACACGCCGAATGCGCCTGCTCTTATGCAACTACTAATGCGGAAAAATCTTGAGTTACTGATACAAGTAGGCGTTGAACTAATCAAATCTGACCAATTAGAAGAAGCCGTAGAAGATTTCTTCACATATAAAAAATCAACAGAAATTGGGGAAAGACAAGTATCATCCACCCCAAAATTTCTAAAATTACAAAGAGAAATTATCACAAGCGAAGACATCAAAAAAGCCCTTAAAAATAAAGAAAAATACCTGTATGTTTCACCCAATACCATAATCACAGACATCGCAAAAGAAATGGCTAACAAGGAAGGAATCGAAATAATAAAAATCTAAACTGACAATGAAAAACGGACAATTAATTGAAAATATAACCGCAAAGCTCGCGAAGAAGGCACAAAGGACGCAAAAGAGCCATATTTAGTTTGTCATAATATATTTCTGCGGTTCTTTGCGACTACTTTGCGTTCTTTGCGGTTACATACAGTTTTAATACTCGTTTTACTTCTTAATTTTCTTTTAATAATGATATATGAACAACTTAATCGATATAATAAAAGACTCTGGCATAGTCGGTTTTGGAGGAGCGGGTTTCCCGACTCATATTAAATTGAATGCTCAATATAAACATATTATAATCAATGCTGCCGAGTGCGAACCACTTCTCGAAGTCGATAAAAAACTCCTCTCTCATAAAGCAGACACTCTTTATTTCGCCATAAATCAATTGCTTCAGAATACGCCTGCTGAAAAAGTCATAATCGGAATAAAAAAGAAAAATGTTGAATACAGTAAACCACTTAAAAATCTCATTAAAAAAACCGACAATATCGAAATCACTCACCTTGATGACACTTACCCTGCAGGTGATGAACACATTCTTGTCTACGAAATACTCGGGAAAGTCATAACAGAAGGTTCTATCCCTCTCGAATTAGGAGCGGTTGTAATAAACGTTGAGACACTCTACAATATCGCACGAGCTATAGAAGGAGAAAAAGTTACTGATACATACCTAAGCGTTGTGGGAGAGGTGGAAAATCCAAAAACAATGCGAGTTCCGATTGGAACATCAATTCTAAATGTCATAAAACTCTGCAAAGTAAAAAATCTTGAGAAGATACAAGTAATCGAAGGCGGAGTAATGATGGGGATTCTCAGGAATGACCTCTCCTATCCTGTAACAAAAACAACAAAAGGGCTCATTGTTCTTCCCGAAAATCATAGAGTGATAAACCGATACAAAGCAACAAATAGTAATATCAAGAAAGAGGCGAATGCGGTATGTTGCCATTGTAGAATGTGTACAGATACCTGCCCGAGATATTTGCTCGGACATTCAATTGAACCGCATAAAATTATGAGGACATTATTTCGTGGAACTCCAATTGATAATCCCACATATAGAAATGCAATGTATTGCTGTGAATGTGGCGTATGCGAACTCATCGCCTGTCCATTATTTCTTTCACCACGCAGAGTTATCATAATGATTAAAAGGGAATTTCAACAAGCAGGAATAAAATTTAAAACGGACAAAACATCTTTTAAACCCAGAAAGACACGACCCTTTAGTCGAATACCTACAACAAGAATTGAACATAGATTAGAGCTTGACAGATATAGAAAAATTACGGACTTTACAGAAAATGACATTCATCCCGATTCTGTCAATATACTTTTAAAGCAACATTTGGGAATCCCATCAATTCCCGTTGTTAAAAAAGGTGATAATGTTAAAAAGGGAGACCTGATTGCCAGAATTCCTGATGGTAAATTAGGAGCAAACATACATGCAAGTATTGATGGAAAAGTAACCGAAATTACGGAAGACTATATAAAAATAAAAAGATAAAAGATTTTCATGTCTTTTTGTGAAAAAAATAATTTAGCCACGAAATCACACTAAAGAACACGAAAAAAGACAAATGACAAAGTTGATTTTTAAAGAGGAATATTATCAAATCGTAAATTCAGCTATTAATGTGTGGAAAACTCTTGGTTATGGATTTTTAGAAAAGGTATATGAAAATGCATTATATATTGAGCTTAACGAATCAAATTTTCAAGTTGAGCAACAGAAAGCCATTAAAGTTTATTATAATAATAAAATAGTCGGTGATTATTGTGCTGATCTCTTAGTTAATAATAAGATTTTACTTGAGATAAAAACCTGTAAGGCTATTGCGAAAGAGCATATAGCTCAAGTATTAAATTATCTTAAGGCTACGGGTATTAGATTAGGAATAATACTCAACTTTGGTCCTGAGAAATTAGAACATAAAAGATTGGTTTTTTAATTTCGTGTATTTTCGTGTGCTTTCGTGGCTAATTAATTTTTTTAAGCTATGAGATTTCACGAAAGGTCACGAAAAAAGAAAATAACAATTAATATGCAGATTTACACGGATTATAACAGATTAATGCTGAAGTTTAATCAGTGAAAATCTGAATAAATCCGCGTTCATCCGCGTTCTAATTCTTTGAATTATTCTTTATTTGTAAAAATTCGTGTGATTCGTGGTGAAAAATTTTCGTGTAATTTCGTGTCCTTTCGTGGCTAAATTTTGGAATCTTATGGAGGATTACATATAAATGGCTGATAGAGATGAAAAAGCAATCGGTGTTCTTGAACTGAGAAGTGTCGCAGCAGGAATTGAATGTGTCGATACAATGCTTGATACCGCTGATATATTTATGTTAGCGGCAACACCAATTTGTCCTGGTAAATACATCGCTGTTATTGGTGGAGATGTCGCCTCTGTCACCGCGGCTATGGATGCTGGAAGAGACAAAGGAAAAGAAATGGTTACAGACTATGTAATTATTCCCAACGTTCACGAAGACGTATTATCGGCAATTAACTCAACAACCGAAGTAAAAGAAATAGAAGCCGTTGGAGTTATTGAAACGTTTTCAGCCGCATCCGCAGTGATCGCTGCAGACTTAGCAGCAAAGGCAGCAAACGTAAAACTCATTGAAGTCAGATTGGCACGTGGATTAGGTGGGAAGGCTTATGTGATACTCACAGGAGAAGTTGCCGAAGTCGAAATCGCCACACTCAAAGGAGTCGAATACCCCAAAGAACAAGGACTCCTTGTCAAATACGTCGTTATCCCATCAGCAAATCAGGGATTGGTAGATTTTCTTTTATAATTCAGCATTAATTATTATAGATATATTGTCTATCTAACATTTTTTCTCTAATAAAAATGTAATACTTATAATCTCCCGCTTCAAATTCCTTCTTGATTTTATAATCAATCCCAAACCAGCTTTTATCTTTAATAAGAGAATAAAAATAATCATATTGCCCAACTACAAAATAATCGGGTTTAAATTCACTGACAATTTTCTCTGGTTCTCCTTTTTCCCAGAAAGGCAAAACTTCAGGCGAGACTAACCCCATAAAATCCAAAATTTTTCTCTCTGAATAATATCCTATGTAACCTATGTCTCCCACACATACTATTGAATCTTTATGCGTATTTTCCTTTAACCATTCTCCAATCCCTTTATGACAGGCTTGTAGACCTTCAGAGTGAATTTTCAGATTCGTATATACTTTGTATATCAAAACCATTGATAGAACAACTATTATAAAAATTAAAATATTGAGAAAAATGGGGATCGATGTGAGTCGTCCATTCCCGTTTTTCTCAAGCTGGTCTCCCGTTTTTATTCGCCATTTAGAAGAAATTTTCTCTAATTCCAAGATTATTAATTCTATCCCCTTTGATGCAACGATGTAATAAAATGGCAATAATGGTGCAAAATACCAGGGAAAGAGGTGAACGTGGGAGGTCGCCATTAAAAAAAGTGAAAAAAGAAAATAAGCTGAAACAATTCTATGACATCTGTTCGGTTTACTTCCCAAAATTCCAATTAGAAAAAATATTGTAAGAATAAGTTTTGGTCCAGGAGAGACAAAATATAGAATGGGGTCAAAAAAACCACTTCCTTCAGGCGTGCCAGGATAAGTTACAAATTTCGCTTTGATAGAATTAGGAAGAATTGAACCATATCTTGTATAACAGAATATCAGCCAGGGAAGAATTACAATTAAAAATACAAATAATGTACAATTGTGTATTTGTGTGGTTGAAATAAATCCAAAATTGTTTTTGATGAACTGTTTGTTTTCCAGATAACTGGTTTAAGAATATCAAATAGCAAATAATCAAGAAACAAAATAAAAAGTAATTGCCCCCCATCGGGTCGAATCAGAAAAAGAATCCCCGCAGAAATACCTAACAATATAAACTTCTTATCAAGATAACAATAAAGACTCAAAAATAAAAACAAAATATAAAATGAGGTTTCCATCCCTGATGCAGACCACCCAATGTTGGGTGGTGAGACAACGAAGAGCAATGATGGCAGAATCCAAATTTTTATTCCTCCCCATTTACGCACAATCATCAATATTAATAAAACCGAAATCCCATCGGATAAAATATTAAATATTTTCCCAAATGAAATAAAATTTAAACCCAATTTCCCAAAAATAATTAATAGTAATGCATATAACCCATTTGTTATTCCTAATACATTTTCACCAGGATTATAAACCAGTCCTTTCCCATCAAGAAAATTTTTCACATATCGGAACGTAATAAAGGCATCATCTTCCGTATAAAAAAAGAAAAGAACTCTCAAAAAAACCGCTACCAATATCAGCAATGAAATTAGTAATAGCTCTTTTTTTACTCTTTTATTCATAGGGAAAAATTTAGTTGTAGTTATCATAAAATAATGATATAATTTAATTAATATCAATCCTATGAGAAGTAGGGAACGGTTTCAAAGCGTTCCCGACTTATAGAGCAACATCAGTGAAAGTAACCATTTACATTTTTTTATTGACATTTCAATCAATAATTTAACAATCTCTAATTAAAATTCGTCTAAAAATTTTTTATTTAATCTATAGAACACCAAATTAATTTAAAGGTATAGGAAAATGAAAAAACTTATTCCCTTATTTGTTCTACTACTGTGCTTATCCATTATGGCTAGTGCAGAAATGATTATCGTTGAGGCTAGTACTACAGGTATTAATAGCCAGTGGTACAGCGAGATCGGTGGAATCTGGGGTAATAGCGTTTCTAAAAGTTCTGCTTTAGGAACCACTCCAGGAATATACACAAGATATTCAGATATTACAGTTAGTCGAGAGTCAGCGGCAAAATTCGCCCCTGAATTTAAGGAAGGTGGACTAATGGATGTCTTTGTAACCTGGGGACAATCCGCTAATGCTGACCATGTAAAATATACCATTTATCATAGAGACGGAAAAACTGATAGATATTTGAGAATGGATGGTTGGGGAAAAACGGGCCCGTCTAATAAGGATACCTGGATTTCTCTTGGCCAATACTATTTTAATCCCGGATTAGGTGGAGCTGTTGAAGTCTCAGCTAAGGAAATAACGAGTGTTCCTGACCCGGCTAACTTTCCACGTCTTTACGCCGATACCGTAAAATTCGTATCAGTCACACCAGGAACTACAACTGTTACTCCACCACCCGTTTATACTCCTGCACCAATCTTTACACCTTACCCAACTCCAGCTCCAACTCCAATCGCCACTATTGCCAAAACCCCCGTTTATATTACCTCTGCAACACCAGCACCTGCTCCTGTTTCTATTACCACACCTGTCCCTGTATCCACCCCTACAGCTACTATAATATCTTCAGCTTCTGAGATTAAATGGCTCTCAAACTATCAAACTGCAAAAGTTTCAGCATCCAGAGAAAATAAAGGACTCATTCTATACTTCAGAACCAGTAAAAGTAAGGACTCACAGAAATATGAAGAGCAAGTTTTTACTAATCTCGAAATTATTCAAGCAATGTCAAATTTGATATGCGTGAAACTTGACCTTATGATAGCCCAGGATATCGCCTTCGAAAAAGATGTTTATCGCGCACCAACAATCATCCTGTTCAAAAGTACTGGTGAAGAAATAAATAGAACTTCGAATTTTCTTGACGTTAATGAATTCAAAAATTTCCTTAAAGGATTCTAAAATAGATTGCCAATTATGCTGGTGGAATAATAAGGCGAATTGAATATAAAATTTTACAGATTATATTCCTTTTCCCTTTTCTCCCTCAATATCAATATCTATCTATAGTTAATTTACGCAAAATGTAAGTTCTTATATTCTAACTACTCGATTCTTTCAAATTTCCTAAATTTTCTATTTTTTTCTTGCTATCTGATAATTCAATAAATAAATTAACTAATTATAAATTCGTATAAAGAGAGAAAGGAGGTGTAAAAATATGTTTTCTAAAAAAGGTTTTACTCTAATTGAGCTTTTAATCGTCGTTGCAATTATCGCCATTCTTGCAGCGATAGCAGTCCCAAACTTTCTGGAAGCTCAAGTAAGAAGCAAAGTCGCTCGTTCCAAAGCAGATATCCGTTCCCTTGCCACCGCCGTTGAGACATATTACATAGACTGGAATAAGTATCCAGGTGACGGCGCACAATTTTGCTGGAATTATGGTATCTATCCCTATGATTATTACTGGTATGTTCCAGATACCGTAACTACTCCTGTCGCGTATATCACTTCTGCAATGCTTATCGACCCATTTAGAACAGACAAGACTACTGACCCCAAATTAAGAAGATATCGCTATTGGTATGTTGATATGACCTGGGGGACAGTTGGAACACGTTCCCCAGCATCCGATTACTATCCATTCCTGAAATTCTGGTATGGCTCATGGAAATTGAATTCTGCCGGTCCCGACCAAATCTACGGACCTTACTATGACACAACCATTTGGCCCGGTACCGAGTATCCTAATCTTCCCGTACCCTATGATTCAACGAATGGGACTATAAGTGGAGGCGATGTTATGCGTAGCCAGAAAGATTCAAATGTAGAAAAATAATAGCTGACTGATGAGTCTCTATTGAACTCTGAAACTATACTTAGGGTTCAATGAGGGTTGGGATAACAATTCCTATCAAAAGAAGTTGGATGTCCCTGATAATCTCTCTAAAAAGTATTTCACAACTTATACAGCCCGGTTTTCTTTATTAAGAAAATCGGGTTTTGTTATGTCAATGTATGTTAAAACAAAGAGTAAATCATATTTAGGCTGTAGGGGCGGTTCGCGAACCACCCCTACAGAACCACCTGACATTGCGAGGAGCATTTAGCGACTAAGCAATCTTGCTTTTGGGACTGTTTAAACAATCACTATTAAAGTAATTAGAAAAAGAGGATAATTAAAAATCAATCGGTTTTTTTATTAAGTTTTTTTTTATATTTTTTTCTTGCCATTTAATAATTCAATGATTAAATTAATTTATTATAAATTTTTTAAAATAGAAAGGAGGTGTAAAAATATGTTTTCTAAAAAAGGATTTACTCTAATTGAGCTTTTAATCGTCGTTGCAATCATTGCCATCCTTGCAGCAATCGCAGTCCCAAACTTCTTAGAGGCACAGGTTCGCTCAAAAGTTAGCAGGTGCAAAAACGATTTACGTAACTTCGCAACTGCTCTCGAAGCTTATTCTATTGATTACAGACATTACCCACCTTACGGCACCGAACCAATTCCTGTTTATACAGGTACTGATACACAAGTCTGCGAACCTCATTTCCTTACAACACCAATAGCCTTCATAACCAGTGATGCTTCGATGCATGACCCATTTAGAGCACAAAGCCCACCCGCAGCATTTATTGAATTACCTTTTTATTTCCCTCTTTACAATTATGTGAACTTTGAACACTATCGTTGGGATTCATGGGGAAACGCAGCAGGATGTGATTGGGGCGTAAGAATTTATGGAATGTGGAGACTTGTTGGCGCAGGTCCAGACCATTGGTTCTTTAATGGCTCAATGTCAGGACCTGATGCAGCCAATTTCCTCGTTGTTGTATACGACCCAACAAATGGAACTGTTAGTGTCGGTGATATAATCCGTACACAAAAATACACCGACCCAACAAAATTTGAGTAAAGAATTCTTTGTTAGTTAATTTAATTAAAATATGGGAGGTTTTACCTCCCATATTTTATTTCCGAGCCATACTATATATCCTCCCAATTTTCTTCTTGCCATTTAATAAAATCCCTTATATATAATTTTCTTGGTTTAAAAAACTAAGCGAAGATGAAAATTATACTTAACAAAAAAGGATTCACTTTAATGGCATTACTTATCTTATGGTAATGAATTTTAAATAAAACAATTTGAATTTTGTCCTGATTTCACCAATTACTATTTATTTCTTGCATTTTAAAAACTTCTTATGTATAAATTACTTAATAAAAAAAAGGTGGTGAGTTTATGTTTACAAAAAAGGGTTTTACTCTTATTGAGCTTTTGATTGTTGTGGCTATTATTGCTATATTAGCCGCTATCGCTGTGCCTAACTTCCTTGAGGCACAAACACGTTCCAAAGTCTCCCGTTGCCTGGCTGATATGCGTTCTATGTCAACAGCCATTGAGTGTTATGCAGTTCAATACAATGCCTATCCTATGTTAGTGGCTCCCAATAGTCCATTTGCTGCAAGTCCTCCTCCCCACTCTGGTTCTATAATCGGTCCGAGTGTTTACAACACAGGAATAGCAGGAGTCAGCTCAAGATTTATCTGGGTAACGACACCCATTGCCTTTATTACAACTGTTCAAAAAGACCCATTCCAGGCTATCGATATTGCTCCTGGACCACCGGGCGATATTGCTAGGGAATATGACACCTACGATTATGTGGATGCAAAATCTGTTTGGATTGGAGGAATTCTACCCGGGACTCCTCCCTTAAGGGGGTCTTCAATTTCTTCTGGAGCAGGATGGAGAATGTCCGGTTGTGGACCCGACCACATCCAAGCCTATGGTGGTGGACCGTTAGGTTATGGTGAACCGTCCAACAGACTCGGTTGTGACTATGACCCAACCAATGGCACTGTTAGTGCTGGCGATGTTGTCAGAATTGGTGGTGGGTCTGCCCCTTATGGTGGTGGACTAAGCACTCCTGCTTACGACCGTATACAAAACAGGCAGAATTTTTGATCAGCTTTTTGTGTAATATCTCTAATAACATCGATTAAAAGGGAAAGTTTAAAACTTTCTCTTTTCAATCGATATAAATAAGGAGGTGGAAATTTATGTTTACTAAAAAAGGATTTACTTTAATCGAGCTTTTAATTGTAGTGGCTATTATTGCCATATTAGCCGCTATCGCTGTGCCAAATTTCCTTGAGGCACAAACTCGTTCTAAAATCTCTCGTTGCCTGGCTGATATGAGAACATTGACAACCGCATTCGAGGCTTATGCAGTGGATAATAAGTGCTATCCTCCGATTGCCGCACCAAACAGTCCTATTGCAGGTGATACTTCTGGAACAGGAATCGGGATTAATGGATTAAGTCCTTTAGGGACTGGATTACCAGGTGTTAGTTCAAGATTTATCTGGCTAACAACACCCATAGCGTATGTAACAACAATTTTCAGAGACCCATTCCAGGCTATTGATATAGCCAGGGGTCCAAGCACTACAGCTCCCAATGTCCAAAACTATGATTCTTACGACTATGCAGATGCAAAATCTGTATGGACAGGTGGAATTCTTGGGGGTCTAAGAGGTTCCGGAATATCATCCGGAGCAGCTTGGAGAGTTTCTGGATGTGGACCTGACCATGTTCAGGCTTATGGAGGCGGAATGGTAAGTGACACAGATGCACGCGAGAAAGGTTGTGATTATGATTCAACTAATGGCACCGTTAGTGCTGGTGATATTGTGAGAATCGGTGGTGGTGCAGCTCCTAATGGAGGGGGAAATTACTTACCTGCTTGGGATCGAGTTCAAAACATAAAGAATTATTAATTGATTTATCTGAGTTAATCTGACATTGACAAAATGGGGGGAATATGTCTAAAAACGTATTCACCCATTTTACTCTAAAACTAAAGTTTGATTTCCCTGATTGAGATCTATGAAATACTTCAAAAGCAAGATCATTTTATCTGTCATGCTGAACTCGTTTCAGCATCTCAATTGAGATTCCGAAACAAGTTCGGAATGACATAGTATAGTTTGTCAGTATTTCAGAGGTCTCTGATTAACTTTAACATTCCCCTTCCAAAATTTTACTTGAACCATCTAAGGTTCTTATGAGTAAAATAAGTGTGCCTTTCAAAAACCTAATATAATATGAGACTAATAAAAAACTAAAAATTACGGTTGTGTCATTCCCACGAAAGTGGGAATCCAGAGTTTATTTGGTAAGATTTAATATGATTCTGGATTCCCGTTTACACGGGAATGACACATCAGCCAGTTTTTCAGAGATTTAAATATAAGACAACATATGCAAATGGAAATACTTGTCGCCACATCAAATAAAAATAAACTTGATGAGATCAAAGATATTGTTAAGCTTACGAATTTCAATATTCTTGGCTTATCTGATGTTGGGAGTGAAATAGAAGTTAATGAGAACGCCCAAAGATTTGAACAAAATGCACTTATTAAGGCAAAAGCTTATTGCGATTTTTATAAAATTCCCACCATTGCCGATGATTCTGGACTGGTCGTAAAGGCATTGAATGGTGAACCCGGCGTTATGTCCTCAAGATATGCACCCACAGATGCTGAACGGATAAAAAAACTCCTTGAGAAGATGAAGACCGTTCCCGATGAATATAGAGAGGCATACTTTGAATGTGCAATGGTACTTGTTCTTCCTGATGGTCGGTATATCGTAAGGCTTGGATTTTGCTTTGGTAAAATTATATACCAACCACGTGGAACAAACGGTTTTGGATACGACCCGATATTTCAAATCAAAGGAACGGATAAAACCTTAGCCGAACTAACAATGGAACAGAAAAATAAGATAAGTCACAGATTTCAAGCCCTGAAGCAGATTTATGGCGATATTAAAAAAGTATTTGACAAGAAATGACATTCTGCTAATTTCTCAACCTGATTTATAAAATATTATATTTTCGTAACCACGAATTACATGAATTCTCACTAATTTAAATTAACAAGGATATACAAGATGTTCAGGATAAAAATTAGAATTAGAGACCTCTGAAAAACTGGCTATCCTGTCATTCCCGTGTAAACGGGAATTCAGAATTATATCAATTTTGTCTCTGGATTCCCACTTTCGTGGGAATGACACAGCATCAGTTGTTAGTATTTCAGAGATATCAATGAGAAATTCTATTAATCCTATCCATCCTTATTTAAATTATTTTTTGTTTTTTTTATGATTTTTCGTGTAATTTCGTGGCTACTTAATTCTTTTGAATTATTAGTGAAGATTCGTGCGATTCGTGGTTATATATTGCTTTTTCTCTTTGTAGATTGTAACTGGTTTCTACTTTACTGAAATTTATTGACATCGAGAAACGAAATTTCATAGATTAGATGCAAAAGTCGGGGTGTAGCGCAGTTGGTTTAGCGCGCCGGTTTTGGGAACCGGAAGTCGGAGGTTCAAATCCTCTCACCCCGACCAGTATAAATTTAAAACGGACAATTAACAACTGACAACCGACAATTTAAAGAAAATATTTTGACAGGATACACAGGATAATAAGGATTAACAGGATAATTTAAAAATCTCTTTTTATATTATTAATATCTTGTTAATCTTGTTCATCCTATCTAATAATTATGTTGTCCGTTTTTCATTTTACATTTTCCTTTGTGTGCCTGTAGCTCAGTTGGATAGAGCAACTGACTTCTAATCAGTAGGTCGAAGGTTCGAGTCCTTTCAGGCACGCTTTAATAAAATAGACAGGATTAACAGGATAAAAATCAATTCAAAATGTAAAACCGACAACTGACAACCGACAATTTAGAATCTCTTATAATTTTTATTGTTAGTTTTAAATTGTCGATTTCTAATTTTAAATTTTCTTTTATAAAAAGATTGCGGTGAGAGTAGCTCAGTTGGTTAGAGCATCTGGTTGTGGCCCAGAAGGCCGTGGGTTCAACTCCCATCTCTCACCCCAACTATTATAAATTTAAAACGGACAATTAACAACTGACAACCGATAACAAAAAAACGAGATTCTTCACTTCGTTCAGAATGACAGTTTTAATCGGTTTATCAGTTAATCAGTTGATAGACAAATGAGCGGCATAACTTAATTTATACTGACGAACAGACTAACCGACCAATTGAATTAATCAATTGTCAGTTGTCGGTTTTTCATTTTGCATTTTCATTTGTGTGCCTGTAGCTCAGTTGGATAGAGCAGCGGATTCCGGTTCCGTGTGCGGGGGTTCGAGTCCTCTCAGGCACGCCATATAATACCAATTTAAAATTCGAAGCTGACAACGGACAACTGAAAACAAAGAGAATTTTTTAATTACAAATTGTCGGTTGTCCGTTTTACATTTTAAATCGAGACTTCTGAAATACTAAGAGATCCTTCGCTCCGCTCAGAATGACATTGTGGGGGCGTATCGCGATACGCCCCTACAAATTCTAATATTTCAGCGGTCTCAAATGATGGGGGGCCATTAGCTCAAGTGGTAGAGCAACTGACTCTTAATCAGGAGGTTGAAGGTTCGATTCCTTCATGGCCCATAAAATATATAAATAACAAAGGATACTAAGAAAACTAAATTAATTTAACAAGGATAAATAGGATGAATTATTAAATTATAAAATCCTGTTAATCCTGTATATCACTGTTAATATTAGTGTTAATTGCGAGAGTGGCGGAACTGGCAGACGCGCCAGACTTAGGATCTGGTGTTGAATAAACGTAGGGGTTCAACTCCCCTCTCTCGCACTATTTTAAATCATCAAAAAATCATAAGGCGACATTTATGTCGCCATTTTGTGCGAGATAAATCTCGCACCACACCATTGTATTGAATTAATTTGTAGGGGACAGGCATGCCTGTCCCCTACATTTGAATAATATTTTAGAAAGCTCAAATCTTTTACCCACAGGAGAAATGAAATTGGAACTGTTAGAATCGAAAAATGAACCGGGCTCTAAGATTAACCTGAAAATTAGTATCACTCAGGATGAAATTTCTATTAAGGAGAACCAACTCCTGAAAGAATATAAGCCTGAAATCGCAATTAAGGGCTTTAGAAAAGGAGCTGTTCCTGACAATATCCTCAGAAATTATCTGGGAAAAGAACTCAGGAGTGAGGCTATCTCAAAGTTAGTTCCTGAAGTTTTACAAAAAGTACTCGAAGAAAAAAATTATTCAATCGTTGCTGACCCGATTATTGATAAAATTGATGAGAATGAAAAAACACTTGTTTTTAACGCAACAATTGAGGTCAGACCTGAGATCCAACTCTGTAATTATAAAGAAATTCCTATCGAATTACCCAAATATGAAGTGACTACATCCGAGGTGGAAAGAGAAGTTGAGATACTAAAAGAGAATAATGCAAGCTGGGTTTTAAAAGAAGGAAATGCAGAAAATGGCGATGGGGTTGTCATCGATGCTAAGGCTTTTGACGAAAACAATAAGTTTATTGAAAATAGTGAGAAGAAAAATCAATTGTATGAAATCGGATTAAAAAGTAACATTAAAGAGGTTGACGAATCGCTAATTGGGAAAAGGTCAGGAGATAAAGTCGAAGTTATGGTGACAATGCCTGACGATTATTTTATACAAGAATTCAAAGGCAAAAAGGTTAAATTTGAGATAGAGGTTAAGGAAGTTAAGTATAAAAAGCATCCTGAAATAAACGACGATTTCGCTAAAGAGTTTGGCGAGTTCCAGAATTTAGAAGAGTTGAAAAATAGAATTCATGAAAATATCGGAAAAGTTAAGGAGAACAACTACAAAAGAGATCAGTATAGAAAGATTGAGGATTATCTGATTGAGAAAATCAAAATGGAAATTCCCGAAAGTCTAATCAAATCACAATCAGATTTTCTCAAAGAAGAGCAGAAAAATTATCTTGAATATTATGGTATAAAAGACACAGATGAACATTTAAATAGTGAAGAAAGCATCAAATCAAGGAGTGAAACTGCGGAAAAACAAGTCAAAATGTTGTTTATTTTAGATGAAATTGCCAAGAAAGAGAACATTATGGCAACCGAAGAAGATGTCGATAAAGAAATTGAGAGAATTGCTCAAACATATAATAAGAAACCTCTCGCTATCAAAGCACGATTAGAAGCAAACAAAACCCTTGACGGACTCAAAAAGGAGATTATACGGAGTAAAGCGATGAACTTCCTCTTTGAAAATGCAAAGAGAGGTTGATGTTGTATAATTTTTGATACCTGAAATATTGATTCGTTGGTTGAATTAAAATGCGGGGCGAACACACAGGTTCGCCCCTACAAAAAATAATTACAGTGTCATTCTGAGCGAAGCGAAAAATCTCATTCAATACCCTTTTTTATTAGTATTTCAGAGGTCTCAATTTGCAATTTCTAATCTCAAATATATTTGGAGGTATTTATGCAAGGCTACTTCCCCTACATAACAGTCATTGAAACAACGGAAAGAGGCGATAGGGCTTATGATATATATTCTCGTCTATTAAAAGACAGAATAATTTTCATTGGTGCGGCTATATCGGATGAACTTGCAAATTCCGTAATTGCCCAGATGTTATTTTTACAGGCTGAAGACCCTGATAAGGATATTAATATCTATATAAATACCCCCGGTGGTTCTGTAACAGCAGGAATGGCTATTTATGATACAATGCAGTTTGTTAAATCTGATATTTGCACGACTTGTATCGGTCAGGCAACAAGTATGGGTGCTTTATTATTAGCAGCAGGCAAAGAAGGGAAACGGTTTGCTTTACCCAATTCAAGAATTATGATTCATCAACCATTGGGAGGTGTTCAAGGACAGGCTACTGATATTGATATACAATCAAAAGAAATTATGCGAATGAAACAGACTGTCAATGAGATACTGGCAAAGCATACAAAACAGCCTATTGAAAGAATCGAGAAAGATACGGATAGAGACTTCTTTATGTCTCCCGAACAGGCTAAAGAATACGGTATAATCGATAAAGTAATAATCAAAAAAGAATAATATAAAAAAATTAAAAATGTAAAACTGACAACTGACAATTAACTGAAAATATAACTGCAGAGTTCGCGGAGAAATGAATGAATAGACCATAGATTTACACGGATCGAGTCTGATTTTCACGGATATTTAATCCGTGAAAATCCGTATTAATCAGCATTTATCAGTGTTCTATTTTTTCTCTGCGGTTCTTTGCGACTACTTTGCGTTCTCTGCGGTTCTTTGCGACTACTTTGCGTTCTCTGCGGTTTCATACTTCGTGATTTTGATATTATTTTAAAGGATACTACTAAAATGAGATTACGATGTTCTTTTTGCGG
>Ga0315289_10006672_pt1 | contig 16940 bp, 15 predicted proteins | sample YL17G11_40_MG_FD_203452 | JGI IMG/M metagenome (GOLD analysis project Ga0315289, IMG submission 203452) | Sediment microbial communities from Yellowstone Lake, YNP, Wyoming, USA - YL17G11_40 | ecosystem: Environmental > Aquatic > Freshwater > Lake > Sediment | place: USA: Wyoming | collected... | reverse complement strand
GACAGCGCGAAGAAGCCGCTCACCCGCCTGGACTTGGAGATCTGCGGCAGCTGTCATAAAGAGCAGTGGCAAACCCTAATGGAAGTCAATTTGAGATCCAAGGCCAAGCTGGAGAAATCCACTACGACCAGTCGCTCTCCGATGTCGGATAAATTGCTGATGCCCCACGGGTTCACGAAAGAGCACGATGAACCGCGCTCGCATGCCTTCATGCTCATCGACCACATGATCGTAGACCGAGGGTACGGAGGCCGTTTCCAGTTGAGAGACTGGACCTATATCGATAAGCCGGGCAAACTGTGGGATATCGTCGTGGATACAGGGAAAGAACTTCCCCAGACCGCCAAGGCAGCCAACACGGTGTGCCTGACCTGTAAAACTTCGCAGCACGTAATGAAATGGCCCTACATGGGGGATGCGAACCCTTCTACCCCCCTGAAGCGGGGTCCCAACCCAGCCGCCATGGAGATGGCCAAAAATTTGGAAACCATTATGGGATGCATCCACTGTCACGATCCGCATGCCACCAAGCCCCGGGTGATCCGGGACGCCCTGATCGAGGCCGTGGTGGACCGGGGCGAAGGGACATATCCTTATGACCCTCAGAAGAGCAAAGAGATCACCATCGAGAAGATCATGTTCAAACGCGGAGAGCAAGAGTTCCGGGCGATCGGGATTCTGAACAAACCGGATTCCAACCTGATGTGCGCCCAGTGCCACGTGGAATATAACTGTAACCCTGGGATTGACACCAAGACTGGCGCCGCTGTGGGCTTTGACGACCGCCGGACAAACTATTACCCGTGGGCCAACGTCTTCGACGTTCAGAAAAAATACGCGAGCATAAACTTCAAGGACTTCAAGCACGCCATTACCGGTGCGGCCCTGACCAAACTTCAGCACCCGGAGGTGGAAACTCAGTGGGGGAGCAAACACGAAAGAGCGGGCGTCGAATGCAAGGACTGCCATATGCCCAAAGTGAAGAGGAAAGGGAAGGAATTCACCTTCCATGGGCAGCGCAGCGCCCGCTATATGCTGAAGGATACTTGCCTCCGCTGCCACCCCTGGACGGCGGAACAGGCCGAGTATCAAGTGGATGCGATACAGAACTATGTCCGCGGCAAGATGCGCAAAGCGGAGTTTTCGCTCGGGCAGATGATCGATACCTATGTTCTGGCGAAAGACCTGGGGGTCAGCGAGGACGTTCTCACCGAAGTCCGAAAGGAACACGACCGGGCCCACATCCTCTGGGAATGGTGGACGGCTGAGAACAGCGACGGGTTCCACAATCCCGAGTATGCCCGCCAATCCCTGGCGGAATCCATCAATGCCTCTCAAAAAGGGATCGAGATTCTGAATAAGGCGATCAACCAGAAGACAACGGCAAAATGAGCCTTGTAGAACAGAGAAATACCGACGCGGAAATATGAAGACGCAAGGATGTGGCGAAGGGGGGAATCGAGGAGGTGGAGAAACGAATTGGGATAGATTGGATTTAATTGGACAGACGGCGGCATCCCATTATCTCTGATCCTCTGTTTCCCCTACAATGGTTTCATTGTCAAGGACGATAAAAAAGAAACTTAGGCCAACTTTCGCATTTTGGGGAATAAATTTCTCAAAATCGGCTTTTTTAAAATTGGCATGCGACCAGGATGCCCCCGGAGTTTTGCATCCAACTCATTTTTTATCCGTATAGAACTTTGTTACCAGGTTCCCCACGATTCGATCGGCCATCAGGCCGATGCTCGTCAAGTCGCCCTCGCCCTCGCTCTTTTCAGCGGTCAGGATGATCCCGGAGGCCACATCGATGATCCTGGCATCCAATCGCAACGTTCTGCCCATCTTGATCACACTTCCGGTGACAATGGCATCCGCTCCCAGGATCTTCCCGATCTGCTTGGCCGATGAGGTGTCGATGATCCCGGTCTGGCTGAGTTCGAATTCCTTGGTGACCTTCTGAAGCTGCTCCCTCTCGATGACCTTGAAGGATTCGGAATTCACAAAGGAGGTGGTCAGGATTTCCGAAACGATTTTACCCAGGTTGTCCTTTTTAGCCTCCTCGTTCAGGCTTTGAAATTCGATCACCGCAACCTTGATCTTCTCGCCTTTGATGATGACCTTCGGTTTCTCGACCTCCGGTCTTTTTTCGACCACAGACAATTGATAGCGGATCAACTCATGGCCTTCTTTCCTCCAGTCAGGGATGGATTTGACCTCCCTCTTCACTTCCGGTGAATACCAGTAGGCGTTGATCCCGTTCCACTTCGTTTCAGGAATGTGATATCTTTTGACGATCTTAAAGGCCTGAAAGGTGCCTCCCGTTGTTTCGACCGTTTCGTATTTCTCCACGGTCGAATCGTTGGTAAAACGGAGGTATTTCTTGTCAACCGGCGACCACCAGGCGTATTCGTCCTCCCATCTCTTCCCGACGAACACGGGAAACTCGATGCGCTTCTCAGGGGGGACGGGGGTTTTAAACTGGGTTCCTTCCGGGATTTTGATCTCTTTGATGTGCTGGTACTCCTTGTCATAGTACCTGTGGCGAATCCCCTCCTTTTCTCCGGTCACCTCCATCACGAAACCGCCATCCTCTTCCACCTTGATGATCTTTTGTTGAAAAGTATCCGATCCGTACATGTAGCTGTGGCCTTTGAAGACCCAACTGTCTCCAACGACCATTTTGGGGAAATGGGCGATGGGCTGCCGGGGCAGAGGAGTTTGTTGGGCCGCTGGTGGGGTTTCACACACGGATAAAGCGACCACATTAATCACGCTAAACAAAACGACCCCCATCATCTTAAGGTGATTCTTCATCGTTTTTCCTCCTCGATCAAACCCTTCCTCTTCTCAATTCCATTACAATATTTCTCACAGGATCGCAGGAATGTCAACAGGAATGTCTTCTCTGCTGAAAATTCTCTTCGTGAATTCCCTTTGTAATTCAGCCAATCTTGCTGACTTCCATTTGAAATGTAGCATTCTCATGGAAAATCCCAAAAACAAGATTTCAGGAAGAAGTCCACGTGGCGTGAGGATCGGGACTTGGAAAATCATTTTTCCTTTCCCATTCCTCATCTGAGGGCAGTACCAAAATTTAGAAAAGCATCCGTGCGGGTATTTTTAGGTAGGCTTTTCAATTCTCGCTTCTCGATTTTTATCCTTGCAAATTTGCATTTTGAATGCAATAATGCAATAAACAAACGGGCTGGAAAGGGCTTTCATGACCTATATCAAACGTACTCCAGAGGCCCAAATCTTTCCGACTTCTAACAAGCATCTGGGGACCAGCGGCCTTCCGGGTCTCCCTCTCTCCGCGTCATCTTCTATCGAGGAATCACCCAGAAGGCCTCCCATCTCATGGCCACGCGGATTCCCTGTCCTTCCTGGATGGATAAATTTCTGAAAACATAATTGGGCAGATGAATTTCCAGGTGAATGTCCTTCCCTGCGGGCTGAAATAAGACCCAGCGATGAGTCCCCCGATCCAGAATCCGCACCATTTCTCCTTCAAGGATGTTCCGGCGCAGAGATTCCTTAATCGGCTTTCCCTCCCGCAGAATCATGATTTCCTCCGGGCGGAGGTAAAGAACCACATCCTCTCCCGCGGAAAGAGGCCCGGCGGCATGATCTGCGGGGAGGGTAACCTCCTTCCTCCAAAAACTAACCGTGAGGGATTTCCCGTCTCCTTCGACTGCAAGCACTCTTTCCGGGAAAAGGTTCTGCAGCCCAAGAAACTGGGCGACTCCGGTCGTTTTCGGCCGGAAGAAAACCTCCTCTCGTTTTCCCCTTTGCTCCACCTTCCCGGCGATGAGCACGGTGATCGTGTCACCCAAAAGATAGGCCTCTTGCAGGTCATGAGTTACATGCAGAGCGGTGAACTGCAGGGAACGATGCAGGGAGATGAGCAGTTGTTGGATCTCGCTTTTCAGGCCCGGGTCCAAGGCCGCCAGGGGTTCATCCAAAAGGAGCAACCGGGGGGAAGGGGCCAGGGCACGCCCCAGGGCGACCCGTTGCTTTTCCCCGCCACTCAACCCCTGGGGATAACGATCCAGCAGATGCCCGATCTTCAAGGTATCGATCAAGCGGCCCAGATGATTTTCATTTTCCGTAGAAGACTTCTTTTGCGCCCGAAGGCCATAGAGAAGGTTTTCTCTCACGGTAAGATGAGGGAAGAGAGCCAAGTCTTGAGGGAGGTAGGAAATTCCCCTCCTTTCGGGAGGCAGATTCTGGATTTCCTTTCCTCCAACCATGATCTCGCCGCTCTGGAAATTCCTCAAGCCGATGACCGACTCCAGGACCAGCGTCTTACCGCTGCCCGTGGGTCCCAGGAGGACGTTATACCCTCCCTCTTGCAGGATGAGATCCAGATGATCGATGCGAAAGTTTCCTACAGCGAGGGTCAATCCCCGGACTTCGATCATAGGATTTGGGGCCTCTTTTCCACAAAGCGCACGGCGTAGAGAGCGCTTAGCCCGATCCCGGCAAGGATCAAAATCAAAATAATGGTCTTCCGGAGGTCGGCCGAAGCCAGCGCCATGAAAATGGCAATGGGCATGGTTTCTGTCTTGTACGCCATCGTTCCGGCCAAAGTCACGGTCGCCCCGAACTCACCGATGGCTTTGGCCCAGCAGAGGATCATCGTGCTCACTAAGCCACGAAGAGCCAAAGGAAACGTAATCTTCCAGAAAGCTCCCCAGGCGCTCGAGCCCAGGGAGCGGGCCACGGCTTCGTAACGGGGGGAGATTTCATCCAGGGCGGTCTTCATCAGGCGTGTGGCCAGCCCGGCGATCGTGGCGAATTGCGCCAGGACAATTCCAGGAAATTCGAAGACGAAGAGAATCCCCTTCTCCTGGATGGCCTCGCCGATAGCGGTGTTGAAAAAGATGAGCAAGGCGGCTCCCAGGGCAATGGGGGACATGATCATCGGCAGCTCCAGAAAAGTGTCTACCAGCTTCTTTCCCGGAAAGCTCGCCCGCGAGAGGGCATAAGCCGCCGGCAGCCCGATGGCTACGGCCAGCAATGTGGCGATGGTCGCCGCCAGCAGGCTCAGCCGGATCGAAAAAAGAGTATCCGGGGCGAGGAGCACTTCCCAGAAGCTTCTGCCCTCGAAAAAGGTCAAGAGCGAAAAGATGAGTACGACATAAAATAAAAAGAGGGCCAGCGCCGCAAAGACTGCTGTTTTCCCAAAATTCATGATCCACCACCTTCTTCAGGGTTCAAGGGGTCAAGGGTCCCCGCGTCTCCCCATCCCCCCATCTCCCCATCATCTTTTACCCCGTCTCCACTCCTTGGGAAGTGAGTATTCCCCGCCCACGGGAGTTCCGGGGAGGGTGTATTTCCGAGCTTCCTCAAGGCTCATCAAATATCCATGTCTCTTGAAAACATCCTTTGATTCCGGAGAAATTAAGAAATTAACAAACTCTTCTGCCAGCGGCCTGTTCCCTGTAAGCCTGGAGACCGCAGCCGGAAGATAGCCGATCCGCGGCACTTCCTCAAGTCGCAAGAAAACCGTTTCAATCCTTTCCGGGTCCCAACGTTGGAAAACCTCCCAGCCGATCACGGCATCGACCCCCTTCAGGGAGATGATATTGGCCGTCTTCTCGCAGCTCTCCACCGTGGTCACCAGGTTTTTACGAAAAAAAGCCCGCTCTTTTGGGGTCAGATTTTTCTCGACCACCTCCCCAGCATAGGTCCCCACGCACACGCTTTCCGGGTCGGCCATGGCCAGACGGAGCCCGGGCTTGAGCAAATCTTTGAGAGACTGTATTTTCTTCGGGTTGCCCTTCTGGACGTTAATCGCGGGGATAAGATAGGCGACAATTCTTTCTGTCTCCGGGAAAACCAACCCATCCCGCTTGGCCTTCTCCATGAAGTCGGAGGAACCCGGGAAATAAACATCTCCTCTGCGCGCCAATTTCATCTGGGAGAGGACAAAGCCCGACCCGCCGAACGTGATTTGAACTTCCACGCCCCTTTTCTGCTTATAAATTCTTGCCGCCTCTTCTGTGGGAGGCTTGCTGGCCGCCCCCGCGAAAATCATCAGGCTACCGGAGGAGGCGAGTAAAGGGCAGGGGACCAATAGGGTCAGAATAACGACGGCAAGAACGTTATGCAGAATTTGCCTAACGGTAATCATAAAAAAATCTCCCGGAACTTTTCATCGACCTCCCCCTCCAGCCCCTGGGCCAGGCGGCCATATTTGGAAAGGAGGTCCTTCGCTTCGGGGGTAAGCCGGGCTCCTCCTCCCCCTTGTCCGCCGGTTTGCTTCTGCACCAGAGGCAGCCCCAGCCGATCTTCCATGGCTTTAATCTGCCCCCATGCTTTCCGATAGGTAAGGTTCAGCAGGCGGGCCGCCTTGGAGATGGAGCCCTGTTCTTCCACGGCCCGAAGGAGTTCCTGGCGGCCGGGACCTAAAACGGGCCGCCCGCCAACTTCCACCCAGACCTTGGAACGAACCTCGATTTCCCGCGCTTTCAATTTTATATCCTTAATGGCTTCTTAAAAGGTAAAATATTCCGTTTCCCTTGATGGGAGAGGGGCAAGGTGAGCATTCCCCCTCCCCTTCATCGTTCGACTGAGCTCGCGCCGAAGTCCCCTCCCGCCAGGGAGACTGTGTCGTAATTCGTCATGCCCGCCCTGCACCAGCACGGTACAGGGCCCGCAAAGGCGGGCATCCAGGAAGATGGAATTATTCAATAAAACTGCAACTGGATTCCGGCTTTCGCCGGAATGACGGCTCTTTTTCCCAATTACGACACAGTCTCCCAGGGGAGGGGGACTTTTCTTATGGAGTTTTCATCCTTTGAGCCGGCCAATTTGCACTAAAGCCTTTCTCAGGATCTCGCGGCTCTCCGGCCGGAGCGGGACCAGCGGCAGCCGCAGCTTCCCGGCGGGAACGCCCATCATGTTCATCGCTTCCTTGGCCGGAGCCGGGTTGGACTCGATGAACAGCGCCCGCACAACGGGAAGGGTCTTGTAGTGAATTTCCCTGGCTTCCTCGGCATGGCCATCCAGCATCAAATGGATCATCTTATAATATTCCTTCCCGATGACGTTGGCCACAGCCATGATCCCGCCGTCTCCCCCGAGGCCCATCATGGAAAAGGTGAGGGCATCTTCCCCGCAAAGGACGTAGAATTTTTTCTTCTCCTCCCGCGTCCCCCGCATGATATCCATGGTGATCATCATGTCCCCGCAGGCATCTTTCATCCCGACGATATTGTCGATCTTGGAGAGCTGGATCATCGTCTTGGCCTCGATGAGACGGCCGGTACGCGAGGGAATGTTGTAGATGAAAAGGGGCAGTTTGGTGGCTTTGGCGATCGCCTCAAAGTGGGCGATGATCCCGTCCTGTGTGGGCCGGTTATAATAGGGGCAGACCTGGAGGCTGGCCGCGGCTCCAACGTGTTCGGCATGTTTGGTCCTTTCAATAGCCTCCTGAGTACTATTGGACCCCGTTCCGGCCATAACGGGCACTCGCCCCTTCGCCTCTTGGACCACGATTTCGATGACTTTGTCATGCTCCTGGTTCGTTAGGGTGGGCGACTCCCCGGTCGTCCCGCAGGGCACCAACCCGTCGCATTTCTCCTCTTCGATGAAATAATTGACCAGCTTCATGAGGCCCGGCTCGTCGAGGGAATAGTCGTCTTTGAAGGGGGTAATCAGCGGGACGTGGCATCCAGCCCAAGTTTTCGGTTGCATAGCTCCTCCTCTCTTTTGGTTAGATTTAAATTGTAATCCTTCTCTCCCCTTTTCGGAAAGCTTGTTTTTTCGATGATCCTCTATCCATGACCGCTTAAGAAATAAAAAAGCCATGGGGGCTTGCCCATGGCTTTTAGGATGATGGCGCGGCGCAATTCCGTCAAGGCATCCCAAAAGCAATGGGTGCGTCCAGCTTCTTGACTTCCGGCTTCTTACCCAGCTTCTTGTCCTTTTGAATCAGGGCCATCATCGGTCATTCCTCTTTCCCTCAAGATTTAAAACTATTTTACACAAGCCGGGTTCCATGTCAATAATTTTTTTTCGGCCACAGGTTCAGGCCATCTGGCGGCGCATTCGTGAGGTGAACCAAAGGCTCATGAGGATACAGGCGATGCAGGCCCAGCGCACAGCGGAGATGGAGAACGGAACGTACAGGAAGGAAAGGATCGGGGGAGCAAGGGCAAAACCCGTAAACTTGATACTGTTGTACACCGAAACGACGGGTTTGCGCAAATCCGGAGCCACCTGGATGGCCAAAGTGTTCAGGGAAGTCCAGGCGGTAGCCGATCCCGCACCCAACAAGGCAAACAGCAGGAGGTAATGGCCGAAGGTATATTCAACCAGCGCCAGCCCCATAATGGAAAGGACCATAATGGCCATGCCCCAATAGGCCATGGCCCTTCTGCCGAAGCGGTCTCCCAACATCCCGGCGATCGGCGAAACGATGATTCCCAAAAAGCCGGCTGTCGAGAGGATGAGTCCAGTCTTGTCCGAGGGAAGGGAGAACGAAACTTTCAGATCATCCGCCACAAAGGTCATCAATCCAATAAACCCCATGAACAACGAGAAAGCCGCAAAGCTCAAGAACTTTACATCCGGATAGGAATAGGATCTTTTTATCAGGGGAAGGGCATCCAAAATCTTCCCGGATCTTTTCTCCGGCCTTTCTGCCTCATGACCGGTAAACCAGTAGAGGGCTCCAACTGCCAGGGAAAAACCCGTGAGGAAGAAAAAGAACCAGGACCAACCGAAGGAAACTTCCAGAATTCCTGAAATCAGTGGCCCTATGGTGATTCCGATCGTGTACATAACTCCCAGCAAACCCATCGCCTTCCCCACATGCCTGGGGTCAACCATCTCGCCGACCAGGGCCATAACGATGGGAGTAATGAAGGCCGCGCCCAACCCCTGGATGAACCGGGCGGCGACCAAGGTCCCGAGGCTCGGGGAGAGTCCGGAAAGGAGTCCGCCCAGGGCGTACGCAGCAAACCCGAAGAGAAGGGTCCGGCGCGTGTCGAAGATATGGGCGATGGAGCCGGCGAATAGCTGGAAGAGAATGTAGGGAATCATGTAAAGGGTCATCGCCAGGGAGATCCACTGGATGCTGATGTTCCAGTTCCCGGCCCACACGGGCAGGAGGGTGATCACCCCCACCCCGCCCATCGGGCCGATCACCGCTCCCAGATAAATGGGCAATAGGCGCTGGAAATTCATAGGCGGCTTAACTTGAGGCGATGAAATCCTTTCGATGGGATGGAAGTTATTATAAATGATGCCGGATGTCAATTGTTGAAATATGACTTCTGAAGAAATGAGAATGGCGTGGAGGGGGTACCAATGGCAGGGGCAGTCAACATTTGGCCGCTCGTTTAAGGTCCTCGTCAGAAATGAGCGGGGATTGCAGCCGGATGGCGGGTCCAAGATCTTTAAAGAGAAGGTCTCCATTGCCCAATAAGGTTTCCGCTCCATTCTGCTCCAATATAATTCTGGACTCCAGCTTTTCGTTCACCTTGAGCGCTACCCGGGCATTCATGTTCGCCCGGATGACCCCTTTCACGACCTCCCGGCTCGGTCGTTGAGTGGCCAGGAGGAGATGAATACCGGCCGCCCGGCCCATCGCGCCGAGACGCGCGATTCTGCGCTCCATTTCCTTTCCCTTTTTAGAATCCGCCAGGACCAGGTCGGCATATTCGTCGCAAATACAAACGATCCGGGGCAATGTCTCGCCTTGCACCTCGTTGTATTCTTTTAGGCCTTTCACCTGTTTTCCTTCAAAAAGAACATAGCGCTTTTCCATCTCCCGAATCAGTTCATCCAACACAGACAGAATATTTACCTCCGAGGGATAGATGATTGGCCGGCGAAGAAACGGCGATTCATGAATGAGCGGGAAGGCCGTTTGTTTGGGGTCGATCAGCACCAAAGAAAGGCTTCCGGGCGTGTTGGAAACGCAAAGGCTGCCGGCTACCATCTTCAGCCATTCCGTCTTGCCGCATCCGGTAGTGCCCGCGACAAGAAAATGGGAATGTTCCGGCTCCGCCAGGTCGGCATATTTCCAATGGCCTTCCACGTCCACCCCTACCGGGAACCGGGAGGCTCCTCTGGCCGTGCCGCCAGGCGGTTGGGATAAACCTGCGTTCCAAAAAACCACTTGGCGGTCGGCTCTCTGGACATCAATGGTGATCAATCCATGTTCCATCGCAATCTGGGGCGGTTGATCGATCTCGAGCCGGGGCCAGACCGTTGTGGCCATATTCAAGATTTTGTCGGCCTTGACTCTCCGGGCCGGTTTGGCCCGAAAGCGATAAAAAGTGGGACCGATAAGCGGCTCTCCTTCAAATTGGATCGGAGCCCCGAACTCTCCGAATCCCGTAAGGATCCGGCGCGCCATCTCTTCTAACTTTTTTCCCGGCCGAGGTTGTGGAGAAACGAGGTGCTGATGATCTTTCACTTGGGCCAATTTTCCAACTAAATCTCTTAAGCGGGCCTGCGCTTCCTCAAGTTCTGCGGCTTTCCAGACCCGCTCATGGGGCTCGGGTTGGAAGCTCCATAGCGCCAGGTCTTTCGCACCCATCGATGGGTCCATCTTGTTAAAGAGCAGGTGGTAAAGGCAGGCCTGGCTCAGATCGGCCTCGGGGCTGGTTTGGCCGAGCTTGAGCTCCACGGCACAAAGCCGGCCTGTGCCCGGCTGCCGCAGGACCGCATCCATCCGACCCTGGAGAATAACCGTATCCTCCCACCCCGGATCGGCCAATTCGGCCTGGACCTCCAATTCGTGATCTGAAAAGATGAACCGGCGCAGCTCCTCAATGGCCTGCGCTGGCTGGCTTTGTTTGAAAAGGACATCACAAAGCCAGCGGCAAAGGTTTTCGACGGCCTTCCAATAATTCAGGACTTCGCTCGTAGAGTTTTGCAGCTCGGTCTTATACTTGATCATTTGCGGCCCAACGCACCAGAGGTAGGCATGTTCGGTGAGCTGCGCTTTCCAGGACGCCGGGTCTCGGTCCGCCCTTTCCAGGGAGCGGGAAAGGTTGGCTGCGGGGTCGGGCCCAGTCATCAGCCGAAAAGTCTCGTGAAAGAGATTCCCCAGCAAAGCGGTAGACGCCTCCCCTGGGCCCGGTGCTTCTAGACCCCCTGCGGCCCAATAAATGGCTTTCCTCACTTCACTCACTGTTAAAATTCGCGGCATGGCCTTTTCATTTTTTAGGAAATTATGGAATTTTCTTGGTTCGGCCAATTTTAGGCATTCTAGGCCTTTTAGCGCACTTTAGGCATTTATTATCAGGTCCGGCTTACCGCTTCCGGGTTAAGGAAAAGGATTGCCGGCGGTCCCGCAAGCAGTCCGGCAATTTCAGGTATCTCAATGATCAACTGGGCCAGCTCTGTTTCAGGCACGGCCATTTTTTGGGCGGCATCCTTTAAGGGTATCACCCATTGACCGGTGAGGGTTTCTAACAGCCGATCACTTAGGTCCTCCGGGATGGAACCCGCAGCTTCCGGACAGGCATCGATCAGCTCTTGCAAATCCCGGGGAGTTTTTTCGGCCAGCCAAATTTTCAGTTCCCCCATCGGCACGCTGGCATCGCCGATCACCAGGTCATTCTCCGCCGCTTGATTCCAGAGCCGCCGCAGCACATTTAGCGCCGCATAGGCTTCCGCCGGAGGACGAACCACGTGCACGCCACTTTTTTCCAGGTCTTTGAGCCTTTGCTGGGTCACGGTCGCGGTGGGCGAAATGGCCAGCCGCGCGTCGCGCAAAAATATCAACCGGGTTACTTTTTTCTGATGGATTAATTCCTGCAGGCGCTTCAAATGCCTGGCCAGGCTGGTCATATTTTCTGAGTTCGAGATACTGACGCCCACTTTCTCCTGGTTGCTTTCCAATAGAACATGAAGATCTCTTGCCGTACTCCGGTGAACGCGATAGCCCCGGGGGGGTTTGATTTCGAGGAGCTTGAGTAATCCCTCTTCATAAACGCCCTCGTCCAGCCGCGTGATGGGCTTCTGCAGTTCCTCTTCAAACTGCTCCTTCCAGTGGCTGCCAAGGTCTGGCGGCGGGGGCGGGGGAACATGTCTTTTTTTATCAAAGAGGTGCCGGACCTCCCGGATGAGCTTGCGGGCCGATACCCCGCCAACGGGAACCAGCGGTTCGATCTCCTTGGCTGTGAAAGGCCAAAGGGGCCCGCGTTTGGGGTCTTCTTTTTGAAGGTTGGCAATCTCTTCCTGGGTGCGCAGACGAAGCTCGATCAGGGTTTTGGCGGATTCCTTAACCATCGTCGTCAAGATCGATTCATCCTGGGCGATCCGGTCATAATACGATTCATGCATGGCTTGCCGAAAGGTGGATAGAAAATAGGTTTGAACCGCGCTCAGGATCAGCAGGTTATGACACTGCGACATGAGGTCCACTGCCTGGGTCGCAAAGGCCCGCAGGCCGTCGAGGTCATCCAGCCGAAGCTGCAACCCTTCAATCTGATCAAAGGCCAGAATGATCGTAAAATGCTCACCCGCCAGGCGGCAGAAGGTAATTACGGCCTGTCTGGCCCGATCCTCATCATCCAGGCTTTGGGTGACTCCCAATAAATGGAGTTCCTCTTCGGGCAAATCCCTCCCGAGGAGATAGGCATAGGCCATACTCCTGTTATCCCAGGTAAGATAATGACGGATCACCTTCATGACATCCGGGTCGAGACGGAATTGAACGGTCAATTTATTGAAGGTGGGCGTTAACCTTCGAAACAAAGGCTCACCGGGTGGGTCCTGCTTACAGATATCCGCCCATAAACGGGCCAGTTCCCGGGTGGAACTCAAAGGTTTCCCCAGCAGATGCCGGGTCAGCGCCTCTTCGATCTGGGTTAGCGGCCCCTGTCCCGGGCCTTCTTCCATCGGAGGATTTTCGGAAAGCGGATTACCCGGGATGTCAGATAGTTTGGATCGCTGGCAGATGTCGTAGAAAAAGCGTTCCAATAGATGGCGCCAGAACCGGCTCGGGCCGGAGAATGGCGGGATGTAAATAAACCAGGTACGGGGCTCCTTCCGGGTGAAAAAACGAAGACGTTGCAGGAGATGGGTCTTGCCCGAACCCGGTTCGCCATGCAAAATCAGTCCCCGGGATTGATTTCCCTGGTACACCGCTTTGATGGAATTTTGAATGCTCTGGAATGCCGTCCTGTTAATATCCGGCACATCCCAGAAGGATTCCTGCCAGGGCGAATCTACCCGGTCCTGGAGAAAGGGATTAGGAATATCGGATAAAAGAATATGGGTCTTTGGCGGTTTGGGCAAGATTCACTCCATCCGGATTCCTACAGCCATGAAATAGCTGCCACGCCCGTTATCGATCATGGCGGCCCGTTGTTCTTCGGTAAGTTCCGCGGGGAGAGAATGAGACTGTAACTGAACCTTTTCGAGTGTGGCTAATTCCAGAATCGCCCGGTCAAAGGACTCTTTATCCGGAAAGATACTGCGCAAAGCCTGCCGGAGGTCCGGAATATAAACCAGGGCTCCTTGGGACGCAGCCGGTTTGAGAGAAGCCATGGCATTAAGGATTGTCCTTTCAGCCTCCGCGGCGGTCAGAGCCATTGGTTTCTTGGATGATGAAGGCTTGGCGTGGGCCTGGACCGCGTGCAAGATAGCGTCGGCTTGGAACCCGAGCTTTTCCCCTTTTTCAAAGAGCCTTCTAATTTCAGCAGCGAGGAAGTCCGCAGGATTTGGTTCCTGCAAGCCGAGACAGTTTCTTTTTTGAGGAGGATGCCATTTGAGCGTCCTTTTTTTAACCAGGGGATCCAAGAAATTCAAAAGATATTTATGGATATGCGCCGGAAAATTTTTCTTGATTTCGGTAAGCGTCAGCGGCTGATTTTTTAATAGCCCAAGCATATCAATTGCAATAAGCGGCTCTATAAGCTCGAGAGAATAAATAGGGGCCGGTGGGTTTTTCGACTTTCCCGGTGGGGGCTGCCATGCCTTAATACTCCCTTGAGCATTAAGTTTATTCATACGGGCGGCAGTCTGTTTCGCCGAACTGCGATAAGAAGGGGGGAGTTCTTTGTGAATTTTATTGGGAGGTAGCCCAAATCGATTGCGAGATAATACCTTTAAAATGAGTTCATCAAGCTCATGAGCATCCGAAGAGGGAACTGGAGCTTTACTTTTCATGAAGGCCCGTCTTGGGAAAATTATATACCTACCTTGCCCAGTTTAGATAAGTCCCCCGGCAAAGTCAAGAAGGCGATCGTTCTTCGAAGGTTTTACTAAGGAGTCCATAATTGAGCAGGCTATTCTTCCGAAATCTCCCCTGGTCCCTCTTTGCCAAATAGGGAAAATTCCTCCCTTTTATGTGGCGAATCAGCCTGGTTGTTTGCTACACTATGGGTGCTTTGAAGGAAGGATCTGCGGGAAGGGTTTTATTTCAATGCCCGTGATGGGGGAGGGTGAATATGGACCCGAAATTTATACCGCTTTACTATTTGAGCTCCCTGGCGGGGCTGATTATGGTTGCCGGGGGGATATGGCTGCTCTATAAACAAAAGATATATATCGACAAAGAATCTAGCCAAGTTACGGAGATTGAAACGCCGCTCGGCAAGTTTAAAACGAATATCCCGGCACTGGTCCTTTTTGCGTTGGGATTTGTTCCCCTGATCTATCCCATCGTTCAATCATCCGGCTTTGCCGAAGAGGTACGGATTATGGGGAATGTAAAGGCCAGCACTTTCCCCGTGCAGGTCTATGCCGTCATCAAATCGGATTCACTCCTGGAAAACAGAGATTTTAGCCTGCTGGTGCCGGTTCTGAAAGGGGGCAGCGAGGAGTACAAAATCATATACATAGCCGGCAGTATCATCCTGGAAGACCGGGTGGACCTGACTAAGAAGCAAAATGAAGAGCTGCACTTGCAGGCCAAGGAAATATTCCCGGCTCGGGCGAGAAGTTTTGAACCTGCCGTATCGCCGAAGCCGGCTGGATTCTAAAGGGAGGATATAAGAATGAAAAAATTGTTGCTATTCACCTTCATCCTCTCTTTGGTTACGATCTCTCCAGGATTATCTGCGGAGGTTACGAAACCCGAGGTCCGGGATGGGGTTCTTACTGGCCGGATATACGAGGCAGTGACCCAAGCCGGCATTGCCGATCTGACCGTGAGGCTGATACCGCCCAGGGATTTAAAAACGCCCGAAAAAGTTACGACGACCGATGAAGGCGGCAAATTCCGTTTCGCCGATCTGAGCGGGGATAAATACCTGTTGGAAGTGTATGAGGGCCTCACGCTCCTCTATAGAGAGGTAGTTGAGGTAAAGCAGAATACGCCGAAAGAAATAGCCCTAAAGAAGAAATAAAATTTATTGCCTCTATATTAATCAAATCGCAAAGTCAGTTCTGATTACTTTTCAAGGAGGTTTTATGATCGATTTCTCTTTAAAGGGCAAAGTGGCCTTAGTCACCGGGGCCAGTCGCGGTATTGGGGAAGCGGCTGCGATCGCCCTCGCCGGGGCCGGGGCCGATGTTGCGCTGGCCAGCCGGAAAGCTCCCGACCTGGAGAAGGTGGCCGTAGAAGTTCGCAAAACGGGCCGAAAGGCCCTGGTGGTTGCGGCGCATGTGGCCAAGATGGAAGAGATCAGCGGCCTGGTCAGCAAAGTCAAGGAGGAATTCGGGCGGATCGATATCCTGGTAAACAATGCGGGCACCAATCCTACGATGGATTCGGCCCTGGACGTCCAGGAGCGTGCCTGGGATGCCATTATGAATCTGAACCTTAAAGGACTGTTCTTCCTAAGCCAGGCAGTGGCCCGGGTGATGAAGGAAAAAGGCGGGGGTAAGATCATTAACGTCGCTTCAATCGCCGGGATTAGTCCCGACATATTGCCGATTTATTCCATCAGCAAAGCCGGGGTCCTTATGGCCACAAAAGTCATGGCTCAGCAATGGGCCCAATACGGCATCCGGGTAAACGCGATCGCCCCCGGCCTGACCAAGACCCGTTTCAGCGAGGCGCTCTGGGCCAACCCGGATATTCTGAAAATGGCGATGGGTCACACACCGATGGCCCGGATCGCGGAGCCCGAGGAGATGGCCGGTGCGATTCTGTACCTGGCCTCCGACGCTTCCAGTTATGTAACGGGTCAAGTCCTGGCCATAGACGGGGGTGCGACCATATAAAGATCTTCATTCAGCCATAATGCTTTCTCACGATCAAGGCGGGACTGGTCCCCGAGCCCTCTGAGCAGCCATGAATCATGACACCAGCTTGCGAACCCCGAGCACGGCTACGGATCGAGCATTTCCTTCAGGGCGACGGCGTTGTTACGCTCCAATTCTTTCGATGAAAATAGCAGCGTGACCGTCTGCTTCCGGGCCTCCGCTTTGATTTTTTTCAGCCGTTCCGCCTCTCCGGCGATTTCCTTCTTGTATCTCTTCTTAAATTCAGCCCATTTCGCGGGGTCGTGAGCATACCATTTGCGCAATTCATTACTGGGGGCAATCTCCTTCAGCCATTCATCAATATGGGCCTTCTCCTTGTTAATTCCCCTCGGCCATAGCCGGTCGATGAGGATTCTTTTGCCGTCATCCGTGGAAACCGGATCATATACTCTTTTGATCTTGAGCATGGGAGCCCTCCAGACTTTTCTAATTAGTTTCCATCCGGAAACTCCCTCTCCCCTTGCGGGAGAGGGTTGGGGTGAGGGGGAGCAAAACAGAACATTTCAATATTCCGAACCATTATCACCCTCACCCTACCCTCCCCCGTCGAGGGGGAGGAGAAAAATGGGGTTTCCGGATGAAAACTAATTGGTGCGCATCCGGAAAACCGGGAATTCCCCTCCCCCTATGATGGGGGAGGGCCAGGGTGAGGGTGATAACGAGGGGAGAGGGAGTTTCCGGATGGCAGCTGATTGGACGCAGAGCACCAATGACAATTGCGATTTTCCTTTCGGAACCATCTGCGGGTATTGACC
>Ga0315289_10006671_pt1 | contig 16942 bp, 15 predicted proteins | sample YL17G11_40_MG_FD_203452 | JGI IMG/M metagenome (GOLD analysis project Ga0315289, IMG submission 203452) | Sediment microbial communities from Yellowstone Lake, YNP, Wyoming, USA - YL17G11_40 | ecosystem: Environmental > Aquatic > Freshwater > Lake > Sediment | place: USA: Wyoming | collected... | reverse complement strand
CTCGTCTCCCGGGTCCACGGTATCCGGGAGCGAGCTCGAGAGGATCAGGATCTCCTGCTTCTGGATACCCACCGCGGAGTTGACATTAACGGGAATCGGGTACTGCACGCTCGTGCCCTCGGGGATCCGGATCCAGACCTCGGGGAAGTACATGCCCTCATGGGATGGCGCCCTGATGAGGAAGGTGAGCTTGAGGGACTGGCCGGGGCCGAGGGCACCCACCTGCTGGAAGTTCCCCTCCAGGACCTCCACCCCTTTCCCGTACAGGTAGACAGACTCGACGAGGACCGTGATATCCTTCGTTGTCGAGGTCGTCGTGGTCCCTGATACACCGGTCTGAACGGTCGATTCCGTCGCGCTTGCTTTCGCGGCGGTGTTTGCAATCGTGATCGTGATGATCCCCTGGTCGCCGGGAAGGAGGATGGCAGGCGTGACCTGGTAATCGTTGATGGCGACTGTTGGATCGCCCTTGCCCGCATCCACGGCATGCGGGAGTGCCGAGAGGACGAGAACGAGGCCCACCCATATCAGTACCCTTGCCAGCCTGCCATAGTCCTTCACCCGAGGGTTACCACGATGCCCCGCTGCCTGAATCACTTCCTGAGTCATGAACTTTCTTCCTCGGAACAGAGGGATACGATCCCCTGGAAACTCTTTATCATTTTTTCCGGCGGAGTATGTATAGTTACCTCACCGGCTCTTCAAATTTGCCTGAACCCGGGGATCGCGATTTCCCCCACGCCTTCCAGCCGGGGGAATACCCTTATACGCTTCCGCACTTTCTTTACTTGTTATGCCAGAAGAAATGAACCAGCCAGCACCGAAGAGCCCTCTTCAGCCGAGGGAGCTCTTCGTATTCGAACAACCCGCAATGCGGCTTGAACTGCTCGTCCGCATCCTCTACTGGATCCTTATCGGAATCGTGAACTGGATCTATGGCCTCCTCGCCGGCATCTGCATGATTATCCAGTGGTTCGTCATCCTGATCCTCGGGCACCGGAACAGGGACCTGTCCGATTTCATCCGGGGCTACCTTGAGTACCATATCCATGTGCTGAGTTACATCACTGTCATGACCGACCGGCGGCCGGACGTCATGCCGGTGAAGGTGCGGATCTGCGAGGAGTTCCCGGTGGGGAAGAAGACATAGTCCGGAATAATGCTATCTCAAGAACATCTTCTTTTCATCTGAGAACCCGTGAAACCCGGAATGATGAAAAAACCTTACAATTCAGAGGCCGGGGCCGAGATTCGAACCCGGGTCGGGGGATCCACAGTCCCCTAGGATAACCAGCTACCCCACCCCGGCAAGGATATACATCGAAGATCTCCTTCGGAGATCTTCTCGAATCGTGTTCCCGCGGCTGGAGCGTCGCGTTGAACACGATCCATCGAAGACTTTTGCCCTGCAGACAAAGTCTTCTCCCATAGTGTGAACACAGCCAATTCCTGATCCGACCAATCCCCGTCTCTTTTGAGACCGTGATTGGAAAGGATTGTTGCGTTCAACACTATTCCTTCTCATTGGCCGGTGAATCTGATAAAAATATCCATATCCCGTGTCCCCAGGGGGAGTGTGATGGGGGGGGCAGGGGAATGAGCAGGTTTATGATGATGTGGATAAAAGTATTCTCACCTTTCTCACCGAGGACATACGATGGAGGTCGGGACATGGCAACATCCACACCTGCTGGCATCAGGACGCCCATCGTCTGTGTCCTCGGCCACGTGGACCATGGCAAGACCTCCCTCCTCGACCGGATAAGGGGCTCTTCCGTCGTCGATACCGAGGAGGGTGCCATCACCCAGCACATCGGTGCGACCCTCGTCCCCCTGGATGCCATCCGGACCATGAGCGGGAGCCTGGGGAAGCTCGATATCCAGGTCCCGGGCCTCCTCTTCATCGATACCCCCGGCCACCATGCCTTCACCACCCTCCGTGCCCGGGGCGGTGCCCTCGCAGAGATGGCGATCCTCGTGGTGGACGTGAACGAGGGGTTCCAGCCCCAGACATTGGAGGCCCTCGAGATCCTCAGGAACTGCAAGACCCCCTTTGTCGTCGCCGCGACGAAGATCGACCGTATCCACGGCTGGCGGGTGAACGAGGACGAGCCGTTCCAGAGCACCTTTGCGAAGCAGGGGGAGCGTTCCCGCTCGCTCCTGGAGAACAAGATCTACGAGATCGTGGGGAAGCTCTCTGAACTGGGATTCGCATCCGAGAGGTACGACCGGATCAGCGACTTCCAGCGGAACATTGCCATCGTCCCGGTCTCCTCCCACACCGGCGAGGGGGTCGCGGACCTCCTCATGGTCCTCATCGGCCTTGCACAGCGGTTCCTGAAGCAGGACCTCGTCTTCCAGGCGAACGGGCCGGCCCGGGGGACGGTCCTCGAGGTGAAGGAGGAGCGGGGCCTCGGGATGACCCTGGACGTGATCCTCTACGACGGGACCCTCGCCGTGGGGGACGAGATCATGCTCGCCACCCACGACGGAGTTGTCACCACAAAGGTGCGTTCCCTGCTCTCGCCGAGGCCGCTCCGGGAGATCCGGATCGAGGACCGCTTCGACCGGGTGAAGTCGGTCGTCGCGGCAGTGGGGATCAAGGTGTCTGCCCCGAACCTGGAGGCCGTCGTCGCCGGTTCTCCCCTCTCGGCGGTGCGGTCGAACCGGGAGGAGGTGGAGTCCGTCATCCGGCACGAGATGGAGGACATCCGGGTGGTCCTCTCGGACAAGGGGATCACGATTAAGGCCGACACCATCGGGGCCCTCGAGGCACTCTCCCAGGAGCTCGGGGGGAAGTCCATCGGGATCCTGAGGGCGGGCGTCGGGCCGGTCTCACGTCATGATCTCGTGGAGGTGCAGACCATCACCGATCCGCTGAGCTCGGTCCTCCTCTGCTTCAACACCCCGATCCTTCCCGATGCCCAGGAGCTCCTCAAGGACCCGTCCTTCTCCCATGTCCGGGTCTTTCAGGCGAAGGTCATCTACCAGCTCATCGACGAGTACCTCGAGTGGCGGGAAGCCGAGATCAGGAAGAAGGAGGCCCAGCGGTTCGAGCAGGTGGTGCTCCCTGCGAGGATCATGCTCCTCCCCAACTGCGTCTTCCGGCAGAGCAACCCCGCGGTTGTGGGGGTACGGGTCCTCCTGGGGAAGCTCAGGAGCGGCGTGGACCTCGTCGACCGGAGCGGGCGCCGTATCGGCCACGTGAAGACGATGCAGAGCCGGCAGGAGACCATCCGCGAGGCCGATGCCGGCCTGGAGGTGGCCATCTCCATCGAGGGGGCCACGGTGGGCCGGCAGGTCAACGTGAACGACGAGCTCCTCGTGGAGATCCCCGAGCGGCACGTGAAGATCCTGGAGCACGAGATGCTCCCCAACCTCACGCCTTCCATGAAGGAGTGCCTCGAGGATTACACCACCCTGAAGCGGAAGGGCGACCCGTTCTGGGGAAAGTAACGCCCAAGATGGGTTTGTATGTTCCAACCCTGAATCCGGCCCATACAGATCCCATTTTCGGACCCGATTGGCCTGGAACGGTGCATTCAGCACTATGTTTATGAACCCTCCCGGCTAAGGATAAAGTCACTCCAGAGGGGCAAATCGAATGGTGGATTTCAAACTGGTTCTCTCGGATGCGAAGGACGGACGGGCCTACAACGTGAGCGTGAGCGGCGGGTCTGCATCAGCCTTCCTCGGGAAGCGGATCGGGGACGAGGTGGACGGGGGGCCGGTCGGCCTTGGCGGTTACCGGATGAAGATCACGGGCGGTTCGGACCGGAACGGCACCCCCATGCGGGGAGACCTCCCGGGCATGGCAAGGAAGCGGCTCCTCCTCTCGGGCGGGGTCGGCTTCCACCCCAGGCTCGACGGTGAGCGCCGGCGGAAGATGACCCGGGGCAATGAGATCTCCCCCGACTTCGTCCAGATCAACGCGTGCGTCACCACATACGGCGAGAAGGCCCTCGGCGACTACTTCAAGAAGGGCGAAGAGAAGGGCGGGGAAGAGAAGAGAGAGCGGCCCGCCAGGAAGAAGTAGATCCCCTCAGCTATCCTTTTTTCTCAGTACCTCGACGGTGAGGCTCTCCCTGAGATCGTCGAACCGGATGTTATTCCTCTTTGCCACAATCGCCGCGGCTGCCGGGAGGCGCAGGTTCCCGTCGAAACCGTCCCTGATGACCCGGTTCACCTCGGCAACCACCTCTGCGGGAGGGACCCCTCGTGCGGAAGCGATCCTCCCCATGAGGACCTGGGAGGCCTCGTCGCTCTCGAAGATCCGGGAGTCCGGTTTGAACCCCACGGGAACCGTTATTGCGGAGAGGTCGAGGAGAGGCCTCACCCACCCGTCGGCGACCTCCACCATCCCCGCTGCCTTTGCCTTCTCGAGGAGCTGGTTCGCCTGGTCCCGGCTCATCCACTTGCGGTCGATGGTGAGGTAGAAGATGAACTCAGACTTCTGGAGCTTCTCCTTCCTCGTGTGCTTGAAGGGGGCGGCGACGGTGACGGGGAGGCTCACGGGCAGGCACCCTTGATGAGGGTCTTGAACTCGGTCGCGTCCATGGTCCCCTGCTGCCCCTCCTTCACGACGGTGCACTCTGACTGGGCCCCCTTGTCCTGGACCCTCATGAGGAAGATGTTCTCCCCGAGCGGAACCCTCCCCTTTGCCGCGAGAAGGATGTCGTGGAAGATGAACCGGAAGTCGGCCATCTCGGTGACCGTCTCCTCGAACGGGGGGAGGGAGTCCACCATCTCGAAGGACATCTTGTTCGTGGCGAGCTGGACGAGGATCTGCCTTTTTACGAGGTCCGTTCCCCGCCGGTTCGTCTGGTGGGTGTCATGGAGCCTCCGGATGCAGCCGAGGACCTCGGGGAAGGGACGGTTCAGGTCGAAGTCAAGGTCGAAGGTCTTCGGGAACCGGTAATAGATTCTGCGCATCAAGTAGGTATGGGCACCGCGGAGGGTAAAAAAGGATGGGTCTCTCTCACTCGATGAGGATTGCGTGCGCCTTCGTTCGACGAAGGCGTCGCATCCTTACTCAATAAGGATTGCGTGCATCTTCGCCGATGCGAAGTCGCCGCGTCCTTATTCAATAAGGACAGCGTTCACGACGCCGTCCTGGGCCGGGCGGGAGACCACCCGGGCCTTGCCGAGCTCGGTCTTGATGATAGCCCCCCGGGTGAGGATGTTCCTCCTCATGTAGTTCGGGTCTGCCCGGTTCTCGACCACCGTCTCGATCTTCGCTCTCTTTGTCTCGCCGGTGGCGGGCATCGAGATATTCGCGTGCTGGGTCCTGAGGGCCCGGACCTTGAGGTTCCCTCCCCTCGTCCGGATGAGCCTGTTCCTGCTCTCCCCCAGGGTAGTATCCGCGGGAGCCCTCCCTATCTCAAACCGTTTCTTTCGCCGGGAGATGCGGTACCTCTTGCCGCTCTCCCTCCGTACCGATCTTCCTTGCCAGAGGATGAGAACCACCCCGGTGAATCCTTGGATTCTCCGCGAGGATTCATAAATATGGGGACGGAGATTATTAAATCCTTTGCTCTAGGCCAGGATGGCATCGAGGAGGGGCCCGACCCCCTCACCGGTCTTCAGGTTCGTCCGAAAGACCGGCATCCGGGGGTTGTACCGGTGCATGTCTGACTCCATCCTGTCCAGGTTCGCCCCCACGAGAGGAGCGAGGTCCACCTTGTTGATCACCCCGATGTGGCCGTCCCGGAAGATCATGGGGTGTTTGTTCACCACGTCGTCCCCTTCGGTGGAGGAGACGATCACGATCCGCTTCTCCGCCCCCAGCCGGAAGTCGGTCGGGCAGACCATGTTCCCCACGTTCTCGATGAAGAGGAGGTCGATATCGTCGAGGGGGAGATCCTCGATCGCGTGCTCAACCAGGTGGGCGTCCAGGTGGCACTCCTTCCCCGTGTTCGCGTTCACCGCAGGGATCCCGAGGGCAATGATCCTCCGGAAGTCGTCGTCGCCGAAGACATCGCCGGCGATGGCCCCCGCCTTGAGCCCCCGGGCTGATAGGAGGGGGACCATCCGCTCGATGAGCGCCGTCTTCCCCGATCCGATGGCACCCAGGAGATCAAAGGCCCGCACCCCGTGCTTCGCGAGGAGCGTCGCATTTGCGTCGGCGATGCGGTTATTTGCCCCGTAGATGTCCTTCTCGATCTGGAGATCGATATGGTGCATGGAGAAATATGGATCATGAACCTGTTTATAGGTTCACCGTCAATATCTTTGAGGATGAAGCTTTCGGGAGAGCGGATCCTGTACCCCTGCTACTTCGATGCCGCCCTGGAACGGAGTTCGGGGAGAAGGGTCCCCCGCACCCTGGCGGTGAAGGGGCCCACCCTCCAGGACCTGGAGCGGGCCCTGAAGAGAGAGCGCCTTTCCTTCCGGGCCGAGGAGAAGAACCATCCCGCCCATTGGCCCAAGCGGGAAGGGAGGCTGATCGTCGCCTGGGAGGGGTCCAAGGAGGCGCTCCTCAGGCGTGTTGCAAAGGGCCTCGATGCGAAGCGGTGACGTCCATGTACGACCTCCACACCCATTCCACCCTCTCGGATGGCGAAATGCTCCCTATCGAGCTCGTCCGGCGTGCAGCGGTCCTGGGGTACAGGACCCTCGCCATCACCGACCACGTGGACTCCGGTAACCTCTCCCTGGTCATTGCCGCCCAGATCCCCCTGAAGGACCTTGCAGCTGCCTATGGAGTGACCCTTCTCACCGGTGTCGAGATCACCCATGTGCCGCCCTCCCACATCCCCCTTCTTGCACGGAGGGCGAAGCACGAGGGCGCTGATATCGTGGTGGTCCATGGCGAGACCGTCGTCGAACCGGTGGCCCCGGGCACGAACCTGGCTGCCTGCACCTGTCAGGAGGTTGACCTTCTCGCCCATCCCGGCCTCATCACCGCGGAGGTCGCACGGGAGGCGGCAACCAGGGGGATAGCGCTCGAGATCACCTCGAGAGCCGGCCATAACCGGACGAATGGCCATGTGGTCCTGGAGGCAAGGGCAGCGAGGTGCACCCTCGTGGTGGACTCGGATGCCCATGGCCCCCAAGACCTGCTGGATACCGGCGCGCGGGAAGCGGTAGCGCGCGGGGCCGGGCTCTCGGCCCCTGAGGCCGCGGCTGCACTATATTTAAATATCGAGAAATGGCTATTCCATCGGAGCTGTATTTAATCTTTGACACAACCTTTTTATAGTGAAAAGTGACATATATATAAGTAACCTCAACACAGGTGAAAGATCGAGGTAGGATTTGAGGAGTTTAGGCAGCGTTCTTCACCGTTCAGGGAAACGTCTGTTGTTCATCCAGTGTGACGCCTCAAAACTCCCGCGTTTGTACAGCGACGTAGTGGATAGGCGCCTCAGGGCGGTTGGTAAGGTCGTTGATATCTTTGGGAACATCCAGAAACCCTATGCTGCGGTGCTCTGCTATCGCGGATGCGGAATGGAAGTCGGAGAGAAAGTATTTGGGAAGTGAGTGAGGACCCATGCAGGAGACAGAGAAGGTTAAGATCCTCCAGACAGAGAGGGAGGCCTTAAAGAAGCGCTCGAAGGAGATCTCCAAGGAGCGCGAGCGGACCGGCCAGGACTATGCGGAGGTTGTCTGCCCGGAGTGCGGCGGGCGGCAGCTGGTCCATGACTACGAGCGGGCCGAGCTCGTCTGCCAGAACTGCGGCCTCGTCATTGACGAGGACTTCATCGACCGGGGTCCCGAGTGGCGTGCCTTTGACAATGACCAGCGGATCAAGCGGTCCCGGGTGGGGGCCCCGATGACCTTCACCATCCATGACAAGGGGCTCTCCACCATGATCGACTGGCGGAACCGTGATTCCTACGGGAGGGCAATCTCGTCAAAGAACCGGGCACAGCTCTACCGGCTCAGGAAGTGGCAGAGGAGGATCCGTGTCTCCAATGCCACCGAGCGGAACCTGGCGTTCGCCCTCTCGGAGCTGGACCGGATGGCCTCGGCCCTGGGGCTCCCGAGGAACGTGCGGGAAACGGCTGCCGTGGTGTACCGCGACGCGGTGGACAAGAACCTGATCCGCGGCCGGTCCATCGAGGGGGTTGCGGCGGCAGCCCTGTATGCAGCCTGCCGGCAGTGCAACGTACCCCGGACCCTGGACGAGATCGCCGAGGTCTCCCGGGTCTCCAGGAAAGAGATCGGCCGGACCTACCGGTTCATCTCCCGGGAGCTCGGGTTAAAGCTCCTGCCGACCTCCCCCATCGACTACGTCCCCCGGTTCTGCTCCGGGCTGAACCTGAAGGGCGAGGTCCAGAGCCGGGCGGTGGAGATCCTCCGCCAGGCAGGCGAGCGCGAGCTCACGAGCGGGCGTGGCCCGACCGGCGTTGCGGCGGCGGCCATCTACATCTCCTCCATCCTCGGCGGGGAACGGCGCACCCAGCGCGAGGTCGCCGAGGTTGCGGGCGTCACCGAGGTGACGATCCGGAACCGGTACAAGGAGCTCGCCGAGAAGCTGGACATCGAGATCATCCTCTAACCTTTTTTTCTCTTCAGCCCCCTAACAGGAACGACTATATTCTCTGGAACAAGAATCTGTACTTCATCCGGGCTCGTAGATCAGGGGTAGATCGTTACGTTCGCAACGTAAAGGCCACGGGTTCGAATCCCGTCGAGTCCATTAACTTCTAGCGTAACCTTTTTGGCGACCGGAGGTCGCCCCGGGTTCGAAGGGCGGAGCCCTCGGTTCGGAACGCCAGGGCCACGGATTCGAATCCCGTCGAGTCCATTAACTTCTAGCGTAACCTTTTTGGCGACCGGAGGTCGCCCCGGGTTCGAAGGGCGGAGCCCTCGGTCTCGGAACTCCGTTGAGTCCACTCCCGTTTCTCGTTATTTCCATCGGTGACCGGATGGCGCCCTTGGTCCGACGGGCAGGTATTTTCCCGGATCGAATGTGATGAGATCTGAAAAGAAGGGGATTTTTCCTGCGACCTGCAGGAGGTTGGTGGCTAGATTGCCACTATACCCTTATTTATTGGCAGGGGTGGAGTCATCATCCTTCTTGCGGAAGTCTAAGTACGGACGGGCCTTGGTTTTCTCTTCACCGACCGTGATGTATGCCTCTTTTGTGGTGAAATCCTCCCCTCCGCTGTTCTTGACCGTCAGGTTCACCGTGAACGTCCCGGCCCTGGTATAGGTATGGATCGGGCTCTTATCGGTCGAGGTCGTGCCATCGCCGAAGTCCCACTGCCATGAAGCCGGTCGCCGGAGCGACCGGTCCTTGAAATAGACCTTGACGGGTACCTTCCCTTTCTTCGGGGATGCGGTGAACCGGGCGTCGGGCGGCGGGATGGCCGCCACGGTGAAAGCCTTCAGGCAGACATTGATGTTGGGATACTCCGAAATGACCATGGTCGTGTCTTTCCAGGCGGATCCATCGCTGCTGATATAGCTCTCACCCGGGTGGGCAACTGCACTGCTCGTGAAGAAGTCCGGTGACCCCACCTCGACGGGGACCGGGTTCGTGTAACCAGGTGTCCTGATCTCTACCACCACGGAAAATTTCTGGCCGAGGTTCACGAGGACCGGCGGATCGACGTTCACAGTATGGTATCCCGCAAGCTCGAAGGAGCCGCTCTTCGTTGCCATCGGACCTGCAGCGCTGACCGGGCCGTCGGCAGGATTCGTGTAAACTGATACCGTGTACTCGGAGTTCTCTGTTGACGTGTAGAAGGATACCGCTGCAACCTGTTCTCGTTCCTGCGCTCTGAAGACATTCCCGAACCAGGCGGTATCGGAGCCATCCCCTGTCCCCAGATTGCCAACCCACCCGAGATCATCGTATTGGTACACCTGCTTCAGGTTCTTCAGGGGTTCGCCGGTGAAGACGGCATTGTCCACCGCGATCATGGGGTCATAGTAGGAGATATAGAAGAAACCACTCTTGCCGAAGCCGGTTCCCCAGCTGTTCTTCGCGATGAATGCGCCATCGCCGGGAGGCATGGAGACAAAGGGAGTGCCATCAGGGTTCGTAAGAGGTGTGCCATCGTACCCCAGCGGGAAGGTAAGGAACCTGTTCCGGCTGTAGGTATCGTCCCACCCGACGAGGGTGATGGCGTGGTTGAACATATCCGGATATTCTGCATAGTAGGATGCGTAGGTGGAATTGAACGCCCCCATGTCCCAGTACATCGCGGAATACACGCCTCCATAGTTCATGATGGCTGCCTTGAGATTGTTGTTGTCTGTATAATCCATCCGTGGGGGTATGATGAACATCCCCTGGGCATGTTTCCTGGTCTTGAGATCGGAAGGCGAGAAGAGGGCGTTGATGGCATACGGGTCGGCCTTCTCGTTGACCGGTCCGCTCCACCGTGCAAGATAGGCCATGGCCATGAAATCGCTCCCGCCTTCGCAGCGGCCAAAGTCATACCCGTTGGTATTCAGCATATTGTTCTCGGAGAAGTCCCAGGTCTCCCTGGGGAGCAGGGTGGACTCAAGGGACCCATAGGTGGCAAACGCCCAGCAGGCCCCGCATGTACCCTGGTCGCGCACCGCCGTCACCTTGTCAAGGGTCCGTAAGTCATACACAGAGGAATAACCGGCTGTCTGGGTGTCCTGGGTCGTGAGATCCGTTCCGCTCTCCTCGGCTTCTGCGTCCACGGCAGCCCACGAGACCTTCTTGCCCTTCAGGTGCGAGAGGTCGACAGGGGGGGGGACATACCCCAGGGCATAACCCTTATTGACCGCAGGTGCCTTCAGTCGTTTCGCGACGTCAAGGTAATAGGAGAAGGCCGGATTAACGGGTGCAAGGCTGGTTTCCTCCTGCGAAACGGTCTGCTGAATCGTGGTATTCGGTGCAGGAGTGGTCTCCGGCGTAACCTCTGTCACGGTCGGTTCGACGGTCGTACTCACGGTAACTTCCGGTGTGGTTGCAGGTGCCGGTGTCACTTCTGTAACCGTCGGTTCGACGGTCGCACTCACGGCAACTTCCGGTGTGGTTGTAGGTGCCGGTGTCACACTGGTCACAGTCGGTTCGACGGTCGCACTTACTGTAACTTCCGGTGCGGCAGTGGGTACCGGTATCGCGCCCGCCCCAGCCTGGTCACCGGTCACATTTACCGCCGCCTCCAGCGGAGCGGCAGGTACCGGCGTGGTGGTGGTGTTCACCACCTGGTCGGCGGTCTCATTCCCCGTGCCGTCCGCTGTGGCAATGGTCGCCTGCACCAGGCATACGATGAGGATGAGACCGATGATGAGAGAGATTCCCCTTCTTCGGTACATGTGCACATTCCCGTGGCAGCCCTCACCATCATGGCACGCACAAACAGGGTGAACCCCCAGGTGAGGAGAGTGCCAGTAGGATTAAATCACCTTAACCAGATATAAAGTTAACTCTTTCCAATGTCGTGGTGAGAAGATGCTTCGAAGTAAATACCCATAAATTGACATATTTGTGGAAATCCGAAAAAGTATATCATTTATATTTACAGGAGGCCGCGCTGTTCTCCCGGAAAGGGTGATGGGGGCCTTCTCAGCCTGTCCTTTGTTCTACCTGCGAGGGGATGGATCTTTTCAAGAGAGCTCCTCACCACCGGTGCTGGTAGCCCCGGCGCTCCATGGGCATGCCATTCAGGAAGGCACCGGGCTCACCGACAACATGTCCGATGACATGATAGGTCATCCCGTCCAGAGGGAGCTTTTCGCCAGGGATGGTGAAGAGGAGCTCGTAATCCCCCCCGCCGTAGATGGCGAACTCCAGGGCCTTCTCGTACGGTATGTCCTCGATGACCGGGATCATCGCTGAAGTGATCCGGTAACCGCACGGGTTCGCCAAGGTGAGATCGTAGAGGGAGAGGGCAAGGCCGTCCGAGATGTCCATCATCGAGGTGGCACCGCTCCTCCCGAGGATCTGCCCTTCCGTTACCCGGGGCTGTGGCTCGAAGAGGAACTTTCTGTATTGGGTATACCCGTCGATGGCTGCCTGGGCCCGCCCGAGCACACCTGTCACGCAGACGAGGTCCCCGGCCCGCGAACCTTTCCGGCGCACGAGATGCGCAGGTTCCACGGTCCCAAGGCCGGTGGAGACGAGGGTGAGCTCGTCATGGCTGTCGATATCCCCGCCGACGAGCTCGGCGTGATAGCGGTCGCAGCACGCCTTGGCCCCCTCCATGAGCGGCCGGAGGCGTTCCGCCCGGTCGAGCCCCACGGCGAGGAGGATGAACCGGGGGGCCGCCCCCATGGAGGCGATATCAGAGAGGGTGACGGCGATGGCCATCCACCCGCACTGCCAGTCGGTCATCCCCTCGAGGAAATCCGTCTTCGTGTGAAGCATATCCGTGGTGGCCACAAGGATGCTCTCCCCCAGGGGGAGGACAGCGCAGTCGTCGCGTGCCCGGTCTCCGACGAGATCTATGATGGACTCCAGAAGGTCACGGTCATCCACCCTTTCTCACCTCCTTCTCCCTCTCAGTCCTGTACTCCTTGAAGAGGTACTCCACCATCGACTTCTTCTTCTCAGTCTCCTCCCTCTGCTGTGCCTCCTCCCAGGCACCCATGCCATCCTTGACCAGGTCTCGCGCAACCGAGCCCACGGGCCCCCGTACCTGGACGTTCCCCTGAGGCGCGGGAAAGACCGGGATCTCCTCTTCCCGTGAGGTGTCGATGAGGAGGGGGTCGACCTGGGCCGGGGGCTTTACCCCAACGAGGAGCGCCTTTACCCCGAGACCCGCGAGGTCCTTCATCACCGACCTGCCCCATCCATCGGATCTCGCGACATAGAGGAGATCCCCCTCCGCGATCCCTGCCTCCTGCACGAGGGCCTGGACCCCGTCTCTCGTGAGGGAGGGGAGGACCTTGAGGGGGAGACGTGACCCGTCCATCCGCACCTCCTCCACCTCCCTCTGCCTGTCCAGGCGTCTCTTCAGGGACTTCGACTGCCGCTCTCCCTGCCGGAGCCGGTGTCTCAGCTCATGGATGATCGCGTCCCGTTTCGCGATCTCGGCGTCACGCTTCAATTGGAGGGAGACCCGCGACCGTTCCCGTTCAAGGCGTTCCCGAAAGCGGGCGATCTCACTCTCCTTCGCCCGAACCTCCTCCTGGAGTTCCCTGACGAGGTTCCGGAGGCGTTTCACCATGCCGTCCAGGACCATGACCCGTTCGTCCTGCTTCCCCACGGCCACCGGCTCCGGGGGTTCTTCCCTCAGGGGTGGACGGGCCGGGGAGAGTTCCCCGAGGATTCTCTCAATGGACTGGCCGCGGATGATGCCTGCCCTCACCCGGTTCAGGTCAAAACCCGGCGGCACCCGCTTCAGGATGGACTGGAACTTGTTCCGGTAGGACCGGTAGGCGTCCAGTGCCGCCGAGAGGGCATCCCGCTCATGGAGGTTTGCGTAGGGGATTCCCTCAGTGAGGGCCATCTTCTCCTCACCCGTCCGGTCCGCCCGGGGGGTGTGCGCAACGGCAGAGAAGGCCCGCCGGATCCGCTCCACTGAAAACGGCATCTGCGAAACGTCGGAGGCCACGACCAGGGGCTTTCCCACCTGGTAGAGGGCCTCCACAACATCGGCCATGGACCGCTCCCTCCCGCTCGAGAGGTGAACCACCTTCCCGTCCAGGTCCACTGCCGCCACCGCGGTTGTGGTCCCGGGGTCGATCCCCACGATGAGGTAGCTCGCCCCCTTCCCGGCGGGCTTGAAACGGATCCGGTCGAGCTTCTGCCCGGTTATCCGCACCTGGACGTCGCCCCCGCGTCGGGAGGAGCCCGGGATATCCTCCCTTGGAGCATGGACCAGGAACTGGACCCGGGAGAGGCCGCCGAATGCCCGGGACTCCTTCTTCTCGAACCGGAGCCCTGCCTGGACGAGCCGCTCCTCTATCTCCCGGGCATGGCGGAGGACGGCACCATGGACCTTTCTCACGTACCGGTTCTGGCTCCACCCTCCCTTCCCCAGGGAGCGGTTCCTCGAGACAACCACAGAGCAGGTGTTCTCGTAGGCGACCACCTCGGCCCCGCCGCCGAGGGAAGCGATCCTCGCGGTCGCCCGCGCCTCGGCATAGGGGTCGAACCGGTTAAAGCTGATGTTGTACCGGGCCGCGACCTTCCCCAGGGTCTCGGGGCGCTCGCCCCCGGTCACCTGGACCAGGCGGGTCTTCGGCGGGAGATGTTCGAGGAACGCAAAGAGGGCGTGCTGGTCCCGGGCGATCTCCTGGAGGCTGTCAACTGCGAGGATCTCCGGCTCCTCTGCCGCGATCTCCTTCAGGAGCCGGAACTGCGTCACCTCCCCCTCTGCCACGAGCTCCCCGTCCTCCATCCGGACAAGGGCATAGACCGGGCGGCGGGAGCGTGAGCGGACCGATCCCTTCACCACGTCGATGCCAAAGACCTTCACCCCGTCACCTCCCCGAGGGCGCGGGAGATGGGGTACTCGATCCCATACTTCCGGGAAAAGTAGAGGAGGAGGACCCGGAGGTCCCTCTCCAGGATCTCCCCGGCGTTCGGGTGATCTCTCTCCATCCACTGGGGCCAGTCGATGAGGAAGCACCGGTCCCCGTCGACCATGACATTGAACTCAGAGAGATCGGCATGGATCACGCCCAACCGGTATGCCTCCCTCACCTGGAGGAGGATGGAAGCGAGCATGGTCCCGGGGTCTTCGAGGGTGCAGCGGAAGAGGTTCACGCCGGGGATGAGGGACATCACCACCACGTGCCTGTTCCGATCAACGGGAAGGGGGACCGAGACCTTCGGGTGGAGCTTTGTCAGGGCCAGGAACTCCCGCTCCGCCGATAAGGCCGAGGCAAAGAGCCAGGGGACATGCCCCTCGTCGGGCATGTACCCCCGTTTCACCCGTACAGACTGGAACGATCGCTGGCCGATGCGGTGGAACTTGAGGACCAGCCGCCCGAGCCCGAGCCCCTCGTAGACGACAGACTCCTTCCCCTCGCCGATGAAGGGCCCGAGGGCCGAGACCGTTCCCTTCCCCGACAGGGCATGGAGGGCAAGGGCATCGTAGCCGGTGAAGACCAGGGAGTAGCCCTCGTAGGGGACCTTCTCGTACTTCGCCATGCCGAGATGCAGCAGACGGGTGAGGCGGTAGGAGACCTCCTTCTCCCCCATCTCCGTCGCCCTCCTGATAATATCCAGGGGGACCCACTGGTACCGCTTCATGAGCCGCTCAAGGGTATGGAGGACCAGGAGATCGTTCTCCTGGAGATCCCGCACCGCCTCGGCAGAGATGGGCATGGCGTTCTACACACTTTATGTGGGGTGATGATAAAAGTCTGATCAGGGTGCCCCGATTGAGGTGCGACCGCTGCAGCCGTGAAGCCATTGTCCACCAGCGCTACTCGGGGCTTCATCTCTGCGGGGATCACTTCCAGATGGACCTGGTTTCCCGGGCGAAACGGACCATACGGGCCCGCGGGTGGATCCGGACCGGTGACCGGATAGCGGTGGCGCTCTCCGGCGGCAGGAGCAGCGGGTCCCTGCTCCACTTCCTCTCGGCCCACTTCGGGATGCGGCGTGACCTCTCCCTGGTTGCTATCACCGTTGACGAGGGCACCGGATCCGGAAGGGATATGAGCCGGATCGAGAGGCTTGCAGAGGGGATAGGTATCGAATGGGCAGGCACCTCCTTCGCCGAAGAGTTCGGGGGCTCCCCGGAAGCGGGGAGTGGATGCCTCCCCGGCTCATGCCGGGATCTCCTCCGCAGCCATGCCCTCACCTCACTCGCCAGACGGATGGGGGCGACAAGGCTTGCGCTGGGCACCACCCTCGATGACGAAGCCCGGTCTGTCTTTTTCTCCGTTCTCAGGGGGGAGGCAGCCCGCCTCCTGGCCCGTTCGCCGCATGGGGGGGGTGGAATCCCCAGGATCAGGCCTTTCCTCAGGATCCCCGGGCAGGAGGTGGCCCTCTATGCCCGGCTGAACACCCCTGGCTGCGATCCGGACCCGGGGCCGCGTGCCCCCGACCCGCTGGAGAACGAGGCAGGACGTATCCTTGCTGAATACACGAACCGGCACCCCGGAGCCATGTTCTCCCTTGTCAACCTGGGTGAAGCCCTCACGGAGGGGAGCGTGCCCGAATCCGGGGAGCCGCGACCCTGCGGGGAGTGCCGGGAACGGTGCGCCACCACCTGCCCTGCACGCCGGATCCTGGACCGGGTGACCGGCCATGGGTGAACCCGTGCTCTCCTGGAGGTCCCTCGTCGGGTCGAAGCGGCGGGGGATCCTCTCCCTCCTCGGCATCTTCGTCCTTGCTATCGTCATCTTCACCGTGGGCTTCCATACCCTCTTCCCCATCCTCGAGGGAAGGGAGATCTCCTGGCTCCAGGCCCTCCTCTTTGTCCTCGAGACCATCACCACCGTGGGATTCGGGGATCTCCTCCCCTTCAGGAGCGATTACACCATCCTCTTCACCGTCATCCTGATCCTCGCAGGGGTCTTCATGATCTTCCTGTCCATCCCTATCCTCCTCGAGCCGGTTCTCACCCGTATCATCAACACCCCGCCCCCCACAGGAACCTCACGTGAGATGAGAGGGCATGTTGTCATCGCGGGCTACGGCAACCTTGCCCGGGCGCTCATCGAGAGCCTCATCATCTCGGACCTGGGGATCGTGATCGTGGAGTCGGACGAGGCGGTGGCACGGGAGGTCTTCTCCCGGTACCGGTCACGGGTCTCGGTGATCTGGGGGGATTACATGTCCCGCCGTACCTGGGAGCACGCCTGGGTGGGGCATGCCCATTCCGTCGTTGTCTGCGAGGACGAGAGGACCGCGGCAGAGATCATCCTGGGTATCCGGGACCAGACGAGGGGATCCATCATCGCGGCGGTCGATGACCTCGCGTATGACCGTTACCTCCGGTATGCAGGGGCCGAGTACGTCCTCTCGCCGAAGAACTCCACGGGGAAGATCCTCGCGCGGCACGCGGTGATGCGGCCCGACGTGGACACCATCTTCGAGGCCATCAGCCTC
>Ga0315289_10006670_pt1 | contig 16942 bp, 24 predicted proteins | sample YL17G11_40_MG_FD_203452 | JGI IMG/M metagenome (GOLD analysis project Ga0315289, IMG submission 203452) | Sediment microbial communities from Yellowstone Lake, YNP, Wyoming, USA - YL17G11_40 | ecosystem: Environmental > Aquatic > Freshwater > Lake > Sediment | place: USA: Wyoming | collected... | reverse complement strand
ATCTCGTAAAGGTCTTTCGCGGCCTCAGCCGTTGCCTTTGTAAATCCCTGTTCGAGCCCGAGTTTAAGCGAAGGATTGCCTAGTGCCATAAGGAATTCATTATCAATCTGTTCAATCCAGCGATCATACGATTGGGTGCGTTGGGGCAATGCAAGTTTTATGTCGCCCGCCACATTCGTTGCGATGCGTTTTCCCGTACTGGGCATATCGCGCAATGAATCGCCCAACGCAAAAATGCCCGTTGCGGCTGTTTCGCCGTCTTTAGGGGTCCCCGTTGGATAGCCCTCGAAACTCCACAATTCATTTCCGAAACTGAATTTGGTGAATCCCTCTTTCATCGATGCCCGCACCGCCTTGCGAATCTCATACAAACTTGGGATTTCTACACCATCAACGGATGCGGGGGTTGCAATCAGGCCCAAGATGATGCCGGCACCCATCGGACTATTGCCAATCGCATTAATCGGGAAGTGTAAAAACTCCCCATACTTCAGAACCTTGCTTTCATACTGGGCCGTTAATTGCAAGTTGTATTTCTCGCGGATGGGCGTGGATTTTTCAACCGCAATCGCATGGTCGATGCTCTCAATCGGGATATTTGTGAATCCATTTGCCGTAATATTCCAAAAACTATTGCCAAAAGCGATCATCTCAATAGCAATCTGCGCCAATTTTTCATCGAGATTGTTTTGCTTGCACCATTCATCAATCACATCCTTTGCAGTTCGGCGGGCGGGATCGGTTGCACTTCGCGGCAAATCAAAAGTGTATTTTTCGTTGTATGTGGTAAAAAAGCCGGTTGAAACGATTTGATACGCGCTTTGCAAGATTGATTCTTTTATAACGGGATCTTCATTAAAAACCTTGAGCTGATTGGCGAAACTTGTGGATACGCGAACCCCGATTGCTTGCGCGGTGGTGCTAATCACCATCGCGCCCTCTCTTATCTCGGAAGGCTTGGGCGCGCCAAAAATAGCCTCGCGCAACTTACTTAGTCGGCCCAACTTCATCCCTCAGCACTTTGCGAACATCTTTTATAATGCGAATTGCTAAAGGATTTCGCATTAAATTATTTGGCATGGATTTATTAACCTTGTCGGCGATTTCCTGTTTCGCTGATTTTTGTGCATTATCAATCGCTGAGGCTTTTGATTTTTCGAGTTCTTGAATTTGTCCCGCCATTTTTGTTATAGCCGCCTCTAGTTCCGTAACCTTCGGCGCACACGGGGGCGTTCCTAACGGCACTTCGGCTTTTAGCGGTATACTGCTATTTTGAGGCGTGGGTGGATCACCATTCCCCGCCGTTTCAGTTTGAGCTTTAATCGCACCACAATACGCTTCGGGATTGCCTTTGTCTTGATTCTTTGCCACGCAATCAGCGAAATCGGTATATCCCGCACATGGTTCGCCGAGTTTTTGTGGCATGATTTCAGCTAGTACCACGCCGCGCTTTTCTGTGGCCTCAAAGAGAGATACAATCGCGTTGGGATCCCCCGCTTCCAAACCTTCGACCAAATCAACCCGAGTGATGCCCAATCCCGTAAATTCGGTTCCCGCATCCGTTTGTTTCGTGTCGCGCCATGTGTATTCGATGCTAACATTCTTGATTTTTCCTTCGGCAACTTTTTTGACATATTCCTCAGGCACGAATAAAATTACTTCGAGTTGTTTTTGCAGTTCGTTCCAATCACAATCAACCCCGTATGCGCCATAAATGGGCATTTGTACATGATTTAGTCCGATGGGGCGACCTATCAAACTTCGCGCGTTCTTCATCATCTCGAGTTCGGCAAATAGTCTTACGGGGAATGTTGGATCTTCGGGATGAATCGTGGGGGCTAGGGTTTTTGCCACCGCCTTCAAAAGCCTATTTTTGGGCAAACCGTCAATTCCCTTCGACCATTCAAAGCTTTCGTGCAAAAGATTATCCATTATCGTCATCTCAGGTTTAAATAGGTTCTTACTAGTATAAAAATGTGCTCTATAGTACATAAAGATACCTTTAAATACCTCTTATGTACTATATAAGCTCGGAGATAACGATGATAGATAAGAAACTCGTTGAATCACTAGCCGCCAAGAACTTGCAAAATCCCGCATGGCGAGCAAGTTCATTCTTCAGGAAAGCTTGCGCTGAAGCGAAACTTTTGGGCAATGTTAGCGATGATGGTACAACCGATGCAACCGCGATGAATGAGATTCTTAATCAAATCCTAATCGGCGTTGAGGGGTATGCGAATCTCGATTGGGTGAAACAATACACAACCGATAAGCCTTACTTTAGTGTGCCAATCGGCGATATCGGCGTTGCAACCACAATGTCGGGCGGCACTTTTACGGATGATAACTGTGATGCCACAAATGTTGACTTTGACCTCGATGAAGAGTGGGGTATAAAAACAACTTGGTCGCGATCCCACCTAGAGGATGCGAGCTGGGATGTCCTAGCCGAGCAAACGCGAAACGCGGGTGCGGCTATCAAGCGCAAGATGATTGATGAATGTATCGCGCCAATCGCGGCACTTACAACCACACTAGCGGGTGGCGGGATTGTGGATCTCAGCACAACGATAACATGGGCCGAGTTCCTTAGCTTGCTTGCGCGAGTGGATACGGAGGGAACGGGCCCGGCCGATTATGCGGTATGTTCGCCAGCTATCTATTGGCAACTTCTCGCGTTGGATCAATTCGTCAATAGTCTTTATGCGGGTTCGGATGAAGTGATGCGAACCGGCGTTGCAAAGACGATGCTCGGTGTAACAGTAGTGCGCGATTCGGGCATGGAAGCTGATGCAATTTTCGTATTAAACAAAGCTAAAGCGATAGGGCTTGTTACACGGCGCGGTGTAACTGTTGAACCTTTTGAACATCCCGAAGATAACGAATATGGCTTTATCGCATCCACACGCGCAAAAACGCACGTTCTAGTTCCTAAGTCCATCGCAGTCGGCGAAACTACTGTTTAATGATGTGTGAGTTCGTTGCTCGCTCAACCACATTTTTTTTCCGAGTAAGCCAACTGGCCCACTTTAGTTTTTGTCCGAAGCGGGCGAAGATTGAGATTTTTGAGCATCCCGATTGGGGGCCGTATCAGGCGAAACACAAGGACATGGCTAAAGGCTCAGAGATGCATGCTGAATATTCCGCGCCTTACAAATCGTGGGATCGGCGACTTTTGCGTTATCAACTTGATTGCGAGGGTGGCCCGATATTCCATAAGCAAGTGGATAATATCACGATACGCGGACAATATGATGATCTCCGCATCCTTTCGAATAACCGCGACCACAAGAAACTTGTAAGTTTTATCGAACTCAAGACCACGCGCAAAGGGTTTTTATTCCCATCCGAGTTGGAATCGGCAATCTTTCAATTACAGATTTATGTGTGGTTGATGAAAGATTTGATCAAAGAACCGTATGTTTTGCATAAGCGGCACTACTTGGAGATAATCAGCCAACAAACGGGTCAACTCATAAAGCGCATCCCCGTTTATGAAGATCCCGACATCGAAGATAAAATCCGTTTCATTTTGCGCGTATTCATGGGCTTGGAGGAGGTAAAACGCCCACCACGCCATTGTTGCAAGCATTGCCCACGCCCCATAACAGATAAATGCACATGGTATAAAGAACAGTTGGGGTTATAATGGACATCTGCGAATTTTTTAAGCGCGTAACGGGATTGACGCCGACTGAGGATCAAGAACGCTTTTTAAGAGCATTGACAGATACCGCGCAACCTAAACTCGCGGCTAGTTGCGGGAGGCAAACAGGTAAAAGTTTGTGTTCGGCGGTTGCGGTGTTGTGGTGGGTGTTCGAATATCCCGAAGTGGTCGATGTCTTGCTCATGTCCACGATGGATTCTTACGTCTATGATCACATCGAGAAACTATTCCACCGGAACGAAGATTTGCTCAATGAGGTGGTTGCCGAAGGCGTAAGCGGCTTAGTGCCACTTCGGGGCTTTCAGGTCAAAAAGGGTTCGCGCGTCCATGTGCGAGGGGCGACAAACAAGCAAGTCCGGGGCTTGGGGGTGGATATTGCGATCATCGATGAAGCCGCCGAGATCCCCGACCTCATGCTTACCACCGCGCTCGGCAATCTTAGAGGCCAAATCAGCAAATATGTCATGCTTTCCACGCCGCATAAGACGGGCCTATTCACCGACATCATAACGAACCCCAAGAAGTTCGGCTTTAACATCTTCATGTGGTCGGCCCTCAAATGCTCATGGCAAACAGAGGAATTGCTCAAGTCGAAAAAGGCCATGATGAGCTCGCAACAATATAAAATGGAGGTATTAGGTCAAATCTTGAGTTCCGAAGAACGCGCCCTATTCTCGACCAAGCATCTCGACCTATGCATTTACGAAACAATCTCAAAGGAAAACGCCCCCCACTCGACGATTGAGGCGGGCATTGATTGGGGGTTCGATCCCGCCAGCACCGTCCTTTGCATCACCGAGCGCATCTTTAATCGCCGCCGTGTGCTTGATATCAAGGGATGGTTGAAAAAGCCCATCGAGGAGATAGCACCTGAAATCGCCAAAATCCTAGAAGCATACAACGTAACCCTAGTCAAAGCGGATGCCCGGCCCACTGCCTACAAGCATCATGTCGAGAAATACACGAAGATCCCCATCTATTACATCGAAGGGAATATGCACAAAGATGCCATGTTAAGCCAGCTTCAGCGCAAGATCCGCCAGCACACGCTCGAGATATCACAGGGCGAATTAACGCTCATCACACAACTCAGGAAATATCGCAAAGGCCAAACCGGCGGAGATGATTATGCGGATGCCCTCGCCCTCAGTTGCTATGAGCCAGCCGAACCCCTAGAATCGAGGCCTACCCCGACTGTAATCTTTTAATCTTGTCCACAGCCTCATCCTTTAGATCGGAGAGAAAACGCTCGATACCCACCAAGATACCGCCCACAATCATTAGAGTTTCCACAGTCCTTATAGCGATGTTATCCTCGACCAGCGTTACATGCCCCGTTGCCCAAAACTTTGCGAAGATGTAGAGGAACGTTATCACCGAACCCAAGCCAATCGAGTTAAACAGCCACTCCTTGATGCGATCCCAATCAATCTTCATGGATTTCGCCCTCTCACACGTTTTTCAAATTTACATTTTTTCATAAATGGAGGTTTCTCACAATGTAAATCAACGCCGTGTCCTATCCTACCAATGAAACAATCATGTTGATATTTACACAACTGCGGATATGTGCATTTTCTATCCATGCTCTCAGTATTGATTGTCAACACTTGTTCTTAAGGATTTCGCCATCTAAAATTTTATATTCATCTTTTCAAAGTATGGTTCGCCGCGGCCAAAACGAAAAAACGGAAAATCGCCCCGTTTGGGATGCCCAACCATGTATGAGCAATCGCGCCGTTGCCCTCCCCCTTTTTTTTCCCCGCACTTGTCCGCTTGTCGGGCGGGCGTTCTGGTCGCTCAATCGTGGCCAGTCCGAGCCGAGCGCCGAGTGTGCCGTCGTGGGGGGGGCGAGGCGTTTGGGCTTTATACCCAAACGACCAGAAAGAGTTTGGGGATAATGCCAAACGCCGAGCGCCATACCCCGCGATTTCAGGCACGCACAGGCGCACAGGCGAAGGATGTCTTACGTACGACAACAGACCTTGACAACCGTTGGTCATCCACTACGCAATCCGAGGGGTGTAAGCGTATCCTTATATGTTTATTTCAGTGTTTGCCTGTCTGGATTGCGTAGCGCAAGATTAGGCGAAACCTGTATATGTTTCGGTTATAGGCGAAACCTTTATACGTTGGATGGTACATCCAACGCATTAGCATTGTTATATTGCTAACAACTAATTGATGCCCATATTAATACAATCCTCACCCCGCCCATAAATTTGATACCATGCTAAACCGCGCTTACATCTCCCCCCCCTAGGATCATATGAATTCTAAAGATACGTGTTATAGCGTTATAATTTGATAATAAGGGAGGTATCGTTTATGCTAGAATAGGAACGTTTTGGTCGCGTTGCCGACAGTATATAAAGGGGGGAGGGGGGGGCGAATGTCGCTTCCGAGGGGGGTACCAAAGTTGGGGCTAGTATGAGGATTAACTTTATATATGGGGAGCATCTATTAGATATTGATAACCATGGCAACAGCAAAATGTAACCGGTGTGGGCGCGTGGTGCCTGATAACGATCACTTCGCTTACGATGGGCGTGCCTATCACGAAGATTGCCTCCCGCGCAAGGCCCGCGATGGTTACGTGCCCGAACCGAAAAAACAACCCTTCACCATGCGCCTGTATACTCGTCTTGCATCCCTAGCTGTTGAGGACAAAGTTACACCGTTGGATAAGATTCTCGGCGCACTAGCTTGCGAGTTCAATACCAACGCGGGTTATCTCGCTTATGTGGTGAAACAACTTGAGGCGGCGGGCTGTCTCGAGCGCAAGTTCGACCTCTTGACTTTGATTAAGGAGCCTCAAGTCGGCCCGCCTCAAGAAGATCCCGCGCCCTAATTTATGCCCTTCATCGTTTAGGTCGCCAGTATCGGGGCTTTATCTTCCCGTAGGATATGCTTGGTTCGGGCCACTCACGGACTATCTGTTTCAACTTTTGGATGTCGCGGGTGCTGATGTTTTTAGCATACTTGCACATGGCGATTATCTCCAACGGCCCGTAACCGCGAACAGGCACATCATAGCGCAACGCGATAGTGGCGACACGCAACCAAGCCGATTTCATGCCAGCCGCTTCCCACATTTCCAACATCGGAACACGAGCGCGGTTCCCATGTAGTTTTCGGCATCGCAATTAGGGCAAATCATTTCTCCCCCTCCAAAACTCGGCGGAGTCTTTCAAACTTTTGAGGCATAATATTTGCTATCTCGTCTTTACCAAAAATGATTTTCAGTTGTCCGAGTATTATTTGGACATCTGCAATTTCGCCTCGAACTTCAGCAAGAGTTGAATAATTTACGTTTCTACCGTATTTTACCAAACTTTTTATGAGTTCTGCACATTCTTCAATACCCATCTTTACTTGCGCTTCTAACCCCCACTTCGACAATGCTTCATTATAGAGTTCATCTTCTTCCCTCACGCTCGCCTCCAGTTCTCGGAGTATTTCAAGAGCGGCATCTAATCCAGTATTAAAACTTCTTGCCTTGCTCATCGGGTCGATATGTGACATGCTCCAACGTGTCATCGGGCTTGTTCGTCTCAATGCTTCAATCGCCTTTTCCGCATCCCCCAAACTTTTTATCTCGGTCATTTTCTTGGCACCCAGCCCAAAAGCGAGTTTTCATTTTTACAGTTGCCACAATACTGGGCCGTTAAATCTACTTCGCCAAAAGACGCGTTCAATGTGTCATCTATCTCTTTTTGGCGTAGGCACGTTTCACAACTTCGTTTTTCCGAGGTTTTTTCAGCGGTCATGGGTTTGCCTCTCTCTTATCAAATTCCATAATCATCTCCCCGATGAACTCGGCGCAGTCGGGGACGACGGCGTTGCCGAGCGCCTTGATTCGGTGAATCCAATCGGGAATCCCATCACGACCTCCGCGAAAGAGGGGTTGAGGTATATCGGGTCTTCCCTGCAAGTCCTCAACCCTTCGGACATCTTGGCACCACGAAAAGCCCTGCTTTGTCTGTATCTTTTCTTGGACGAACCTTTGAACTCGTTCGCGCCAATCGTGGGTAATAAGACATTCTGGATTTTCGCGGAATGGCTCTTCCCTAATATTTCCTCCTTGCCGAGCGTCCCCGCCTTCATCCGAGAACCCATGTCGAGCGTAGGCAACGATAAAGATTCTCTCCCTCCTGTGGAGCGCCCCGAAGTCGGAAGCGCGCAGATCGAACCACTCCGCATCGTACCCCGCTTCGGCAAGGTCAGCAAGGACGACGTGGAGTCCCTTCCTAACAATCGCTGGAACGTTCTCAACGAGCGCGTATTCGGGTCGTAGAATCCCAATCGCTTTCGCATATTCCTTCCACAGTCCGCTCCTGCTCCCTTCGATTCCCTTCCCCCTCGGGTTGGCGACGCTGATGTCCTGGCACGGGAATCCGCCGGTGAGCATGTCGACGCGAGGCATGGAATCCCAGTCGATTTTCGTGATGTCGCCGTGGATGGGGACGCTTGGCCAATGCTTGCGGAGGACGGATTGGCAGAACCCATCGACTTCGACGAACCACGCCGTCTTGAAGTATCTCGTCCTTTCAAGGCCAAGTTCAATCCCCCCGATTCCAGCGAACAAGCTTCCAACATCAATCATCTACTCCCCACTTTCTTCTCGGTTTTTTCAGCGGTCATCCCTTCTCCCCCTCCAAAACTCGGCCCTCCAACTGATGTGCATCCATAGCCGGAGTCTCACCTATCCTCGCCCCGCCGAACATCGAGGGGGCAAATATTTCGTACCATCCTTTAGCACGCCAAGTCTCCTTGGTCGGTCTTCTCTCTCGCTTTTCAACTTCTCTCCTGAGCGTCGCTTCGTCATAATCTGCTGTTTCTATAACCATCTTGACTCTTACTTTCATATCACTCACCCTTTAGAAGCGATATCAGAGGTGCCCCCGTTTTTTTTTCGCCATGTTGTAATTTTCTTTTGGCCCAAATACACTCTTTCCATTTATTAGTTTCACAGCTTTCAGGTATAGTCCTAACCCGTCCTCTACTTGCATGGCATCTGCTGTTTACCTCAAACGGACACCTATCATTCTCTTCGTCATTCATCGCCTCGATTTTTCGGGCGCGGGGGCGGGTGGCTAGCCTCGATGGGGTAAAAACGCATCCCATAGCGGTTGAAATACCCCTTCTTCTCATGCCATGCGCCCCTTTCGCCGCTTCTTAATCATTACCAGTCCAGCCCTCGGCTTGGGTGCATGGGCCGCTTGCCAGTAAGGGCAACTCATGGGGTTTTCGATGCCGCATGGGATTCTGCTCAAATCGCATCGCCTTCTACCGCTGTCCCGCCGTTGCTCCTTCTCGAACTCGCATACGACCAAGTTAGCGAATTGTATCACATCGGGATCTACTATTTCGCGTATTTGCCCCACCCCTTTTCGCGCATCTTCGCCTCCACTATATCCGATGCTTCTTGGAATGTGCCTTTGAAATCGGCTACCCTGCAATACTTGGCGATAAAGGCTTTCTGTTTCTCGGTTGGCCCTCTTGTGGCTTGTTGCTCTTGGCGTTCTTCGCGTTCATCGGTGATTTCACCCATGCGCCGATCCTTCGCCATCTCTTGCATAATATACAACGCCGCCAAAACTTCATCTTCGGGTGAAATTTCCATCTTGCGTTCTCGGATTTCGATAAGTGCATTATTGAATTGAACTGCATAGTATTTTTCATCCATGCTCATTCACCCCCAATTCGTTTGCACTTTTTATGGGCGTTCCATCCCATATTGAATCCAGTAACAAACATTTGATACTCTCTTCCAGAAGGCGCAAAACCACTTGCTTTCTTATGTCCATTCTCCCATCTTTTTATTGCCTTCGCTCGATATTTCCATTGTTTCAATTCGGGCATCGTTCATCGCCTCAGTTTAGCTCCGCACATGGGGCAGTAATGCCACCAATGATTTACGGCCCTCTCACATCGCGGGCAAAACTTCTTATAGTTCTCAGGCATTTATCCCATCTCGATGGGTATTTCTCCAATCAATTTTCTGAAATCGATTTTTTGTTGCCTGTCGATATCTAGTTTGCGATCCATCACAAAGATATCCATAACCCAATCCTCGCCATTGTGTCGCAATGTTGCTTTGAAATCATAAAACCTTTTTTCATCATTAGTTTCCATTTCAACCACTTCGATAATAGCTAGGTTACTAGGGGTTATATACTTTGGGGTGCTTTTATACCGTCAAAGGTCGCCGTTTGCATGTGGTTTTGAGCATGCACTTGGCGCATTGTTCGGCAAAGACGCGCACATTGTCTTTGGGGCAAAAGTAAATCTCATCTGCGCCCCCCCCGTTTCTGTTCATCGTTCAGCCTCTTTATGCGCCGTCTTATCTTGGGGTTCATATACCTTTCGCCGCGTTCTTGTCTTGATATTGAGGCCGCCCCTTTGTAGTCTTATAAAAACGATCCGCATCAACTAGTGTATATTCCTCATTTGCATCTTTTTCAGGGATGCCGTCAAATTCAACAATAAAATCATAACCGCTATTCAAGTCCTGATATGGCACGATATTAACCGTGATATTTTCCATTCTGTATTTCCCATTGAGAAATCCCAAGTTGGGCAAATCCAGCGTTACAAAGCGCGCGGGCAATGCTAAGAACGCCCCATCCACGATGAAATCAGTTCCGCGACAGATCACATGCGGGATGAAGGCAGCAGGATCTTGCATCTTTTCGAGCTTGCTTGCGGCCTCGGCATCCACTTGCGCTTGGGTGGTGAGGTCATCGTTGATTATCGTGATTTCGCGGCGACCATAGGGGCTGTTCTCCGCGCCACCCCATACTTCGGCGAATCCTCTAGGGCGGGCGGGTTCTAGAAAGAGGCCATCAATTATGAGTGCTGGGCCAGCTTGATTATAATGTGTATAAAACCCGATTGCGACCAAATTAAACCAATCAGCATCTTCTACTTTATGCCAAATCCCGCCCTTAGCCGGATATTCCTCATTATATTCTTGATTGGGCCCTAATGAGTAATTAAAAAATTGCCATGTATTCCATGCAGAAGTAAGATCGAAATCTGCCTCAAAATAGTCCGAATCAGTTGTATATAATCTAACTTTTGAGATATCAGGATAAACTGTTCCGCCCGTTCCATACGTTTTGGCCATGAATCTTAGCGTAGTATTTTGGCCATATAATAAATTGAAAACCTTTGCATATTTTGTAAGCGCATGTTTATCGTATTCTGATCCTGTGGAAATTATACCTATCGCGGCATTTCCAATATAAAATTGCACTTCCTCCAAGTACAAATCACCATCACTCGTCCAACCTTCTAATGTTTCTGTCCACGCATCCATATCGGCGGGATCCGTCAAAATCGCCGCGCCCAACACTTCGATATAGTTTCGTATCTCCAAGCCGTCTTTTTCAATCAGGTTGGGGATGCCCAGCACATCAGTAAGCGTTATCTCCGTTTCCAAGTCCGCATGATCCATAGCGAATAAATCAATAGAACTATTGCCCGCGCCGACATCACCATACCAATTCGCCTTTGCAAGTAGATCCCGCACTAAATCGAGCAAGTAACCGTCTTGAACCGTATGCCCACCTACTTGCACGGGATCGCCATGGATGGTTGTCGCGGCGATGGGGCAAACCGTATCGTCAAGTGCTTCGTCAATCATGTCCGTAAAATATGAACCATAGGGCCACGTCTTTGTATATTTGTAACCCGCAAGTTCAAAACTGTTGTCGCGCCCGGCAATCCTGAGATAATCCATCCAGTTCCACTTCGTCTTATACTCGAGTTGATGCTTTATGGAATCGATAATCCCCTCAAAAATCTTTATGCTTCCGATGTAGATTTGCACAAGGCTATTCGGGGCAATGACGGGATCGGCCTCTTCTATCGTGTGATTGTCTTTGTTATCCACCATCACCGTAAAGGTTTTGTGGCCCTGATTCAAACTCTTGTTTTGGATGTTCGCGCTTAATGCTTGCACGATGTCGCCGTTGATTTTAACAACCAGATTTGTTGCCATTATTTCGCCGCCCTTGATCTGTATTCCTCAAATTCATTCGGCCCTGATGCCCCCTGAAGTAATGATACTCCCGTTAATGCGGTTACGCCTAAAAGTAACCATCCAAGCGGATTCCCCGCCATCGCCATTTGTAATCCGCGCCACGCCATATTTGCCATTATTATCGCATGTATCAGAGTTTGAACACTTGAAACCAACGCTTGAACTGCGGCGGACTGCTCTTTCAGGCCCGTAACCTTAAAGCTCAGATTCACGATGCGGGAGATGCGGCTTAATCCTCGAATCGGGATCACGTTAGCACCACATCCCACTTTTTATTTGTTCCCATGTTCTGAATCTGAGCTAGTTCGGCACTTAGCGCATCTTGGATTTCATACAACTTTTTTGGCACTACATCGGCATCCAACTCTAACGGTTTTTCGCATCCGAATTGTCCAAGCATTGCGACTACCTCAGTTTCAAAATAATGCGCGTCTTGCTCAAACCCATTTTCCCTCAAGAACGCGATATAATCCGCTAGGGTTTTCGTCACGGTAAATCAACCCCAAATCTCGATTTCAGCCATGCCTTTTGTTTATTTGTAAATCCGGGATCTCGCGCCCGAATCAAGCCGATAAGTGCAACCGCATAGTTCAAATACGCGGGATCGCCGCTTGCAATGCCCAAACTGATTTTCTGGGCGGGGCGTAATATTCGATCATTGTCGCGATTTAATTCTTTGCAATTTTGCCGCAGTTCTTCCATAATCGAGTTGAGGTATGCGATTGTTGAGTTTCTCAAATCGGGGTTGGGTGCTAATTTTTCCGCATAGGGCAAAAAGGAATATAATGCCGTTTTGAATATGCCCATGAAGCGAAACTGATCCCAGAGGGGATTCAGTTGCCTAAATCGTTCCCACAAATCCATCAGTAAGCCCCCGCGCTTGCGGCAATGGCATTGTCCACCGCTTGCAAAAGCTCAGGCTCGAATTCACCATAAGCCGTTTCGACCATGTGTGCGCCCGCCATTTTCACCGTGCCGAATTCCACATAGGGGTAATAATAGATTTCCCCGTAAATATAGAGTTCTTGGGCCGCACTATCAACCTCAAAGTCGATGCTATCCCGTAGTGCGCCCGTATCAACGGGGCAAAGTTGTTGCGCTCGTTGCACGATTTGAGGCCCATATTCATCAAGCACCGCCATAATATCAGCATCCACATCCCCGCTAAAGTCATCGTTGAACGCTTGCATCGTTTCGGGGTGCCATAAGTCGAATGATAAATCCAAGTCCACGTTCATCCCTCAGTTACATAATAGGCCAAAAACTTATAAACAAATAGTGCCTCGCCACTCGCGCCAAATTCTTGTTCTACATTTGCGATTATAAATCCCGTAAAAGAGAATGTTTTCGGGGTTCTGTCCGTAGTTTCACCCGTTACAACGAAATAAAGGATGGGCGCGGCATCGGCATAATGCGAGGCATAGGAATCAAGCACCGTGTTTTTCGTTTGTAGGGCAAATTCGCCCTCCACCCACGAATGGGATTGTAACCATCCTGCGGGCGTTTTTGAACTCGGCAAAAGTTGGGGCGTGATAGTATGAACTTTGCGCCACTTTATTGATTTGCAGTTTAGTATGTCCGTGTGCGATCCACCCGAAACGCCCACCTCAAGTTTAACGATGCGGCCCTGATATGTGGATTCCGTCATTCGTAATACGCCACCTTGATTTCTTGCGCCGCCACAAAAACGATGGGTTCTTTCGTTTTATCCGTTTGGATGCGCCATGTCGACAGTTGGATATCGACCATGCTCCCCGCAATAAATTTATTTATTTTTAAAATCTCATCTATCTGCTCCATCATAGCCAAAAATGTCAGTTTGGATGCGGCGATTGTAGCGGGCTGATAATTCGTGGGCCTCAAGTAAACAATTATAGAGATGGTATGTTCCGTGCGATATATCGTATCGTTCACATAGATGTTTGTGATGGCTATCTCCTCAATGGCGATTTGGGGATAGCAGGCGTTAGGATCGAACAAGCCGAAATCCGTATCTTTGCCGTAATCCTGAACGCAAAACTTCACACCGGTAATCGGAGGATTGTCCTCAGCCCACTCGGAATATAACAACTCTTTCAGGGACGTTATTACATCGTGCATCGCTATTCCTCCGTTTCAGAGAAATAAACGATTGGGATTTTATAAGTCGCGGTAATATGTTCGGCTAACTTTTTAAGTCCTTGCCCCCACCATCCTTGATCCATGTCGCGGGGCATATGGCGGCGTTTGAATATCCCCGCCGCAATATCCAGAATTGCATCAAGTAAGGCAGTATCGTCTTCTATGAGTAAAATGGAAAAATCCATATCATAGGCTAGAATCTGGGTAACTGCATATCGCATCGCTTCGGTGAGCGCATCGCCCAACTTGGCATCATAAGAAGAATCTGTGAGTTCGATGAGTAATCGGTCTTTTATTAGATCAATATTCGTGGATATGACGGGCGTATAAGTGCAATAAATACAATCTTTACGATCCGCATTTGTCGCATCTTCTAATGGATCTGGAAAAACAGTCGCCCATTCAACATCATCTAGGCGAACTCCTTGATCAGTTGTACCCGTAACATAACCGATACACACTATATTCGTATCGAATCCAACGGTATAAGCCGAGGCGACAAGCCAATACGTATTGCCCGCAGTTACAGAAACGGGTGAATCAAATAAAAAAGGATTCCATGCGCCCGAAATCCCCGCCGCCTCACCTGTTTGGGCCAACAAGGTTAGATCCTCATTGTAGATCGCAACTTTGGCATAGAAGAGAGTTGGCGAGAAGAGATAAGCCGAGATACTACTGATTGTCCCTGTGAATGGGCACACGAATTTAGAACCAACGATATTCGCCGATTGTTGTCCATTGCCAAATTGACCGTAGATTGTTTCTAAAAAATCTAATGCGCCCACATAACCAAAAGTAACCATGCTCATGTCTCCTTTATCAGATTCCTCTTTATAGCAAGGATCGTAAAGAATGTCGCCCCCGCCGATATCAGGGCCGAGCCGATCAATCTTGCGCCTTCCAAGCCGCTTACGCCCGCACCCGCGAGCGTTGCGAAAAAGGAGATGCCGCTCATTATGGTCGCATCGAAAACCGCATCAGCCCAATTAAATTTCTCGGTAGGATTTCCCCCGTTCATAACCATCTCACCCCTGAAACTCAACTTTGGGATTTTCATGTTTCGATTGCCTCCATTTCCAGCATGGTATATCTCCGTTTTCTACTTATCTTTGCCTCTTTATTAAATGCTCGGTATGGTACACCACGCGCCAAAAGTGGCGTTTTCATGCGCCTGAAGGGAATACCAAAAATGGTATGAATTTTGGCATACAGGCGGATTGCAATCCCGATGATGGGAATGCTGAAAAAGAAGGGATTAAAAAGCCTGCGCTCGAACTTGCGGCCCGTACGACCAAACCGAAAACCCGACGGCGGTGGCGGCACATATCCGCAGTCGAATATGTCCGTATCGAAGATATCGGAATCGAACATCAGGCGCTCAACCTCACAAAGATTGCTGGTACTGCTGATGTTAGCATGGTTGTGGTGGTAGTGGGGAAAGTCGCAGGTAAGGGGGCATAGGTAAAGGCGACGGATAGCCCGCAATGTTGCAGTAGTAGAGTGGCAGTCCGTCCAAGCATATTGATAGTGCTAGCCGACGCAATACCAGTAATGATTGGGGCGACATTAGAGACTATAACCAACCAGTAGAGAGTATTGCTAGATAATGCCTGATTTATAGTTATCGATTTGACTCCTACCGTGCTCGTATCAACAGTTCCCGCATCCAACAGTAAAACCCCCGGATAGCAGGTGCGAACCCCGCCCGCATCGGCGTAAATCCCCAACCGCGAAAGCCCCGCTTTCAAGGTTGTGACGTTGATTCCTATCCTATCAAGGGTAATCGCCTTCGGACATACAAAAGGTATGGCATAAAGTGTATTTGCCACCAACGTCAGAGCCCCGCCGGTCGTTCCTGTCCCCGGAAATGTGTACCACGCCTCGTATTGCGTGGTTCCGTAGTGGCGGTAATTACTAAAATCAACTCCGCCACCGCCATCGCCACTCGCTATTTTAGCATATCCCGAATCATCGGTTATCGTGATGCCAGTTCCCGCCTTGATGCCCGTCTTGAGGCCGAGCACCGAGTCGCGGATGTTGCCGCTTGGATGGTGGTCGTCCGCACCTACGTCCGTCAAAGCGCCATGCGCCTTTGAGTTCAAGTAGGCCAAGTCATCATGGTCTACGACTGTTCCTAAAGTATGTCTGTCTGGGGTATCGTGTGTGGTTATATTCAAAGCGTCATTAATCAGGTCTTGGACTTCTTGAACTAACTTTGCAAGCCCTATCGTTAAATCGGCTATTGCGTGGGTATCATTCCATTCATCTTTGCTCACCTCAAATGCCGAGTTCTGCGGCTTGGTTACGACTTTTGTATGGGTTATGCCCGTCATCCGAAAACCTCTTTGCCCGTTATTTCCAGATTAACTTGAATCGGTTGTTTTAGATTCGCATCGGGCATCCAACTTAAACGCAAAGAACTTTTGGAATGGGGCGCGATGATATGGGGCGCGGCCAAAATCTGGATTTCGGGATTGACTTTAAACGCCAATTCCGTAAGGGCGCCTTCGCCTTCGTTTTCAAGTTCGATGATAATTTCTTTCCGTGCGCCGAGTTCTACTTCGCCAAAATCGATGGTGCTTACTTCCTTGCCGTCTTGGAGTATCTTCATGGTTTGAGCAACCTATTATATATCTCTCGACGTACCTTTTCATTCGCCAGTTGGAGGGCTTTTAATTCTAAATCGGTTGTCTCCGTGGCGATTCTATCCGATTCCCCTTGGGGTGTTAATGCAGATGGGGCTTTCTCGCTGATATCCCACTTCATATTCTTGAGCAATATGTGGCGGGCTTCTTCGGGGGTAATAATCCTTGCGTTGGTATATGCCAGAACATCTGCAGTTGTATATTCGACTTCCTGAGTACCGAAGTTCAGGCGCATGTCGGCTTTTTTGCCATCGAATCCGGACTTATCAAGAACCTTCGCCCAAACACCTTCGATAAGGCGTTTTATCACCCGCTTGATTGCCGAAAGTTTCATCTCGTAAAGGTCTTTCGCGGCCTCAGCCGTTGCCTTTGTAAATCCCTGTTCGAGCCCGAGTTTAAGCGAAGGATTGCCTAGTGCCATAAGGAATTCATTATCAATCTGTTCAATCCAGCGATCAT
>Ga0315289_10006667_pt1 | contig 16945 bp, 11 predicted proteins | sample YL17G11_40_MG_FD_203452 | JGI IMG/M metagenome (GOLD analysis project Ga0315289, IMG submission 203452) | Sediment microbial communities from Yellowstone Lake, YNP, Wyoming, USA - YL17G11_40 | ecosystem: Environmental > Aquatic > Freshwater > Lake > Sediment | place: USA: Wyoming | collected... | reverse complement strand
TACTCCTTCAATACAGAATGTGTGATCCCGTCATCAAAAAATGCTCGACGATTGGACCTAGGGCGAGAGCGGGGAGAAAGGTAAGCGCTCCAACAATCAGAATTGTTCCTACTAACACAAAGGTAAATGTCAATCCCCAAACCGGAAAGCTCCCCCCTGTTGATGGGACAAGTTTCTTTCTCGCCAAGCTACCTGCCAGAGCCAGCACTGGCACGATCATGAGGAAACGTCCAAAGAGCATTGCCAGGCCAAGAGTTGTGTTGTACCAGTAAGTATTGCCGTCGAGCCCGGCAAAAGCGCTCCCATTATTGCCCGTGCATGATGAGTACGCGTAGAGTATCTCGCTCAACCCATGCGGTCCGGCATTGTTTAGGCCAGCCACACCCCATCTACTCCCCACCACCCAAGCTCCGAAGCCAAGAATACTGAAGATCAATATGAGGACAGCAAGCACGCTCACCTTAACATCATACGATTCTATCTTCTTACCCAGGTACTCTGGCGTCCGTCCAACCATGAGACCCGTCAGAAATACGGCCAACACGACGAAAACGAGCATCCCGAATAACCCGGCACCAACACCTCCAAAAACGACCTCACCCAATTGAATGTTGAACAAAGGGATCATTCCGCCCAAGGGCGTAAAGGAGTCGTGCATTGAATTGACTGCGCCACAGGAAGCATCCGTGGTGACCGTGGCAAACAGGGCAGAGTTGAAGATCCCGAAGCGAGTTTCCTTTCCTTCCATGTTTCCGCCGGCGGGGTCAACTCCGAGGGCATGTAATCTCGGGTTGCCGACGCCTTCGGCCCACCAACAGACCAAAACGGCAGAGAGAAACAGCATCAGCATGGCGCCCCAGACGGCCCAGCCATGTTTCTGATTCTTGACCATTCTCCCAAGGTAATAAGTGAGACCACTCGGGATGAGAAATATGGAGAGCATCTGAACAAAGCTCGACAAAGGCGTAGGGTTTTCGTAAGGATGGGAGGCATTGGCGTTGAAGAAACCACCGCCATTTGTCCCCAGCATCTTGATCGCTACCTGGGAAGCCACAGGACCTTGTGGAATCGTCTGCCTCTCAACCTTCCGTTCTTCCATCACAGGATTGCCTCTGTCGTCTGTGATCTCCTTGCCGGTCGCATCCTTCTTGGGAACTTGAATTGTAAAAGATTCAACCAATCCTGCCGTTTCACTAGGTTTGAAGTTCTGAATCATACCCTGCGACACAAAGAAAAGAGCAAGCACCAAGCAAATCGGTAATAGCAGGTATAGATTCACCCGAACAAGGTCGACCCAGAAATTCCCGACCGTCTTGGCCAAGTTTCGAGCGATCCCGCGCACGAGCGCCGCCGCCACCGCAACGCCCGCGGCTGCCGAGACAAAGTTATGGAAAGCAAGGCCAACCATCTGCGAGAAGTAAGATAGGGTGGATTCACCTGCATAGTTCTGCCAGTTCGTGTTGGTTGTGAAACTGACCGCTGTGTTGAACGCCAGGTCTTCCCTCACAGCACCAAAACCCTGGGGGTTGAGTGGCAGGAAATGCTGGAGCCTAAGAATTGCATACGTGAATATTAACCCGACGAAACTGAATGCAAGCATGGAAAGAGTGTACTGTCTCCAATCCTGCTCCTTTTTAGGGTCAAGACCCAAAAGACGGTACAACAGTCGCTCTACCGGCCGCAGAACCGGGTCGAGTAGAGTCTTTCCTTCGGCATCTAGAACACGAACCAGGTAAAGACCCAGCGGTTTGGTGAGGAGCAAAAGGACGAGGACGTATAGCGTCAGCTCAATCCATCCAAAAAGGTCCATTGGTCCGTTCCCCATCAAAATCTCTCTGGTCGAAGAAGTGTGACGAACAAGTATGCGATCAAGATAAGTCCCACAATGATCCCCAAAGAATCACTCATCTTTCAAAGCCCCTCACAAACACGGGCAAGTGTTGTGACGATCTAGAAGGTGCCCGTCACTTTTCAAAGCCTCTCACAAGCACGGGCGTACAGAAAGCAAAGCCCAAAGAAGATAATGCAGACAAGGATATAGATAAGATCAATCACGAATGACCCTCCTCTTCCAGGTTTCGAGACTCAAACACCCGGTCTGCCCTCCTAAGAGTAAACGTGAACGTGGACCCTTTGCCTTCTTGGCTTTCGACACCGACCGTGCCGCCGTGGGCCTCCACGATCTCCTTGACGATGGCAAGCCCTAGCCCGGCTCCTGTTTCTGTTCCCTGATCAGGGACGCGGAAAAACTGCTCAAACACTCTCGGAAGATACTTGCTTGGGATGCCCTTTCCTGCGTCAGAGATGGAGAAGCGAACAAACTCCTCCTCGGCCTTTGCAGAAAGTGTGACGTTGCCGCCGGCCCGCGTGTACTTGATTGCGTTCGAAAGCAAGTTGCCGAAGACGTGGCCGATTCGTGTCATGTCGGCCCAAACATCCGGCAGATCAGCCGGCGCATCGACGTTCGTAGTCAACCCATGGTCCTGGGCAACCCGCCGGAAGGGTTCCAGGGCTTCTGACACCATGGAATGAGGGGAAACCTCGCGAAGTTCCATCTTGGCTTTTCCCGATTCGATGCGGCTGATGTCCAGCAGGTTATTCAAAATAGTATGAAGCCGATTACTGTCTTCGCTAGCCGCCAAAAGAAGCTCGACCTGCTTCTCCGTGAGGGGGCCCACGTTCTCTTCCAGTAGAAGGTGGATCGCCATCCGAATGGAGGTGAGAGGGGTCTTGAGTTGATGCGACACAGTAGAAATCACTCCCCTCTTTATCTCATCCTGTTGTTGTAGTAACGTGACGTCCTGAAGCGTCAGCATGACTCCTGTGGGCTGCCTCTCACCGTCCAAAATAGGAATCGCCTGCGGACGGAAGTATCTCTCTTCTCCATTCACAAAATGCTGAATAAACCTTCGATTACTCTGCTGTCGTGTCGCAATGCCGCCCTTGAGAGCATCGTTGTAGAGGTCAACCATCCATCCGAATGGCAGACTCAGGATTTGTGTGCCCGATCTGAGCCCAAAGGTGTTCTTGGCAGTTCCCGTCGCCAGCTCCACGTTTCCATCCAGGCCAATGACGGCAATCGCATCGGGCAAGCTGTCAAATGCTTGCTGCGTTGCTCGCTGGATTCTAAGCAGTTTGGCTTGATCGGAGCGACGGAATTCCCGAAGGCTTGCTGCCATTGCGTTGAACGCCTCAGAAAGGCGTCCAATCTCGTCTCTCGAATCGCTTTGTACGACAAGGTCGAGATTCCCTCGCCGGATGTCGTCTGCGGATTGAATAAGACGATTGATTGGGCGAAGAATCCACCCCCCAGTAAAAAATACAAATCCAGTGGCAACGACTGCGCCCACGAGCAAATAGACATACATCTGTTTTCGAGCAACGGCTGCGCTGGTTCGCGCCCGATCGTTTGCATCGCTCATGTTCTGCTGATTGAGCCGGAGTATTTCATCGGCTGTGTTCTTAATTTGCTCAAATAGCGGGAGGGAAGAAGTGAAGTAAACATTTCGCCGATGGTCCAGTGGTGTTTTTGAGTCCGTCACATCTTCAAGCGCCGTCCTATACCGCCCGAAGAGCTCTTGAAGACGGTGTGCTCTTTCGTCTTCTCCCGGAACAGTGATGTTGTTGAGTTCGATTTGAAGCGCTTTCTCAAAGGCCAGTTCATTCTTGCTGACAAGTTCCCGACCTTCTTGTGTGAATCCCAGAAGCAGAAAAAGTGTCCCGCTGTCCGTGCGCTCCAGAGCTTCTTTCATCTGCTGGCACGCAATCACACTTCTATAGTTTTCCCGAAGGATAACATCGATCGACTTTCCCAGTCTTGTGAGATACAAGATGCTCTGGAAGCCGAGGACAAGGATAATTACCAGTAGCCCACCGAATCCCAGGGATAACTTTCGACGAAGACCCAACATTTCCTTTCTCCTCTCCTGTTTTTGCGACCCCTTCCCTGTTTGTGAGTTTCCTCTTTCAGTAGCTCATGAGTTTCCTCCTTAAGTATTGTATTAGGCAGACAACATGCCAAAGATTCATCATCGTAACTAGTTGGAAAATAGAGAAGTTCAGCAGAGGTACAAGGACGAGGCATTAAATTCTTCAAGAAACAATGTGAAAGCCTATTGAAAACTGCAAGGTGCGTTCGGGAGATGAGCCGCGCGACAGGTAGGCTGATGGGATAAAGTGCTGGTCAGGTTTTCAAATCCCATACTTCTTCCGGCGACGCCAGAGGGTGGCCTGGTCGATCCCAAGAGTGTCCGCAGCTTCTTGTAGCGATTTCGTAGTAGCCAGGATCCGGCGGATGTGTTGCTCCTCAATTTTTTCGATTGTGACCGGGTCACCTATGTTGGGGGTCATTTGACTTGGGAGTAACGTCGTTGGGAGGCACTCTATACCAACGCGATCGGCGTGACAAAGGATGGCAGCCCGTTCAACTACATTGCTGAGTTCTCTGATGTTACCCGGCCAGCCGTATTGTCTGAGCGCCTGCAGCGCCTCTTCGGTGAGACCGATGAAGAACCGATGGTTGTTCCGACCGTAGAATGCTAACAGTTTATCCGCGAGCACAACAACATCATCAGGACGTTCGCGCAGCGGGGGGATCTCAATCTGAATTACGTTGAGTCGGTAAAAGAGGTCTTCTCTGAACCGTCCTTCCGTCACGGCTTTCTCTAAATTCACGTTGGTCGCTGCAATGATGCGCACATCGGCCCTGCGTGTCGCATAGTCGCCGACCCGTTCATATTCCCTGTCCTGGATGAAACGGAGAAGTTTCGGTTGAAGGGACGGGGGTAAGTCACCGATCTCGTCCAGAACAAGTGTACCATTCTCACAGGCCGCGATGCGGCCGGGATTATCACGAACCGCTCCCGTGAATGCTCCCCTGATGTGTCCGAAAAGCTCGCTCTCCAACAGCTCAGAGGAGAAGGATGGGCAGGAGACAATGCTGATAGGTTTGTTGACCCGATTGCTCCAGGCATGAATGGCGCGCGCAAGAACAGTCTTGCCAGTTCCACTTTCTCCTCGAAGAAGAATTGTGGCGTCGGACGGCGCCACCTGTCGCGCCAAATTGACGGCTTGCTGCATGGCCGGGCTGGTACTCGTAAAATCAATCTCGGGATGTGAGCGACCCAGATCCTCCTGCAGTGCGGCCACCTTTTGCTCAAGAGTCCGCATTTCGAACACTTTCTGAACGGCCAACTTCACTTGTGCAGGTGTGAAAGGCTTCGGAATGTAGTCTATTGCTCCGCGACGCATGGCTTCGACAGCCGTGTCGATGGAAGCATAGGCGGTAATGACAATGATCTTCAGCCAGGGAGATGCGGCTAGTAAAGCAGGAATCAAATCAAGGCCATCGTCGGTCCCGAGTCGCAGATCCACAAATGCAAGCTCGAAAGATCTTCGTGATGCCTCCGCCAAGGCATCCTCAAGGTTGCTGACAGCGATGACTCTGTGGCCTTCTGTCTCAAGACAAACCGACAGGGTCTTTCGGATGTTGATCTCATCATCGACTACTAGAACATTCAATGACTGACTTGTTGCGGGTTCGATCTCCGGTCTCCTTTCGCCAACCTGTTCTCACAGAGAATACTAAATCGATACTAGAAAATCAATTTGTGGAAAAAGAGCTGCGACCGAATGCGTGTGCGTGTCTTCACCAGGATCAACACTGGACAGAAGAAACGCGGGACGCAAAAAGACCAATCTGACAAGAGCTTCTTGATCCTTCCGGAAAACGGGCAATGCTATGGCCGGAAAGCCTCAGAGAAATTCTTGCCAAAGGAGCAAGGAAGCGAGGCGCCAGAATTTGGCCTCAATCAGCGTAACCGTTATCCGCACAATAGATTGCCGATAGCCGATCAGATGGGGTTACAGATCTCTCTCGGAATACAGTGGCTCAGTCTGGCTGGATTGGCGATATGTGCTTTCCTCCATCTTGGCTTTTACTGAATATCAATCGAATACTAATTGCTCGAAACATTAAAAAAGGGACTTGAGAATCTTATTTATCGAGTTATAGTATATCCGTACGAAATCAAACATAGGTCACTTGCGGAGCCACGGGAAGAACCCGCTTCCAGAAATCACAACCGAGTTGCCGAAAACCTGACATCAACATCGTGACATTAGCATCTACCGTGTAGCAAAGCGGTTCGTAGCACCGTTATCGAAAGAAAGTGCCACGCCGCCATGCAAAGGAGAGCATATGGCCATAAAACCCGAACAGCGCTTGTGGCTTCGGATTCGCCTGACTTCCCGGCAGGAGATTTCGACGATCCAAAATATGGAGGGGGTCGAGCTCTTTCGGTCGACGATGAGAATCATTGACGGAAAAAACATCTTGATCGAGGGATACGTCCCGAAGCGAATTTATGAAACGCTGAATAAGAAGTATTTCATCCGCATCTTGGGGGATGTGGAAAAGCTGAATGAGGAGGCGCAGCGACACGTCTCGAAAACGAATCGGTACCGTCAGAAATAAGAGAGGGTGTGCCCATGCCATTCGAACCGTATCTCAACGTTGCAGAAATCGAGTCGGCGATGGAGGATGCAGCAACAAATTACCCGAGTCTCTGCACGCTCATTACGCTCCCGAATCTCACCTATAACGGAAAAACCAGTCACGCGGTTAAACTGGCCGCGGGAAGCGCCACGAAGCGGCCGGGAGTCCTTTTCCTCGGCGGAACGCATGCACGAGAGTGGGGAGGCTCGGATATCCTCGTCGCATTCATGGAGAATATCCTCGCCGCTTATGCGGGCTCAACCGGCCTGACCTTCCAGGGAAAATCCTACACGGCTGCCGAGATCAAGCGAATCATGGAGTCTCTGGACATGTTCATCTTTCCGGACGTTAACCCGGATGGAAAAGAATACTGTCAAACGGTAGCGGATTGGCGGAAGAACCGCAGGCCTCTGAGCGGCTCCATCGGCATCGATATAAACCGCAACTATGACATTCTCTGGGACGCAAACGTCTATTTCGATCCTACTCTCACTTTTGGCTACCTGTATAATCCCTCGTCATCGGCGTATCACGGACCCTCTCCCTTTTCGGAGGCTGAAACACAGAACATCAAGTGGCTCGCCGACACCTATCCCGGTATCGCCTATTCCGTCGATATCCACAGCTCCGGTCAAAAGCTCATGTACGTGTGGGGAGACGACGAGAACCAGTCTTCGGATTCCACGATAGCCTTTAATAACGCGGCGTACGACGGCCAGCGTGGCCTGCCTGCGGATGCGTACGGTGAATTCATCTTCGACTTCGATCATCAAAAAGTGATCCGGACAGCAAACCGGATGTATAACGCGCTGTTCGCAGTGCGGGGAAAATCCTATACCGTAGGCCAGATTTTTAACCAGGTCGGTGTCTCATCTGGAAGCTCCGCCTGCTACATGTTCAGCCGCCACAGTACCAACCCCAGCCACAGAAAGGTATTCGGTTTCGGAATCGAGTTCGGGCAGACCTTTCAACCCGTCCCGGCGGAGATGAAGAATATTATCGACGACATCGGCGCGGCACTTGTTGAGCTCTGCCTCTGTGCCTCTGAGCCGGACCTTTACATCAGGGATAGCCTCGCTGATTCCGGGGTTGAACCGAGCGCGGGGAGTCTATCGGCCAGCCCTGATATCATCGTCAGGAAGAACGTCGTGGCCGATCCAGCAACGGAATTCGGCGATATCACGGTCGATCCGGGTTCCGATAAGGTCGAAATCGGGAATGATAACTACATCTACGTAAGGATTCATAACCAGGGTGGACAAGCCTGCGACGCAGTGGTTCGTCTCTATGCGGCGCCTTTGACCACGACCTGCGCTCCGGCCCTCTGGAATTTCATCGACGAGGTCGATGTCACGGCCATTCCGGCGGGCGGGTTCAAGATATCGAGCGCGGTGACGTGGCCCAACGTGATCGACCCGGGCACCGGAAACCACTTCTGCATCGTCGCCGTGTGCGGGAATACGGGAGATCCGATTCCCGATGCCGGCATGATCGATTCCGCCGGCGATTTTGTCAAATTCATGAGGAGCTGCAACAACATCGCGTATCGGAATCTGACGTTCGAGAACGTTCTCCCCGATGGCTGGGCGATAATTCCATTCGTCATGAAGGGATTCCGTGACAAGAAACGCGAGTATCATCTGATGCTTGATGGAACGGCGCTTCCCCCGAGAAGCCGCATCGAGCTTCGAACCGCGAAACGGTGGCTCTCGGCGAAAACCCTCAAGCTGGAAGATATGAGGGAGGTCAAGGCGAGGGGATTGGATCATGAGTCTGTGCTGCGCGTTGGCGGCAAGAATACGGGTGTTCTCCGGAACGTACGGTTCCCCGAGGCCGCAGCGCCTCTTTTTCATCTCCATATAAGGATTTCCGCGGAGGCGAAACACGGGCGCGAATATCCCGTTCAAATTGTACAAGGCCACGACGGGGAAGAGATGGGACGCATCACGGTAATGCTTCGATGCATCCGCCGGGACAAGAGTCCCTATCTGGTTCTCAGGCAGGATGGCCGCGTGCATCGTGCTGGTTGCGCCCGGGTCCAGAAGGCGAGAGCCATCGCGCTGATGCCCTATCCCGACCTCGAGTCGGCTCTAAGGGATGGCTACAAAGTGGACCCGGATTGTCTCGCGTAGTCTTTTTGATCGACGAGGAGGTGATGAATACCGACGGGATCGAATGATGCCCGGGTGATCGAGACAAGCGCGTGCGATGCCCGGTGTATTGAGTTCAGCGCGAAAAGAAAGCAATTGAGCAGATTCTCCAGGAAGCAATAAAACGAAGGAGGAAACAATGATTGCCATGAATCATACGACATTGAAGAGCTTGGCGATCTGCGGCGGATTGGGGCTGATTCTCCTTCTGAGTTCATCCGCAACGGCGCCGAAAAAGGAGCTGCAGAAGATACCCGAAACCAAAGCAATGCAGATCGTCACATCGATTCCGATGCCCGATGTCTCGCCACGGGGCATGGTTGCCGTTCAAAACGCGATATGGACCATCGATACGAAAACCAAAACCCTGAAAAAGTTCGACATCGAGAAAAATAGAATCGTTTCTTCCGTACGGCTGGATATGGGCGAACCGCGAGGTCTCGCATGGGACGGCAAGACCTTTTGGATAGTAGACAACCGGACGAAGACGGTTCGCCAGTTCGATCCCGAAACTCAAACCGTTCTCCGTTCCCTTGAAGTGCCCATGGATATTAACGCTGAGAAGGCGGTGCTCGAAGCCGCCGCCTGGGACGGGAAGGATCTCTGGGTCGCCTATTTTGCAGGGTGGTCCAGCCGCATCCTCCGGATGAACGTGGAAACCGGAGAGGTGATTCAATCAATGTTCGCGGAAGGCCATCCGGTGGCACTCGCTTCGGATGGCAAACGTCTCTGGATGATCTCATACAACGAGGGGAAATATACCGGCGCTATCACGCAGCGCACCATCATGGACGACCCCGTCAAGATGAACCTGTCGCAAAAAATTATCGGCAGAACGCCGGGGAAGGAACCCGTCGGTATTGGCTTCGATGGAACGCATCTCTGGATAATCGACAGACAGATGAAAACCATTCATAAGGTGGCGCTTCCTTGATGGAGTTCCCATCCAAGAAAGGAGACGGAGCCATGAGATGGATCAGGAATTCAGTTTGGGTGGTGATTGCATTCACCATGTTCTTCTGTTCGGTGTCCCCCGCCCTCGCCCAGCAGAAGTACGCGCTTCTCATCAGCGCGGGGCGGACGACCAATGATGACGTCAGTTATCACTCCGAATTCTGGTACGATCTCTTTCTCATGTACCGGATGCTCGCCGAGGCGGGATTCACGCACAACAACATCTTCGTTCTATACGGCAACGGCAACGATTTCAACAGCACCCATGCCAACTATCAGGTGGCAACCTTTTTCCCGGGGCTCGGACAGATTACCGATTTCGCCAACAGCAAAGCCGACGTCGACAGTATTTTCAATTGGCTCGCCAACGGCAACGCCGCCATGGGAGTTCCGCAGCTTCAAGACGGGGATTTCCTCTTTTATTGGTGGATGGGTCACGGTTCGACGCAGGCCGGCATGCCCGATTGCGATTACGAAGCGAGCATCCAGAATACCGGTGAAAAGATCAGGGACACTGAATTTGCTGCCTATTTTGCGCGGCTGCCCGCTTGCCAGATCAAAGCAATGTACGTGATGACCTGTCACAGCGGCGGTCTCGTGGGCGATCTGGAGGGGCTTCACCGGATGATTCATACGGCGGCGCCGTGCAATGCCAACGCTTTCTCAACTGCGTTCGACGTTTGGCACGCCGATTTCAGCTATCATGCGGCGTGCGCATTCCGGGAGCAAGATCCGGTCGGCGCCGCGATCGCATCCGACACCGACGGAGATGGACTGGTCTCGTGCGAAGAAACGAATAATCACGCCCACACAAATACTACTTCGAGCACCACGCAGATCGGTGACTACCGCAACATCGCTCCGCTCATTTTTGTCGATAACGCCCAGCCTGCCTCAACCGTTCCGCGTGCGGGCGTTTATAGCAGAGATTACGCCGAAGACAACGGCACCGAGCCCAGCGAATGGATGACGCACGTCTGGTACAAAGGCCCTGATCTCTGGGTGCGGAATGCGCAGGATGGTGTTACGGATCATCAAGATCCAGAATACGGACAGACGAATTACGTGTACGCCCGCGTTCACAATATCGATTGCGCCTCGACGAACGTGGACGTGAAGCTCTCGTGGTGCCTGGTAAGCGCATGGTCAAATCCGGCGTCGTGGAACACGATATCTTCATTTACCGAGAGCAACCTCGCGAGCAGCGAATCGCGCGTCGTCTCCGCTCCCTGGACAACGGTGCCGGTTCCCGGCAAATACTGCCTCCACACCGAGCTCAATGCACCCGGTGATTTGGAGAACGCGGACGGCTGTGCCTATATGGATAACAACAAGGTCCAGATCAACGTCACGGTCGAGAATTTCGTTTGGGGATGGTCGAAGCACTTCTACTGGCTTGTGGAGAACGGCTTGGACAAGCCGGCAACGATAGATCTGGTAGTCGAAAAACTGAGAGGAAGTCCGATCGTCGAGCTCGGGCTGAAGCTTCCTGCCGATTTGAAGTTCAAGCGGGTCATCGGCGGCGAGGTGAAAAGGACTCCCGAGGGGCTCGTCGTCGTGGCACTGCCGAAGACATCAAGACTTATCCTGCAAGGCGTGCCGCTGAGAGCAAACGCCAAGCACGATGCCGTGCTGTCATTGATGGTGCCGAGGGATACGAAGATTGGACAAGCCATGGGGGTGAAGATTTCCGAGCGTATGAATGGCCGGGAGATGGGTGGCATCATTGTCGATTTGAAAGCGGTCAGCAAATTCAAGTTCATGGGTGATTTTCTGAAAGATGCACGGACCTTTTTCCAGGCGCTGAACGATCAGTTCAAGATCAGAGGAGCAGCAGAGATAGCCCGCATATTCGATGAGGCCGGAAAGGGGATCTATGCAGAGGATTTCAAGGCCATGGAAAAGGCCCTCGCCGGTCTGCCCGCTCTTCAGCCCAGGGTTTCGAGAGATCTCGCGAAGATAATGACGCAGGATGAGCGTGCTCGCTTCGAACTGAACATGAAGGTTTCTCTGGAAGCTGTTCGTGCTCGTGATTGGGCCGCATTTACTGCGTCCATGGAAGAGGGGATGGGAGTGACAAGACGACTCTTTCTTGCAAAGATGGAAAAATAACTACTACTGTTAGGTTCTGAGGATACCGTTTCGCGCTCGTGACATCGGGGGGACCGGACCGGAACCGCGTCTGGCAGATCGATGACACCGAATCCGTGGGCCGACAGGGATTACTATACCCAAAATCCGCCCTATCGGCCCGCGCGGCATCTTGACAAGGGTTCGAAATTCCCACAAAATTACATCTGCGACAGGTCAAAGACTATCAACATGTAGATTAGAGATCAAAACGGTAATTCGTATTTCCTTCGCAGGAAGTGACTGGAGGGCATTATGAACGAATTCGGATTTTGGGAGCAATGGGGATTGGAACTTGACGACAAGCAATTCGCAAACGCATTCCTTGTTCTTGGCGTCCTTGCAACATCTCCATTTGTGAAAGGTCAGTATTCTCCTGGGAAAGACCTGCAAGAAGTGCTCTCGGCAGCCCTCAAACTATCGCAAGAGAAAAACAAGCTGCTACAGTGGCGCTTTCCGAAGCGGGACCAGCGCGTCCGGATCGGAGACGACGGAGTCCTTCTTTCCGGTCTGAACTCCCGGCAAGTCGCGAATGCGTGGAAGGACGTTGTTGACGGTACAGCCGTTGGGCCCCGCGTTCAGATTTTAAGCTATCCCGCGACGGAAGGAATAAGCCCCTGGTTCCGGATGTTGTTCGAAGCGGACCCCGCTGTAAGAGCTGCTCACATCGTCTTTGATACTGCTCAGGCGCGTCCTCACTTGAAGTGGCCGCTTCGCCTGGGATATATACCAGGCAATGCAGCTGAAGAAAGCGTCAAGAGTGCACGTTCCGTGTGGCCATCAGATGAGCTTACTAGCTCGGTTCGCATCGATCGCGAGAATGCCAACTGCGACGTTCTGCTATTCACAGGAAGCAGCAGCCAGCTGCTTAAAACATTGCTGGAAATCCCCGTTCCCCAGAAGACCAATCTGTTCATCGTGCGTGGAACATTCGAGGACGACCTTTCCGCAATGGGCCAGCGGCTCTCCGCCATCGCAGCAGAATGCCGTGCAAGCGGATTTGTATTCCTTAACCCCACGGTAACCGATGAAGTTCTGGGGCGCGCCGTGAATGGCTTTGTCGAGAACCTCTCGCATAACCAACCTGTCGATGTTGCTGTTTCTGGGGCGTTCACGAGAAGAGATACGACAGATTCAGTCATCCCGGTCATCTTTCTTAGTGAGGCTCTCGCCACGTTTCAGCTCGAGCACGTTCTAGAGAAGATCCACAGCCGGCTGATGAACTTGCCGAAGGCGGCTCGCCCTCAGATCGAGTCAGACTCTTTCTTACGAATGGGCATACCGGTGGACAGCGCGAAAGATGACTTAACAATCCCCGAGAATGCGGCTAGAAAACTCGGAGAATATAGGAGCGCTGTAACATTCAAGCATGAGGGCTCAGGAGCTTGGGGCATGGCGAAGATGAGCAGAGCGATTGACCATGCAGAAAGTCAAGTCATTGACGAAAAGCTGCAACAACGGTTCCTACAGAGACAGATATTGATCAGTAAAGAAGGCAGGTTTGTTGAAGAGTGCCGGGTTTTCCGAAAGGGAATTCCGACACTCATACGCCTGCGCATCGGACCGCCCCAGGAGAAATGGTCACTACTTGATGTCCCATTTCCTGTGGGGAAACTTCCGAAGGACAGGGAGGAATGGCGCCTGAGTGTCGTTCTTACCGAGCCGAACCATCTGAAAGAGCCGCGGCGAAGCACCATTATGCTTCCCAAGGTGGGGCCCAGCACCGAATGCGAGTTCCGGATCCAGCCTGGAGAGCACGCACTCTTCGAAGGCCGAATCACGGTTCTCCACCGGGGCCGTATCCTGCAGACCGGTGTGTTGAAGGGCCGGGTCGTGGGCCATGAGCGCGACATATCCAGCGATGACACAATATCCTTCACCGATATCCTATCAGTGCGATCACGCATCGGTGATCTCGAAGGTCGTCGGCAGTTCGACATTGCCTTTGTGCTGAATCATTCGACTGATCACCGACCACATCTGCAAGCGATCGCCGCGGACCACGCCTGGATTGCGGATCTTTCCAGTTGCAAGGCCATAGTGGACGACATCAATACCGCGCTTACGCCGGTCGCCAAGTCAGTCCGGGATTATGAGGGCGGCCTTGAATCCGATCACTGTCGTAAATTACTGGTCAAGCTTGCCCAGCTTGGACGTTATCTGTATGGCTATATCGTCGAGGACCAGCTTGAAGCGCGGGGCAACCGATCTGAGATCGCGAAGAAGGAGTACGTGCAGATTGTAAGCACGCGGGTGGAGGCGCTGGTGCCTCTTGAGTTCATTTATGACTTCGAGACGCCCGACGACGATGCGGTCCTCTGTCCAAAATGGCGGGAAGCGCTTGAGAAAGGGGCATGCACGGAAGCCTGTGGTACGAAGACGGGCAAGATTGTGTGTCCTCTGGGATTCTGGGGCGTGAGCAAGGTGATAGAACGTCACGCCCTGACAACGGAGTTTGCAGCAGAAGGTGGGGAGTTGTTCTTACAGTCTGAGCCGACACGTGGCCGCGATGTATTGTCGCTCTCGGGTACTGCAATTGTGGGAGCAAGCGAAAAAGTGGAGCCATCCGTGCTTGAGCCGGTGCTTTCAGCCTGCGCTGAACAATTGGGCTCGCCCCCGCAAAAAGCGGAGAACTGGAACCAATGGGCCGAATTTGTCCAGAGGTTCAAGCCCCACGTACTGCTTGCTCTTCCGCATACCGACGGTAACGGAGTGAACGCAACCCTCGAGATCGGCGGCAAGCCGATCAAGAGCATCCAGATCAAGAAGGATCATGTCAAGGTCGAGGGAGATGATACCTATCCGCTGGTCGCGCTGTTGGGCTGCGACACCACCGGAACTGCGTTGGAATATGGAAGTCCTGTCGCAGACTTCCGCAGAAAAGGCGCTGCTGTCGTCATCGGTACAATAGCCACAGTTTTTGGAGAACACGCAGCAAAGGTCGCGGAGATGCTCGTCAACGGGCTTGCGCAGGAGAGTCAAGGACTCGAGCGTCTCGGAGAGGTCATTTGATCGGTGAAACGTAAGGCGCTCCTGGGAGGCTTGCCGATGGCCCTCTGTGTTGTGGCCTTCGGCGATGCAGACTGGAAGCTCGCCGGAAAGGAGTCCTAATGCCTAATCCTTTTTTTCGAATCGAAATGCTTCCAGCTGTACAGGGAGACGCCCTCTGGATCGAATACGGTTACGCGAACGAAAAGAACCGCATGTTGATCGATGGCGGACCAATCGGAGCCTATACCGCCCTTGACGAGAATCTCAAAACGCTACCAGAGGGCGACAAGCGGGTCGAGCTGCTGGTCATTACTCATGTCGACACTGATCATATTGAAGGGATCATCCGGCTGCTGGCTGAAAAGCGCAGCAGGTGGGTGATTGAACCGGATGATATCTGGTTCAACGGCTGGCGTCATCTGAGGGAGTCGGAAATGCTCGGCGGCCGTGAGGGAGATTTCCTGAGCGCTCTGATCAGCCGACGAGCTTTTGATGAATGGAACAAGGCGTTCAAGAGGGAGGCGGTCGTTGTCGAGCCTGACAAACCGCTCCCTATTAAACCGCTCAAGGACGGGATGAAACTCACCCTACTGTCGCCGGATGCGGAGAAGCTGCAGGACATGGCCGACAAGTGGACTGAGGATGTGGAGAAACATGGGCTGGAGCCCGGGGATCTCGACCGGGCATGGGAACAGCTCGTAGAGACAACAAGATATCGCGTTGCAGAGGGCGTGCTCGGCGGTACAGAGGACTTCGGCAAGCGTCTGGCGAAGCAGCTCAAGACCGATCAGTCATTAGCAAACGGCACGAGTATCGCTTTCCTTGCGGAGTTCGAAGGCAAGAGCTGCCTGTTCCTGGGCGACGCGCACACCGATGCCATCTGCGAATCACTCAGGAAGCTCATTCCTTCCGGGGAGAAACGGCTGAAGGTGGACGCGGTCAAAATGTCACATCACGGCAGCCGGCACAATATCTCAGAGGACCTGATGAAGCTGATCGATGCGAAGCACTTCCTGGTCAGCACGAGCGGCGCGATCCACGAACATCCGGACAAGCCTGCGATCGAGGCCGTGATCCAGTGGTCCGTGCACAAGCCAACACTGTGGTTCAACTACCGGACCGAACGTACCGCTCCTTGGGAGAAAGTCCCCGAGAGTGGAAAGAAAAGCTTCAGTTCAAAGTACCCGACCTCCGAGGGCGGAGGCATCGTTGTTGAACTCTAGTGCATGAACAAAGTCGGCATTGCCCTGGACGCCCGCGCTTCTCGGGATAAAACCCCTCTCGAATGGGGATGAAGTGCGTATCTCCGGTGATCCGGATGTAGGTTCGAATTCTTTACAATGGTGGAGGCGGCGGGAATCGAACCCGCGTCCGAAGAAGTTCGAACGTAAGCCGCTACGTGCGTAGTCTATCTTTTATTTCTCGCACCCTCTGTCTCCGACAGACAGGATACAGAGGATGCCAGCCCATTTAATCTTGCTTCCCCTCCACAGGCAAAAAGGGAAGCCAGCCTGCCTTTGTCGGCGCCCTTTTCTACCTCAGCAGGCGAAGGCAGGAAGGACGTGGCTACACTCTATGCAGCCAGGGCCAACTGTGTGTTGGCAGTTGAATTGTCCCATTTGTTTAACGAGCCAATGGGACCTCGGCACGCAGCTTGCGTCTCTGCATCCCCGTCGAAACCGATCGCCCCCACGTTCCAGAACAATGTGGAGAAGTTTTGCGCCGTGGAGGAGTCGAACCTCCGACCTACTGATTAAGAGTCAGTTGCTCTACCAATTGAGCTAACGGCGCAACATGTGTTCCAGGGAAACAGAAGCCCAGCAACCGACTTAGAACATAACACTTGCGAACGATGGTGTCAAGTGGCGCACCGGGGCGGCAGAACACCGGGCATTGGCAAACCGGGCGACAGCACACCGGACGATGTATGCCGGTCTGCGACGCACTGGACCGCGGCTGCGCACCTAACTGTCAAGTGGATCCTGTCTGAGGGCACACTGGACTGTCGACTGGCGCTGTGGTTTGACATCCGAACTGGCGCACCAGTATTGACACGGCGTGCAACATTGCCTATGATGAGGGTGCAATGTTTCGTGTTTGAAATCGGGGCGTAGCGCAGCCCGGTTAGCGCACCTGCCTTGGGAGCAGGGGGTCGGAGGTTCAAATCCTCTCGCCCCGACCATTCCTATGATTCCCTGCTGGCATGGGCAAAAGTGCCCTTGAG
>Ga0315289_10006666_pt1 | contig 16947 bp, 12 predicted proteins | sample YL17G11_40_MG_FD_203452 | JGI IMG/M metagenome (GOLD analysis project Ga0315289, IMG submission 203452) | Sediment microbial communities from Yellowstone Lake, YNP, Wyoming, USA - YL17G11_40 | ecosystem: Environmental > Aquatic > Freshwater > Lake > Sediment | place: USA: Wyoming | collected... | reverse complement strand
CCCGCTGAGGCGAATTGCTCTTGTGGGCCCTTTGTGCATTGTTCTTCGAGATGCCAACTCATGACGAAACGCAAATCACCTGCTGCGAAGCCGTTCGCCTCGCCGAAATCTCCACCGGTCGCGTCTAATCATCGCGGGGCGAAAGATGCCAAGGCCCAAGCCCCGAGGCATTCTCTGGCGTGGCACGTTCCTTCCCGGGCGGCGATCCGCGAGACGATCGAATCGGTGGTCATCGCCTTCGTCCTGGCGTTCCTGTTTCGCACCTTCGAGGCCGAGGCATTCGTCATCCCCACGGGTTCGATGGCGCCGACGCTGATGGGGCGTCACAAGGATCTGGTCTGCCCTAAGTGTGGCTATCAGTATCAAACCGGCGCCAGCGACGAAGTCAACTCGGACGGCGTTTCCAAAGGGCCGGCCTACGAGGTCGAGAGTGCCACGTGCCCGATGTGCCGTTACACGATGGACCTCGGCCCCGGTAATCCTCAGCACAAAAGTCAGCCGTCGTTCAAGGGAGATCGCATCCTGGTAAGCAAGGTGGCTTATCAGTTCAGCGAGCCGAAACGCTGGGACGTGGTCGTCTTCAAGTATCCCGGCGACGCCCAGATCAACTTTATCAAGCGGCTGGTGGGACTGCCGCACGAGGAACTCCTGCTTAGCCACGGCGACATCTACGTCAAGCACCCCGGCGAGCGCGGCCCAGCCGGCCGGGACGATTTCGAGATCGCCCGAAAACCGCCCACAAAGCTCCTGGCCATGCTGCAGCCGGTGTTCGATAACGATCTGGCGCCGGCGATCATGAGATACGGCTGGCCGGCCCGGTGGCGACCTGAGCTTCCGCCCTCGGGCAACACGATCGGCGCGTGGGAGCCCTTGGACGACCGTCAATCATTCCAGACCGACGGTGTCGCGGCCGGCGAAACTTGGCTGCGCTACCAGCATCTGGTGCCGTCATTCGGGCAATGGGCCGACCTGGAGCGAACGGGCCGGCTGCCGCCGAACATGCCGGTACCGCAATTGATCTCCGACTTCGCCGCTTACAACACCGGCCGCGAGCGCAAAGACCTGCTCTCCGGCTCCAGTCCCGAACCGGAAAGAGAAAGTCTCGGTTTGCAGTGGGTGGGCGACTTGGCGCTACGGTGCACGGTAGACGTTCAGTCCGACACCGGCCAGATCATCTTCGAGCTTATTAAGGGGGGGCGCAGGTTCCAGTGCCGCATCGACGTGGCCACCGGGCAAGCGACGCTGGCCGTCAGCGGCAGCGACATGGAAGCCTTTCGGCCTGGTGCGACGACCGCCGTCCGCGGCCAAGGCCGGCACGAGATCATCTTTTCCAACTGCGACGAGCAATTGCTCTTGTGGGTAGACGGCCGCGAAGTGCAGTTCCAGACGGAAACGACCTACCCGCCGCTGCACAACACCCGCCCCGGTCGGTCGGACCTGACGCCGGTAGCGGTCGGCTCCCATGGGGCTGCCCTGCGCGTCAGCCACTTGAAGATTCTCCGCGACATTTACTACATCGCCGATGGCAACCCACGTGACCGCGGCTACGGCGGATTGATCACGGACTTCAGTCCCGACGTGCCCTTGTCAACTGTCCTCTCGCCCAACTTCCTCTGCGATCCGAGGATGTGGGATGCCTTCGATCACCTGAAGGTGATTCAGCCGTTTGTCCTGGGTGAAGATCGGTTCCTCGTGCTCGGCGATAACAGCGCTAAGAGCAAAGACAGCCGCCTTTGGGGACTGGAAGGGTTCGACTATTACGTCAAACGGGAACTGCTGATCGGCAAGGCCCTGTTCATTTATTGGCCGCACTCCTGGGACAGCCCGGTGTGGTTCTTCCCGAACTTTGCCAGGATGGGGTTCGTGAGATAACGTATTGATGAATGATGGATGCGGAATGATGAATGACGGACGATTGAATACTGACCATTCATCCTTCATCATTCCGCATTCATCATTCCCAACCCACGGATGGAGCCGATGCTGGAAGTCCAAGGATTGGTGAAGACGTACGGGATCCGCCGGGTGGTCGACAGCGTCGACTTCTGCGTGGAACGGGGCGAGATCGTCGGCTTGCTGGGGCCCAACGGGGCCGGCAAGACCACCAGCTTCCGCATGACCTGCGGGATGATCGAGCCCGACGAAGGGCAGGTCAAGCTGGGCGGCATCGACGTGACCAACTGGCCCATGTATCGCCGCGCCCGCGAAGGAGGCATGGGCTACCTGGCCCAGGAGTCGAGCGTCTTCCGCAAGCTCACGGTGGAAAAGAACCTGCTGGGCGTAATGGAACTGCTGGGCTTCGACCGCAAAACCCGGCTGCGCCGCTGCGACGAGTTGCTGGAGCAATTCGATATCGCCCGGCTGCGCAAATCGCTGGCCCTTTCACTGTCCGGCGGCGAGCGGCGGCGGCTGGAGATCGCCCGCTCGCTGGTCTCCAATCCCAAGATCATTCTGTTGGACGAGCCTTTTACCGGCATCGATCCGGTGACCATCGCCAGCATCCAGAAGATCATCCGCCTGCTGCGGGACCAAGGCATTGCGATTTTGGTCACCGATCACCAGGTGCGGGAGACGCTGCAAATCACCGATCGCAGTTACGTGATCCGCACCGGCCGGGTCATCTGCCACGGGCCTCCCGGCGAGGTGCTCGCCAATCCGGAAGCCCGCAAATACTACTTCGGCGACGACATCGATCTCGGCCGCAACAGCCCGCCGGCCCCGCATCTCCGCTCCCAAACCTCTGCCGAAACGCCATCTCCGTTTGGGAGAGGGTCGGGGGGGACTGCCAAAAACGTGCCGGCAGCGGATGACCGGGAGCAAATCAACTGAGCCGTGGGTCGTGAGTGCCGGTGTTCCTCGCGAGAACCTCGGGCCGAAGGCCCGGCCATTCTCCCAGCCCAGGGCAACGCCCTGAGGGTCGGGTGGCAGATCCACACCGTGAGCGGCCCAAGGGGCCAGCCATTCCGCATCGCGAAAGGCGCCGAACGATTGGCCCGTTGGGCCGACGGGTCGGTCCAGTGCGCGACCCCGTTTCCCAGGGCGTTGCCCTGGGCTGGGCGAACCGCGCCCCTTCGGGGCGAAGCACCGGCTATCCTGGGGACGGTTTCGGGAGGCAAAGCTCGCGACTCCGGCGGAGCTGGTTCCATCATGGTAAGATGGAATACGGTCGCCTACGATCTCAGCAACCAGCCTCCCGTAGTTCACCCGCGGCAAACCCCGGATGAAACGTCGAAAGAAAGCCAAGCCGTTGGGTGTCGCTGCCTCAGCGGTCTCGCCGGCCGGCGGTACGCGCAGCGGCCGCAGGAATCTCTCGCCAGCTCCGGACGAGGGCGATGCGGCAGTTTCCCGGCCGTCGGCATCCCGCCGGCTGATTCTCCTCGCTGCGGGCTTGATTGTGCTGGCCGCCGTAGCGGCGTATCACAACAGCTTTGCCGGCATTTTCTTGATGGATGACGTCGACGCGATTGTCGCAAACCGGACTATTCGCCAACTTTGGCCCATCTGGGAGGTGCTCTCCCCCCCGTGCAACGGCGAGACGGTGGGCGGCCGGCCGCTGCTGAATCTCACGTTGGCGATCAATTACGCGGTGAGCGGCTTGGATGTCTGGAGCTACCACGCCGTCAACCTGGTGATCCATATCGCGGCGGCGCTGTTGCTGCTGGGCATCCTGCGGCGGACGTTCCTTGCCCCCGCGCTGCGCGATCGCTTTGGCAGCGCAGCCACTCCGCTGGCCCTGGCCAGCGCGCTGCTCTGGGCGGTCCATCCGCTGCAAACGGAGTCGGTCACGTACATCGTGCAGCGCGCAGAGTCGCTGATGGGCTTCTGCTACCTGCTGACGCTGTATTGCGTGATCCGCGGCGCCGGGACTGTCCCCTTGTTCGCCACGGGGACCGCCCCCTCTTTCGCCGCCAACAAGCCGATTCCGCCTGGCAACGTAGCCGGCAAAAAGGGGGACTGTCCCCCTTCGCCGCCTGGTCCTTAATGCTTGGCTTTGGTACGCCGCGGCGGTCCTGGCATGCCTGCTGGGCATGGCCTGCAAGGAAGTCATGGTCACCGCGCCGCTGCTGGTGCTTCTGTACGACCGCATGTTCTTGGCCGGCTCGTTTGCCGAGGCCTGGCGGCGTCGCTGGGCACTGTACCTGGGCCTTGCGGTCACCTGGGGCTTGTTGGCTTACCTGGTGCTCTCCACCGGGCTGGTCGGCCGCCAGTCGGAAATGGGGGCACCGGACTGCTGGAGCTACGCGCGGACGCAGCCCGGCGTGATCTTGCACTACTTGTGCTTGTCGATTTGGCCCAGCCGCCAGTATCTAGGGTCCAGTTGGCCAATCGCAAGTAATGTTGGGGAAATTCTTCCCGGAGCGATTGCAGTAGGACTGCTCCTGGCAACGACGGTCTGGGGCCTGGTGGGCCGAAAGGCTTGGAGTTTCTTGGGGGCGTGGTTCTTGCTGATTCTGGCACCGACGTCCAGCATTTTGCCTTTGCTAGACTTGGACTATGAGCACCGGATGTACCTGCCACTGGCAGCGGCAGCGGTGCTGGTGGCGGCCGGGGGATATGCTTTCTCTGGCGCCGTGCTGCCCAGGCTACCCGTCCCGAGGCGCATTGCCGCGGTCGTGCGCTGGGCGGCGCCGACGCTTGTGCTGGCCGCAGTGCTAATAGCCCTAGGACATGCTACCGTAGTACGAAACGCGGCTTATCGGTCGGTGGTTGCAATGTGCCAGTACGCCGTTAACAAAAGTCCGAACAACCCTATGGCCCACCTCAACCTGGGCGTGGTTTTGGACAGTTCCGGCAGAGTCAGCGAGGCAATTGACCATTACCAGGAGGCCGTGCGGTTGAAGCCTGAGTTCGTCAGTGCCCAATACAACTTGGGGCTTGCACTGGCCGGCGTGGGCAGATTCTCCGAGGCGATCGAGCAGTACCAGCAGACCCTGCGGCTGAAACCCGATCACTTAAGGGCGCGCAACAACTTGGGACAGGTCCTGGCACTGACGGGTAGGACCGACGAGGCGATCGCGCAGTACCGCGAGGCCTTGCGGCTGAAGCCCGACTACGCCGAAGCCCACAATAATCTGGCCAACGCGTTGACAAGGGCGGACCGAGTCGGCGAGGCGATCGAGCATTATCAACGGGCCTTGCGGTTGAACGATGATTTTGCCGAGGCCCACAACAACCTCGGTTCTGCCTTGGCGAGGGTGGGCAAAAGCCAGGAGGCCAGCGAACACTACCACCACGCGCTCCGGCTGCGGCCCGATTACCCCGAAGCGCACTACAATTTGGCTAACGCCCTGGTCACCGGGGGCGAGACCGACGCCGCGATCGGGCATTATCAGGAAGCAGTGCGGCTGAAGCCCGATTTCAACGAATCCCGTTATGGCCTGGCCAACGCGCTGTCCAGTGCAGGCAGGATGAGCCAGGCGATCGAGCAGTACGATCAACTCCTCGAGCGACTGCCCAATTTCGCCCCCGCCATGAACGACTTGGCCCGGTTGTTGGCCACGCGGGATACCGCACAAGGCGGCGACCCGGCGCGAGCGGTTGAGTTGGCAGAGCGGGTGCGGGAACTGGCCGGTCAGGAAAACACCCAGTGCCTGGACACACTGGCCGCCGCGTACGCTGCCGCCAGTCGCTTTGCTGATGCCATCACCACTGCCGAAAGGGCGGTCCAACTGGCCGAAGCCGCCGGACAGGCGGCATTGGCCCAGCGCATTCAATCCCGGCTGGAACTCTACCGCGCCGGCCGGCCATATCGTGAACACCTGCGCTCATTGAGGCAATCCAAGCCCTAGCCGTAGCATACCCGGCTGTAGCGAGTGAGGACGCAAATAGCGTGTCCCCTCTCCCTCTGGGAGAGGGGCAGGGGTGAGGGCGGCTGGAAGAATCGTATGGAACTGAAATGCCCTCACTCTAACCCGGTTTATTCACGGGAAGAAGGAAGATCGTCGTAAGTCGTTATTCTTACGAACATAATCATCGGTCCCCCTAAAGGCACTATGTAATTCGCAGCGTCGGCAATTCACGAGTCTTGCTCAACCCGTGAATAATCCGGGCTAACCCTCTCCCGGAGGGAGAGGGGACTATGTTTTCAGCCTGAGTCGCTGGAACCGCCCACCGCCGTCTCAGTAAATCTCGATGCTCTTCACTACGCCGCCGCCGGAGGCGTGCGAGGCGTAGAGGCAGCGGCTGGCGCCGGAAAGGAGATTTTCGGGCGGGAAGTTCTTGGGCGGCAGGGTCACGGCCGCGACGCCCACGCGCAGGCTTACGCCCTTGAAGCGCTTACCGTAGTCGCGCCGGGATAAGGATAAGCGGCGTAGCTCGTTGATCAACTGACTGCCCAATTCAACCGCCGCACGCCGCTCGCAGTTGGGAAGAATCAAGGCAAGACCGGCGTCGCCGTGCGGGAGACAAATTTTCAGCGAATGATCCAGGCTGCGACAGGCGCTCTCCAGAAATCGCCGCAGCGCGCCGAATTCTTTCTCGCTGCGGGTCTCGGCCGGCTCCTCGGCACCACCGAGTTCGACCAGCAGCAGGCTCAACGAGCAGCGCGACCGGCGACACGCTGCCACCGCCACTGTCAGCCGATCGAGCAAGCCGTGGTCCGTGGGAACAGAAAAGGAGTCGGGTGCCTTTGGTGCGGAGCCGGGCACCGGCGGGCACCGACCGGCACCGACCGGCACCGACGGGCACCGACCGGCACCGACGGGCACCGACCGAAAGGTTGGTCGGTTGGTCGGTTGGTCGTTGGTCGTTGATGGTTGCTGGTTGGTCGCGGGTGCTTCAGATACAAGACCGACAACCTCTTTTTGGTCCGCTGTCGCTTTACGTCCCGCAATCTTGGCCACGGCATCCGTTACGTCCTGAAGTTCCCTGAGCAGCGAATCGTCGGCCGCGCAGGAGAATTCGACCTGTTGGCTGCGCAGCACCGACTGCGCCGTTTCGGCGGCCACGGCGGCTAGTTGGGCATGGGCTTGGACCAGGATGTCACGGTAGTCGAGCCCTTCGGGCAGATGCAGTTTCAACACGTCAGCCAGTTGACGTACCTTTTCTTCCAGGGTGTCGACCAACCCTTTCAATTGCTCCGCCGAAAGGTTGCGGCACTGCCGGCCCGTGCTGAGCAGTTCGCTGAGCACGCCGGGGTGTTGGTCGGCCAGCAGTCGGGCGACAAGCTCGGCGAGTTGAAGAATCTGGGATAAGACTTGCTCGTTGCCTGCCGACTCTGCAACCTGTTCGCCGTTGTTTCCGCAGGCGACGGCCTCAACCAGCGTCTGCGGCAGACCCCAATGGCTCAACAACCGCGCCGAGAGCATGGTGTGGTCGAAGCCCATCGACTCGGTTTCCAGCGCGGAAAGGTCTCGGCCGTCGGCGAACACTTTTTGGAGGAACTTCACGTACGGCTCGCCCAACTCCTGGATCAACAGCAGCATCCCCAGGTCCTGCAACAGGCCGGCGATGAACGCCTCGTCGCCAGGAAGGTTCCAGAGGGATTCGCTGATCTCTCGGCCCGCGACGGCCTTGGTGAGCGTGTGCCGCCAATATCTTCCCAGCACTTCGGCCGCCACTCCGGCGAACAGCCCTGCCGGCAGGCTGAAACCCAGCACCAGCAGTTTCAGCGGCTTGGTTCCCAGCAGGGCCAGCGCCTGATGGAGGTCGGACACCTGCCGGCTCAGCCCGAACAAAGAACTGTTGACCACCCGCAGAATCTTGCCGGTTAGCGCCGGATCATTCTCGATACATTCCTTGAGCGCGCCGGTGTCGACGCGGGGATTGTTCGTCAACTCCAGAACTCTCATCGCGACCGCGGGGAGGCTGTACAACTGTCCGGCCCTGGCGGCGAGGCGATCGAGCGTGACTGCGGGATCACTCATTTCAGTCTTCAGGGAGAGCAAGGCCGTCGGTGCACAACATCAGACAGAAACGGCTCGGCGCGCAGCCGTCCATTCCAAGTCTAGCTTAAAGAGTTAGCGGATGGCTGGCACGGGCGGCTGGTCCGTGCTCCGGCCAAGCACTGGCCAGACGCAGTGGCACCCAACCGGCCGCGCGCTGATCGACCAGCTAGCCCTTGCGGTGCCGAATCTTGGACCGCATCCGCCGTTTCTTACGGCCGAGCTTGCGCCGGCCCTTGCCCGTCTTTTTGCTTCCCACAGAACACTCCGCAATTCGAGGAAGCACTGAATATAGCAGAAGCGGCCGGCTTCGGGCAAGACCTGCTGTGCGTCAACCGTCGCACTCGTCCCACGCGGCTGTTTCCCGAATTGCCTGGCGAATGAGGATGAGTAGGGCGTTAGGGTCGAAGGGCTTGCGAACGAAGTAGCGGCAGCCGGCTGCGCGCGAGCGGCGAGGCACGTCGGGCTGCCCCAGTCCGCTCAGCACGATCACCGCAGCGGTGCACGTCTCCGGCGCATCGGCCAGTTGCGCGCAGATGGAGAACCCGTCGGCGTCCGGCAGACGCAGATCCAGGAGGATCAAATCGGGCCGCTCCGCCCGCGCGCGGGCGAGCCCCGATTGTCCTGAAAAGGCCACGAGCGTAGCGAAGCCCTGCTGTTCCAGCCGGCGCGAGAGCACTTCCGAAAGGACGTCATCGTCATCGATGATCAGGATGGTCGGCCGTCTGACCGCTGCCGCTTCTTCGGGCCGCGGCTGTTCCCATACGTTTGCGCAGGATGTCATAGGGAGGAAATCCGTTGTGTGGTCGGTCTGCCGTCTGGCGTAACTCTACTCAGCGGCATCACTTCAAGCATGGCAGTAGTCAAACTTAGGCCACGGCAGTAAACAGGTCAAATTGAGGTCCAAAAAACGAATATGACAAGTGTGCCGCCCGGGGTCATGAACGACGGCGATGGGGTATAATTGCCCGAGAGACTATCGACCAAGCCCCTCGACAGCCGGCAGCGAATGGACTTCTCAACTTCGTTTCGCACCAGGCCTTTCTACCGGCGACTCGTCGGGCGGCTTGTGCCGATTTTGCTGCTTTGTTCGTCTGGCTGGATCGTCGTCTGCCAGGCGGCAGAGAAGAATTCTTCCTATTTTGCCGCCTTGGAATCGATCACGGCCAGTGGTCTGGCCCAAGATGTCGATTACTTGGCCGACGCAGCCTTGGAAGGCCGTGAGGCCGGCACCCGCGGCGGCCGCGCAGCCGGCGACTACCTGGCCGAACGACTGGCAAAACTGCACCTTCGCGGGGGCGGCGTCGACGGCGGATTTCTCCAGCAGTTTGGCCGCAACTTCCGCAACGTGCTGGCGCTGCTCGACGGCAGTGATCCCCAGTTGGGCCGGCAGGTCATTATCGTCGGCGCCCATTACGACCACGTGGGCTACGGCAATCCGCGGAACAGCCGGGGGCCCGTCGGCTACATTCACCCCGGGGCCGACGACAACGCCAGCGGCTCCTCGGCCGTACTCAAGCTGGCTGAGGCCTTCACCCTGCTGCCCGAGCAGCCCAAGCGGTCCATTCTCTTCCTGCTGTTCGATGCCGAAGAAAAAGGGCTGCTCGGCTCACAGTATTGGACTGCGCACCCAACGATCCCGCTGGAGCATGTGGCCGCGATGCTCGACATGGACATGATCGGCCGGCTGCGCAACGGGCGGCTGGTGGTCTACGGCACGCGAAGCGGCAGCGGGTTGCGGCGACTGGTCAGTCAACAGAACGACCCGTTCGGACTGCTGCTGGAGTTCTCCTGGACCTTGGTGGACGACGGCGACCACTACCCTTTCTTCGTACATGGTATCCCGGTGCTGCTGTTTCATACAGGAGTGCACGATGAATACCATTCGCCGCGCGACCTGTCCAAGTTGATCAACAGCGAGGGGATGAGCCGGGTGGTGCGGCTGATATTTGCCACCGTTTATGAGCTGGCCGATTGCCCCCAGGTGCCCAAGGTCCGCAAGACTGCCAACCGGGAAGCCGAGGAGACTCGCAAAGTACTGTTCGGTCAGGTGCCCAAGCTGCCCGACCGCCTGGGCATCACCTGGCTGCCGGAATTGGGCCCGGTCGAGGGGGTACGCGTGTTGCGGGTTGCGCCCGGCTCGCCCGCGGAAAAGGCCCATTTCCAGGCGGGCGACCGGATCGTGCGGTTTGCCGGCCGCGAGATCCGCAGCGATGCCGACCTGATCGGCGCCGTGCGCGGCGCAGAAAACCCGACCGTGGCGTTCGTGCGCCGGCTGGGCCAGCAGCAGCCGCTGGAACTCAGCGTCCAGCTTGACGGCAGTCCCCTGCGACTGGGCATCACCTGGCGGACCGACGACGCCGAGCCTGGGGCGGTCATCCTCACCTACGTGGTTCCCGGCTCGCCCGCTGCCGAGGCCGGATTGCAGACCGGCGACCGCATCTACCAGGTCGCCGGCCAGGATTTCGCCGACGAGATTCGCTTTGCGGAACTGGTGAAATCGGCCTCCGATACCGTGGAACTGCTGGTGGAGCGCGACGGGCGGCAGCAGATCGTCGTGCTGCACCTTGCCGCCGGACGACTGCGCCGGGCCGCGTAAAGGATTTCCTGTTTCCATAAAGCCGCGACCGCTGGTCGCGCTCAGCGGTCTTGACCCGGCCGGAAGAATGTGTAAGGCTATGTGTAGCAATGCTCTTTTCGGTGGCCCGTTGCGGTGAGGCTAGAGCGATATGGCGACCAATCTTGCAATCGACGACAAGCTCCTTCGCGAGGCAGTGCGGCTGGGCCGGCAGCGCACAAAGAAGGCTACAGTCAACGAAGCCTTGCGCGAATACATCGATCGACGCAAACGACTGAAGGCACTAAAGTTGTTTGGAACAATTGATTTCCACCCGCGCTACGATTACAAGCGGGAGCGCAGAGAGCGGTGATTGTCCTTGACACCTCCATCCTCTCGCTGGCCTTTCGACGTCGACGCACAAGTGATGACGATCCGGCACTTGTGGTCGAGCTGCGGAAAATAATCGCCGACGACCAACCTTTGGCCGTGCCTGGAATCGTCCTCCAGGAACTGCTTTCCGGGGTGCGCACCCGAGAGCAATTCCGCAAACTTCAACTGTCCATGGCAGGATTTCCCATTCTCCTGGCGGGTGAAACCCACCACGTCCGCGCGGCACAGATGAGCAACGCCTGCCGGCGCGCGGGCGTGTCGTGTTCCACTGTGGATGCCCTCATTGCTGCGCTGACCGTTGAGGTCGACGGCCTGTTATTCACGACCGACGCGGATTCTCAGCGGATCGCCCTCCACTGCGGGCTGAGATTGTTCACTATGCCGGACAAGATTCCATAGAGCAATCCCATATATAAGGGTCACGTGCCGAAGACCGTCTTAGTCTCCAACCACTCCCTTAGCACGCGGATCAAGTCCTGATCATTAGAAGTGACGACCTCATCACATCCAGGCACACGAATTCGAACGCGAGAAATCGGCACTCGCTTGATCTTGTTCGGCTCGACAAACTCTCCCGCCATCATTGCCTTGAACTTCGGGTCATTGGGATCGTCTTGATAATCTGGTGTAAAATCAAAATGGCTCACCGACGAGAGATTGACATAGATTTTGCCGACACGAATGTATTCCATGAGTTTGCTCCGATCTCTCGTCTCGATACTGCCACTCCCGGACATGGATGGCGGAACCGATGCTTAGGGAGGCGGTCGAACTATCGAAACGGCTTGCAGCGTCGGATGTGACATGAAGCTTACTTCTTCGGCGCTTTCAACACGGCTTGGGCGTGGCGGGCGAGGTGCCCGCGGAGGTCTTGGGTGTAGGCTCGCAGCGTTTTTTCGCCGATCCCCTGCCAGTCGCCGCAGCGGTACAGCGCCCGGGCCAGCAGCAGTTCGCGGATCGACTCACGGCGGGTTTGCTCGGCGTTGGTGCCGCCGGGGGCGCCGAGCTGCCGGGCGATCTCCAGCGACGAGTGAACATAGCCCGACATCCCCGGCCGGGCCAACAGCTCGGCCAATGGCTTAGCGGCGGCCGCATCGCCGATCGACTCCAGCGCCAGCCCGACCGCGCGGTGATGGGAAAACTCGCTGTCGGCCGAGAGCAGTTGCAGCTTCTCCAAGATGACCGGCACCGCCTCGGGTCGGCGGGTGCGTCCAAGAGCAACGAGTTGATTGTCCAACGGGCTCATGGCACTGCCGAACTGGCCCATGCCGCGATAGTTCCAGCCAAGATCCCACTGCTGGATCTGTTTCACGTCGTCCAGCAGCGATTGCAGGCCGGTGGCATCGCCCATCACGGCCAGCATGGTGGCGTAGCTCGACCTGGCGTCGCCTTGGGCGGCCGCATAGGCTTTCTTCAACAGCGGCAATGCCTGCTCGGGCTGGGTGAGAATCGCCGCGGCGCCGTTGGGGTCTTTGGGGAGATTGGCCACGGCCGCCGCAATCTTTTCGACCGGCAGGGGATAGCTATCGTCCGCGTCAAGCACATCTTTGGGAACATTGCCGATCTCAACCAGGTGACGCTGCAACGCGCGGATGTCGATGTTCCGCGAGGCGGTGTTCTGTTTGGCAATCATGGCGGCCGCTACGCCCACCGCGTAACCGCCGTTCTGGATGTCGGCCTGCATGCGGATCGGCGGCTGGGCGTCGCGGTGCGCGCTGAGGCCCAGCCCGGCGACCAGAATCCCATCCAGCCCTTTCGGCAGGAAGCAGCGATAAGGGATGTTGACGACCAGTTTGCCCGTATCGGGGTGCGTGACCGTCAGGAAGGGATCGACGGTATAGCCGTGCGTGTCGTACTTGCCGCCGCGGGCCTGCACAATGGTGTCGGGATAGGTCCGCTGGTTGATCTCGTCGAGGATCGACATGGTCAGTTCGCCCACGATGTAGCGCCGCTCGCGGGTGTCGACCAGTTGCCCCTGATCGAAGGCATCGGGATACTTCTCCTTGGCGTAGACGAACAGGTGCCAGGTGTCGACGAGGTCGGTTTCGTCGGTGATGGTGAAGTCGGTATTGGCGTAGGAGGCGCCGAGTTGCCGCGGCGGCAGGCCGGTACCCTGCATGGCCAACTCCGACTGATCGGTATAGACGCACGCGGCTCCGGCCGCGGCGGCCACGTCGGCGTTGCCGGTGGCGTCGATGACCGCCTTGGCCAGCACGACGCCGCGGCCCAACGGCGTCGCGACGACCGCCCCGCTGACCCGCCCGTTTTCGACCAGTGCACCGCAGCCGATCGTGCCGCACCAGATGTCGGCGCCGGCGCGCCGCAGTTCGCTCCGCCACCACTCCATTTTCTGCTCGATGACCCAAGCGGTGCTCTTGTCGAGGGTCGGCACCGTGGCGGTGAATCCCACGCGATTGCCGGCGTAATAGCTGGTAATGGCCCCGGCCGTCCCCACACCACCCAGGGCGGAGAGGTATTCGACCACCAAGGTTTTCGCGCCCTGTCGGGCGGCGGCGATCCCGGCCGGCGCACCGGCGGTTCCGCCGCCGATGATCACCACATCGTACCGACCCAGAACCGGCAATTCGCGCTCTTCTTGGGTGATGGTGGGCAACTGCTGGATCGGCCGGACTCCCGTGAGCACTTCGCGGACCTCGCCGGCGGCCGCCGGGTTGTCGGTTTTCCTCCCGGGCAGTCTGACGCCGACGGGCGCGGGCACCAACTTGGCCTCAGCGGCGGCCGCAGCCCCCAGGCAGACGCCGGCATCCATCAGCGCCAGCGGCCGCAGCAGCTTTTCGGCCTGCTGGCGAGAAACGTCGGCACAGCCGCCCAGCACCAACAGCCGGGAAATTCCGGCCGGCCGGAAGGCCTCCAAGGGCAGCTTATCGACCCCTTCCCATGCTCCGGCGGCCGACTGTCGGCCGTACATCGGATCGGGCGGAACCTCGAACAGGCAGTCGGAGGTGAACTGCTGCTCGGGATGATAGGTCATCGCCCGGGCTTGCTGATCTGCCGCCGCAAACGACGCGGAACTATCGTCGTTCATGGGCAGTTGCAGGGTGTACTCAACGATGGGGAATTCCCCGCTGGAAGTCTTGGCGCGGTTGGGAAACGGGCCGCGGAAGGGCGGGCCGACGATCCGCCCCTTCATGTTCTCCCCGTCACGAAGCTGGCCGCCGATCACCACCCGCCCGAAGGTGTGCAATCCGGCAGGATACGGGCGGAATTTCGCCCCTGCCAGCCGCGCGACCATCGCTCGGTCGGTGGCATCGATGATGGTCTTTGCGATCACCGCCTGCCGGCCGGCGCGGTTGGCCATCACGATGCCGCAGAGGTTGCCATGTCTGTCGCGAAGCACGTCGGCGGCGTAGCAACTGTAAAGGTAGCTGACTCCGGCCGCCAACAGCGCGTCGTCGAGCGTTTTCTTCACGTGCAATGGCCGCGGGGCGAGCGAGGATGGTAGCGGACCGGTGGGCTTGGCCGCCGCGGGGCCCACGAGTTCGATCTCCCCGAGCAGCATCCGGCTCGCCTCATCGCTTTTTTGCACGGAGAGTTTGATGTACCGGGTCTTCGCGGCGATCGGCGCCGAAAGCACAAATCCGTTGGCCACCGCAGCTTCGCTGATCGCCACGCGCTGCTGGCTGGGAACTGTAGCCAATTGGCGCCATGATTGTTGGTCGTCGCTGGCGAAGATGGTGACGCTTTTCACGTCAAACGCCGACTCGCCGCGCGGCCGGCTGTAGTATATCAGTCGCACTTCGCTGAGTTGCTGCGGCTTTCCCAGGTCGGCCGTAATGTTCACGTCGCCGTCGTATTGGACGCTCTGCTTGGTAGCGTCGCCCCATTGGCCATCGCTGAGCCGCGATGGTGGATCGGTGTCCTTGTGCGTCTTGGCGCTAGGGTGATCGGTCTGGTAGGCAAACGCAATGCGGTTGGGACTGAGGCTGAAAGCGAAGCCTGGCAGCAAGCCGCGGGGACTGAAGATCTCCTTGGCCAGCGGCGCCGCCGGCTCTTCGCCTGCCTCTAGCCACAACCGCAAGGTGGCCGTCATATCGTCGCCCAAGTACGGCCGGGGGGCGGCCAAAAAGACCTTGGCCCCGGCCTGGGCCGCCGCGACGGCCGCCGACACCGCTCCCGTGCCGCCGCCGACCACTACTACGTCGACCTGATAGGCCACCGGGATTTGCCGGGCCGATTCGTTGATCATCGCCACTTCGCCGGCGGTGAGCGCAGCGGGGGCAAGAGAAAGCCATAACATCGCAAACGGCCTGCAGCATCGTACGATCATGGTGGTACTCCCTCTTTTCAGAATCCAATGGGTGCGAAGGCCGCATCGGCTGCCGCTAAACATTTGGGCCGACGTACTAACCGCCGGTGGTGGTTATTGTAGCAGCGTCTGCAACGAGTTGCAGACCTGAAGGCGAAAAACTTGACAGTATTTTACCTCCATGACACAATCGATAGTGGTATTTAGCCCCTCGTTCGGCCGAATTGTCTGAGGCAACTCCCCGTGAAGCCACCCCTCGTCGACCCCTGTGGGCGTGCCGGCCTTCCGCCGATTGCCGGGCGCACCTTCGGCAGGCCCGTTCGCGGCTTGCGCGCTGCTCCGCTATTGGCGCTGTTGGTGGTAGCGCCGTCGCTTGCTGTGGCTCAAGGGGGCAGGATCGGACTCAGTTTCACTGCCGCCAGCTACAGCGACTCGGGATTCATCCCGCCGGATACCATGGGCGCGGTCGGTCCCGACTACATCGTGGAACTGATCAACGGTCGCTACAACGTTTACGATAAGAGCAGCGGAAGCTTGCTGGACACCAAGCCGCTAAACGGTTTTTGGACCGCCGCGGGAGCGACTCCCGGCGGGGCGTTCGCCTTCGATCCCCGGGTGCTGTACGATCCCAGCGCCGGGCGCTGGTACGCCAGCAGCGCGGACAATCGGGGCGGGCCGACCAACTCGCTGCTGTTTGCCGTATCGAAGTCGGCCAATCCGCTGGACGGCTGGAACGGCTTCAAAATCGACAGCGATTCCCACGGCGCCCTTTGGGCCGACTTCCCCCAACTCGGCTACAACCGCGACGGCGTGTACCTGTCGGCCAATATGTGGTCGAGCTTTCCGGCGGCGGTCAACATGCTGGTGCTTCCCAAGGCCGATCTGCTCCCTTCGCCGCCTGCACCCCCCAGTATTGCCAATCGCACCCTGATCGATCCGTCCCTGCTGGGTTACTACAGCACGTCGTGGCAGCCGGCTGTCGATTACGACCATAACGGTCTGCCGATCACGCTGTTTGCCGGGTCCACCATGGCGATCGCACTGGGGCAGATTCGCGGCCCGATCGGCAGCCCGACCGTGGTCTTACGGCCCGAGGTTCCGGTAACGTATTACACCGATCCGCCCAGTGCCCACCAGCCGGGCTCCAAAGCCAGGATCGACACGGGCCAGATCAGCATGCAGTCGAGCGTCATCCAGCGGAACGGCTCGTTTTGGGGCGTGCAAAGCGTCGGGACCGATATCGCCAGCGGAAAGGCCGCCGTCCGCTGGTTTAAGATCGACGCTGCCACCGAAACCCTCCGCCAGGAAGGCCTCATCACCGACAGCACCTTGGACCTCTTTTATCCCTCGATCGCTGTCAACGCGTTGGGCGACGTGGTGATCGGCTGCAGCGGATCCAGCAATCAACAATATGCCAGCGCTTATGCCGTCGTGGGGCATACCAATACGCAAGGCCTGACCAGTTTTGGCGACTTGATGCTCCTGAAGGCGGGCGTGGCCGGCTACCAGCGGCTGGACCGCAACGGCCTGAATCGCTGGGGCGACTACAGCGCCACGGTGCCCGACCCGGCCGACCCCTACAGCTTCTGGACCTTCCAGGAGTTCGTGTCGGCCGAGGATCAATGGGCCACGCAAGTCACGCAGATCTTCGTGCCCGAGCCTGGTACCTTGGCCCTGGCTTTGGCTGCCGTGGCTTTGATCGCGGCCTGGGCCTGGCGGCGCCGGAATGCGGACTGCGGAAAAAGGGGATAAGTCCATTTTCCATGCAGTGTAGATGTCAGGTACTTTAATTCCCCCTCAACGAAAATTGGACTTATCCCCTTTTTCTCCGCGGTAGCATGACCGGG
>Ga0315289_10006665_pt1 | contig 16948 bp, 18 predicted proteins | sample YL17G11_40_MG_FD_203452 | JGI IMG/M metagenome (GOLD analysis project Ga0315289, IMG submission 203452) | Sediment microbial communities from Yellowstone Lake, YNP, Wyoming, USA - YL17G11_40 | ecosystem: Environmental > Aquatic > Freshwater > Lake > Sediment | place: USA: Wyoming | collected... | reverse complement strand
CCGATGGCGGTTCGAGCAAGTGATTGGATTGTGTGGACCGAGCGCAATGATATGGGGGAAACGGTGCAAAAACGCAACAAAATAACATTTTGGAAAAGAAATGGCAAGATACAATGCGGCGACGAACATGACCCCACAGAAGCTGTCGGACTTGGACCGGATGGTGTGCCTATGTTTTACCGAATCGGCGACAAAATAACGATGCCGAATGATACCACTTATACGATATTTTACATTATGCCGGGAAGTCCCACATGGTTTTTCACGCATGCTGACCCCCATGTGGTCCTCGAAGACACTGGCATGGTCGTCGAAGAAGACGACGGAGACGACGAATACAAAGACATTGATGAAGACGAAACGAAAACAATGTATTTTGCCGTAATTGACAATCAGTGGTACATCACGCATCGTCCGGTAGAACCTAAATACGAGTGTGACCTAGGATACAATGAACATGCAGCCACCCAACCAGCTCCACTTTTGCCGCCCGATGAGTATGAGGTTTTCATGGTTCCGCCAATGCGCGCCGCACACGGTGGCGGCGGAACCCGCAAACAAAATCGGCATAAACACCGCACAACCACAATGAAAACCCGCACACCACATTAATGATGGCCACATGTCAAACAACGCCAACGTGCTCAAATAAATGAAAAAATTGAAGCATTTGCAAAAAATGTTTCAATTCACTTGCAATGTGTTCCCGCACGATAACAACAACGCCCATGCAATATTTATGGAATCAATCAAACGTGGTTGCGCCTCAACAACAAGAGGAAGAGGCGGACAAGTGTCCCATATGCTTGGACGAAATCAAAACAGTAAATGTCTCCATCACGGCATGCGGGCACAAATTCTGCACGTCATGTTTGCTGTCATCGTTGAAAAAGGACAACCGATGCCCTTCATGCCGCAGAGAAATTGAAAAAACCCGCAAAACCATTGACCCCATCACCATGCCCATTGCAACCGATCTCATTCGTCAGGAAGAACGAGGCATTAAGTTGATCCGCCGAATCGAAGTCATTCAGTCGTTCGACGGGCACCACGGACGCAGCTCAATGATATACTCTCTTTGCCGAGAATTTGCCTTTGCCACAGCGCACGCGATTGCTCATTGGCAAAGCACAAATGGGGCGTACCATGAATCATGGGCAGCGTTCGATTCGGATGAAAGCGATGATGAAAGCGAGGAAACCAATGATGAATGAAATGCGTTGTTTTGAAAAAACGTCGCCAAATCGCAACCATGATTTTTCCAAAACAAGAAACGCCCAAAAAAGGACATGCCGCATTTTGCACCATGTCCCCAAAACGCCAAACCATTTTTTCCGGAAATAAGAAACCCCGATTTTGGGACATCCATTCGCGCCGTTGCACCCCCCAAAAACGCCAAACCATTTTTTCCGGAAATAAGAAACCCCGATTTTGGGACATCATGCGGCCCATTTTGGCCCATTTTGGCGCCATTGTTGCGCATGGTCTCATTTTACTAATCTATGTTTTTCATTTTTTTACACCATAAATGGTCTCGCGAATAATCGCCCAAATGTGCCGAAAAATTTACCTAGTACCGCGCGTTTTTTCACGAAAAGGTAACGGGGTATCTGTTTTTGGACATTTTTTTTGTCCATTTTCTGAAAATTTTATAGAGTCTTGCAGAGTAAAAACAAAAAATAACAATTTTATTTTACAAGATTTGTATTAAAAAGTGAGAGCATAATGGTGTCATGTTTTAAGATGGCGAAAAATGTCATTTTTTGGCGCCAAAAAAGCTTAAAAAAAGGCACCACAGTTTGGGATTTTTGTTCTAAAAATTTAGAACGTTTTAGAACGCCAAAGCATATAAAGATTTTTTCTCATTATATTTTACAACCCCCCATCATCCATCATCTCACTGCCATGTCGTCCGACACTGATTCTGACGATAAGAATTCGGACCCAAAAATCCCTAAAAATCCCCAAAAATCCCTCGAATGCAAGTTGTGTGATTATATTACGTGTAGTTTAAAGGATTTTAACAAACATCTCTCTACTAGTAAACACTGTTCTAGAACGAATTCGAACGCGAGAAGCAAAAAAGGGACAAAAAATCCCCAATTTGTGTGCAAGTTTTGCAAGAAGGAGTATTCAGCTAGGAACAGTTGTTGGTACCACGAAAAACAGTGTCTAGGCAATCCTAGCAACAAGCCGGTTGCACTCGTGGAGTCTGCTCCCGTGAAGGTTATTAAAAAACTTCCGACGCAGGAATCGAGCGACACAATAACAATAAGCATATCGGATTTGTGCAAAACGACTGGAAACGGGAATGAAATCAGTTTGAGTTTGCAGGACATGGTGCCGTGCATGCTGAGCCACTTCAAGCGCCAGAATGAAGAGCATCAGAAGGAGCAGAAGATGGTGGTGCAGGAACTGTTGAATCAAAACAAGGAATTGATGAACACGATTCGAGAGATGACCCCGAGAATTGGCAACAACAATGTGGTGAATAACACGAATAACACGCAGTTTAATCTGAACGTGTTCCTGAATGAGGAATGCAAGGATGCCATTAAACTCAGTGATTTTGTGAAATCTCTCAATATAACTGTTGCGGATCTGGAATTTACGAAGACAAACGGAATCGTGGAGGGCGTCAGCTCCATCATCGTGAACAACTTGAAGGGCATGGACGTGCACAAGCGTCCCATTCATTGCACGGACATGAAGAGAGAAACCATGTATATCAAAAATGATGAGTGGGAAAAAGATGACAAACTGGAACACGTTCGCAAATTCATTTATTTGACGTCATGCTATCAAACGCGCGTCATTCAGGATTGGATGGAGGTGCATCCTGGATGGGAATCGAATGAAAAGATGCAGATTGAGTATTTGAACCTGTGCAAAGAGTTGTACAAAAACATCGAGAAAGACGAAGCCGCCCAAAAGAAGATTCTGAAGGGGTTCATCAAAGAGGTGCAAATCGACAAGTCCATGATGCATTGACACCTTTCTTTGCAAAATTGAAACGCGATGAGAAATTCAGGGAACCATTAATGAAAATGTTTTCCATGCTGCGCGACCTACAGGACGACCTCCAATTGGCCAACACGCTGCATTCGTTTCATCTCATGAGAGAGGCAGTATACAAAGAAGAATGCCATGGCGTTACGACCCGATGTGTTTTTGAAAAACACTAAAAGTGCAACAAACTGTGATGTCGATTTTTTATATATGACAAATATAAACATGATGCACAATGTTTTATCGTCCAATGAAATTTCCGACATATTGAATCATTCAATTGTGAAAACAACCAAGGCAAATTTGTCGGATGCACAAAAAGTGGCCAAGTTTTCATTCCCATTGTCGGATGACATGAGGCATAAATTGTCAAATCGATTGTCCATGTGCTTGCCCCCGACAGTTCCAATGAGATGGGTGCAAGGAGACACGCAACCGCACACCGATAAAGGAGAGAAACAATTTAGCAAAACCCATTTGATTTATTTGACAAACAGCGTTGGGAAATTGATAATTGATGGGCAAACTCACCCAATTGTCGCGGGTGATGCGCACATTTTTAGCGAAGGGTTGGTACACGGCACTGTTGGCACCGGAAACATGCCGCGTTTAATGATGGGTCCGATGAGCGAAACCGGGTTCGGAGTTGGCTTTAGTGGAATTTTTTACTATTCCAATAAAACAGATGCTGAAAATCAGACAAGTTCAATTAGTAGCTCGGGTTACACATTGGCGACGGTCGACACCTTTTCATCATGGATCATTTATAGCAATGACATTGGCATAAATCCAACTCCAAATGGAGGACCATACAGCGCGGGCACTGCGTTAGTTGCCACGGGCGTTTATTACGTGTACCCATACACCCCGACTCAGACACCCCCTCGGCCTTTGGTGTGGGGCAGTTTATTCACGAATAATGCGCAGGTGTATTACAAGTCGCACAGTTTGTCTGCGGGCAGTGGTGGTAGTGGCGTAAGAAATGTCCGCCATAAAAAACGCAAAACCTGAAGCTTTGTTTTTGCAATAAATGTCGTCCAAAATTCCAAAAAAATCATTGCGAATGAAAAAAAATTGAATTGATTTCAAAAAGCATTTGAAACCCATCAGTGTTTCCGCAAACGACAACGCGAACGAACTATGCAGACGACAAATATGACAACTGTGCCTTTTGACTCGGACCGCTTCCACCGTGTGCTTAACCTGATTTGCCCACAACCACTTTGCAGCTTTGTATCTGCAAAGGCTGCTGCGACAAAGGCTGCTGCGACAAAGGCTCCGGTCTCCATTCGCTGTGAAGACGGAAGCATGTACGAGGGCTATGTGAATGAATGCGGAGAAAAACACGGTCAAGGCACATTCAAGACGGAGATTTACATCAACGGCATTGTTGGCGACGAGAACTCGCACCTGGCGAAATGGACCGAAATGAGCGGAGAATGGTGCAACGGTCTGCTTCATGGGCAAGCCGTCATGCGAGAAATGTCGGACAAAGGCGTTGTCCGGGTCGTGCACGACGGCATGTGGGACACGGGTGTTGCTGTGGTTCAAGCAGTGCAAGACCGTTCTGCCGTGGAGCGTCTCATCATGGCAAGCCTGACCACGAGTCAAGAATTCGACTTCATGGAAATGTGCGACAATCAGAACAGGCTTCCTTGTAGCTGCGACTAAGTGCCAAGTGCCAAGACAGGATTCAACTAATAAAAATCAGGTAAGCAATATATGATATATGTTTAATTGACTAACACTTTTTTTTGCGGAATAATAATGTTGAACATCAATATAAAAATATTTCATAATAACATATACCACATACACCATACAAAATGAGTGAAACAGTTGAAGAGCCCAAACCCGCAGCGGCGCCCGAGACCAAGGCACAGTTGGTGCAGTACATCAAATCCTGGATCGAAGTGGACAATGATATGCGCAAACTGCAAAAAGACATGAAGACACTGAGAGATAATAAAAAAACGCTGACCGATGCGCTGGTCAATGTCATGAAGAGCAACGAGATTGACGTGTTTGACATCAACGACGGCAAGCTGGTGTATGCCAAGACCAAGGTGAAAGTGCCAATCAACAAGACGAACTTGTTTGCCGCGCTCATGCAACACTACAACGACGAAGACGCGGCCAAGAAGCTGAGCGAGTTCATCATGGATTCGCGCCAAGAAAAGGTTAAGGAATCCATTCGCCGAAAAATTCAAAAATAAATAGTTGCACATGTTAAGAGATACAGGACATCATCGATGAAACTCGAACCTGACATTTACGTGGACAGCATCGACATTGACACAGTGATTCCCAATGATGGCTTGGAGCATTTGAAGCATCCGTTCATGGACGGATTGAAAACAAATGTGGATGATCTGGACTTGCCGGTGGATTCGCGCGTGGAAATGTGCATTTACCGAATCCACGAGAGCAAACAAACCATCCCTTTTTTGGAGTTTTTGCTCTATTTGGACGGAACCAAAAAAACCAAGGGCGGCATTCAATTGACATTCCCGTACATATTGTCAAAACACACCAGAGGCGGATTGGTCGAGCAATGCAGTGCGCCGCTGCACGCGTTGTTTGACGAACACACGATCAGATACAGTGGATACATGCACCATAAGCGCGAGAAGCGATGCGTGCTTTTTTTCAATCAATCGCGGGACGACAGCGAGGAGAGCCGCATTCCATTCATGAGTTCAAAAAACCGCTGGTGGTGGACACTGTCAAGTGAAATATTCAATGAACAGCGAATGATGAATTACCCAGTGTCGGATTCAATTGTTGCATTTTTCAATCGACATCCGGAAATAATGCATTTGAAAATGGGGGACAAACCATTGGAATCGCCGATTGCGTGCTATGCCGGAAAGCATTTCAATTATGTCTCGTACATGGCGGCATTTGGCATGAAAAAGGCGTCAACGCGGGCACACTTCGGGCCGTATTATTATTTTGTGGGGTTTATGGAGTCGATGAAGCACGCGTGTTATTCAATTCGTGCTCCGCACATGGAGAAAACGATTGGCAAACACCAAAAACAACTGCAGTTTAACCCGCATGTCTTGGCGGATGGAACCAGTTTGACGGTGAATGAATACGGGAAACACACCAGGGGCGGCATTGCCCGGTTTGCCGTGTTTTTGGGGAGATGTCGGGCATTCTTCATGAACGGAGAGGAAGACCGCTCGGATTTGAGCATGTTCTGGGCGAAGCAGGACCCGCTGGTCATGGCAAAACTGGCATTGCGCGACATCAATGGGGATTGGACGAGATACTTCAATGCCGCATATGTGGGGGAATATGATTTTGATACACCAGACGAGAGAAAATCAAAACGCGCATCGGGATGGACAATTAAGGAGTATGACAATCAAATTCCGATGTCGTGTCATGAAATTGACATGACGACCGTGCCAGACGAATATGATCCGGATTTCACGAACTACGTCGTCATGTAATTCAATGCACATGTGTAAATTCAATACACATGTGTAAATTAAATATATTTATTTATAGTAACACCACGCAACACGATATAAAAAATGGATTCACCGCTGTTTAGACGGTTCCTCATTGCACCCATCATGTTCATAATCATTTCAAAGTTCATTTCTTTTTTCATGCACGTGCTTGGCATAAACGACAACATGTATTTCATCATACTGGCGATGCTGAGCGTGCCGGTGTTTTTATACATGGTCATGGGATGAAGCGAGCGCTGGCGCGCTACCATCGTTCCGGTTTGAAATGAACATACATGTTGCAGTACGATTCGCCCTCAAACGGTTCTGGACGGCCGTGCAAGCAGGTGGTGGATTCATATAATAAAATGTCCCCGTACTCCATTGTCACATTGTGCGGCCGAAAATGATGGTCCTCAATGTAGAGGTTCCATGGTTTGTCCGACGCGTCGTCCAAATGAATGATTGCGCTGATGACGTGTGTGTTTTTTTTGTCGTAGTGGTTGCCCAAATGGCTTCCGCGCAGATACTTACGAATGCCGTATGTTGCGACGTGTGTCAATGGCGACTTGTATTCAATCCATTTTGTAAGAATGGCATTGAACGTGTCGCGCAGCCCGTTCAGCACTTCCGCCGGAGCGGCATTAATGTTCAAATGCTTTGTTTTCATGCCCGATTCCACGCCGTCGTTGAGAGCTTCGTCGGTCCATTTGCTTTCATCGGCATCATTCATCCAGCGTTTCACGGCATCCACGCAGTCCAGTCGCATGTGCATTTTCTCAAACCCCACCGGATGAAACACCGGCAAAAAATGATGCTCGCAACTTTCATTCGGAATGCTCGGATTGATTTCGGTTTCTTTGAACCATTTGGTTAATATGTATTTTTCCCCTCTGATGATGGGCATGCCACAGTGCGATGAAAACTGGTTCTCTTTTCCCCACTCGCCCGCATTCAATGACGACGACTGCGAATACAAATTGTTCCAAACGATTGCGGTTCCCGTTTTTGGCGCGCACGAGCAAAAAGCACATGGAAACGACGTGTATCCGCCCTCTTCCACGTCATTCAAATAAATCATGAACGTCCACGTGCGTTGCCCATTAATGGACGGGTCCCGTTTCAACAGTTCGGGGTCAAAATAATCGGTGTGAATCCGGAATTCTTGTCCCACTTCATACTTCTGCCCCTGGATTTGTTCCGCATGTCGGTTGTTTATTCCCAGCGTTTTGCAAATGCGGCTCTCCACATCCTCAATCAATGGATTGTTGCCTCTGAAGTGGCAGGTCTTGCTGGTTCTATCCGAATTCACAATGCTCTCCTTGGGCTTTGTTACGTTGTAAGTGGACGATGTGGACAGTTCCGATGCATTGATGAGTGAAATAATTTGCTCGCATTCATGCGCTGTCAAAAACCCGTCAATCCTGAAAATCTCAAGATTTTTCGCTTGCAGTCGCTGCGCAGTTCTGAGCGCAATGGCGACGGGTATAGACAATTCCGTCGACGATGATGCCCGTGGCAATGCGTAATCAATGCCAATTTTGCGTTTCAACAAGGCGTAACTGTATCCCGCATCAAGCGATTTTTGAAACATGATCTGCTTGCAATTTCCCAAACGCAAATTCAGGTCAATCCATTCTTCCCAATCCGGTGCAAATGTTTCCATGTTGATGATATACATAATGCATGCGAATGTATTTAAATGCATTAAAAATAAAATACTATTTGAACACCAGGGTCACTTCAACTTGTTTTCAATTTCGAAGATTCTTTTCTTTAAATTGCTGGTGCTGTAGTCATGATTCCGAATGTGCAAGTGAATGGGTGAGGGTCAATTGAAAACCGGAATGCTGTATTCCCCGGTTGCATTCTTCACGTATTTCGCAATGATGTTGGGGTTCATCGTGTTGGCAACAATGTCCTCCGGATCGTACACGTTGCCCAAGTTGTCGATGTGATACATGATGCCTTTGATGTCTTGCACCCACGTCTCCACCTTGACATTGGTCGTGGCGGGTTCCAACAGGTCAAACATGCCGTGTGGCGTGCCTTTGGTGTGCGTGCCGCAGCAGACGCAACCCTCCTTTTTGCGGCGAGTGCATTGCTCGCCGTTTGCTCGTTTGGCATGGCATCGGTCGTAAATGGGAACCATGTTCTTGATGCGTTTGCGTTTCATGAAGTCGTCTTTCGAGAGCTTCAATTTGTCGGCGGAATAAATGAACCCCATGATCTCCATGTAGTCCCTGTGCAGTTCTGCAACCGCTGGGGGTGGCGGGGCAGACAGCGGATCGATGTGTTTTTGGCGAACTGCGTCAAATTTGGCGGCGATTTGTTGCTTCAATGTAATCAAATAGGCGTCAACCCGGGCGTTGATTCTGCGTTCCATTTCTTCAGCGTGTGGTTATGGTTCATTCGATGATATTTTTAAATCAATTTTTAAAAATATTGTGAAAACAATTTAAAGACGCGTGAGCGGTGGCTCACATCATTTCGCCATCCTGGCCTTCCAAGTCTTGCATCATTTGTTGCTGCAATGCAATCAATTGCTGCAATTGTTCCTGTGTCAGTTGAAGGACGGATGCCGTGTTTTCGGACTGCTGTGCGTAGTCTTGCAGTTCCAGATGGATGCTGGGGGTGGAGTCGCCATGCACGGACGGTGCTACGCTTGGTGCTACGCTTGGTGCGGCGCTTTGATGGGCTGACGGTGCAGCGCTTTGGTGAGCCGACGGTGCGGCGCTTTGGTGAGCCGACGGTGCGGCGCTTGGTGCTACGCTTTGGTGAGCCGACGGTGCTACGCTTGGTGCTACACTTGGTGCGGCGCTTGGTGCTACGCTTTGGTGAGCCGACGGTGCTACGCTTGGTGCTACACTTGGTGCTGCGCTTTGAAGCGTGGCGGGAGTGCGAGAAACGCTACGAGCCGGGTTAGATGGTGCTCTTACAAAATCGGCTGAAGCACGAAATGAATTGGAGTGGATGATGTTGTTGTTGTTGGATTCTGGTATGGTTTCAATGATAACTGGAACATGTTGTTGTTGCAGCTGTTGTTGTTGCAGCTGTTGTTGTTGCAGCTGTTGCAGCTGTTGCAGCTGTTGTGTCAGCGTGTTCATTTGAAAAGGTTGCAATGGCTGCTGTTGTTGTTGCTGTTGCTGTTGTTGTTGCTGTTGTTGTTGTTGCTGTTGTTGATACTGTTGCATTCTCTGCTCTTGTATTTCTTTGGCAACCGATGCATTGTCAATGACCACAGTTACGCCGCCACTGCTGTTGCCATTGTTGCCATTGTTGCCATTGTTGCCGTTATTATCATTGTCTCTCGACGGACTGCCGTCTCGGCTGCTTTTTCGGCTGGTTCTCTCTTCATAGTCCTGTTTGTTTCGCGCGGAATTCACGGTGACAATGCTGAGCCCATTGCACAAGTTGGGCGTGTGCGCGTCAAACGTGTATTTGCCCGGGGTGTCTGCCACTTGGTGGCCGTACTTCTTCTGGAAGGACTCGATGACGTCCTGGTCAATGAGTGGTGCAATGTCAAAGAGGTTCTTGATGTCAGTCTTGATGATGTTCATCATGTCTTTGGCATCCACGCGCTGCGAACGCACGAGCGCGAGCTCAATCTGGATCTTCTTGTTGATTTGCTGGAACTGCAGGGAGCAGAGTCGGTGCGACTCGGCGCGCTTGCCCAATTGGAAGTAGGTGTCGATGGACTTGATGATGCCCACGAAAATGCTGCTCACACCCAGAATGATGTTCATGTTGGCGTAGCCAATGTCAATACCAGTTGCGAACCCAATCGCCGATGACAGGATGATGACCGGAATGTTGATGTAGTTGGACCGTCCGTTGTATTTTTCATACGAGTTGCGGTGCAGGATGGAGAGAGATTCGCACTCCTCCGCGTGCGTCTTCAGCAACTGCTCTAAATCCGTGTTGTAATCAATGGATTCAGCCATTAATGAAAATTGCTATATCTTTCATTGTGATTTTAATTTTTTGATGCAGTATTTAGTATTTGAATTCAAAAATGCAATAAATCTACTAAAAAACGGACATAAAAGTAATGCATACATTTTATTTATCACAACCAAATAAAATGTTTCGTTTTTTGTCGCTGTTGCATATGCGCAGCTTTTCGAAGGCAAGGGCCCAGTTGGAATGCAAGATGACGAATGGCGGGCCACCAATAAATGACTGCACCGGTTCCTGTGCGGACAAATGTCAACTCATGAAAACGAGGGACGAAGTGGATGCGTTCATTGCGAATGCGCGATGTCGCGCAAGATGCGTGCACACGGATGAAGAACCAAAATCGAGCGATTGTTCATGCATTAGTGTGTGCATTGCGGATATGTCCGAAATGTATTGCATCATGGAGTCGTCTCAACGAGGGCGGTCTCGAGTATCATGACCTCGAAAATGCGCGTCATGAGTTGCTTGGATTCACTGAAATCCTTGCATTCCGGGATGCCCGCGACATCCACAAACCACTGCTCGAAATCATGCAGTGAATTCCAGAATTTCACGTAGCCGCCCAGCGCAAGCAGGATGATTGCATGTTTTGCATAGTCGGCATCGACCGGGTCTGTGCCGCACTGGTCTTTCAACAAGATTTCGTCAATGTCAATCGTCTCGTCAAATTTTGTTGGGAAACACGCTATGGTGCGATTCATGTTGAAGCCGTTGCAGTGTCCTCCGAATCCAAAGTACGCTTCAAACTCGTATCGATGCTCCATGACAAGCGGCCTGTGAAATTGAATTTTGAATTCGTGCCCCATGAAGGGCACGATCGCATTGGTCGAACGAATGTTCACGCGGTCCGATGCATACCGGTTGTACACTTCACGCCATGCCGCATCTGCAAATGTTTGTTCAGTGATTTCATCTGGAACATTTGAAATCAAGTATGCCCTTGGTTGATAATGGTCCTTGTGCAACTGCTTGAATTTGGCAACAACGTCGGCCTTGGTGATCATCTTGTGTGCGTGTGTGTGTTTCTGGTGGTCTGGTTGTGCAATATTAACATTGTTTCTTTATATTGGTTTGAATAACATTTAACCAGGCAGAGAGTATGCAGAGATCCATTTTCCATGTGCCATCTTGCATTTACATTCATGATGGTGTGTTTAATTTTGTTTCTTTATATTGGTTTTTTTGTGTCTGGTTTTAGTGGCATTGGCATTGTTGGTCTTAGTCTTAGTCTTAGTCTTGGTTCTGATTGTCGTCTTCCTGATTTTGCGTCTTTTTTTTCTAAGACCACCCCCATCTGAATCATCACTACCAACAGAAACAGGAGAAACTGCATGCCGTTTCCTTGGTGGTGAACCAACAGTTTCCATACTTAGCGTGGAACGTGTGGTGTCCAGAGGTGGTTGAACAGAAGGTAGATTAAACCCGTTCATCAACATTTTTGGAGGCACAAAGGATTCCAATGCTTGGAATAACAACGTATCTCAATTGGGCCGGACGTGCCGGACTAGCACTAGCACTAGCACTTGAATCAGGTCTACGTGAGCGTGGAATGGTTTCAAATGCATCCCGTTCTTTGATGTCAAAACTTATAATAGTCGCTTTGGGCCATCCGGAAGCTTTCATAAGCAAATTGGCAACCGGGTCTTTTCCATTTGCATCACTATAACTAACCAAATTCGGCATTTGAGATTCACGAATGTCGTCACTGCTGAAGACAAGATTGGAACATGAACCATCTATGACGCAACCATGTTTAAAATGAGACTCGCAAAATGGTTTCCCATACAATTTCGTAAGAGCACTTTTGACAGAGGCTACGAGTTGTTCAAAATCAACACTAAACAATTTCAAAAAATGAAACACCACGAAACAATCATTCGACCGAATGTCGCGATGGTTGTCTGATCCATATGTAACTCCAATTCTTGTGAGAAGCACTTCATGAAGAAACCACATTCCATGATAATAATTGGTTGAATTAGTTATATATAATGGGTGAGTAAAAAAGCGATGACGAATGAAATGTTGCATTGGCTGTGATGCTTTTGCGATGTTATTCCATCCACTTGTATGGTCCAAACCCTTTTACATTGGTGTTTGTTTTTAGTGGTTCCACTTCAATGTCGCCCCGTTTTCCGGTTGCAGTCCAATTAAATGCGCCATTCTCTCCGTAAACATTGAATTTTCCATTCGCATCAACCTCAGACACTGCATACGTTTTCACTTTGCCATCATAAATTGCGGTGATGTGAGTTGTGAAACTGTGCGCCCATCCGGGAACATAATCGGGCAAACTGATTTCCACGCTTTTATTATTGGTCACTTCGCCCTTCCCTCTGTAGTAAACGCCGGCCTCGGGTCCTTCCAAGCAGACATGCACCAGATGCTTGTTTTCCGGCTCTTTTGGATGGTCGATGACGAATGTTTTATAACGTATTTGTTGTGTTTGAACACGTTCATTTGCAAAATCAACTTCCGTGACAAAAAATGGGCTCCACTCTCCAGGCATAGGTCCGTGCACAATTTCATGCCCTTTTATTGTTATGTCATCAGACAATTTGTACCACAATATATGGTCGTTCATCTCTGCTTTTGCTCGATCTGGGTCATCATCGTTTGCAGGATTTTCATATCTCACTTGATTAATGAAAAATGCAGTGGCTGCGCCTCCAGCAAATTGTCCTGGGTTTATTGTTCTTGCTCCCAACACAACACAATCTCCGGCAAATCCAAAACATTTTGCGTCGGCTCCTATTACCACTGAGCTTCCAGCCACACCATAAATTTGAGTATTTCGTCCAATGGAAATTGGGCCATTGCTTCCCATTTCTCCATAACAGAATGAATTTTGTCCAATGGCAATGTTTCCTTCTCCTATGACACCCCTTCCAAAATTGTCTTCTCTGTTTGCATTGGCGCCAATTGATATTGAGCCATTGGCAGCGTATTTATAAGAAGCATAGCTGCCAATTGACACAGAACCATTTGTGATGTAAGGAAGGTCTGTTTGCGAAGCATAACCTCCCGCGTATTCTCCAATTGCAATGGGTCCAGCTGTTCCTGTGAGTCCCAAAGAAATTGGAAAATAACCAGCATGGTCTCCGATTATAACAGCACCTTCCGCATAAGCGGTGTTGAAACAAGCTTCATTCCCAATGGAAATGAAATTGTTTCTAGTAGCACTAGTACTATCTCCTGTGTTGTTGAATGCTGATTTATTTCCAATGGCAATGCAATTTTCACCTAAGAAGTTTTGACCGGCGAACGAGCCGATTGCGACACTGTTTTCGCCTAAATTGGTGAAGCCGGCATTGTATCCCACCGCAATAGAATAAGCCTCTTGTTGTGAATGCCCGGCTAAATCGCCAATGGCAATGGCACTGCCGGTTTCACCGCCCTGAATGTTCAACCCGGCTTCAAATCCGATTGCGATGGAATGAGTGGATTGTTCTTGAAATCCAGCAAGTGTGCCGATGGCAATGGCATGCGCGCTTTGACCGGGAACAGGAGGAGAATTAACATCGCCGGCAGCTTGAGTGCCGATGGCAATAGCCCCGCCCGCCTGATTTTGAGCGCCAGCTAAATGCCCAATGGCAATGGATTCGGTGCCTTGAGTTTGCTTGCCGGCGGAATCCCCAATGGCAACAGAACTGGCACCTTGATTGGTCTCGCCCGAGAAAAATCCAAGAGCAATGGATTTAACCCCTTGGTCGAGATTGGCGGCGGAATGTCCAATGGCAATGGAATCCGCAGATTGGTTAGATTCAGCAGCAATAAGACCAATGGCAATGGAACGTGCCTTTTGAGATTCATAGCCGGCGGAATTGCCAATGGCAACGGAATTGTCGCCCTGAACCAATGTGGTGGGACCGCCATTAGCAGCCGCAAAACCAATGGCAATGGCATTCAATCCTTGACCAAGAGATGCGGTGCCATTGCCGATTGCAACAGAATTGGCAGCTTGATTGAATGTCGCGGCATCATTGCCAATGGCAACGGAACTTTCACCTTGGTTGTTTTGTCCAGCGAAAGAACCAATGGCAACGCCAAACTGTGTTTGATTGGTTTGTCCAGAAGAAGCGCCAATGGCGATTGCATTAGTGCCTTGCGTGGTGGAAGATGCAGCGCCACAACCAATGTGAACTTGACTCCCGCCAGGAGTCCATAAATTAGTGGTGGTGTTCCAATACAAATAATCAGAATAACAATTGCCGGGGGTATTAAAGCCGGGAGGGCCTTGAGCGCCAGTTGCACCAGTAGCCCCTCGTGGGCCAGTAGGACCTTGCGGGCCAGTGGGACCTTGCGGGCCAGTGGGACCTTGTGGTCCAGTGGGACCGGATGGACCAGTCGAACCGGTGGCTCCAGTGTTGCCGGGAGGGCCGGGAGGACCGGGAGGACCGGGAGGACCAGGAGGACCGGGAGGACCAACCGTGCCATTGTCAGAACAACAGCAGCATCTTTTTTTTCCACAGTGAATGGTGGTTGTTGCTAAACCGTGGGCGTATGAAGACATGATTTATATATGAAGAACTCAAAAAAAAAACCTGAAAGTGTCGCAAAGAGTCTGGTCGTGTGTCGAGGAGTCTGTAAAGAGTGTGTTATGAAAGAGTGTGTAGTCTGCAAAACGTGAAGAGTTATAAAGAAGGGTTAGAGGTGAAGTTTAAAAGTGCGAAAGAGCTAGGATGTAAGAAAGTGCGTTGCATGGGAGTGGAAAGGAAGTCGTTGTGAATGGAGTGAAGTTCGTTGTTTGCATATGCGATGAGGTTTTTGAATTCAAGAATGAATGAATCGAAAGAACCCAAAGAGGAAGAGGGTATGTGTTGAAGAAGTCGAAAGGAGATGTCGGTGGCAGCTTGAATGACAGCTTGGAGAATTTGAAAGATGTTGTCATTTTTCAATGAAGTAACATGATTGCGGCGAATGGTTTGCTTGAATCGAAGCAATGTCATGGAGTTGTTGACGAAAGCCTTGCGAGAATTGAAATTAACGGCAACGTGATCAACCTGGAAACGAGGAGCATCATGAAATCGCAAATGAGGAATACCGGAAAGTAGTTTTGAAATGGTGTCGCATTTTTGAAGCCATGGAATGCGGTGTGCAGCGAGGTTGAGCATGTCATTGTGATCGTGAACTGATTTCAATCGGTTTGCAAAAGAAGCATGAAGTTGTCGGATGAAATCATGGTCAACTTCGCGTCCGCACAAAACGTCGCCAAGTTCGCGAGGAACGGCGCCATTGGCCCGCATCCACTGCAAATAATGCGGATTGTGTCCGCGAGTTTCAAATTGGCCAGTGTTCCAAGACCAAAGGCGCTTGCACTGCGTGCAAAACATCTGGTCGCATCCCTCGGTCTTGTGAACAAGAACCTTGCAATTGGGACAGGGTTTTGTGTCCTTCTTCAACAAAGCGACAGAGGCGAGCGTGTCGGGATTGCAAACATGTGCCTCATCATCCCTGGCGGCCTTGAGTTCCCTGCAATGCGCACAGGTGTGCTTGTCGCAAGTGGCACACTTCCAAGCGGAAGACACAAAGCCATTGCAGTCGGAATCAGCACAGCGATGAACGAACTGCTGAACGGTTTCAATATTGTCAGAGCCTTGGCTGACCAATCGAATTTTGGCCCGATGCAAATCATCCTTGAGTTCTTGTAGTTGCTTGATTTGAGCGATGACGTCCTTGATTTGTGCATTGATGTCGGCAACAAGACGGTCATGGGCAACAGCCGCCTGTGCAGCCGGAAGCATGGCCTGTTCCTGAGCGAAGAGAATGTCCTGCTGGTGCTTGGCGAAATTGCCAGTGAGGAAAGACTTGGTAAATCCGAGATGCTGAACCTGAGAATGTGTAAAGGAAGTATTACAAAAGATGCACTTTGCGACAGAGACGCCGTCGCCACAGAGGAAGGTCTCATAACAAGAGCGACAGGCAGTCTTGGTACAAGCGTCAAAAGGGCAGGGAATGGGTTTGCGATTGGACGCATTGAATGGATCAAGACATATGGAGCAGGACATGTTTGTACTCGAGAACGAATATAGGGAATCACTGAAGAGAGAAAAGGTGGAAAAATAAATGGAATCAATTTTTTGGAATTGATATGTAAAAAGCATTTGACATCGGATGAAAATGTGATGAACATATGGTTGGTCGCGGTTGGTCGCGTGACTGATGCGATCCCTCAATACATGAGCCATGCCTCATAACATGAGCCATTTCTCAATAAATAATAAGAGCATATATGCAGTGATTATTTATCTTGAATATCTCTCGTTTGCAATGTTTGAAGAATGAGAAAAGATGAAAGAATGCATGCAGATGTGTTGAAATGGAGGTTCATGTGGTGGATTGATGGGTGTGCAATGGGTCGCGGGACTGATGCGATTGGCGCGGGACTGATGCGATTGGCGCGGGACTGATGCGATTGGTGCGGGACTGATGCGATTGGTGCGGGACTGATGCGGTTGCGATGTTGGTCGCGGGACTGATGCGATTGGCGCGGGACTGATGCGGTTGGTACGAGA
>Ga0315289_10006664_pt1 | contig 16948 bp, 13 predicted proteins | sample YL17G11_40_MG_FD_203452 | JGI IMG/M metagenome (GOLD analysis project Ga0315289, IMG submission 203452) | Sediment microbial communities from Yellowstone Lake, YNP, Wyoming, USA - YL17G11_40 | ecosystem: Environmental > Aquatic > Freshwater > Lake > Sediment | place: USA: Wyoming | collected... | reverse complement strand
AACATTTTTGAGTTTCAATTCAATCCCAAAACTAGAGAAGAAGAAATCTATCAGACTTTTTTATTTGAACCAACTAATGTTTTAGAGAGGAAATTAGGGTCTTTGTATCTAGTTGGCCATCTTTCGAAAGCCCTGCCCCAGAATTTTAGATTTTTAGAGAAATTAAGCAACCAAATAAAAAAGAAATATTACGCCCTCTCTGCTTACTCATCCGAAAAAGCCCTCCGGGAAACACTAGCTAAGACTAATGAATTCTTGGCAGATGAAGTTCAAAGAGGAAATGTTAGCTGGTTGGGAAATTTAAATCTTGGTGTTTTCTCTTTAAAAGACTATATTTTTAATTTTACCCTGGCCGCAAGAACTAAAGTCTTTCTCTTGAGGGGAGGAAAAATAATGGATATTGGGAAGAATTTGGAGTTAGAAGAAATGGAACCCTGGCCATTAAAGATTTTCGGCAATATTGTCTCGGGGAAATTAAGCGATAAAGATAAAATATTAATTCTGACAAAAGAAATTTCTGATTTTTTTAACGAACAAGGTCTTATAAAAGAAATTGCCAAAATTGACCAACTGGAAGAGAAAAGATTAAAAACATTATTTAAAAGTAAAGAAAAGTTATTCGCGGAAATCTCGGGAATTCTTCTGATAATCGATTTAAGCCAAGGAGTTATGGCTAAAGAGAAAATTGCCTTTGAGAAGAAATTTCCATCTTTATCAATTTGGCAGATTTTTTCTCCTATACAAAATTTCTTATCCAGAATAAGACTCCCTTCATTACCGAGATTAACGCTCCAGATACAGATTCCTCGCAAAATTCCTAGATTACCCCGGGTAAAATTAAAATCTACACCCAACTTAAAGAGGAATCTATTCTTTATCCTGTTTTTAGTTTTAATTTTGGTTTTAGGAGGAATTTTTGCCAGAGTAGAGAGGAATAAGGAGATAAAGACCACAAAAGAAGTGTTAGAGAATGCCCAATGGAAAGTTGAACAAGCACAGAGAGCCTTAACCTTTAAAGATAAAAATGAAGCTAATCGGCTCTATCAAGAGGCCTGGCAAGAAATTTCAGCCAAAATTAAACCCGGCAACCCTCTTGAGAAGGACGTTTCGCAACTAAAAGGCGAAATCGAAGCTCAACTCTTCACTTTGAATCAATTAGAAAAAATTACCGAGCCTGAATCCCTTTTTGACTTCCAAGATACAAAGTTTATCCCTGAAAAAATAATTTCTCTCCAGGGTAATCTTTACTTTTTCAGCCCAGCCATCCAAGATCTCTATCAGCTTAATATTAAAGACAAAAAGGGAGATTTCATCAAGACGGACCAAAAATTCAGCTTAGCTACTCCTCTAGAGAATACATCTCTACTCTTTTACTTAAGGCCGGACTTATTATTTCCATTGAAAGATAATCAATTGACTGAAAATTTAATTCTCAAAATCCCCTACCAAGATTTCTATCTAAATAGCTTTACCAGCTATAAATCGAATCTTTATTTCTTAGATAGTAAATCGGGAGAAATCGTAAAATTCTTATTTAGAGAAGGCGAAAGAGAGCTTTCAGGAAGCTTGTGGTTAGATTCTAAAACAGAAAAACTGGTCGGCGCAAAGTCAATTTCTGTGGATGGTTCTCTTTGGGTTTTGAATAATGATAATTCAATTCATAAACTCTATGCTGGCAAAATTCAATCAACCTTGAAATTAGATTTTTTCCCTTATCCAAAGAACATCTCAAAGATTTTAACATCCGAGCGTCTTCCCTACCTCTATCTTTTAGAGCCTTCCCAAAATAGAATAGTAATTATTGATAAATCGGGAGGCGTCATTAAACAATTTCAGTCAGATAAATTTGACAATCTAAAGGATTTCTCCGTATCTGAAAATGGCAAAATAATTTATCTCTTAAATGGTTTGAAAGTTTATAAAATCAGCTTTTAAAAAATAATCTCTATAAACAAAAGGGCCTCGATCATTATAGAGCCGAGGCTTTCTCATTACCTTAGGATATTAATTACTTCATCAAGAGTAACTTCCTGAAGATTAGCTGGCTTAGAAATTATTCCGCTTTCATCTGTCTTCCAGAAAATACTACAGCTGAAGCACTGGTAATAAATTGAACTGCAAAGTACATTAGGGTCTTTACCTATTTTTATTAAGAAGAGACCGCATTCTGGACAGCGCATTTATGTCCTTTGTCCCCCTGACGAAGTTCGCATTTTGACTCATCAGTATGGGTTAGACAATCTTTACATCTCGCTACTCTTGCTGGATCAAAGGGATTTTTTGGCCAGCCATCTCTTTCTATATAAATGATATTATCAACTTCTCTTAGGCAGCAGGGGCAATACGCCATTTGGGACACCTCCATTCCCATATTTGTAAAAGAGCTTTTCTCCTTGTATATAATATTTTAATAATCGTATTAAAATAGTCAAGCTAAATAATCGAGCGAGGCGTAAGCCTCGCTCGATTATTTAATATTCTAAATTGAAAATTATATTTATTGTGCCGGAGGAGCTTCCGAAGTTGGCGCCTCTGGAGCGGGCGGTGATTCCTGCACCGGACTTTCACCAGCAACACTACCGCTGCCAGGATTATTACTCCCCAAACCGCTATTTTCTGCGGGGTTTGTACCCAAAGAATCTCCTCCAGATTCGCTTGGTAATGAACTTATGGCCTCATCAGGGGTTGTTGCTGGTTGAGAAGTAATTTCTTCGTTGGCTGGATTATCTGCTTGACTGTTTTCAGTTGAATCATTAGCGGCTATTTCAACGGGCGGTGTTTCTTCGGTCGGTTCAGTAGCCGGAGTCTCGTCAATAGCTGGTTCTTCTGTAGTTGGATTTTCAATGTTATCTTCTCCCCCACCTATTTCTTCTGGTACTGTTGTTTCGGTAGCAGTTGGCTCTTCAACTGCTTTTTCCTCTTCGGCAATTATTTCCTGCGGTATTAATCCCAAAGCTCTAGCTTCCTCTAATTCTTCTGGAGTAAGCAGGCTAAAATCAATCGGCGGACAGAAATCACAATCTGACATATCCCATGCCAAAACCGAATTATCCGCAGAGCATCTAGCTATAATCTTCACTCTTGCCGTACCTGAAGGCACATAATAATCTCCGAGATATAGAGGAACTCTCCAATCGTAGACGCCATCGTCCTCTGTACTTGGCGTAATGTTTGCAAAAGTATTGCCGCTGTCAGCCGAATACCAAATACTCATTTCTACCTGGCCTTCGGGACAGCTTAAGTTTTTATCTGTCCAGGTAATATCATAATGCCTTCCCACCCACCAAATCTCTCCGCAGTTTGGAATCAGTACTTTAATATACGAATCTCTGCAAACTCTAAGCGTCAAATCATTATTTAATCCTTCCAAAAGATCTTTCATCACTTCTAATATCTCATCTGACGGTTGAGGATCTTGCTTTAATAACCCATCTGCTTCTGCGACAATTTCATTTATGGTTTTACCCTGGTCTTCTACAAGATAATCTCCTACGCCAAAGTGGACAATATTAAATTTCATTGCCAGCAACTGGCCTCTTAATTTATTGTACATTGATAAACTATATTCAGTATGAAGAATCCTGGTCACGTCTGAAACGCTGCTGACAATTTCATCCCCCAGTGTTTGGGGTAAATAGGGCATGTAAACCTGTGAATGGTTTTTCCAATATCCTTTTGACCTTGTTTCCGTGTTGCTGCAAATCTTGGCCTCAACATTATTGTTGGCATCTTCCTCATCTGAAAATCCCTGACCAAAGGGTAAATCGTTTTTAGTTTGAGAGCCGTAGAAAACGAAGTTAAAATTGCAGGTTTCCCCTATTAAATCCTCTGGTGCACTGTCAGGCAGGGTTAAAGAGAAAGACCAATTATCCGGGTCTTCAAACACAACAGGTCCGAAATCAAGTTCGGTTAACTTGCCTGAATATCCCACCCCGCCCCCATCTAAATTTGCTTCCAGGTTCAAATAATCGCAAAGTGCTCCCGTGAAATTCGCGGCCTTAACCTTGTATTTTAGCGCATTGCCAAGATTAGTAATACTTATGGTTCCTGTAGCCGATTCACCGGGCATTAAGGATGTATTAGAAAAGACTTCTGTTGAGCTTAGTTGAAAATCCAATGTGCCGGCAACAAAACTGTTTCCGGTTGAAGTTTCTGTGTCGTTTAAATAGGCAAGTGTCTGATAAACGGCTGAAAGACCTGTCCAATTCAAGCCCACAATTACAAAAACTGCGACTATCTTTATAATAGAGCTTTTAATAATGCCGAAACTCAATCGGAAAGTAGAAGATTTTTTTCGTTTCAATGCTTTTGGCGGCATAATATCGTAAAATATTTTTGACATTATCCTGCGGCTTTTTTGGCTGCCCTCATTTTCTTCACTTCAAAATAAATATTTTTCAATTGGTCAAAAATAATTATTACGGCCGGAATAATAACCAGGGCCAGGAAACCGTAAGGTTTCTTGGCAAAAGTTACCGCATAACCAAGATACGGGAAAGTAAATGATACTTTTCCTAAAATATCTTCTTTTTTGATATCTCGGGCATCCGGCTCCTCGTTCGCATCACCCTTGGTAATATAAACTTTCTCGCCACTAACAACCTTGATCTCGTGAATCCTATGGGATATTGGCGTTTTATTCTTGCTAACTTGGGTAAACGATATTACATCGCCAACTTTATAATCGCTTGCTGGCTTCATTAAAACTAAGCTTCCCATTGGAATAGCTGGCTTCATTGATTCAGATTGCACAACCATCAGCTTATAATTCCCGGTAACCGGGAAGAGTGAAAGAATCAATAATAACGCAAAAGCACCGATCAGAACAAGGAAACTATAATAAATTATTTTTAATATTTTCATTTACCCTGTTAAATAATTTTAAAAACCTTTATTGGCTGCCCTATGTCCACAAGCCATAAGACAACCTAAAAGATTTCTATTACGGCTGCAAATCAGGACAACTGAAACCTCCGTTGTTCCTTTGCTGTTCTGCGTAGGCAGTTAAATCAGCGGTCATTATATCTGTTTGGGCGATATTTCCCATCGAAGAACCGTCGCAACTTATTACGCCAGTTCCAAGATCAACGGACTGATCTCCTGCACACCAGGCAATCCCAACATATTTGGTGTGGGATTCTGTAAGTGGAAAATGGACTTTTCCTGTTAGCGGCGTATTTGCCGGCAAAAGCACAGGCTCTCCTGCGTCATAAGAATTATTTTGGGTGCTATCTTCCCAAGCAAATATCTTAATGAATTGAGAGAGGTCTCCTGGTTCTCCAGTGTCACCTGCTGCTTGTTCAGGATCTACAATCCCATTGTCTTGGTCAACAATATTATGCGTAATCAAACAAGCGTAGGCGTCGTTGTTGTAAGCGTGCAAGCTTATAACATTAACACCGTAATCGCCGGGTTTGACGTCGTCATAATGCCAGAAATAATCACTTGCTCCGAGATCTTTTAGATCCCATAGCGTACAGGTTCCACCAACGATCTGATAAGTGCAATTAAAAGGATGAACGCTCACATTGTCCAGAAATGTTCCGAGTGAATCGGCTGGGCCGGCACCGGCAAATTCTATTTTGGTAGTGCTCCCAGTAGCGACAAAAGTATAAGTATACTCTGTCCAGCTGGTTGTACCACCGCCATCTGCCGAATGACTGGCTACTTCGTTACCATTAACTCGCACTTTCAAGACGTTATTCGCTGCAAGAACGTTTGGCCTTGGAGAATACCAGTAGTGAATCCTGTATTGATTACCTGAAACAGTATTTACATCCTGAGAAATATTTATCAATGCTGGTTCCCCGTTTAATGGATCTTGTGGGCCAAACCAGTCAGAGTCAAGCTCTGCATACTGATCACCTTCTTGAGCTAAACCCATTACGTTTTCATGGTATTCAACCAAAGATGCCTCAGGACGAGTACGAGGAGGATCACCATACGTGGTTGGCTGACCTGGTTCCCACGCCACTCGCCAAACCAATCCTGAAGTGCCATCAGGGAATATCTCCCATTTGGCGTTGTTTATTACTTCAGGCACTTCAAAACTTCCGTTTTGAATAAGGTTTGTACCTGTATCCTCTACGCAATCATTCGTGCAAGGATTTCCGTTATATGATGCGAATTTATGGTCTACCTGCAAATCCATTGTCCCGGCAGTAAGAATATTGCCGGTTGAAGTTTCGGTATCGTTAAGATAGGCAACCGTTGCTCCACCAACCACTGCCGCAATAGCTCCAATAATACTTAAACTGATAATTAGTTTTTTTGTCATGTGTGTTTTGCTTTCCCTCCATCCCCCACCTTTTTAAAAAAGGCGGGGGTTTCTCGTTAATAACTAAACATTAATTATTTGTGTCGTCGTAGGTAATCAGGTCTGTTTCAAACAGATAAGTTGATGGATTCCAAGTAGCTAGTGGCAAAACCCCGCCTGTTAGATCGGCTGATGGCACTAACCATATCTTCGCTCCCGCACAGGTATTGTAATCATCAAATCCGTTGTGGCTATCGCAATAATCCGGACTTGGACTAATATTCCAGTCAGGAGAGGCTGGCAAATCCATACCAAGATTTGTGCTTCCAGATGTTGCAGGAATATTGCCGCTTCCATTAGTCGTGAATGTATCAATTACTGCTCCTGGATTGTTTCCACCCCAAGATTGAAATCTAGGATCTTTGTCCGCGTAATAGATTAGAGAATACTGCGTAGTCTTAGTTAAACCAATGGCCTGAAAGGTATAATCGAATGTGTCACCGGCTGTGTTATAAGTCAAAGTTCCTTGTGTGTTATTAACTATTACATCCCACCCTGCAGTTTTATCCTCCAAAACTAGTGTCTTTGTTAGCGATGTTGGGCAAGTAAAACTCGGATTATTCCTATACTGCTCTGCATAAAAACTGATATCACCTGTTACGCTGTCACTCTGAATTATATTGCCAACTGTTGATGGAACTTCCCATTTTACGCCAAGACATACAGTTTTATCACCTGCAACATGGCCAAGAAGCATACTGCCGATGTTGCTATCTATTGGTTGGCGAACCACATAAATATCCTCGTTCGGATCTAATATATTATTACACGCGCCTTCATGAGCTAATGCAGAACCTTTATCTTTCCAAATGGTCACAAGAATATTGTTTTGCAGCTCACCATTACCAACTCCATCTGTTGAATCAACAGCACTTTCCGGTTCGTTTATGCCATTGTCATTATTCGTCAAATTAGTGACATAGCCACAGATATAAGCATCGTTATTTACAACATGTAGGCTAACGGTGTTTTCACCGGAATCTCCAGGTTTGACATCGTCAAAATTGAAGAATTTTTCGCCAACAATATCTTTCCCATTTGGCTGACCCCAAGTGCCACCGCAAACAGTTCCGATTACCGGATATTGCGGCACTGTTGGACTAGCTAGTGACTCTAACGCCCAAAAGCCGCCTACACAAACAGCATTGTTATAATGCTGTGTGCTGTCCACTTTCAAATCAACTGAGCCGGCAGTAAATGTGTTGCCAGTAGAGGTTTCGGTGTCGCTGAAATAAGCAACAGTTCCGACAATCGCTAAAGCGGCAACAGCACTAATAATTGATAAACTGATAATTATTTTTTTCATTTTAGTTTTTCGAATTTTCTATTTATTCTCTGCTATTTTTCCCGCCCAATTTTTGCGCCAAACCCTTCAAATTATTTCAGGGCAAGTTTTTTAGGCGCAAATTGTTGGGCGGAACTAGTCCGCCCAAACTTCATTTTGAAATTAAGGCGAGAATTTTTCGCTGTCCGATTTTAATTATAATTTTAGCCCTCTCAAATTTTTAGAAATTTAAACGGGCAAAGCAGAGATGTCGGACAACGCGACCTTGACTGAACTCCTCGCGAAATTCAGGCTACAACTCGCTTCGCAAACGAGCTAGAGCTTGGATTCCGTTAAGAAGGAACAAACCCCACACCAATTTTGCTACTGGATTCAAGGCGGTGCGCTCGCTGCGGCTCGGCCCTATTCAGGCTCTGCACCGTGAAGAAAAAATCGTACTTTGATTATATAACCGTCAACTCTTTAACTTTCTCTGGCAAAATTGGTACGGGGTTGTTTTGTCTTTTTAGACAAAACAAAAAGTGGCGTCTGAACTCCGTTAATCAAAAAAATAAGAACCGCTCGCGGCTTCGCTGCTCGCTGTTTTTCGCTCCGTAAAAAAAGAAAACTCCCCTTAAAGAAGCTTTTGCGAGGAAATATTTATCGGTTAAATTTAAAAATAACACTAATCCCCCACTTCGTTCCTCCTCAAGATGGATTGCTCAATACCTTTATAATACTATAATCAGCCAGTAATAAAGTCAACTAAAGTTTTCCACACCCCATACTAAATTTTACAGAGACACTACAGTGGCAGTCCGCTTCCCCGAAGTAGAATGCTTCGCATTCACTACGGGGCAGGCGCCCACTTTTCTATGATGTGACTACTTGCCCCGTATAATCCCGAAGGGATTTGTACGGGGTTCGGGACACGCAGACTGCAATAATTTTACTTATGTCGAGTTGATATTAGACTATGTCAGTTTTAATTTTAGTAAAATTAGTACGGGGCTAAGGCACCTAAAGCGGGACTTTCTTTGAGCACCAGGGTTGGGGAGGAAATCTACCAACCAAGTGCTCAGAGAAAATCTCTCTTAAAAATAAAAAACCACCTCTCTAAGTTTGTCCCTCCAATTCATTTTTAATCTTCTGACCTACGGACATTTACTACTTTTTCCCTCCAAGATTTAACTGTGATATCTTCCAATGACCTACCTCTCTTAGATGGTAAACCTCTATATACTTTTTAACAAACCAAGGAAGTCTGTCAACCCCGCACCTATTTTGCAGCTGAATTTTCTAGCGGCACACGATGGGCGGATAGCCCAGTCCCGCAAGGCGGGACTACACTATTCGTGTAATGTGTGCCGCCAAAGTCTAGCTTATCATTTCTTCTTATTATAAAAAGGTGTGAATTGAGAAGCAAAATAGGTGCGGGGTCAACCCCTCGCCTTTTAAAACAAAAAGAGGACATCGCTATGGATGTCCTTTTCTATTTCTATATAATGTGCTAGTTATTATTTTCTACAGGTGGTAAGAGCCCTGTGTCCTCACGGAAGCCCCAAAATGGGCTTGTCCTACATGGACATGTGTTGGCTTTGGCCCTACTGGGTCTGATGACCTTGATGGTCTTCTGGGTTTCCTTTCACATTGAGGTTGGGATACTATGACGCGCCATAGATGGCACATCTGATTGGCGCAAATATATTCTTTTTTGCCATATGGGTCTGTCCGCTTCCTCAGCCTCTTCCCACACCCCCGGCACCGTGAAGAACATTCAGCTATGACTTGCTGCCGTGGCATTCCTTCCCCCTCGTGGTGAATCGTGGACTGGTAGGCTGGCCGGGAAGACTCAAGAAAGATCTTCGATAACGAGCTCCTTTCTGTCACGAAAGTGCTAATGTGGAAAAGTGCAAAACTTTTTTAAGTTTATCAAGGGCAAAGGGACTAGTCAAGGGTGGAAAACATAAAAAGGCAGCGAGCCCGCGGGCTCGCTACCTAGAACCAAAATCTTTCTTATTTATAGAAATGGTTATTTTAATTCAACTTTAGCTCCGGCTTCTTCTAGTTTTTTCTTCATTTCCTCAGCCTCTTCTTTCTTGGCGTTCTCTCTAACCATTTGCGGCTCAGCTGCTGCTGCATCCACTAAATCTTTAGACTCTTTTAAGCCTTTTGCAGTAATATCCCGAACAACCTTTATCACCTCAATTTTCTTTTCACCCACTGCTGATAAAACAACATTAAAAATCGTTTTCTCTTCAACTTCAGGAGCTGCTACAGCTGGCGCTGCCGCCATAACTGGAGCTTGAGCTGAAACGCCGAATTTCTCCTCTAAAATCTTGACCAATTCAGCTAGGTCTAAAACGGAAAGCTTTTCAATCTCTTCAACCAGTTTTTTAAATTTTTCCGGAACATGAACCTTTTTCTCTTTGTCCTCCGAAGCTTTCTTGTCCTCCGAAGCTTTAGCGAAGGAGGAAACGGAGGATGGATTTTTTTCTGTCATATTTCAACGAACAGTGAACAGAGAACAAAGAACAATAGATTTCGTTTATTGTTCATTGCTCATTGTTCATTTATCTTTATATTTTTAATTGCGTTAAGTGCATAAATTAGACCTTTGATGTTTCCTTGTAGAACATTTAAGAGTCCTGAAATAGGGGCTGAAATAGCACCAACCAACCTTCCCAAAAGCTCTTCTTTGCTCGGCAATTGCGCAAGAGCAATAGTTTCCTCTTTCCCAATAAATTTTTTCTCAAAAATAGCAGCTACTATTTTCAAATTCTCATTAGTCTGGGAAAATTCGTAGGCTTTCTTGAGAGGCAACATTTCATCTTCAAAACTAAAAATTACAGCTATCTCCCCCTCTAGTTTCTCCCCCATCTTTAGACTAGTCTTTTCCAGGGCTAATTTAATAAAAGTCTTTTTAAACACCTTTAAAATGCCCCCGGCTTCTTTTATTTTCCTTCGGAGAATAGAAAGATTTTTTACTTTAAGACCCTGAAAGTCAATAAAGAATACTGACTTTTGACGGTCAATTTTATCTTTCAAATCTTCGAGAATTTCATTTTTTTGTGCTTTTGTTAATGCCATTTTATCTAATTCTTAGTTTTCAGCAATACCAACCGTTCGTCGCTCCGCTCCTCACTGTTTTTCGCTCTGCGAAAAAAAAATGCCTGTTGCCACAGACAGTAATTGCGGAGAACTGTTCTCCGTTTTTTTATCCTCGGTAGGATTTATCTACCACAGAGGCAGAACCCACTGTCTGCGGATCTAATTAATATTCTAATCTTTCCTAATCTTTTGTCAACCCCGGATTAAATTTTGCGTAGAAAACACCGGCAGTACCCTCTCCTTCGGAAAGGCCTGTTAATTGCGGACAATTACAAGGAGTTGCGAAGCAACGAGTGGTTTGATTCGGCCCCGACTACCGCAAGGGTTTTTATAAAGATTATCTAATAAATCTGGTATATTCTTCAAATTATTAGCAAAATTAATCCCGGGCAAGTGCCTCTATTATTGCCTGGGCGAATTCTCTGGCAGCAGCAGGTCCATTGGCGGTGATGATTTTTCCGTCAACAACCACTGGGTCTGGCAAATATTTTGCTCTCCCCTCTTTTAAAATCTTGACGGCTGATTTGTCCATCAAACTTGACCAGACAGTAGCTTGTTTTCCCTGGAGAACTCCGGCTTTTGCCAAGATAGCGGGCGCTACACAAATTGCCCCCAAAACCCTATCTGTCTCCCCTGCCTCCCTGGCAATATGATGAGCCAAAGGGTCATCAATATATTTTGCTGCTCCCGGCCCGCCGATAAATAAAATTGCATTAAAATCGCCTGGCTTAAATTCGTCCAGCAAGATATTAACCTTTACTTCACCGCCATCTCTCCCAATGGCAGTACCTAATGAAGTGCTTACTGTTTTTACTTCCGCACCGGCTGAGCTTAAAATTTGCTTTGGAATAAAATATTCCTCGTCCCTAAAATCCCTAAAAGCAATAATAATAGCAATTTTCCTATTTTCTAATGGTTTGGGCATTATTTTGGGGTATTATTGAGATATTTATTTTTAGCAATATTATGCTCCTCGAAAGTTTTGCTAAATATTGTTTGCCCTTCGGGTGTTGAAAGATAGAACCAATATTCACTACTTTCAGGATATAATGCAGCCTTTATGCTTTCAAGGCCTGGGTTGGAAATGGGGCCCAAGGGAAGACCCCGATATTTATAAGTATTATAGGGTGAATCAATCCTGGTTTCCTCAATAGATATTTCTGTTGATTTCTTGCCTATAATGTAGCTTATAGTGCTATCTACCTGTAACGGCATACCTTTTGCCAACCTTTTCCATAAAATACCAGAGACCAATCTCTTATCTTCATAGTTCTTTACCTCTTTTTCAATGAGGGAGGCCATAGTGATTATTTCGAAAGTTGATTTTCCCTGCCGAGAGATTTCATTCTGCAAGTCTAGTGTTAATTTCTTAGAAAAATTATTAAGCATTATTCTGATAATATTCTTGGCGCTAGCATCATAAGAAAATTGATAAGTATCAGGGAACAGAAAACCTTCTAGGCCCGCTTCTTCGGGAGCGTCTCTCAGAAAATTAAATTCTTCCTTGTATATTTTTGCTTTCTGATTCTTAATTTCCGATTCTTTCACCAATCCTTTTTCAATTAACCTTTCTTCAATTTGGGAGAGAGTGAATCCTTCGGGAACGGTCACTAAAACTTTGATTATATCACCATTAACAAATTTTCCCGCGATTTCAGAAACAGCCATCGCCGGTGATACCATATATTCCCCGGCCTGCAGCTTACCTGAAATCCCCTTTGAAAGCGTGTAAATCCTAAACAATGGTCCAGATTTGATAAGACCTTGCTTTTCTAATTTAGAAGATATTTCCCTTGTTCCTTCTCCTTTTTCAATCAAAAACATCTTCAGTTCTTTTGAGTTAGGATTCCTTGGTAAGTAAATTCCCTGCCAAACCCAAAAGGAAAAAAGAATAATAAATAATAAAATACAGAGTAGAAAAATCGCTGATTTAATTGTTATTTTTTTATTGTTCATTTATTTATTGACCAGCGGAACGAAAACAAAGCCGGGGTACTCAATTTCTTCAAAATCATTTGCTGACTTTTTAATTAAAAGCCATATTGAATTGCCAACTGGCGCAACTATTCTCCCCCCAATCTTTAACTGTTTTTTCCAGGGTTTGGGAACTTCTTTTGCTGAAGCTGAAGTTAATATCCCGTCAAACCCTTCAGTAAGATCTGCGCGAGATTTTATATCAGGATATCCTTTTGAGCCATCAGTACAAATGAATTCTACCCTCTTTTTCTCAATAAAATTATATTTTGCTACATTTTTTCTGCCAAAATCCATTAATTCTGGAATAATCTCAATAGCTATGATTTCCCCTTTTTCGCCTACTATCTCAGCAAGCAACGCCGTTGTCCAACCAGAACCAGAGCCTATATCTAAGATCTTATCACCAGGTTCAGGCTGAAGCTGTTCTAGCATAAAAGCTACAACTAAAGGCTGGGAGATAGTCTGACTATAGCCTATTGGCAGAGCTTCATTTAGCTCTGCCAGATTTTTCATATCTTCAGGTAAAAAATCTTCTCTTTTTATCTTTAAAAAAGCATCAATAAGTCTTGGTGTTTTCAGCCAACCCTCTTTAATTAGAGAATCAATCAACGTCATTAACTTTGTTTATTTTGGACGAGACTTTTTTCTAAAGAATTTTTTATCTATGCTGTGGATAAAATCTATTAGAATCGGATCGTCAAATATTTCCCGGGACCATCTCTTCCAGAGCTTATATTGGATTTTCCCGTAATCCTTCCAATACTCTATTCCCTGCAAGAAATTCTCAGCTTTATCTGCTTGCTTTACAAATCTTCCTTCGGGAGTAAGACCCTTTTCAAAATCTATCCAGAGGTTTTTTATTTCAGCTTTTAAATCAGAAGGTAATTTTGATATGAGTTTATTCAAAGCCCTAGCTTCTCGCTTGTATTTATTTATTGTTTTCTTCTTTTTGAGGCCAGTAGTAAATCTGGGCCATTTTTTCAGAACTTCTTTAATGCCTTTTTTGTCTTTTGGCAAGAGGGGGTCATAAGGAGTCTCATCTTTTGTATGGACTTCGCATATGTCATGAATTAGAGCAATCTTTAAAATCCTTTCTAAATTTAGCTGATTCTTTTTTCTGCCTAAGATCCAAGATAGAATCGCCATTCGAAAAATATGCTCTGCCGTACTCTCTGATTTGGGAATATCATGAAGCAGCCAGCCCCTTCTTTTTTTTCCTTTCAATTTCCCAACATCTAATAGAAAATTTAGGATATTTCTCATAATTAATAACTAAAAATCAGGCTTTTACCTGATTTCTTTATAGCAGAAATTGAGAGAATTTTCAATTGTTTAACTTATGTATCTGATTTTTTTTATTTTGTAGACAACTTCTACTGGCGAAGATATAAAAATTTCTTCACCTACCCGGTGCCCCAGGATGGCTTTACCGACTGGAGACTCATTGCTAATTTTACCAAGGGTAGGATTAGCCTCTAAAGACCCGAGAATGGTGAATTCATCAGTCTGGCCATCAACTTCGACTAAAACCGTAGCTCCTAGATTAACAATATTTCGTTCTCCTTTTGAGGGAATTTTAATTAATTCAGAGTCCCTGATGATTGTTTTTAATTCGGCTAATCTTGTCTCTAGGAAGCCTAAATCTTCATAGAAAGAGAGATATTCTGAATTTAAATCTTCAGAATGCAAAAAACGAGGAAATTCCCCCTTGGTTTTTGAGGCTTTGATTTTATTTAGGTGGCGATATTCAGCTTTTAATCTTATCAATCTTTCTTTAGTTAGATAATATTTTCTCTCGTCAGCCATTGTTTTTATCTGGAGAAAGTTTTTAGATTAATTTAGCAAAATCCCCTATTAGCCATTTATTGTAGGTCATCAAGACTATCTGTCAAGTAAGACCCAGGGAGAGTTCAAAAGACATTAGAAACTATCTAATTATTTAAAATTTTGGAGGATTAATTATAAATTTTAATCTTTTAAAGAAGCCCAGCCTATCAATAAATAGTATCCCATCTAGATGATCAATTTCGTGCTGGAATATTCTGGCCTGGAGATTTCTAGCCTCAATATTAAGAGGTTTTTTATCTCTATCTAGGGCTGTAAGTACAACTTCTTTTGCTCTTTCAATCTTCAAATGAATTCCCGGCATGCTTAGACAACCTTCTTCTTCAATCTGGGTCGCCTTGCTTTTCTTCAAAATTTTAGGATTAATAAAAGCTTCGGGCCCTTCTTCGGTTTGAATTAAGATTATTCTTTTTAATATCCCGACTTGAGGAGCGGCTATCCCCGCTCCATCTGCCTCTATTATTATCTTTTTCATTTCTTCAATCAGCTTATTAATCTCTTCATCTATTTCTTTTACTTCTTGGCATTTCTGTCTTAAGACGGGATCTCCGTATTTTCTTAGTTTTAATTCTGCCATATTTCTCTCCATATTTTAATCTAAAATCAAGAAAAAGGCAATTAATAAAATTATTGCAGGGCTTGACAAACATTTTTTGATTACGTAATATAATGTATAAGAAAGTAGCTCACGAAAAGGAGGCGATTTGCGTGAGCAAGCACCTTAAAATATGGTTTCCGTTGCTGTCTTTATTCTTGTGCATTGTCAGTTTGGTTCTGGCACCGCCGATAAAGGGCGATGAACCTAATAATCTTTGCCCAGAAGGAATGTACGCCATCTATAATGAGGATGATATTTTAATCTCTTGTGAAGAATACATCGGAACACCAGAAAACTGTCCTGAAGATGCAGTAGCAGGGTATTTAGAGAATGGTACCCTGGCAGGGTGCTTTACCTCTGACATTTCTACTGAAGAGATCTGTTCTCCAATAGATGTAGATGAGGATGGAGACGGCCTCGACGACGGCTGTGACCCTTGTCTTGGAAATAATGACTGTGACAATGATGGTTTTATAGACGGCATTGAGGCTTACGTAGGTACAGATCCTACAGATGCATGTTCAGACGATCCTAGCGAAGATGCCTGGCCACCTGATTTTAACAAGGATGCGATTGTCAATATTCTCGATGTGTTACTGTTTAAACCTGTCCTCGGGACCGAGGCGGGTGATTCCAATTACAATAACCGCTTCGACCTCAATGTCGACAGGGCAGTAAGCATCCTTGATGTCTTGTTGTTCAAACCTATTTTTGGCCTTAGCTGTGAGAATCCTAACCAGCTCCAGGTAGCATCGGATGCTCAGGCACAAGCCTCAGGGTGGCATTTCAAGGTTAAAAGTCAAACGTTGGGTGCCCATGGCGAATTAAGGTGGCAAATTCCCCTTCCTTGGCCCCTTCCTGACATAGTTCAGGTGAAATACCGCATGGACCTTTGGGTCACTTTCATTTGGCTAGATTACTTCAATGTTTCTGGTCCTACTCGCATCAGTTGTTTTACAGACTTTCAATATCCTTACTACATAGGTGATCACCCTATCATTAGCGGCGGGGGTACTCCGGCACCAACATCCTGGCGAGTTGGATGTGAAGTAAATGTCTGGGTCTTTCCAGAGTTCTACTATGTCTGGTGGCCAATCAAACTCTGGATCGATTGGACCATTCCTGGCTATTACGGCGGTGGCGGTTTCGGTTTCAATAGAATGTGGATAGAGCCACCCTACTAAAGGGCAGAATAAGATAGGAGGTATTATCATGCCCGCTCAAGAAACTTGGGAACTAATTGGATTTAGTTTCATACCATTAATCCTCGGCGCAGGTTCACTCATTCTAGCTTTCCGTGTAGCCAAACGACTGGTATGGCGGATACCTGCTTTCGCTCTGGGAATAGCGTTCCTGATATACTGGTTGATAATGGTCTTTTCAGCAGCATACCCAACTATTGACCAAACTACCAATGGTTCGTTCCCGTGTTATGACCCGAGCGGTGCTGAAATAGAATGCCCGCCGGGCTGGTCTGACCAACATCAACAGCCTCAATAATAAGATTTCACAAGAAAATTCTACAAGAAAAAAAGCCGATTCCGCATGCGGAATCGGCGTTTTTGTTTTTGGCTTGTATTAAGCGAAGCCGAAGTGCAGGGGCTGAGGGAATCGAACCCCCATCCACGCTTTTGGAGAGCGTCATTTTACCATTAAACTAAGCCCCTATTTTTCTGCTCTATTTTTTCCCTTCTTTGTGTACCGTATGTTTTCTGCACCATTTGCAGAATTTCTTCAATTCCAACTTCTTCTCCACCATTGTTTTTGATTTTTTGGTGTAGTAATTAATCCTTTTACAATCTTGGCACTGAAGTTTTATGAATGGTTTTTTTGCTGC
>Ga0315289_10006663_pt1 | contig 16949 bp, 24 predicted proteins | sample YL17G11_40_MG_FD_203452 | JGI IMG/M metagenome (GOLD analysis project Ga0315289, IMG submission 203452) | Sediment microbial communities from Yellowstone Lake, YNP, Wyoming, USA - YL17G11_40 | ecosystem: Environmental > Aquatic > Freshwater > Lake > Sediment | place: USA: Wyoming | collected... | reverse complement strand
AACATGATAAAAATTGAGTTGAATTGCCTATGAGAACTCAAAAAAATGAAAGTAAAAAGATTTGCAGGAATTTTTTACTTCTATATAGGATACTTAAAAGGATTGAAAGAGGGCAATATTACACTCAGATAGCAAGACAGTTGAGGATCTCAAAGCAGAAATGCAGGTACTATATTTATAAAGCTATCGGTAAAAACCTCCTGAAAATCAAATTTAGATCAAGCTGCTTATTCTGTGTTTTAACACCAAAAGGAAGGGAATTTCTTTTACAAGTAAAAACTTCCTCACTATCTGTGAGAGAAAATTTTACAAGGTTGCATAACCTGGCATTGAAATTTCCAATCCTGAGGGATGATAAAACAGCAAAGTTTGATCAGAAGGTTGAGATCAACAATTGGATTAAGGAATATGTTAAAATTAACTTTCCAATTGGGGTAACAATTGAAAAAACAACCAGGAGCATCATTATCTATTTCCATCAATTTCAAACATCACAGGAGATGTTCTTAACTGATTTTTTCAGTTGGGTTTTGAAAGGGATCGTCTATATTGATTATTACCTGAAAAACCAGGGAATCAAGGTTGATCTGCTCAATGCAGAGGTTATCAGGGAGCATATAGCAAATGATGAACCTGAATACAATGAAAAAATTGACAGAAAAAAAACAGTTGAGATCTCACTCAACAGGAAAGCAAGATCCATCATGCCTCCAAATTTTGATGCAAAGGCATGGATTGATAAGAGTTTGGGGAATGTAGAGATAGAAACCAATGATATGATCTATGAGGAGCAGCTCCTGATGATGCCTCAAAACATTACTAAAATAGTTAGGGAATTGCAGGACCTGAAACCAATTTTTGCAGATTTGATGGAGAGCATCAATTTGGAGATCTACAACAAAAAGCTGCATCAAAAAGTCCTGGAGAACATGGATGCAACTTTAAAGAAGATCCAGGAGGGATTAAGATGAATCAATTTGTATTTGAGTTGATCATTGGAAACTACATTCTCACAGCAGCAATGCTGTTCATTGGATCTTGGTTGGATGCAAAGCTGTTCCAAAACCCCTTCACTAAAAAATTAACTGTTGAGGAGTTTCCTGATGATCTGAGTGATAAGAATCTGTTTCTCAGATTCCTCAAAGTAAATTTAAGAGAGAGCATCCTGTGGTTGGGGGGTTTCTCAGCAGGAATGATTGCCATGTATTACTTGGGGGTGATGGGATGAAATATCCATATGAGCAGGATAAGATGGATCTGATCATCTCAGAATTAACTCAGTTAAACACTCAGCTCAGAATCATGAACAACCTGTTGTTGGATATAAGCAGGGCATTGAAAGAGTTGAGAAAGGTTGTACAATGACTATGTACTGCATCTGTGGGCATTTGAGTTCAAAGCATAACTACGGAAAGCATCCTGTTGGGCATTGCAGGTTATGTCATTGCCAAAAATTCAAGGAGAGATTGATATGAAAGAATTGAAAGATATATCAACAATGGTTAAATGCAAAAAATGTGGTAATTACATTGCCAAGAGGCATTTTTACTGCCCATTTTGCAGAGAGGAGATTGGATGAAGATTAACCTGGAAAATGGGTTATGTAGTGAGAGATGGAGCTGCAAGAACATCAACAAACCATGCTGCCATCCCTTTCCAAGATACCTGAAAGAAAAGCTTGGGCAATATATTGATTGTGATCATTATGATGAGGAATGATTCAAAGCTGCAACTCCTTTCTGTTTTATTAACTTTCTCAATCATGTTCAGTTGCACATTATCCACATTGCTTGATTTCCTTTTGATGCAACCCCCTGATTATTCTGTGAGGGTTTATGAGAACAATGCTGCAATCAGGATCTTTGAAACATTCCTCATAACAGCAGGTTTGATCCTTTCCTTTGTTCTGCTCACAACCAATGCTGTGATTCAAAAGATAGTAAAAGAGGGAAGAGCAAGGATCAAGAGGTTATGATTGAATGAGAACACTTGCAGAAATCAAAGGAGAGATTGAAGCATTGATCAAAACATTTGATGAACTGATCAAAGCCCCAATTCAATTCAGATCTACAAGGATGATTGAAAGAAAGATACAGGATCTACTCAAAGAATTAAATCAGGATTTGGAGGAAATAATCAATGGCAACCCTGCATTACCATCAAAAAGTTGAGGCAGATCCTTATATCAGGGCAATAATAAAATTATTGAAACAGGATAAATATCATTGGAGATCAAAATAATGGTATCAACAAGAACAATCAACAGGATCAAGAAAGTAAACCTGTTGAAAGAAAGTTTGAATGGCATTATAGATCTGCTGCTGATGGATTTTAAATCCAGGGATGTGATAAACATGGCAGAGTTCAAACATTTATCATCAAAAGTAAAAGAGATGCTTGAGCAGGGCAAACTGTTTGAGAAAAAATTTACTTATAATAGTAAAACCTGATGTGCAATCATGATAACATGGCAACATAATATTGGATGTCACCAAAAGTAAAAGGTTTGGGAATGTTGGTTGTTGAAAATAAGAATGAGGTACTTGATAGGATTATAAAAAAACTTTATGGAGTTGCAATAACCAAGATGATCATTGGATTGCAACCCAACATTGGGATCAAGGAGTTTAAATTCATGATGGGCAGATGCAAACTCAGGCATCAATGGTTTGATGTTGTAAGGGAATTGGAACAAAAGAATATCATCAAGTATAAAAATGGGAGGCATTTTATACAGATATGTTTATCACAGGCAGCTTTGATCTCTGTGTACAATTTTCACATTGAGCAACCATCTGATCACATCCTCTCTTTAAATCCAGGGCAGCATAAACAAAAACCATTAAGAAAATCAGGATGAGTATCTGTATATATAAATAGGGATCTTTGAAATTCATGGCAATCTCTCCAACATTCTCTTGATCCTATCCTTGATCCTGTTGGGATCTCCTGCAAATTGCAGCACAATGCTCTCTATCTCTGCATCAAACTCAGAGATCTTATCCAAACAGTAGTACTCATAAGCCCTTTTGAGCTGTTTCAACAAGCTTTGTTTGGTTGGATCAACCAATCTCATCAGCAACAACTCTTATTAGTATTTTTATTATTATTATACTCGATTTCTACTTCTGCAACCATTGCCCCTGCATTTATGGCAATATCCTCCTTTAAAGCAGTTAATTCAACCAATGGTTTAACTTTTGCAGGTTTCTGCAATAGTTTCTCAAACTCAGTTGGAGTGTACCCATTAACCTCCAACTGTTGAACAATATCTTTGCAGCTTTGGGGGATGAATGTTGATCTCCCAACACCTGTCCTGAATGTGATCCAATTATTCAATGCCCTTGCAATATCAACCCATGATTGTTTGCTGCCTGTGAGCTGTACAAAATACTTGATCACTCCAAGAGCTGCCTCAAACCCCAACCTGTATTTGTTTTGCCCTGCTGCATAAAAGCTTTCCAACTCTGCCTCCTTGCTCATGCTTTCATATACTGAATAAAGTTTCTCATCCATCTTTGGAAAATGTATTTCAAACAAATAGTTTGGTGTTTTTCTCAGGGCATTGATGGTTGCATCAACATTCATCTGATCATGTACCATCTCTTTGATCAGCTTATCAGTTTCCTCCTTGATCCATTTATCCTTTGCCTCAGGATTTGCAATCTTTCCTCTCACAATTGCCAAGCCCCTCCTCATGATAGTAACTCGATAATCAGCAATATCCCTGATCCCTGTATCTAACTCCCAAAAAGTTGGATGATTTAGAAAAATGATCTTGCCATGTTTCCTGCAAACATTAAGAAAGATAACTAAATCCTTTTGGTATTCCTTGTTCCAATTCCTTTTATAGGCAACCTTTCCTGCCTCATCAATATTAACAGGATAAGCCATTGGTTTGTATTTAACCCTTTCAACAATTTTCTCAGAGGTTGGATCAAATACTGTCATCTCAGGGATGTCAAACTTGAAACCCCTGATCTTGCTGATTTCCTGTTCCTCCTCCATTGAAAAAGTACTTTTGCCTGTTCCTTTGTGGGATCCTGATTCAACAATCACAACAGCATCAAAGTTGTTATCAACCCTTTCACAGAGATCCTGAGCAAAGGAACTCATGGCTTTAACTTGCATTATCCTCTGCCTCATCCTCCAACTGTTTCCTGTGCATTTTCTCATCAACCTTTTTTTGGAGTTGGGCAGGAGGCAATGCCTGTAAATTATACCTGGTTGATCTCTCTATTGGTGACATCATCTCAATGAATCTCATGAACAGATCATTCCTGGAATGGTACATCATGGTTGTTTGGAAATCTAAAAGCTGGAATGTCCTCCTCAATTCCTGCTCATTGTTTGGCATTGATCTTGCAATTGGATCAAGATTCTTATCAAGCTCTGCAAAGCATTGGATTGCAAGGTTATCAACCTCAGGAACTAAAAAGCTTTTGATGTTCCTGTAAAACTCTTTCAACCCTGCTTTCCAGGGCAGCAGCATATTCACATCCCCTGTTTCTGATTTAACAGCAGCATCATCAATATATTTTGCAATCTCATTGAGGTTTGAAAGGATCATTACATCCATAGTCCATGTTGGCTTTTTCTCCCTCTCAACCTCCTTTCTTTCAACTTTCTTATCCTTATCATCATCAACCATTTTATCCTCCCCCCCCTGCTGTTGGGATTGCTGTTTGATTGTTCCAATGGGAAATCACAGCTCTTGCAACAGCATCAGCAGTTAAACCTGTACTCTTTGAATAAGCATTATAAGAGAAATAAACCCCAACAATCGTAACAATTAAAAGGATGATTATACCTATCATCAACAGCTTTTTAATCTCCTCAAGTATCTCAAAGCTCCCTATGAGTTTCCCTGTTTCATATGCTGCTTTCCATCCCTTTGTTGTTTCCTCCTGAGAGATTTGCATTGTTGCAGCTCTATCCATTTTCATCTGCTGCCCCTGCTCATCCAACTCTATCAAAGGCATATTCCCATCAAAGGCAACCCAACCCTTTGAAAGGTTGATTGGTATCTGTATCTCCTTGTTCTCAATATTTTTAACCTTGATAAATTTGCCTGTGGGCAAGGCAAAATACTCCCTGAATCTGTCATTGGCAAGTTTCTGCCTGATCAGGATATATCCCTTATTGGGTTTGATCCAATTGCGATCTATCCAACTGAAAAAAGCTTTGAAACCCCACAACCCAAAAGGTACAAACACAATTGCAACAACAACCAAAACCCAAAACCAAAAGAAATAATCACTCAACACAAACTTGAGAAAGTTTGATGCAGATGCAGGGATGGTTGTTGCAGTTACATTCTCCTCAATTATTCCTGGAACTGTGGTTGTTGTTGGGATGATCCCAATGTTGCTCAACTGCTGTGTTATGAACAGGTAAATGATCATTATGCCGATTGCAGCAATGGCAATCAAAGCTGCAAGTATCTTCTTATCAAGAAGCTTGGGTTGCTGAGGTTGCCTATCAGGCACATAAATATAAGGCATTATTGCCTTTCCTCCCCTTTGCTGAATAAACCTTTTTTCTCAACCCTATCCCCAAACAGGGAGAATCTCTTTCTTGGATTGAGGATGTTATCAACCAACCAACCTTTTTTTGAAACAGAGATGTTCAGGATCAGGGAAATATCATTCTTGATCTCTGTGATCAGCTCTTTCAGGTTGAGATCATCTTTCAAAACATAGCTTGATTGCATTGCCTGAAAGAATGTTATGAGCATTGCTGCCTTGCTGATGATCAGTTTCTCAAAAGAATCCAGGTTGCCAATCCTCATGTTTTTGTTGATGAATGACAATGCCTGTTCAGGGGTTATCAAAGAATGCCTCAATGCAATCTCATCCTCAGGAGGGAATTGCAAACCCTCATCTGCTGCCTCAAGCATCTCAGTTGTCCTGATTGCTTTCAGTTTCTCAAGATTCTCAGCATATTTGCTCCAATCAACCAAGAAATCAAACTCCAACCCCTGATGCTGTTTCACTTATAGATTTTCCACAGTACAATAAAAGAATAGCTCCAAAAATACCAATGATAAATCCCCCAAGAGATGCAGTTCCAAGAGTTCTTTCATAAAGTGTTCCTGTTGATGGATCTATTGTTGGTATCTGCAAACCTGTTGCAAACCATATGATGCCAAGCAATAGGAAACCAAAAGCTCCCATCAGCTCAAGAACAAAATCCTCCTTAAACCAACCAATAACATATAAAAAAGAAAAAAGAAAGAACAACCCAAAAGTTGTGAAAATCTCCATGTTAATCACTAAGCTCCTTTCTTGCCCCCTCCTCCCATTACGGAGAAGATCATGAACACTACTGCAATTATGATCACTACAAATCCAAGTGATCTAACTTGCCCTGCCTTTGTGGTTGCTGTGGTAACATCTCCTGTTGCAAACACTCCTGTTGAGTTCAATGTGTTGATAATGTATTCAGGTAACATATACATCAAGGCAACACCACAGAACAGGATTATCAATCCAACAGTAAAAGTATAAAGTGCGACTCCTTTTAATCTAATCAATTTTCAAACCTCCTGCTGAGAATCACTTGTGCCTGGATGATTTAAATAACCTGCCCTTGAGAGTATATAAACCATTCCCAAAGGCAACCAAATCATCAATAAACATGATAAGAAAAAGAAAAAAGAAAGAATGGCATTATTTCTTGCTCCCTGAACCCATTACTGAGAATATCATGAATACTACTGCAATTATGATCACTACAAATCCAAGTGATCTAACTTGCCCTGCCTTCTCATCTGCATTATGATAAGTTAGCCATTCACAACAGTTTGTTGCTGCTGTTCCACATTGCCCTGCTGATGTGTTATAAGCATAACAGGTTCCTGTATTGAATACCCCTGTTGCATTTAATGTGTTGATGATGTATTCAGGTAACATATACATCAAGGCAACACCACAGAACAGGATTATCAAACTGACTGTAAAAGTATAAAGAGCTAAACCTTTTAATCTGATCAAAATTCAAACCTCCTGCTGAGAATCACTTGTGCCTGGATGATTTAAATAACCTGCCCCTGAGAGTATATAAACCATATATGAGAAAGCTCTTTACATAAGGAGCAATCAGATGGGAAAAAAGAATCCAAACATTTTCTTAATCAGCTCTTATACTCTACCTGCCCCAACTTTTGTTTTTGGTTTTAAGCAAAAGAAACTCAACCTGAGGAGGTTGCTCTGATGTGGTTTAATCCAACAACTGCAAGATGGCAGGAGGGAACAGCTCCCATCTCCCAGGAAACCCATCCCATTTATGGGGAGGAGGGTTTGAAAGGCAGCAAAACCATTGAGAAATATCCAGGGGGAGAAACCCACATAATAACACAACCAAAGGAGGTTACAACAAAGGAAACTCATCCTGTTTATGGGGAGGAGGGTTTGAAAGGAACAGTTACTTATACAAAAACAGAGTATTATCCAACCAATATTATAACAACCAAAATCTTTACTCCAACTGAGCAAAGCAAACCCATTATAATTCAACCTGCTGCAACTCCAACAGGTTTAACACATCAACAGGCAATTGTTCAGGATGTGCAGCATGGCATCATGCAAACTGAATCAATGGTTAATCCTGTAACAACCCAAACTCAGCAGAATGTTGCAAATGTTTGGAATACTGCCTCAGTTGCAGAGCAACAGGCATCTCTTGCAGCTCTTGGAGCTATTAAATACAATCCTTTTATTTCATTGCCTTTTACAATCATTGCTGCTCCTGCAATAGGCAGGGAAATCATTGCATCAGCAAAGGAGGGTTATGCTTTTGCTCAAACTGTTGGAAAGATGGGGGCAGAGAAAGGATTGCTGCCTGAGAAAGTTGGAACAGCATTGGAAACCCCCTTTGGAGTAATAGGGGCAATTGGAGCAAATTTCCTTGTTAAACCATTGGTACAGGAGGCAACATTCATCAAGGAAAATCCTGCATATGGAATTGGAGCTGCTGCATCAATAATTGTGTATTCAGGTTTGGCACAGAAAGGTTATTCTTATGTTACTGAAAATTATGAATATTTAAAAACAGGAGAGAGAGCTGCCTTGATTTCAGGTTTAGATCCTGGGGATTTTTCCTTGAAAGAGAAGATCACAATGGGAAAAACCCTGGAAACCAATATGCAAACATTCCTGATGGAGAGGGAGCAGTTGTACAAAGTTGGATCAGGTTTTATTGCTGCCCATCCTGAATTTACAACAACCTTTGAAACCAGGAGTTTGCAATCTGATGTCCTGATGGTTGATAAAAATACTGCCTATGGAACAGCAGAGAACATTGTTGCTGTTAGAGGCAGCACAATCCAAACATTTGAATACTCCCCAACATTATTTGAGGGAGGCACAGTTGAGTTCAGGATAACACCAAACTACATCAAGGATATTTATTATTCAAAGGAGGAGTTTGTTGCTCAAAAGTTAGCAACTACTCAGAAAATGGTTGATGTTTTTGGAGTTGGAAAGATTTCAGGGGCAAGTGATTGGTTGCAAAGCAAAAGGTTTGATGCAGGATTTTATGGGGTTTCAGAGGAATTGTTTAAAAACAAGGCAACAGGCACAGCAACAGGAGTTTATACAGGAAAAACATTCATCAAGGCAGAGGGATCAGAGCTTGTTGATATTTCAAAGCAGAAAGGGTTTTATACATCAGATGTTTTTGGGACACAGGAAACAGGGCAGATACACCTTGGTTTGGATAGGAACATATTGGTTGATGTTTCAGGGGGAAAGAGTTTTATTATCAAACAGGTTGGATCAACTGATAATGTTCCAACCTTTTATCAGGGTTTGGAAACTGTTTGGCAGGAGAAATCCAAGGGAGAGGGTTATACTTACATCCCTGCATCAGGAACAGGCAAACCAATGCAATCATTCATGTTCATGGAGCAATCAACTGAGAACACCATTGCAGCAGGGATTGCAAAACAAACTGCAAAGGAAAGTGCATCAGGCATAAACATCCCATCATCTGCTGCTGTTGCTGAGTTTATCACAACAAAACAACAATCATTTGTTATTTTATCCCCTCCAATCCTGGGAGCAAAAACAAACCAACTCAGCAACCTGGAACAGGGATCATCCTCTGATGCTGTTATAAGATCCACAACTGCACAGATAATGGAACAGAAATCTGTTGTAATAACCCAATTGTTCCTTGGAACAAAAATGGTATCTGAAATAAAGCAGGAACAATTGGTTTATCAGCATCAGGGAGTTTCCCAACAGCAATCACAGCAAACACAGCAATTAACAGAGGAGATCATAACACCTGTAACCACAACAAAGATCATCACAACCCCAATCACAGGAACATCAGGGCAATCATTTGATTTTACTCCAAAATTCAAATATGATCAAAGATTTCCAATAGAGGGGAATAAGAAACTGTCATTTGATTTTGATGAGAAACCCTTGCTCAAAAAGAGATCATTCAAAACAAAATCCAGGATCCTGCCCACATCAGATCTGTTCAACATTGCAGAATCAGAGAGCAAATATGGATCAGTACATTTTGCATCAGGAAAGAAAGCTGAGGCAGAGTTTGGGAGGATAACAGGATCATTTGGAGTGTTTGCAAGGTTTCCAACCTTTGAGCAAATCAAAGGAAAGTTTAAATTATGAGAGCTACACCATCAGGAGCTGAAACATTGCTCCTGCTCTCAATGGAGGTTTAATAAATGAATATTGGAAAGAGAAAGCATCCTGCTGCTGAGGATTGGAAAAAAGAAAGAAAGCAGTATATAGAGCTTGAGAAAGGAGGCAGAGTACCATTTGGAACACAGATTAGAATGGAGGCAGCAACCTATAAGAACAGGGCAAAATCAAGGATTGCCTTGGCGAAATCAAAATACCATGAGGCAAAGGCAAAAATTCAGGCAGCAAAGAGATCAGGATCTTATAAGAAACTCAAGGGGGCAGTTGAATTTGCAGAGGAAAATGCCCCAAGATATTTCAACAAGATGCAAAAGGGAATTGGCAAAGTGCAGAAATACTCAAGAAAGATCAGCAATGCCCCAAGAAAATTGCAGAGGGAATTTGGATCAGGAAACAAAGAGCTTGGTTTGGGGGGAGGAGGATCAGGGGGTTTATCAATGGATATTGGAGGGGGATCCATGTTTGGATCATCCAAGAAATCCAAAGGATCAGAATTGAATCTGAATGTACCCTCTCTTGATATTGAAGGAACCATGTTTGGATCATCCAAAAAAAAGAAAGGATTGGAGTTAGAGATATGAAAGCAAAGCTGAAAGGAAACATTGTTGCAAACTTTATCTACCTGATACTGTTTTACATTCTGTATTTCATTGCTGTGCCTGTTGCCAAATATGCAGTTGCAACCATTGGAGCAGTTGATATTCTCAACCCATATTATCTTGCAATCCCATCAAGTACAACAACTTTCATGGATTTCCTGTTATATGTAGTGATACCATTAACAGCTCTAATTTGGACGATCTTTGCATCAACACAACCACAATACCAACAGGCAGGTTGATCCCAGGATGAAAGGAAACAGGGGAATCTTGATAATCATTGCAGTTTTATTTACTCTGATTTCTCTCCATGCAATAAGGGCATGGTTTAATACTGATTATGGTTATAGATACCCCATCATCCAAAACACCACAACTGAATATCCTTTGTGTGTTAATGATACCTCAGGGGTTGCAACCAATCCCATTTATGCTCTAATCAGGAATGACAGTTATGTTTACTGCAAGGTTTCAGGTTGTGGATCTGATCTGATCTCCATTGCCAATGATACTGATGAGAAATATTGGGAAAACCAAACAAGATTGGGTAACAATCCAACCTCAGTTTGGGGCAGCAATGCCTTTGCAATATATCATTTTGATAGTAGTTCAGGTACAACAGCTTATGATAGTTCAGGCAATGGAAAGGGCCTTGCTTTTACAGGTACACCTACATGGGAAACTACCACAAAAAAATATGGTAATGCAATAACCATGAGCAGCAGTAATTATTTATCATCAAGCTCTCTGAACAATTTTGCAGCAGGGTTATCAGGTTTGAGTGTTTCATTATGGGTTTATCCCACAGAATTAACAGCAAACACCAGGTTAATATCACATTACTACAGTAGTAGTTATGATGGTTTATTGTTAGATTTTACATCAGGGGGCGTTATTAGAATGTTAGTTTCCTTAACAGGGGGGGAACAATATGATAGTTCTTGCACAATCGATTATGCCCTTAATAATTGGTATCACATTGTTGGAAGATATAATGGAACTTATATTCAAGTGTTTGTAAATGGCACAAAATGTGGTAGTGGAAGAGCAGGATCAGGTACACACACAAATGGAGGAGGTAATACTGTTATAGGGGGGCAAGATAGTGGAGATAGAAGATGGGATTTTATTGGAACTATGGACGAATTACAATTTTGGAATGTTGCTTTATCAGATGATCAGATTCAAACACAGTTTTGGAATGGAATAAATAATCACACAAGATTGGGTACAGAGGAAACTCCTCCAACCACAACAACCTCAACCACAACAACCACATCAACCACAACATCAACAACTGTTCCTCCTGATGTTGATTATTGCCTGGTAAATGGAACAAATGTTTTATCAGGTACAATCATTGAGATCCATGCCATGCTTTTGAAAGGAACATATAACCTGCATAAATTTTGGGCAGATTGGAGCATTTATACTGTTGGGATTCAGGATGCTGTTGAGGGGCATAATTATATGAATTGGAACACCTCAGGTTATTCAGGAAACAATACAGTTATTTGTTATGCAAACGATACTGAGGGCAGTTATGATTCTGCTGAATCAGAATATGTTAATGTTTATACAACCACAACAACCTCAACTACATCAACAACAACTACATCATCAACCACAACCACAACAGGGGGAGGAGGCACAACAACATCAACAACCACATCCACAACATCAACAACTACATCAACAACAACAACCATTGCATCCTGCAACATCAACATCAATACCTTTAATGATTCCTCAACTGCCAAGAATCTGACATTCACAGGCAACCAAAACCAAACTGTTTATATCAGAATGCCAAAACAGTACACAGTAACCAATGCTCAGTTGAATTTGACAGGTTATACAGAGAATATTTCAACAAACTGTGTTTCAGGATCATGTGATACTCATCAGATTGGATCATCCAATGAAAGTTATGGATGCAATTATCATCTAAATGGATCTTATTATAATGATGTTTCAGGAACAGGAACACCAGATAATACTGTGAATCATTCTTATACTTTTACTGCAAATTCAAGCTCCTGCAACATTGATGCAAACTGCTTATCAGGATGTGGGGCAGATCACACCATCACTTGCTATTGTGGAGGCAGCACTTACAGTTGTTCTGAGGGGGTTTACTCTGCAAGTTATGCAGAGAATTATTGCAAATATTTTGTTGGGGGTTGCCCTACTGATTGGGGATCTTGCTCAGGGGAATGGTGGAAACATCCATCTGCTGTAATAACTGCTGATTGGTGGTTTGTTACTGCAATTAAGAATCCTTATCTTGATGTTTCAAATGATGTGGTTTGGAGTTATACAGGATCATTCATCCAGGCAAACAACAGAACAGCAGATTTCTCATCAGCAATCAATACCTATCTTGCAACCTGCACTCCTGATGCAAACAACTATTGCACAATGCCCATCAAAGTGCATTCTGATACAACAGGAATCTTGCAGTTGAATGCCATAAACATCACAGCAAACCTTGGTTTGAACATCAGGGCATATGATGAAAATAGTTTGCAGCAGATCTATTTCAATTATCTGATCTCAAATGAAACCTATTCCCTGCATGGCAACAACACTTGGTTGTATTCAGCAAACTGTGATAACATCCCAACAGGGGCAACAACCATCATCATCTCAAACACATCATATGTTGATCGTTATTACTATCTGATATTAAACCAATCAACCAACCTCAACACCTATCTGCTCCCAATAGGCACAGGAAACTACATCACAACCTTTGTTTATTCCAACACCCAACCAACAGGGATTGAGGGGGCAACAACCCAGGCATTGAGATTCCTCAATGGATCATGGGTTGTTATTGATGAGAAAGTAACAGATTCCCAGGGAAAGGGATTCTTTTATCTTTATCCTTGGGCATCCCATAGGATCAGGGCAGTTTATGGATCAATGGTAACCCAAATAAACAACTACTATCCAAACCCAAGTTTCATCCTGTACATTCAACTGAACAATATAACTATCTCAGGGAATTATACCTGGTTGTTTGATAATCTTGCCTATTCCATCAACCCCATCAGCACATATGTTTCAGGCATCACACCAATCAATTTTAGTGTTGTTTCAACAGCAGGGGATCTTGAGTATTACAGCATCAATATTACAAAGTATTACAGAACAAACAGAACTCAGATCCATGAGCAAACAGTTTCAGGATCCCCATTGGGAGGGGATATAAATTACAACCTGAATGTAACAGCTTATCAGAATACAACAGAAAGGTTTGAGGTATTATTCAGGATCAAGAGATCAGGTTATGATGAATGGAATTACACCAAGTATTACATCCCCTGGAATGAATACAGTTACCTCCCAACCTATCTCAGCACATTAAAAACAGGAGGTTTTGGGATAACAGCAGATTTCAGCACTCACATCATTGCATTGTTTGTTGCACTTGCAGCAGGGGGATTGGTTGGGAGGATGAACATCCCAGGTTATGGATCTGTTGGAACATTTGGGGGATCTCTCCTGTTCATAATAGTGTTATGCTTCTTTGCCTATTTTGGATTTTTCACTTGGCAGATGTTGCTACTGATGGGGTTGGCAGCAACATTCATAAATCTTGCTGTGAGGTTGTACTGATGAGTTATGCAACATGGGCATTAACAGTTGCTTTTTTCATAAACTTATTTATCTTTCTTGCAGGGCAACCCCAGGCAAATGCCCCAATGATAGGATTGTTACAAGCTGTGATCACAGGCAACCTATCAACAATCAATTGGGGTTATATGTTTAGCTCAGCAACCCTGATCCAGGTTGGAGCAATAACAGCATTAGTTTATGGGGTTTCCTGGGCATTGTCATTCAACCCTGCTCAGATCCTATCAGGCACAGGAACATTTGGAGCTATTCATGCCCTGAGTGTTATTGCAATTGCTGTGTTTGCTGTGTTCTTTGCAATTCCCAATTTTACTTTCATGGGGTTGCCCAATCCCATCAACATAATTGTTCAGGTATTTTTTGGTTTGATAGTTGTTACTGCATTGGAGGGATTGTACAGAGGGGAATAGAATGGTTTGGGAAACTACATTAACCTGTTTCACAACAGGAACATTTGCAGATATTGAGTGTTTGTTATCCCAGGGATTCTATCTGATCTTTGGAAACTCAATTTTAGTTTCTTTGTTTGTTGTATTTGCAGGAGTGCTGTTGAGCTATAAGATGAGGATTCCATTAGATCTAACTGCAATCTTTCTGTTTGGTTTGATATTCATCCTCAACCTTGGAGTTGCAGAGCAATGGGTTTTTTGGGTATTCATCCTAATCATGGCAATTGGATCAGCATATGGTTATTACAAGTTCACTAAAAGATAAGATAGATTTAAATCTTTAACTATCATTTTTTTTAAACATGGAAGCAAAATCATTGATCGTTGGTTTGATAATAGGGTTTATTCTTGGTGTTTTAATCCTCCATTATTTCCCAATGGCATTTTCAGGAACATCTTTCTGCAAACCAAAATATATTTACAATAGCATTTGGATAGGAGATGATCAATGTAAAGCAATCTGTTATGGGGGTTTTAAAGTAACATCTTATAAGAAAGCCAATTCAACTTTTTTAAATGGTGTCGAATCTTGTTTTTGTGATGTGAACAATTGCAATCCAAAATGAGGAATCAAGTTGATTTTCTTACATTATAGATCTTCTCAATTGGTATTTCTATTCCAAGTTCATCACACATTTTCATGAAGTGTTTTTTGTAGAAGATCCTGACAAAAGGAAAGGCAGGGATGCAATCAAAGACTGACTTGGCTATGTTGCCCCAACACCAAATATGGATCTCTCCATAATCCCTCTTTAAAAGTTTGCGAAAAGTAACCATCCTCAAGAGATCATAACTCGTAACAATGGAATGTTGGTATTTCTTGCAGGAGATGTAAATAGTCCTTATCCCAAGGGATTCTTCTTTCCATGCAACAATATCAACCTCAAAATTACCCTCATCTATCCTGTACCATCTGTTTCTCACAGTTTGAAAACCAAATCCCTGGTAGATCTTCTCCACATAATCCTCAAACCATGATCCCTCTTGTTTTATCCTTTCAGGAAAATCCTCTATCCATTTCAACCATTTGTTAAATTCTTCTGTCCTTTCATATTTTTTTGGATCTAAACCAGGACAATAATAGATGTAAAGCTTATTTTTTATGGATTCCTTAACATTGAAATAATGGGTTTTTATCAATCTTTTATAGATCCAATTCATGTCCTGGATCTCGAACCCATACTCATAGATCAACTGTTGGTTAGTGATAAACCCTTTGCCGATCATGACCTTAAAGAACCCTAAAATACCTTTAGGGATTAATCTTTTTTTGATGCCATATTCCAAGCAATCCTTAAGGGATTTTCCATAGATATGCCCCTCTTTAGTTTTGAACCTGGTTCTTTCTACTTTGTTTCTCACATACAGATCTCTTGCTAAGGTTGAGATTGCTTTCCTGGAATAGTCTTTCTCAAACGCATCACATAAACACTTTCCAGATATAGCTTGAGCTAGGATAAAATTTTGTAGCTTTTTGTATAGAGATGTTGTTTTCTCAGTTGGATTATCTATATTCCACATGAGCTTTACCTCAGATTTCATCAATCCTGTTAGGGCTAAATAGAGCTTAACAGAGATCTCTATCTTTTGCTCATGACTTCCTAGATCCATCACTTTACTATTGTATAGTGATATCATTCCTATTGACTTTTCTAAACAAATAGGCTTAAATATACAACACGAATAGTGTTTTGGTTAAATGAAGACAGTAAAAATAAAGATGCACGGAAACTCTGTTGGGATACATCTACCATCAGAAATTAGACAGGAAATAGGTATTCCAATGGATACTGAATTTAAGATCTGGAGAGATGGAGCAAAAATAAAATTAGAAAGTGTTGATGAAAAAAATAATTAATAATTATAAGGCTGGAAGCTCCAGCCAAATCCAGAGCTTCCAATCTATCTCATAACGGAAGTCATGAGCATGAAAAAAGATTTAGGAAATGCAAAAGCTGAAAATACTGAGGATAAAGACTCAAAAGATACTCTTAAAGTTCTCGACAGATTAAAACATTCACCGTGCAACCCACCGTGCTTGAAAGATAATAAAAATCATAAGGTTAAGAATCTTTCTTTCGAGCAATGGCTATCAAGGAACTATCCGAATGTAAAGTTTAAAGAATTGGATTGTTTATCTCAGCAAAGGATTTTTAAGAGTTTTCAAAAAAACGAAAAGTATCGTCAAGACCACAAGGATCAGATAAGAAAGTATCGTCAAGACCACAAGGATCAGATAGCACAGAGAGGAAGAAAGTATCGTCAGGACCACAAGGATCAGATAAGAAAGTATTATCAAGACCACAAGGATCAGATAGCACAGAGAGGAAGAAAGTATCGTCAGGACCACAAGGATCAGATAAGAAAGTATCGTCAGGACCACAAGGATCAGATAGCACAGAGAGGAAGAAAGTATCGTCAGGACCACAAGGATCAGATAAGAAAGTATCGTCAGGACCACAAGGATCAGATAAGAAAGTATCGTCAAGACCACAAGGATCAGATAGCACAGAGAGGAAGAAAGTATCGTCAGGACCACAAGGATCAGATAAGAAAGTATTATCAAGACCACAAGGATCAGA
>Ga0315289_10006662_pt1 | contig 16952 bp, 13 predicted proteins | sample YL17G11_40_MG_FD_203452 | JGI IMG/M metagenome (GOLD analysis project Ga0315289, IMG submission 203452) | Sediment microbial communities from Yellowstone Lake, YNP, Wyoming, USA - YL17G11_40 | ecosystem: Environmental > Aquatic > Freshwater > Lake > Sediment | place: USA: Wyoming | collected... | reverse complement strand
CATACCTGTAGCAGTTGGCCAAGTCGCTCAGCCAGCACCAAGCAATACGACGTCAACAGGTTTACCCATAGCGGTCTTCCCAGAATGCTTCCGGCCCCACGCCGGCCTATCTGGGGGCTCGCCGTAGGTGCCTCAACCGCAGGCGATATCATCCTCGAGGTCGACCTGTCCCGCGCCTGGACCAGCACGGCACGCGAAAACGCCGGCGGTGCGCCCAGTCTGCTCGCGATAGCGGCGCCCCACATGCCGTTCGAAGCCGGCGACGGCATCTGATCGGACCAGTGCCACCACACATCCGCCCCAGCCAGCCCCGGTGAGCCGGACGCCCGCCACGCCCTCGACTTCACGCGCGGCCGACACCAGGACCTCAAGCTCAAAACAGCTCACGGCGTAATCCTCGGAGGCGCTCGTGTGGGCCTGGTTCATCAGATCGCCCGTTGTTTTTGCGTCCCCAGCGCGGAGCGCCGAAACGGCAGACAGAACGCGCCGATTTTCCGTCCACACATGCCGGCAACACGGCCGCACCCGCAGGTTAACGTCGGGTGTGAGCCCTGGCAGATCCCCAAGATCATACCCGCGCTCGATGATCTCTCCGAACGTGATCTGCTCCGGTACCTCGGGCTGGAGTTGCTCCCAGGGCACGTCCTGCACATCTCGAAGATGCGTGATCCCGGGATACTGCGTTCTGAGCAACGCCACCCCAGCCCGGCATGCTGCGACGCGCCGGTTGTACTCGCCCCTGGCGTTCTCGTGGTGGACACCGCTATCCACTACCAGCAGCCGATAGTCTTCGGGTAGCGGGATTTGCGCGGTTCTATAATGCTTCGCCGCGTCAGGGCGGCAATCGAGCATCATGGCATGGTCACGCTGCGCCAGCACAGCGATGAAGTGGTCCATGATCCCGCCCCGTGTGCCGACATACCATTCGGCCTCGGCGCACGACTGGGCGAAGGCTGGACCCTCCGCCTCCATCGCGTTCAGTCGGGCCAGGGCTGTGGCCACAGCAATGGTCAGAGCCGATGATGAGCTAAGACCGGCACCTCTCGGCACGCCGTAGGGCTGGCTTCCCGACAGTAAGGCGTCCATACCCACCAGGCGGTCCACCCTCCGAGCCAACATCTGGGCAGGGCCGCGCGCGTAGTTGCTCCAGTGCCCAGGGGGCGCCGGAGGGATGTCAGCTTCGGCGGAGAAGACCACCGGTTCGAAGGTCGTTTCCAGGTTGACCAGGCGCACCTGGTTGTCCGAACGGGGGCGAGCAATGATGAGCGTGTCGCGATCGAGGGCGACGGGCAGCACATAGCCATCATTGTAGTCAGTATGCTCGCCGATCAGGTTGACGCGACCAGGCGCTCGGAAGATGAGACATGGCCCGCGTCCAAAGGCGGCACGAAACTGCGAGAGCGCAGTTGTATAGCGGGTCACTTGCTCGGGCGCCGTGCTACCGTAGACGTCATGTAGGTTCATGGTTGAGAACAGTCCGCCCCTAGCGCCGGCACTCCGGCCCTTGCTCGCATCGTGCCTTGGCTTCGAATCGTGGGAGTCTAGCACCGAAGCCAAAGCCTGTCAAAACCGTTTCGCGGAAACCGACAAGTGAGCACAGCCGACCGAGAGGCGGCTAGAGCTGTCCAGTGGGGTTATCTCGGGCAGACGACAAGCATGGAACAATCGACCCTGCTCTATCGTCTACTACGCATACGCAGGGACAGTGGTCGGATTTGAGACGCATCGGGTGCGGATGCGGCCCTGATGCAGGGAACGGTGGAGTGGAGGCATGAGCATGTTAGTGAGATGGGTGCGTGCAGTGGTTGTGAGACCTTGGTTGAGGATCCCGCTCGCGGTGGCGCTTCTGATGGTAGGCTTGGCGCCCGTGGGAATCCCGATTATGTCGGATACAAGCTGGCGATCGGTGCGTCCGGCCGTCGGCGCGCCGGCTTCCAGCCTGCCTTCGGCGAAACCGTTCCAATACCAGAGCGAAGCTGGGTCCCATGGCAACACTCTCGTGCAGCGAAGCGATGATGGGGGGCGTACCTGGCATGCGGTGGCCGCGATCCCACAGGCTGTGACACAGCTCGAACCCGTGCGTGGCGACGAACGGCAGGTCTATGCCCGCAGCGGCGATACCATTTGGGTGAGCGATGATGGCGGTTCGAGCTGGGCCAGGGCGGCTTCGCTCGCCAGCAGGCCACTATCCATGGCCGTCTCCTCTGGTGCGGGGGGTTCGGTGTTTGCAGGGACCGAGTCGCTGGGGCTGTATCGGAGCAATGATGGCGGCGCGAGCTGGCAGGCGGTGGAGAGTGCCGCACTGTCGAAAGGCAACAACGCGCCATTGGCCGTGACCGCTCTGTCGATCAACGCGGATGATGAACAGGTGCTGTATGCTGCCACCGCGATCTGGCTTGGGACGAGCAGCGTCCGCCTGACACCACTTGGGATCTACATCAGCGTTGACGGCGGGCGCGAATGGCTGCAAATGCAGCCCGCCGATCTCGGAGCACCTGCGACCAAGGGGTTAGAGCCGGTGGTACGCCATCCGCTGGCCGTAGTGGCGATACAGGAAACCGGGAGAGTTCTGGTGGAATTGAAGTCGAACTCGGAGCTTCTCTCGCTCCTCAACTCAGGCAAAGCCTCCGAGCGGGCCGCGGCTGCGCGAGCCATCGGCCTGATCGGCGACCGGCACACTGTTCCGTTACTGCTGCGAGGCCTGGCAGACGCTGACCCGGCGGCGGGACAGCAAGCCGCGGAAGCAGTTGGGCGCATCGGCGATGCCTCGGCCGTTCCAGCGTTGATACAGATGATAAGCTCCGGACCGGATGAGGTCCGAGGGCGAGCAGCGCTCACGCTCGGCATGCTGAAAGCAGAACAGGCCGTGCCGGCGCTGGCGGGTATGCTGCATTCTGCCGGGCCTGGGGCCAAACGCGCGGCGGCTGAGTCACTGGAAGCAATTGGGACACCAGAGGCTATCGGCGCGCTCATGGCACCGCTCTCCGATCGCGAGATGACGCCCGCACGACACGCGGCGATGATCGGACTTGAGTCAGCGGGGAAAGCGGCTGTGACGCCCCTGGCAACGGCGCTCAAAGATAGCAACGCAGACGTGCGCGCCCATGCCGCCGAGGTGCTGGGCTGGCTGAAGCCGGCAGAGGCCACGCAGGCCCTGGCGGATGCGCTTTCAGATCCAGTGTCAGCGGTGCGGTCGCAGGCTGCCTGGGCGCTTGGCGAGGTGGCGACACCACAGGCCAGGCAGGCGTTGGCCGCAGCACTCGCTTCAGAAGCCGACGCCACAGCCCGCCCGGTGCTGGAGTCGGCGTTCGAACGGGCAGACACGGTGGCTCGCGGAAGCCGATCGGCTGAGATGACTTGGGGCGGCGCATTTCTATCGGCTCTGGCGAACATCCCTCCCACCCGCTGGACCTTCCTGGGTCTGGTGATGCTGCTCGCGGTGGCACTGCTCTGGCTGGGACCGAGGACATTCAATCCGCTGAAGACCTGAGATCGGGCGGGTGCGCGGTCATCTTCGCAGATAGGGCACTGGGCTGATGGCTCGTGCCCATTTGGCGCGCTGGCGCCTTGTTCATTTGCCAGGAGCGTGGGCACGGACCCACGGCGATTGACCTCTGATGACCTTTGTGCTACAAATCGTAAACGATCCGGCACAGGAGGAAGACAATGAACAGACGCGAGGTGGTTCAAGCCGTGTACGCGGGCAATCGACCGCCGTACGTCCCATGGTCATTTGGCTTCACGGCTGAGGCTTTTGCCAAGCTGCGAGGACACTTCGGCAGAGCCGACCTTGACGGTATCTTTCAGGATCATGCCCTGAGCCTGGGCAATGGCATCGGGTTCTTCGACGACATCGGCGATGGCTGTGTGCAGGACGTGTTCGGGGTCGTTTGGGATCGCAACGTCGATAAGGATATCGGCGTGGTACGCGGATGCGTTCTGCCCGAACCCACTCTGCGGGGGTACCAGTTTCCCAACCCGCGGGACGCACGTTTCTTTGCTGACATCCCCGAGCGACTCGCTCAATATCCGGACCGTTTTCGTGCCTTCGAGATCGGCTTCTCGCTCTATGAGCGTGCCTGGACCATGCGGGGTTGGTCGAACCTGATGAGAGACTTCCACGACAATCCCGGCTTCGTCCGCGAGCTGTTGGACACGATTGCGGAGTACAACATTGCCCAGACCAAAGAAGCGTTGAAGTACGATATCGACGCCGTCTACTTCGGAGACGATTGGGGGATGCAGCGCGGGCTGCAGATGGGCAGGCGCACCTGGCTTGAGTTCATCTATCCGGCGCTGCGCAAGATGTATGGCGTGGTGCGTGATGCAGGGAAGTACGTGGTAATCCATTCCTGCGGCGACGTTGACGAGCTCTTCGATGATCTGATCGGGATCGGGCTCAATTGCTTTAACCCCTACCAGCCCGAAGTCATGGATGTGGCTGCGCTCATCCGCCAATATCGCGGGCGGCTGGCGTTCCATGGTGGGCTTTCAACCCAACGCACCCTGCCCTACGGCACGGTCGACGATGTGCGCCGCGAAACCCGGTGGCTGCTCGATCTCGGCAGAGAAGGCGGTTACATCTTCGCCCCGGCCCACGCCGTGGAGGGCGACGTGCCACTGGAGAACATGCTGGCTTTCATCGAAGTCGTTCAGGCGCAACCCGGTTACGAGGCCTCGTGAGTGGTTACCGCACCCTGTTTGTGACCGAGCGAGGGCAGCGTCACCAACGAGCTGCTCTGGAGGCGGCGCCGCGAGAGCTGGATGTGGTCATGCTGTGCCGGCCTGCTCCCGACGAGCTGCGATCCCATCTAGCCGAGGCAGTCTTCGTCATCAGCGAGCGGGTGGGGGTGGTTGGCGCCGACGTGATTTCCGCCGCTCCCAAGCTCAAGCTAGTGCTCCGGCTTGGCTCTCTCACTCACGACATCGACTTGGATGCTGCCCGCGCCGCGGGGGTTGCGGTGTCCTGGTGGCCGCAGGCAGGCGCCATCGCGGTGGCAGAGCATGTGATGATGCAAATTCTCGCCCTCATCAAGCGACTGCGAGAGGCAGAGGCCGTAGCGCTCGCCGCAGATGACTGGGGGCCAAGCCGCCGGACCGATTCGGACACATTCGCCTACAACTGGTCGCACCGGAACGATATCGGTTCCTTGCGTGGCAAGACTGTCGGCATCCTGGGGTTCGGGGAGATCGGGGTCGAGCTGGCCCGACGCCTGGCGGGTTGGGAATGCACCGTGCTATATCATCGACGGCGACGCTTCCCGCCTAGAGTGGAACAACAACTGAAGATCGTCTACGCGGAGCGCGATTCGTTGCTCGCGGAAAGCGACATCGTGGCCAACTTGCTGCCGTACTCCCGTGATGGCGATCAAAGCCTGGGCGCAGCCCAGTTCGTCGCCATGAAGCATGGCGCCCTATTCGTGAGCTGCGGCAGCGGAAGCGTGGTCGATGAGGCCGCGCTGGCAGATGGGATCCGCGCGGGCCATTTGGGCGGGGTTGCGCTGGATACCTTCGAATGGGAACCGCTCAAGCCGGACAACCCCCTCAGGCAATTGGCCAACGAGGGACCTCACTGGAACGTCGTTCTGACGCCCCACATTGCGGGAGGCGCACCGCCCAAGGGAGTCACGTCCTTCCGAGCCACCGAATATGAGCCTATACTGAAGTGTCTTCGGGGAGAGCCGGTGCCAAACCGGCTCGTTTGAGGTCACCCGTGCGCGTCACCCTCCGGCGGCTGGCGCCGCTTGCCATTGTGCTGACCGGTTTTGCTCTCCGGCTGCACCAGCTTGGAGCGCAGAGCCTTTGGTATGACGAAACGGTCAGCGTCTACCTCGCCGGCAGCCCTCTCAAAGAACTCCTACGCCACACCGCTGGCGACATCCATCCTCCGGGCTACTACCTCTTGTTGCGCGCCTGGCTGATCCTGACGGGTTATCCCACCGGACATGCCGATCCGAAGGGGTGGGGCCTTGAGTTTGCTTCCGCCTTTTTCTCGCTCTTTTTCGGCGTGTTGCTCATCGCCCTGGTGTATGCCTTGGGACGCTGGGCGGCCGGAGCGCGGGTGGCAACCCTTGCGGCAGGATTCGTAGCACTCAGCCCGTACCATGTGTGGTACAGCCAGGAGGTACGCATGTACACCCTGGCGGCGGTGCTGGGGACCCTCTGCCTGTACGCCGTCGTCCAGGCTACCGCGCTTGAGAATGCGCCGAGCGAGCGCCATTTGCGCGATGATCCCGGAGCCCGCAAGCGTACCCAGGCTCGGATGGGGCCTCGAGCATGGTGGGTGGTCTACGCCCTGGCGTCGGCTGCCGGGATGTATACACTATACTACTTCGCCTTTCTGCTCGCGCCACTGAGCTTGTGGGCGTTGGCTCGCGTTACCCTCCAGCACCGCACGGCAGGGGCTTCCGCTAAGCTCGGGCCGACTTCCATCACGTCGCATGGCTTGGCACGCTGGAGGCGGCTCGCGCCGTGGGCCACCGCGCATCTGGCAGCCCTCCTGTTATACCTGCCGTGGGTGCCGATCGCGTGGCGCCAAGCGACACAGCCGCCGGTGCCGCCCTGGCGCAGTCTCGTAGCTCCGGCGCAGGCGCTGGTGGAAACCTGGTCTGCATTCAGCCTGGGTCCGTCGATGCCTGCCAGCTTTTGGCCGGTTCTGCTGATAGTGCTGGTTCTATGCGGTTTGGGGCTGGCGGAGCTCCGCCGACCGCCGTCCATCGTCGCGGCCAGCGGCCGAAACTCGCTCGATTTCGACCTCTTGGCCGCCCCAGCGTGCCCTATGCTGGTTGCTAGCCTCGGGCCGCTGGCGTTCATCTTGTTGGCGTCGCGGGTTGCGTCGCCGCTGTATCACGTGCGCTATATGTTCGCATACACCCCGGCGTTCAGCGTCCTGGTGGGAGCCGGCCTGGCCTGGCTGGCACGACGCACACGGCTCGCCGCTGGGATTGCCGCGGTGCTGTGGCTTGCAGCGGCGGCAGCGAGCCTGGAGGCCTTCTGGTCTGCCCCTGAGTTCCGGCCCGACGATCTTCGCGGAGCCGTGGAGACGCTGCAGGCGGCATGGCGCCCAGGCGACGCCGTACTGGTCAACGCCGGATACACCTACCCGGCGTTGCTCACCTACTGGCAAGGGCCAGTGGCGGCGAACGTGCGGTTGAGCGGTCCACTGCCTCTTCCGCGCGCCGACGCAGGATTGGTGATGGTGCGATCCGGCAGCGTGGGCGGCGACGCTTCCCTCGGTTGGGGCGATCCGAGCTCGGACTTCTTCGCGGTTTCGGCGCAGGAGACGGAGCGACAGGTGGATGCTCTCCTAAGCGCGTTTCCGCGGGTTTGGCAGTACCGCATTTACGACACGGTGACGGATCCAAACGGCGTGTTGCGCTCGCGCCTCGACGTGGATGGCCAGTTTGCATCGGACCGCCTCTTTGCCGGCCTGGCCAACATGCGGCTCCAGTCCATCGTGCCAAGGATGGGCGTGCCATGGGGCCACGGCTCGGATCTGGTTTCCTATGACTCCGGCCTGAGCCTGCGATGGCAGCCCATACCCAAAGACGCGATGTCCGGCGGGACGCTTTACCCGATACTGACATGGCGCCCGACCAGACCAGTGACAGTCGACATCGCGACCTCGCTGAGATTGCTCGACAGTCATGGCGCGTCCTGGGAGCAGCCCCCCGATGAACACCCGTTGGGGCCACTTTACACGTCCAGCCTCTGGAAAGCGGGCATTGCGCTGCAACAGCCGGCAGCCCTTCCCGTACCATGGGGCACACCTCCCGGCAAGTATGTGATAGAGCTGGTCGTGTACGACCCGGCAAGGGGGAGGGTGTTGGCGGTAGAAGAGAGTACAGGGGGGGTGGCGAAGACACGTGACGGGATCGCATTGGCTGAGGTTGTCGTCAGCCGCGCCGAGCCACCGCCTGCGCTTCAGCCTGCGCTGGCCCAATTCGGCCCTGTGGCCCTGGTGAGGGCGACATCGCCGGCCAGCGTTGTCTCGGCGGGCGACGAAATCCCGGTCGAGTTGCTCTGGCAATCGGTACAGGCCCCACAAGAGCCACTGATCGTCGTGTTGCAGCTCCTGGACAAGGCGGGCCATGTGGTTGCAGGGCTGGAGGAGCAACCGCTCAAGGGCTCCTACCCGACCCAACAGTGGTGTGCCCACGAGCTACTGCGCGATAGGCACACGTTAGGCGTGCCGATGGGAGTCGCTGCCGGTGACTATCGTCTTGTGGTGGGCCTCTACAGCGCGGCCGACGGCACTCGCCTCACTGCCCGTGATGGCCCGGGAAGGAGCCTGGATTACTATGTCTTGCAGGAAGTCAGCGTGCGCGATTAGCAGCAAAGAACAGGGCCAGTCGGCAGACACAATCCGGCTGGCCCCGTCATGATGGCTGGTCGTGCACCCCTCTTCGAATCTCGTCACACAGCTTACCTACGCCGGCAGGCTCGGACCAGGCTACCCCGTGGCACCCGAGGGTGACCGCTTAGGGCTGCTACCTTCCGGTCCTGACCCGATTCACAGGCCCCCGCCGCACAGGACCCAGCCCTCGACGCCTCTCGGCAAGGCAGTTCTGCTGACCGCAGACCCTCGAAAGGGAGTTCAACCCCGCTATAGCGGTTTGCGGGTACAGGGCACCGCTAGCTCCCCGTCTAGCACGACCGTCAGCATGGTATCCCAGGGTGCTGCTTTTGTCAAAGCAGCACCCTGGCCGCAGGCATCCGGAGAGGCTACTTTTCTTTGGCTACGTCCGCCGCATAGTCCTGAAACGCCTTGACGAGGCTGGTGAACTCGAGCGGGAAGATGAATTTCGTCGCTGGGCCGGCCCCGAGAGCCTTCAACCCGTCGAGATATTGCAGAGACATCGTCTTGCTGCCAACCAACTGTGCCGACTCGTTGATCTTGGTCAGGGCAAGGCCGTAACCCTCGGCATTGAGAATGGCCGCCTGACGCGCGCCTTCCGCCTTCAAGATGGCCGATTGCTTGTCACCCTCGGCACTCAGGATGGCCGACTGCTTGTAGCCCTCGGCAGTCAGAACGGCCGCCTCGCGCTTCCCGTCCGCTTCGAGTACGATGGCGCGTCGTTCACGCTCGGCCGCCATCTGGCGGTTCATCGATTGCTGGATATCGCGCGGTGGCACGATTTCCCGTATCTCCACACTGGTGATCTTGACCCCCCATCGCTCGGTGACGTCGTCGAGCTTTGTCCGCAGAATCGAGTTGATCTGCTCGCGACGAGCGAGAACGTCGTCCAGGGCGATGTCGCCGATCACGGCGCGCAGGGTCGTGGTGGCGATGCCTTGCGACGCGCCGGCGAAGTCGCGCACTTTGAGAACGCTGAGGCCTGGATCGACAACCTTCCAGTAGATCAGGAAGTCGATATCAATCGGTGCGTTGTCCTTGGTGATGCAGGTTTGGCTGGGGATCTCGAGGAAGTCCTCGCGAAGGTTGGTCCTGACCGCCTGGTCGATGACAGGCCACAGCCACACCAGGCCAGGGCCGCGCTCGCCCACATATCGCCCCAGGCGAAAAACCACCAGGCGTTCGTAGTCACGCACGACCCGCAAAGGGCCAAACACAAAAAGCACGAAGATGAACAGCAAGAACAGCGCTGCGAACAGCCCGATCACGATGACTTCCACGGGTACCTCCTCCCAATCTGGGCTATGCTCCCCTCTTCTGGGGGCCTGCCTCTCACTGATGTCTGGGGAGCGCCTTCTCCGTGGCTAAGACGGCGTCGCAGGCACTTCCGGCTCGCCAGCTACAGTTGCGACCTTCAAGACAAGCCCTTCCGTGGCGACAACACGAACCCGGCTGCCACCTTTGATCGTGCCGCCATCGACGCTGACAGCACTCCATTCCTCTCCCTCCAGGCGCACGATGCCCGAAGGGGTCAACGGCTGCTGCACGACCCCTAGCCGACCGATGACCGTTTCTTTCCCCACAGCAATCGGCGCGCTTTGCGCCCTGAGCGCCGCCGACAATCCCAGCAGGAAGAACGCTCCCACGCCAATAGTCGTTCCTGAGATCAGCCAAGGGCTGAGCTTATGACCGGAGATCCCGGAATCGCCACTCCAAAACGGCCCGAAAATCAGCAGCGATCCGACGACAAAGGCGATGACACCGCCAATGCTCAGAGCAACGCCAGCCACGTGCAGATCGAGCAAAAACATCACTATGGCTGCAACAATCAGCATGACGCCGCCCCAGTTGGTCGGTAGTTGGCCGAGACCCACCAGCGCCAACACAATGAAGATGACGCCAAAGACGCCAGGGAAGATCGCGCCGGGCGTTACAAGCTCGGCCATAATCCCCAGGAGCCCCATGACAAGAAGCAGATAGGCGATATTCGGATTGGCAAGGAACTGCATGAACTGAGTGACAAGCGGCACCTGGATACCTCCGGGCGTCTCACCCTGCCATAGAGCACTCGCCTGTACCGGCCCTGCCAGGAATGCCCCAGCGAAGAGAACCGCGCCGGCCAGCGCGATACGTTCAAGAACCCATTGTCGCGGTCTACCGTGCATCATGGACCTCCTCCGCCACACGCAACTTCGATGTTAGACGATAGCGCCCGGTCATGCTTGCCTTTCGGCTGATGACAACCTGACACTTAAGCAACAAGCCGCCCCGCAGGGCGGCCTGTCGACTGCAATGGCGGAGAGGGAGGGATTTGAACCCTCGATCCCTTGCGGGATACACGATTTCCAATCGTGCGCACTAGGCCAAACTATGCGACCTCTCCTGGCTAATCTCGTGACATTATACTCATGAGCAGCGACCCTCGCCAAATCGGCGCCCGCGCCGCAGCTCAGCTCTATGACCCTTATCATAGCCCTACCCTCCCGCAGAGGCTAGAATGACACGGAAGGACACGGTTTACTCGGAAACGAAAACCCCACCGGCGTGGGGTTCTATCTCAGGCACAGGCGGAGAGGGAGGGATTCGAACCCTCGATCCCTTACGGGATACGCGTTTTCGAGACGCGCGCACTAGGCCAACTATGCGACCTCTCCTCCATCGTGTTCATCTCAGTATAGCACCCAAGAGTCGGCTCGGCAAGAACAAACGAGAGTGGTTGTAGATGAGGGACAAACTCGAAGAGTTGCGCGCCATGCGGGCCGGGGCAAAGCTGGGAGGCGGGTCGGACCGGATCGCGGAGCAGCATGCTAAAGGCAAGCTCAGCGCTCGCGAGCGGATCACAGAGTTGCTGGATCCAGACACGTTCCAGGAGCTCGGCCGTCTGGCGAGACACCACATCAGCGATTTCGGTATGGCGGAAAGGAGGTATGCTGGTGACGGCGTCGTTAGCGGCTTCGGAAAGATCAGTGGGCGACGCGTAGCCATCTATGCCCAGGATTTCACGGTGTTGGGTGGCTCGTTCTCCGAGGTCCAGGCAAACAAGGTCTGTAGGGTCATGGAGCTGGCCCAGCAGAGCGGCATCCCCATCATCGCACTCATTGATTCAGGTGGGGCCCGCATTCAAGAAGGAGTGCGCTCTCTCGCTGCCTACGGAGATCTCTTCGTGCACAATGTCATGGCCTCAGGTGTCGTGCCGCAGATCTCGGTGCAGCTCGGCCCGTGCGCTGGAGGCGCCGTCTACTCACCGGCACTGGCGGACTTCGTCATCATGGTGCGCGACATCGGCTTCATGTTCATCACTGGCCCTGATGTCATCCGAGCCGTCACAGGCGAGCAGGTCGATTTCGAGTCGCTGGGAGGCACGGCAACGCACAATGCACGCACAGGCGTGGCCCACTTCGCCGCAGACGACGAAAGGGCCGCGTTCCGCGTTGTCAGGGACCTCTTAGGGTACTTACCCCAGAACAATTGCGAAGACCCGCCGCGGGTGGCGCCCAATGACGATCCGGCGCGGCGCGATGAGTATCTTGATCGCCTGGTGCCCCAGGACAGCGCTGAGCCTTACGACATGCGCCAGGTGATCAGCGGGATCTTCGATAGCAGCAGCTACCTGGAGGTGCAGCCATACTATGCGCAGAATGCCCTTGTGGGCTTTGCTCGTTTGGATGGCTATCCGGTAGGGGTAGTCGCAAACCAGCCGATGCATCTTGCGGGGGTCCTGGACATCGATTCGAGCGACAAGATCGCGCGTTTCGTTCGCTTCTGCGATGCGTTTAGCCTGCCGGTGATCACACTCGTGGATTGCCCCGGTTATCTGCCTGGGGTGGCACAGGAATATGGCGGCATCATCCGGCACGGGGCCAAGGTGATCTACGCGTATTGCGAGGCGACCGTGCCCAAGATCAGCATCGTGGTCAGAAAGGCGATTGGCGGCGCATACATCGCTATGAGCAGTAAGCAACTGCGCACCGATCTCGCTTACGCCTGGCCGACAGCAGAGATTGCTGTGATGGGCCCGGAAGCCGCGATCAACATACTCTATCGGAAGGAGTTGGCCGAGGCCAAGGACTCCGCCGCTCTGCGCACACAGCTACTCGCCGAGTACCGAGACAAGTTCCACAATCCATATGCTGCGGCCGACGTCGGGGAAATCGATGAAGTGATCGAGCCAAGCTCCACGCGCCGAAGGCTGGTGAACGACCTGGAGATCCTGCGAACTAAGGTGGGCAGTACTCCCTCCAAAAAGCATGGGCTGATGCCCGTCTAGGCCAAGAGGTGGCAACGAATTGATGCAGGACACCGTAGTTGGCCTGCTGAGCCGAGGCCTGGAGCTGACCATTCTAGGCCTCGCTTTCGTGTTTGCCGGGCTTGGGTTGCTGTGGGGCCTCATCGCGGGCCTCAACGCGGTTTTCGGCTCGCGCCCCGAGGAGAGGCTCAAGCCGGACCCAGGGGAACCGGCATCTGGCGCAGATGATGTTGCAGCCTCCGACCTCGATGCCAACTTGGGCGGGGAGCGGGAAAGAGTGGCCGCGATTGTGGCGGGCGCCCTGATGGCGAATCCCGCGTCCTTGCTCCCTGGGCAACCCGCCGCTGGTCCGGCCGCTCACGCCCTCACGGCGTCAAGCTGGGTCACCGCAAACCGGGCTCGCGTGCTCGCGGCCTGGCAGCCACCGCGGGTCGCCGGTCGAAAGGAATGACCCTTCGATCACCAAGAGAGAGGGTACAGCCAGTGCTAGCGTTCGACGTCACGATCAACGGTAAGACCTACGATGTCGTGCTGCCGGATCCATGCGCAACCCCACTGCAGATCATCGTAGACGGCCAACGTTTTGAGGTAGGGATCGTAGGCAGGAACCTCGGACCGACTGCCGCGCACGACGACGTGGCTCGCGGCGACGTCGCGGGTTTTGCACCGCGGCCGCATCTGCCCCAGATCGACGTCGCGCTCCGTCGCGCAGCCGTTAGCAAAGAAGCTGGGGGCGACATCACAGCGCCGATGCCTGGCACCATCCTCTCGGTGAGTGTGAAGGAGGGCCAAACTGTCGAAGCTGGACAGGTCGTTTGCGTCCTCGAGGCCATGAAGATGAAGAATCCCATCCGCGCCTGCCATAGTGGCACCGTCATGACAGTAGCAGCCCACGCTGGACAAAACGTGGCTCACGGCGACCTGATTGTCCGACTGGGGTGAGAGCGCATGCGGGTCATCGAGGCAGCCTCGAGGTTTCTGCTTGACGGCCTGGCTCACCTCACCTGGGCCAACGTTTTGATGATCGCCGTAGGTGGGACCCTGATCTACCTGGCTATCGCCAAGGAATACGAGCCTGTTCTGTTGATCCCTATAGGCGCGGGCGCTCTCCTGGCTAACATCCCCGGCGCAGGAATGGGACTGGACCTTCGTGCCATTGTGGCCGGCGAGCAAACAGAAGGCGTTTTCTATGCCCTCTACAAGGCCGGCATAAGCACCGAAATGTTCCCGTTACTGCTCTTCATCGGCATCGGCGCCATGACCGATTTAGGCCCTCTGCTGTCTAACCCGCGAATGGTACTCGTCGGGGCTGCCGGCCAGTTTGGCATCTTCGGCGTGCTGCTTCTCGCGCTGGCGACCGGGCTCTTCGACCTCCACGAGGCAGCCTCGATCGGAGTCATCGGAGCCATCGATGGCCCTACTAGCATCTACGTGGCTTCTAAGCTTGCTCCCCAGCTACTGGCCCCCATTGCCGTTGCTGCTTACACGTACATGAGCCTGGTGCCGGTGATTCAGCCCCCTGTCATGCGACTGCTCACAACCAAACACGAGCGGACGATCCACATGCCTTATGTCGAGCGGCCAGTCAGCAGGCGCACGCGAATCCTTTTCCCCATCGCCGTGACCTTGCTGGTGGGGCTCATTGCGCCACCAGCGAGCCCTCTAATCGGCATGCTCATGTTCGGCAACCTGATGCGCGAGTCAGGCGTGGTGGAACGCCTGACAAAGGCGGCGGCGAACGAGATAGCGAACGTTACCACCATCCTGCTGGGAGTCACTATCGGCGCTACAATGGTCGGCGCTTCCTTCGCCAACCTGCAAACGTTGATCGTACTGGTGCTCGGCGTGCTCGCTTTCGTGCTCGACACTGCTGCCGGCGTGCTCTTCGGGAAGCTGCTGAACGTGCTCACGCGCGGTCACTTCAACCCGTTGCTGGGGGCAGCCGGAATCAGTGCGTTCCCGATGGCTGCGCGCGTGGTCCAGAAGGTTGCGCAGGAAGAAGACTATACGAACTTCCTCTTGATGCAGGCCATGGGCGCCAACACTGCCGGGCAGATCGCATCCGTTATTGCAGGCGGCGTTGTATTGGCGCTGCTGCTGTGACATATTCGGAGCGAAAACGGCAAGCATGGACGTAACCCCTCAGATGCCAATGCAGGCCGGCCAAGATCCGGGCTGCACCTCAATCCCGACTGACCGTGCTGCCCTGAAGGCACGATCCATGGGCGAACGTACCGCAGAAGCGCTGCAATCCGCGAGGCAGGGATGGGTCTTGGGCATGTTTCGCCAAAACTGCGATCTGGTGTCCGATCGCGGCGATGTGGTGGTGCTGGCATGGGGGGAGGCCCAGAATGGCCCGCTTAACGTGCTCTTGGACGCGCCACCACCAAAGCTCACGAGCTGCGGCACTAGGTGGACGTTCGACGGCTGTTGCCTGACCGTCGGTGCCGACCCAAAAGCGGAAAAACGTGGTGGGATGCCGTCGGTGCCCGCGAGCGGGCGATGGACGGTCGACCTGGGGGACGCCCGGTCGTGGGATGCTCGTCCGGACTGGGATCAACTGGGGGCAAGACGGGCCGCTGTACTCGCAGCCGTACCTTCGCTTGGGAGCACAGTCGGGCAGTGGCCGGTGACACGGCTGGTGAGCGCCGAACGGCTGCCCTGGATATGGGGCGATTGGCTGCGCGCAGCGCGACACGTTGTCACGGCTCAAAGAGATGCTGACCCGCTAGCCTTGTCCTTGGCGGCACAGGACCTGTGCGGCCTGGGGCCGGGTTTGACCCCAGCAGGAGACGATTGGTTGGCAGGATGGCTGCTCGGCCTTTGGCTGGTCGATTGGCCCGCTCAGCCCACCGAGAAGGCCATGCTGGTCTTGCAAAGGGCAGCCACCCAGACCAACCGGCTAAGTCAGGCTTTCCTGGCCTGTGCGGCGGCGGGCGAAGCTGACGAGAACTGGCACGAACTACTTGACGCAATGGCTCGTTGGCCTGACGAAAATGCGGCGTTGGTCCGTTTCGCAAGCGCCATCCTTGCCCGTGGCGCGACCTCCGGCTTTGCCATGTTGACCGGCTTTCTGGCTGCCCTGGGCTGGGTCGAACCGGCTGACGGCGTGCATCGGGAGTGAGGTGGATTATGCCCGTTGCGACCCGAGTCAAACAGTCGTCATATCACGATTCGGTGACCCTGATGTTGGCCGCCAGTGAGCTCCTCAAGCTGCCGGGCGTATTGGATGCTGCCGTCGTGATGGGAACAGCTGCGAACAAGCAGATTGTTGCTAACGCCGGGCTGCTCACGCCTGAGTCGGCTTCCGCCCATCCGGACGACCTCCTGATCATCGTCAGATCGATCGATGCGACTATGGGAGTCGCGGGCCTCGACAAAGCCGAAGCGCTGTTAGCCGATCGGAGAATGCAAGGACCGGAGGCGAAAGAGAGACGGCCCAGGTCGCTGGAGAACGCCCTCGCGAACGCTCCAGGGGCTAACCTGGCGGTGATCTCGGTTGCGGGACGATACGCAACTCAGGAAGCTCGCGAAGCCATCGCGCGGGGACTTCATGTGTTCCTCTTCTCAGACAATGTATCCCTCGAGGATGAGATCGCATTGAAGGCTCTTGCCGCTCAGCGCGGGTTACTCCTGATGGGACCAGACGCAGGGACAGCCATCATCAATGGGATCGCGTTGGGATTCGGCAACGCCGTGCCCCGCGGGCCAGTCGGTCTCGTGAGCGCTTCGGGAACTGGGCTGCAGGCCGTAACGAGTGGACTGGCCAGGGCGGGCACGGGGATCTCACAGGCTATAGGAGTCGGCAGCCGCGACCTGGATGGGCAGGTCGGGGGCGTCATGACGCTTGCGGGCCTGCGTGCTCTGCAAAGCGATCCGCAGACGAAAGTGATTGTGCTGATCTCCAAGCCGCCTGGGCGATTTGTCGTCGAGAAGGTTCTGGGCCAGGTAAGGAGTGGAGAAAAGCCTGCCGTGGTTTGTCTCCTGGGCGAAGACCCCGCGCTCATCAGGTCGGCAGGTGCTCTGGCAGCCACTGACCTCACACAAGCAGCTACGGCCGCAGCAGCTCTGGCGATGGGGAGAGACCCCGAGGAGGCCTTAGCCGAGCTTGAGGCTCAAACAAGAGACCTGACCCCCTTGGCGGGGGCCCAACGGGCCAAGATGGCACCAGACCAGACCAGTTTGCGCGGACTCTTCGCGGGGGGGACCTTCTGTTACGAGGCACAGTTGGTCCTGAGACGTCTGGGAGAGCCTATTTACAGCAACGTGCCACTTGACAAAGCCCTGCGACTCCGAGACAGCACCGTGAGCATGGGGCACACGTGCGTGGACCTGGGCGAGGACGAGTTC
>Ga0315289_10006661_pt1 | contig 16960 bp, 19 predicted proteins | sample YL17G11_40_MG_FD_203452 | JGI IMG/M metagenome (GOLD analysis project Ga0315289, IMG submission 203452) | Sediment microbial communities from Yellowstone Lake, YNP, Wyoming, USA - YL17G11_40 | ecosystem: Environmental > Aquatic > Freshwater > Lake > Sediment | place: USA: Wyoming | collected... | reverse complement strand
GGGGCATTCGGGATCATCCGGATGATTCTTAAGAATCCGCCGAGGAGTTCAGAAATCCTGGCTATGGTGATTTTCGGCGCTAGAGAGATGAGGACGGCCTCCTGTTTTAATGAAGACCGGATCTCTTTGAGGGCCCGAGGTACCGCCGGCGGATGGAGGGCCATGAACACAATGTCGCCCGAAGCTGGCAAAGGATTGTTATCAGCGGCAACTGTTATAACAGGGAACTTTATTTTCAGGAGTCTCAGAACTTCCGGATTGATATCGCTGACCAAAACCCTCTTGAAGGCCAGTCCCTTTCTTTTAAATCCTTCCAGGATGATTCGGGTGATCCTTCCACCGCCGATAAAGCCAAGTGTTTTTTCAATCATGCCCGTCCTCCTGATTTCTTTCGTTAGTAATAGCTTTTCATCTCATCCATCTCTTTAAAGAGTCATAGCTTTAGCTCCGCTACAAAGAGGCACTTTCCCTTTGGCTGCATGACGGTGGGGACTCCAACAGACGATTCTGAAGAACTTATGTTCGCGTTGCAGCCGACCATACAACTCATGGCGTTGACCGGCACGGCTTTGTTGTCCCGCATTTCATGAACGCCGCGCCCGCAGGTCGTATAGCACAACGAACAGCCGATGCAGGCGTCGGCGTCCACGGTCGGGAACCAGGGGATATCCCGACGGGGGATCCCATGCCACGTTTCATCTTTGCCCATTGTCAGTCTCCTTTGGAAAGACGGATACTTCTTTGGTTAGTGCAACTTCTCGACATGGTCCTTGAGATGGCCCGCCAGGTGAGCCTGCACGGCATCGTCTATGTTGGTCACGTCCGTCACCACCGGGCGGATGCCGGCCCGTTTTATGCTCTCGTATGCGCCGGCTCCCATACCGCCCGCCAACAGGACCTGGCAATCGGCGATGCCGGCGGCCATGCGGACGTGGCGGTTCTGCTCGGCGGGGGCGAATCCGTGCCCGCGCGGGTCGGCTTCTTGCCCATGTCCTTCGTGGACTTCCCCGGCGAACTGGTTGTGACCTATTTTGTCACGGGTTTCGCGCGAGATAATCTTCCCGTTTTCCACGGTGACGACGACATAGAACGGCGCGCGGCCGAAATGCCGGCTGATGGTGACGCCGTCTTCAGAAACAGCGGCAATCTTCATCGATCGACTCCTTTTTAGGGAATTATAGCTCATAAAGGATTATTATCCTCCAGGATGGCCTTGACGATCAGGTCTTTTGCCCGTTTCACGTCATCCATAGATACGTATTCCATCAATCCCTTCATGTTTAGACCTATATCCTCGTGAAGGGCCTTCTTCTTCATACCGATGTCTCTCACCAACACAATGCTCTTTGTCACCTTGAACCCCGCTTGCTCCGTAATCTTTCGACTGCATTCGAATGGACATCCATCCACGGTCACAACCTTTTTGGCCGATTTGGTCTTTCCCATGACCGGGGCAACGCTTAGGGGCAATGCTCCCAGACAGCCGATGGCCACTTTTTCCAATCCCAACTCCTTAACCGCTTCGAGGCTGGCCATGGCGCTGGTAATTCCCGTGTTTGATAAACCGCCGAAACATGAAAAGATGATGTTCTCGTGAGTCTTCATTCCTTCTTGCCAATGTTTTTCTTCTGCCATCTTCATTTCTCCTTTCTCTCTGTTAAGTCAGCTGATAGGAATTCACTTTCTTAAGTCAGGACTGGCCTGGCGTCCGCGGAAACCGGACTCGCCATCTTGCCCGGCCTTCCCGGCAAGATCAGATAGGCGCAGGGTAGAAACGCAAGAGTCATGAAAATACTGAACACCAATCCGCCGATGACCGCCACCGCCATGGGCACCAGCATGTCCCCGCCCTCGCCGATGTTCAGCGCGAGAGGCAAAAGCCCGAAAATGCTGGTCGTGAGCGTCATGAGGATCGGTCGCAGTCGGACGGAGGAGGCCTCGATGATCGCCTCTTTCAGGGACCGTCCTTGAGTGCGGAGCTCATTGATGAACTGGACCAGGACAACGCCGTGGTTGACCTCGTTTCCGGCCAGGATGATCACGCCGATAAACACGGTGGCGCCGATCGGGAGTTTCGCGAGAAGAAGCGCCACGGCCATGCCGATCAACGTCAACGGGACGCGGACCATGATCAGAAAGGGCTGGACGAACGACTCGAACTGAATGGCCAGCACGACGTAGGCGAAGAAGAGGGCAAAGAACAGGACGAGACCCAGGCTGCGGCGGTTCTCGGCCATCATCTGGGCCTGCCCTCCAAAACCGATCTCCACTCCCGAAGGGCGCTCCATCGCGTCCACGACGGCCCGGGCCCGGGTTGCCGCCTCGCCGACGCTCACGCCGACCGAGTCGGCCCGGACGATGACCTCTTTCGTCTGGTCTTCGCGGACGATCTCCACGGGCCCCGTGGCCCGTTCGACCGAGGCGACATCGCGCAGCATGATGGGCGTGCCGTTCCGCTGGGCGATCACGAGACCTTCCAGGTCCTCCTTGCCGGCGATCCGGGTTTCCGGGACCATGACGCGGATGGGATAGTACTCACTGCCTTCCCGGTACTGGGTCGCCACTTCGCCGCGCACCAGGTTGCGAAGGGTCAGCGCCACATCCTGCACCTCCACACCCATGGCGGAGGCTCGGGCCCGGTCCACGTAAACCCGGTACTCCGGCTTGGTCAAGTCCATGGATAGGTTGACGTTTCCGAGCCCCGGCGTCCCGCGAAGAGCTTCGGCCGCGTCCCGAGCGAACGCGAAGAGGATCTGGATGTCATCGCCCTTGACCTTGACTTCTACTTCCTGGGTCCCGATCTGCCGGATGCCCTTGACCTTCATCTGCATGACGTTGACCCGCCCTCCCGGCGCGGGGACCTGCCGGACGAGGGGCCCGATCTTCCTGACGAGCGCAGCCGTGGAGATTTTTCTCCGGCTCTTCGGCACGAGCTGGATGTCCACCTCTCCTTCATAAGCGACCTCGAGGGTGGCGAGACCCCACACCCGGCCCCCGGCGAGGCTAAAGATGCTTTCGATCTCCGGCAAACCCTGGATCTTCTCCTCGATGGCGGCCTGGATCCGGTCCATCTCGACGACCGAAGTCCCCGCCGGCATCAACACCTTAACCATGACCCGGCCGTCGTCAACTTTGGGGAGGAGTTCAGACCCCACCCGGCCGAGCATGACGAGGCTCATCACGAAAAGGAGAAGCGTCGCCGCGATCACAAGGTACGGGACCTTAAGCAAACGGCTGAGCCGGCGCTTATACGCGCCGGCCAACCGCCCCATCAGCCGTTCCATGACGGCGGCGTCCCGCCGGCCCGAGGTGTGAACTCCGAAGAAACGCGCGGCCGAGGGGGTCACGGTCAAGGCCGTCACGAGGGATACGATGAGGATGCCGGCCACGACGAAGACGAGCTCGCGGAAAAGCAGGGCCGTCAGACCCGGGACGAGAAGGAACGGCAGGAACAGCGACAGAAACGTCAGCGTCGCGGCCAGGACGGCCCCGGCGACCTGGCGGGTCCCTTCCATGGGCGCGCCGGCCGCTTCGCCCCCCTCGGCCTTACGGGTGATGTTCTCCACCACGACGATCGAGTTGTCGATGACCACCCCCATGGCCACCACCAGCCCGCCGAGAGAGAAAATATTGAGCGAAAACCCGGCGATTTTCATGAGGAAAAAGTTGGCGAGCACGGTGAGGGGCAGGGCGACGACCATGACGGCCACCTGGCGGAACCGCCCCAAGAACGCGTAGACCACCAGGATGACGAGGACCGCGGCGATCAAGGCGGAATCCCGGACGCTCTTGATGGCCGCCATGATGTAATCGGCCTGGTTCTCGACAACCCCGAAATGGATGTCCGGGGGAATGATGTCGCGCAGCTCTTCGAGCCGCCGATTCACCGCCCGGGCCACCTCGACGGTGTTGGCCTCGGCCTGCTTGAGCACGGCCAACTTGACGCAGGGGTCCCCGTTGAAACGCGTGATGATCCGCGCTTCCTCGTGACTGTCTTCGACGGTGGCCACGTCGCGGACATAGACGATCTTCCCGCCGAAGCCGCGGGCCACGGCGACGTTGCGGATCTCTTCGAGATTCTCGAATTCACCCATCGTCCGGGCGATGATCTCCCGCGTCTCGACGGTGACCCGCCCGGCGAACGTTTCGAGGTTGGACAGCTGCAGCGCTTTGCCGACCTGCGCGGGCGTCAAGCCCATGCCGCGCAGGCGGTCGGGGTCGAGATGGATCCGGATCTCCCGCTTCAGCCCTCCGACAATCTCCGCGCCAGCCGTTCCTTCCACCGTCGTCAACCGGTCCTGGAGCCAGTTGTCGGCCCAGTCCCGAAGCCAAACAAGGCTACGCTCGGGGGAGGAAAGCGTTACCTCCATGACGGGGAGCTGCGAAGGATCGGCCTTCATGATGATCGGCGGGTCTATATCCTTGGGCAGCTCCCGCGTGACGCGACCGTAGGCGGCCATCACGTCCTGGTAGGCGACATCCACGTTCGTGCCGTAGCGGAAGTTCACGAGAAGCGTGTACATCCCCTCCGTCGTCGTGGACTCCAGGTAGTCCAGGCGGTCGACGGTCGCCATGACCCGCTCCAGGGGGTCGGCGATGTTGGTATCGATCTCTTCCGGAGTGGCGCCCCTCCAGTAGATGTGGATCTTCACCATCGGGTAGGTGATGTCGGGGAGATAATCCACGGGAAGCGTCAAGAGTCCGAAGAGGCCCAACATGAAGACCGCGGCTGCGAGAACGACCAAGGCGACGGGGCGGGACAGGGCGGTCCGGGTGATGCTCATCGGTCCGGGCCTTCCGCCTGACTTGTCGCTCCGCCGGACTTGGGCGGCTTCGGCCCTTTCCCTGAAAGGGTCACCGCAACGCCATCCTTGAGCTTCTCGAATCCCCGAAGGACAATTTTGTCCCCTTCCTGAACGCCCTCGGTGAGCTCGACCCACCCGCCTCCTTCGAGTCCGGTCGTAACCTTACGTTGCCGCGCGATATCGCCTTCCACGACAAACACGGTCCGGCTCCCGTCCGGCCGGATCGCGACCGCTTCGGCAGGGACAGCGAGCACGTCATGCCGCTCGGCAAGCGTGAAGGTCGCCCGGACGAGCATCCCCGGCAGCCAGCGGACATCGCAGGTTCCAGGTCCGGGCACAACCTCGACGTCCGCCGTCCGGGTGGCCGGGTCGATCCGCGGCCGGATCCGCCTGATGTGAGCTGCGCACCCTTCGGCACTCGCGCTCACGCCCGATCCGAGGCGGACTTCCCGACCTTCGGCAAGACGGCCGAGAGCGGTCTCTGAAACCGGGACAAGGGCGTGGAGCGTCCGCGAAGCCACGGCGAGCAGAGGGGTCCCGTTCTTCACGACATCGCCCAGCTCGGCGCCGCGTTCGAGGATGTAACCGTCGAAAGGCGCCTTGACCTCGGTATCCGCAAGTTGAGCCTCCAGGCCGGATATCTTCGCCCGGGCCCGCATCTCGGCCGCCTCGAGACGCCGAACCTCGGTTTCGGATCTCTCCAGGCGTTCCTTGCTGATCCCTTGACGTTCGTAGAGCTCCCGGTCTCTTTCCAACACCCGGCGCGCGTCCTCCATCTCCGCCTGGGCGGCGAGCCGGTCCGCACGCGACTCTTCCAGGGCCGCGGCGAGCCGCGAAGGATCGATCCGGACCAGGACCTGCCCGCCACGGACGGCGTCGCCTTCACGGACTTCGAGCGCGATGATTTCTCCATCCACTTGGGCGGCCAGCCGCGCGGACCGGTCCGGTTCGATCGTTCCCGTGAGCGTCAGCTCTGAGCGGACCGCGCGCCTGGCAATTTCCTTTGCCACGACCACAACGGCCGGTTTCAAAGGTTGTTCGGCCTTGCGCGAGCAGCCGGGAATCGTCATCGCCGCAGCCAGGGCCCAAATTACGAGGGAACGGATCGTGACTCTCATCATTCGCCTTCCTTTCGCGCGATCAGCGCCTTTTCAAGGTCGCGACCCGCCGCCCGGGCCAGACTCACCGCGGCATAAGCGACATCATGACGCGCCTCGGCGAGGGCCAAATCGGCTTCCAGAAGCGCCGCCTGGGCGTCCAGGACATCGTTGACCGCGCCTCGACCCAAACCGTAGTTCGTTCGTTCGATCTCGAAGGCCTTCCGAGCCTGCTCCGCCGCTTTGAGGGCGACGCCCTCTCGGTCGGAGGCCTCGGCCAGGGCCGCGGCCTCCCGGAGAACCTGTTCCGTCACGTACAGCAGACCTGCCCGTCGGCGCTCCTGGGCTTCTATTAAAAGAGCCTGGGCCTGGCGCCGCCGCGCTCCAATCTCTCCGCTCGTCCATAAAGGCACCTTGAGAGTCAACCCTCCCACGAAAAAGTCCTGATAGGCCGGGATCGGAGCGCTAGCCGGGGGGACGATGCTGCGGGCGGTCCAACGGCCGAAGGCTTCCAAGCTCGGCCACCGTTCCGCGTTCACCTGAGCCAGTTCGGCCTGACGCCGGGCGACTTCTTGGTGCAAAGCATTGAGTTCGGGACGCCGGGCGGCCGCTTCGTCGAGGAGGGTTTCCGTATCAGAGATCTCCAGAGGCGGCAACGTCGGAATGCCGACGACCAGGGGCAGCGGCTCCCGGAGGTCTCGCCCCAGCAGAACCGCCAAATGCAAAGAGATCAAGTCGCGGTCCCTCTCGGCTTTGGACCGGCGCTGTTCGACGCCAGCGGCCCGGACTTCGACCTTGAGCAGGTCCAGGGGCGCGATCCGTCCCACCTCCTTCATGACGCCGGCAACCTTCTCCTGCTCCTTCAGGGCTTCCAACGAAGCGTTGATCGCGTCCATGACGATTTTTTGCTCCGCCGCCGCTAAGTAGGCGGCTGTCACGTTAAGGATCAGGTCCTGACGGGAGCCGAAAAGATCGAACCGGCTCGCGGCGGCGGCTAGTTCCACTGCCCGTTGCCGGGCCACAAGGCGGCCGCCGGAGAAGAGCGGAACGCGGACTTCGGCCACCGCTTGGGCGATATCATTATCATAACGCAAGACTTCGCCTTGGTAGCTCGGCTGCGCGAGCCTTTGCGGCCGGTCCGAATAGCTGTAGTCTGAAGCCAGATCCAGCCTCGGGAAGCGCGCTGCGCGGGCGGCGTCGGCCGCGTGACCCGTGGCGGATGTGCGGGCGGCGTCGGCGCTCAGCGCCGGGTTGTTAACGAGCGCCTCTTGAATGCACTCGGACAACGTCATCGGCCTGGCGGCCGGGTCTTTTTCAACGGCCGCGGCCGTCAGACACGTCAAAACGAACACCGCAAGGGTGGTCAGCGCCGCGCCCGGACTAGATCGCCAGCTCATAGACGCGCTCCACGAGCACCGCCAGGGCCTCAAGGGCCTTGTTCAAGTCGGATCCGGCGCGGACCGTCTCGGCCATGGCGTCGGCCGAACGCGAAAGCTCCGGCAGAGCCTCCAGGTACGCTTCGCGGTTCGATGTGACCGGAGGCGGGGCCAGCAAAACGGCATCCCGGGCGGCCAAGATCTCTTTGATCAGAGCCCGAGCTTTGTCCGGCTTCGCCGCCGCCAGAAGGCCCCGGGCGAACCCGACCTTCTTTCGCAGCGCGGCCATCGTGTCGATCGCCAGGATCACCCCATTAGCCTCGTGCATGGTCGTGATCCAGTTGCACGCATGAGCGCAGGAAAGAAAGGCGGGCCGCCATTCACCCGCGGCAATTTCCTTCCGCATGCGGGAAAGATCCAAACGCACGTCTTCCAGCCTCTGGGACCAGGACGGATCGCCCGCGTACCCTTCGGGCACTGCGCGAACGAATTCCTCGGCGATGGACGTCCAAAGGACTTCGGCGTCGGCAACCTCGCGGGCCGTTGTCTCTTTCAACCCAGCCGGTGCGTTGGGGGCCGTTTGGAAGAGGCGTTGCACTCCCTGGCATGCCGCACGCATGTGCCGCCGCGCCTCCGACACGCGCCGGTCAAATGTCTGGCCGGAGGCGCCCGCGGTGCCGGCTAAAACAAAAGCTGTGGCAAGACTGACGAACCTATTCAATTTAAACCTCGTCTTTTCGCGAATGGCCGCCCGATGTTCCATATAAGTCTTGGCCCCGTCGGGCGAAATCGCCCGCAGCAACTCGATGGATGTCAACTTCGTGTCGTTATTCATGAGGACTCTCCTTTTTATTAAGATTCTCGAAGGCCGATTTCGCTCGTGAGCGCCCGACGGCTTTGTTCGCAAGGGACTCAAGCGCAGCGAGCAGCGGTTCGAGCCGCGCCCCCGGGAAGCCGAGAACGGATTCGTTCGGACCGAGGTCGGTCGCCTCGCGGCAACCATAGCATCCGAGGGAAAAATTGAGGCGTTGTTCAAGGTAGGGGATTAGGGTCGCATCCACGCAAGTCGCTTGGAGAATGGCGGTATCGCCGCGGCGGCGTACACCGCCCGCCACGTTAAGGTCGGCGAGGGCGAGCCACATGAGAGCCTCCGGAGGTCCTTCAACCACGACCACATCGGGGATGGCTTGGACCGCGCTGAGGGGCGCGGCCGCGATCAGCGTCACGCGCCCGGGCTCAAGACGCGGCATGCCTTCGAACATTCTCCGACCCGTACCCGGATCATCGACGATGCCGAACCCGACAAGCCCCTTACCGGTGGCGAGTCCCTCCGGGAGCGGCCGAAAACCGAAGGCCGCCGCGGCCGCCGGGCAGGCGAGCTCCTCCGGGGCGAGCGCGACCGATTCCCCGTGCCGGGCACGCATGAGAAGCTGGCAATAGCGATGGCCTGTGACGTTCCTGAACGATTCGGTCGGAGGCGGGATTTCGGGTCCCATGAGGAAGACGGCGACGGGCTCGGTGTCGATGCCCAGGATCTCAACCAAGCGCCTCGCCGCGGCCGCGTTATCCACGCTGGTCCTCCGTAGGCGACGGGGCCGCCTCGCTCCGAGATATCATCGTCCCGATCTTTCCTTTATGACCTGAGCGGCGCAGGCGAAAAAGTTCAAAACACAGGGCATGATCAGTTCGTAATAAACGACATTTCCGTCCCGCCGATCGCGAACGAGGCCATGGGCCCTGAGCAGCGCCAGATGCTTGGAAACCGTTGATGGGTCCAGGCCGATGAGGCCGGTAAGTTCGCCTACGGAGCATTCTCCCTTAGCCAAGCGATCCACGATCGTCAGCCTTGCCTCGTTAGCTAGGGCCTTCAGCAACTGGGCTTGCTTGCGGAAGGTGTCGGTCTCTTTCATCATAACCTCCGAAATGTAGGAAAAAAGTATATGGTAATATGGCCATGTTGTCAAGAGTCAAGCCTTGGAAAACCGCCGGGCGTTTTATCAATTGCTGTGAGATGGAGCTGGAACGCCGAGCGCGGGCCGCATCCATCCTACAGACCCGAGAAGAGCCAGTCACCCTTCCCGAAGCTTCCTTGCGACCTAAAATCCGGCATTCCACTCTTCGGTTCGAATGTGGAAAATGCGGCCAAGGACCGGAATCCTCCCCGCGGCCGTGAAGGCGATCTACCTTCATCCCTCGGAACAGATCCTCCGCCGGTCTGGATGACAAACATGATTCGTACAATATCCCGATGAGCCGCGTTCTTCCGACCGGCAGCTTGCTATATTTCTACCTGAAACGCATTGCCTATAAGCATACTTAGAAGGAGTTTCATTTTTCCGCCGCGTGTTGAATATCCGCATTGGGCGATGAATCTCCCTTGTTGAGCACGCAGGAAAATTATCACAGTTTAGCCGATAAATCATTTCTTTTCACAAACAAACATCACATTAATATCTGTCTTTCCCTTCTTGATCGATTTGGCGTGTTTCTTCAATTGTCTTTCGATATCCGGGAGAAACTTCTTGTCGGGTTTGTGCTCATACTCTCTTCTGCCTCTGGCATGAAGATCTGAAATCACGACCAACCCTCCCGTCTTGCATACTCGAAACATCTCATTTATGGCTTCGGGCATATTTTTCATGTGGTGCAGAGAATGATAAGAAAAAACAGCGTCAAAGCTCTCCTTTTTAAAAGGCGTCTTTACAGCATTGATTCGCCTTGCTTGAAACGAGCCCTTCAACTTCTTGCCGACGGCTTCTTCTCTGCTTTTATGAACCGCCAACGGGGAAGAGTCAATGCCCGTTACGTCAAATCCTCGTTTGGCCAGATAAAAGGACATGCATCCGCAATCTCCCAAGCCCACATCCAGAATTCGTCCTTTTCGGAGTCCAAAGAGCCTCAATAACTGTTTTCGGCCTTTCAAATCATCCATCGACATCTTGGGAGGACTCCCTTCTATTTGGTCCGTGCGATTCTCTCGGCCCCATTAACATATGCTATAATTTAGCTTTTATCGAATGGCCGGAATCAGCAGCAGGGACACGCCGGCATGCCTGGCGATATTATGGCTCACGCTGCCGAGGAATATTTCGCGGATGTATCCTTTTCCCTGGCTTCCCATGACGATGAGCGAATAGCTTCCGGTTGCGGCCTCGTTCAGGATTTCCGCTGTCGGTATCCCATAGGTTATTTTCGTCTGGATGCGGCTCGCTCCCTTTTTCGCAAGCCGCTCTCTCAGCATCTCGATTCTTCCCGCATCGATCTTGTTGAATTCATCGAGCTTGTGCGAGAGATGTTTATCAATCTTAGTTTTATCTTGCACGTGCATGATGGTGACCGACGGACACCCGTTTTCAACCATCTTTTCAACGTGATCGAAGGCCCGCTGCGCGGTATCGGAAAAATCGGTGCAGTAGAGGATATTTTTCAGGAAGTCCGAGCATGAAACCTCAACGCAGGTTTCGCCGGCGTTTTTCACGATGCGCGTTTTGACCAGCAAAAGAGGCCGCGTAAAACTGTGAAGCACCTCCGAGGCGGTGCCGCCGATTTTGAACAGGACATGATCCGCCATGCTTTCGCCGTGAGATCCCATAACAATCAGCGAGGCATCCTTCTCGTCCGCGACCCTGTGGATCTCCACCGATGGTATGCCGGGCGCCAGTTCGATGACCGCATCAAGTCCCTGGGCTTCGAGTTTCTTTTTCTGCTCGAGCAGAAAGGGTTCGACCTTCGACGCGATGAGGTATTTAAGATCGTCAAGATACCGTATCCCCAAGGCGTACGTAAGAAAAACCTTTTTCACACCGAGTGCTTTTAACCCGATAACGCATCCCACCAGGGCCTTCGAAGTCGGCGATAAATCCGTCGCCAAAACGATTGTTTTGAACATAATCATCCTCCTTATGCTTCTATCGCAATTTCTTCAACTCGGAAGTATCTCTTTTTGAAATACAGCGCCACGTTCACCAGCCCGATAAGCACCGGCACCTCCACGAGAGGCCCGATGACCGCGGCGAACGCCACACCCGAGTTGATGCCGAAGACGGCCACGGCGACGGCGATGGCCAGCTCAAAATTGTTGCTGGCCGCCGTAAAAGAGAGTGTCGCCGTGATCGGATACCCAGCCCCGATCTTCTTACTCATAAAGAAGCTCACAAGAAACATCACCACGAAATAAATGAGGAGCGGAACAGCGATCCGGACGACATCGAGGGGTATCTTAACAATGTACTCGCCCTTCAGGCTGAACATGACAATGATGGTGAAGAGGAGTGCGATGAGCGTGATCGGGCTGATTCTTGGGATGAATTTCGTCTGGTACCATTCTTTGCCTTTGATCTTGATGAGGGTGAAGCGGGTGATCATCCCGGCCAGGAACGGAATGCCCAGGTAAATAAAAACGCTTTCCGCGATCTGGCTGATGGTGATGTTGACAATACTGCCTTTGAGGCCGAAGAGCGGCGGCAGAACGCTTATGAAAAACCAGGCGTAGACACTGAAAAAGAGCACTTGAAACACGCTGTTGAAAGCCACCAGCCCCGCGGCGTATTCCGTATCACCCTTGGCTAGATCGTTCCAGACGATGACCATGGCGATACAGCGCGCCAGTCCGATCATGATCAAACCGACCATGTATTCGGGATACCCTCTGAGAAAGGTGATGGCCAGAAAAAACATCAATACGGGGCCCACGATCCAGTTCTGTACCAAAGAGAGGCCGAGCACCCTCCAATTTTTAAAGACATCGCCCAGTTCCTCATATTTGACTTTTGCCAGGGGCGGGTACATCATCAGGATCAGCCCGATGGCGATGGGGATGTTGGTGGTTCCCACGCTGAACTTAGCATTAAACGAGGCCACTGCGCCGGGAATCAAATAACCGATAAGCACTCCCAGGGCCATCGCGGTAAAAATCCAGAGCGTAAGATAGCGATCAAGAAACGACAGTTTTTTTGATACGGATTCAGTCATAGGAAATCTCTTTAACGATCATAATCGCTAACGGCCTTCCTTTAGATTTCTCCTGAGTTCAACGCCGGCCCTTGGGGACAGCATTCCCTCTGGAACAGCGATTCCGCGACCTGTTTTAATTTCGGCAATCCGATGATTTCATCATCAAACATCGGGATCTTGAAGACGGGCAATTGGAACAGCTTTTTGGCGATTTCCAGGTAGTGCTGCTGCATCTCGGCTCTCCTGTGGAAAAAGTCCGAGTTCTTGTCCCCGTTCTCAAGCACGTTGTTCGCGATCACGGCCTGGACGCCGATTCCGGCCAGGCTCAGATCATCCAATGTTCGCTTGGCTTCGTGGATCGGCGTGTACTCGGGATAAAAGACAAGCATGAACGCGCTGGTGGCGGGGTCTTTGAGCTTTCCAAGAAGCGACTCGAGCTTTCTCTGCGCCTTACCGGAGGCGCCTCCCTCCTTTTTAATTTGGACCATTAATTCCACCTGCCGGGCGTAATCATAGGGAAGCTCCAAGAGCCTGAGGGTGTGCCCGGTCGGCGCCGTGTCGAACACGATGTAATCGAAATCGCTGTTTTCAACGACGCGCGAGAATTCTTCGAAGACGGCCATCTCTTCCGTGCAAGGCGACTCCAATTCCTCCTTGAGCGCGATGAGCATGTCATCGGAATATCCCGACCGTACCGCGTCGTCGATGATCCTCTTTTTATAGGTCCCCACGCTTTTTTTCTGATCGATGCGGGCGGCGCTCAGATACGGCAGGAACTTTGTCTGCCCGATCGTGTCCCCGATCGGTTCATCGAGCACATGCCCGATGTGGGCCGCCGGGTCGGTCGTGACAAGAAGCGTCTTCTGCCGGTTGCCCGCGAGATGCGCCGCCACGGCGCACGCGGTTACGGTTTTTCCCACGCCGCCCTTGCCGGTGATGATCACGATCCTCGTGTCATGCTTTTTTTGGATGATGTGGGTCAGAGCATCGCCGTCCGCGAACTGATCAAACGTCCCCGGCTGAAGGAAGCTTTCCGTGACGGCGGTCTTTTTCCCCTCGAACACGACGCCGGCGAAGTCCGTGATGGCCCGCAGGCCCTTGATCTCGCCGCTTTGAAGGCCCACTTTATTCAAGGGATAGGGCAGGGCTTTTTCGATCATCCCGAGATATCGTGACTGCACGGCGGACAGGTTCGCGTATCGGCTATGGATGATTTCATCGTCCGGGTATATTCCGTTTACGATCACGCGGAAATTCCGTATGCCCAGCGTGTTCAGCTCGTCGCGGGCGCGAAGGGTCTCGGCCAAAGAGGTCTTTTCCGGCTTCAGAACGAGATAAAACGTGGTGCGGGAACCTTCCCGCATCGCGGCGATGGCCCGGTCGTATTTTTCCTTCGCGCCTTGAATGGACGACACCGGGCCGATACAGGTCTGCCCGGAGCCTTTCGCGCTTTCCTCGATGTGCTTTGACCAGTCCACCGGCAATTCCAGCAGGCGGATGGTGTGGCCGGTGGGCGCCGTGTCGAATACGACGAGATCGAATTCCTCGTTGACCAGAAAGTCGGTAAACCGGTCGAAGGCCGCGATCTCAATGGTGCAGGCGCTTCGGAACTGCTCCTCGAGGACCTTCATGATGTCGTCGGGCATGACGCCTCGCATCGGCCCGATGACCTTTTCCCGGTATTCCTCTGTGGCGGCATCGGGGTCGATGTCCATGGCGGAGAGATTTGGGATGATCGGTGTGATCGTGTGCCCGATCCGCGTTTCGAAAATGTCTCCCAGGTTGCTGGCCGGGTCGGTCGAAATGATCAGGGTCTTTTTTCCCCGGGTGGCGTTATAAACGGCCGTCGTGGCGGCCATCGTGGTTTTCCCCACGCCGCCCTTTCCGGAAAAAAACAGGTATTCAGTCATCGATTTCTTCTCCACTTTCCAGCAAGGCATTCGCCAATTCGTAAATGTTCTTAATGGGCACTTCTTTTACGGTCTTAGCCATCTCCAACGCATCACGCATATCGTCAACGGCAATCCCAAGCTCCCGGCATTTCTTATAGTGGTACCGGAGGCATGGAAAGCAGTTTCCGGCCATGGCCGCGCCCAGTGCCACGAGCTCTCTTGTCTTTTCATCCAGGGGCATGATAACCCTCCTCTTTGGGTTGACCATCCATCACCGAACTTCTATGACTTGTTGGAATACCAGCCCGCGCGGGTCAAAGGCTGGCCGCTGTGGCCGGCCTCTCCCTGCCGGATGAGAAGCGCCTGGTAAACGTTGAGGCGCCCGACTTTGAAAAAGTGGGCTGAGCCGGACATGAACAAGCGCCAGACCCGGTACGTCGGCTCATCCACGCACTGCAAGGCCTGGTCGTGGTGCGCTTCCAGCCGGCGCACCCAGTGGCGCAGTGTCAGGGCATAGTGCTCGCGCAGGCTCTCCACGTCGCGGACTTCAAAGCCGGTTTCTTCAGCCGCCCGCAGGCTCGTGCTGATGGGCGTCAGTTCACCATCGGGAAAGACGTAGGCGTCCGAGAACGAACGCTCTTTGCGGAGTTTCTCGCCGGCCCGCCTGGCAATCCCGTGGTTCAGGAAGACGCCGCCGGGCTTGAGCAGCTCCCAGGCCCGGGAAAAGTAAGTCGGAAGCAGCTTTTCGCCCACGTGCTCGAACATGCCCACACTGACCAGAGCGTCATACCTGCCCGGCTCGTCCACGGCCCGGTAATCACACACCCTCACTCGGCAGCGGCCGGTTAGACCGGCTTCGGCAATCCGGGCGTTGGCCAGGTCGGCCTGTGGCTGGCTGAGGGTGATCCCGCTTGCCTCCGTGCCGTAGTGTTGGGCGGCATAGATCACTAACCCGCCCCATCCACAGCCGATGTCCAGCAGGCGTTGCCCAGGGCGCAAGCGCAGCTTGCGGCAGATGTAGTCCAGCTTATTTTCCTGAGCGCGGTCCAAATCATCGTTGGGGCCCTGGAAGTAGGCGCTTGAATACACCATGCGCCGGTCGAGCCAGAGGGAATAAAAATCGTTGGAGACATCGTAATGATAGGTCACCGCCCGGCGGTCGCGCTCAATCGAGTGGCTTTTCCCTTTGAGCTGCGCCGGGCCACGCCGGCCGGGTTTGCGTCCTGCCCCGGGGGGCAGTTTCAGCAAATCCCTTGCGGCACGCACCTTGGCAAGAACGCCGACGGCATCCTGAGCTATTTCTTCGGCTAGACCGAAGACGGCTTCCAGATCTCCTTCGACATCGAAGTCATCATATAAGTAGGCTTCACCCAGGCCCACCTCTGTTCCCGGCAAGAACATGCTGCGCAGAGCGCCGGGATGGTTGAGCACGAGAGTTGCCGGGCGAATTTGATCATCCGGCCAGCGTGTCCCATCCCACAAGCGGACTCCCACGTTCAGGGCGGACTTGCCGCTGAACAACTTCCGGAGCAGCTGTAAATTCAGTTCGGCAGCCCGACCCATGGAATTTGTTTGCCTGTCCGTCATGGGAACCTTACTCACGCAGCCTGATCTTTCATGACCATTCTCTCATCCGCAACAGCCGGTTCCGCCGCTACCACAGCACCCGCCGGATGGCCTTCCGCCCCCGGATTTCTTCCCAAAGAAGTTCACTCCAAAAAATTGTTGGCGGACGTCTTCGGAGCCGCAATTCGGACAGGTCGTCTCCGCGTTCCTTTTTTCCTCTAGCGTCATCCTTTTTTCAAAGACATGGGCGCACCGCCGACAGAGATATTCATACGTTGGCATTTAGATCACCTCTTTTAGAAGTTCTTCATATTTCGGATATCGGCCTTTGATGACCAATTTTCCTTCGACGAGAGTGATGGGCAGACATTCCTTTCCCTCTGAAAGTAGGATAGCCTTGACGACGGGGTTATTCATGACCCTCATAGGCTGCTGGTTTATGGCAATCCGTTCCACCGAATGTCCCTCCTTTTTCAGCTTCATGACCGCATTCTGCAGGGTGGCAAGTTCCGGATCCGGAGCAGGCCCGCATACGCCGGTGGGGCAGCACAAGGGCGGCTCGTATATTTCGATGATCTTCATAAAATGCTCCTTTTTTTCGCAACACTCGTTTTACAGTCGCCGGCCTTTTCCTTCTTTTTAAGGAGGTCCAAATCATGCTGATAAACGTCAAGGCTCCTTAGCACACCGTGCACGAGTTCATCGACATGTTTCAGCCCGCGGGATCTGTTGAGGGTATAAAAAGACCACTGGGCGATTTTCCTGTCCCGCACAAGATCGGCATTTCTTAAGCAGGCCAGGTGCCGCGATATTTTTGTCTGGGTTGTGCCGAGAATATCCCTAATGTCGCATACGCAAAGCTCACGCTCATAAAGCAGATTGATGATGCGCAGGCGCGTTTCATCGGTGAGGGCTTTCAGGACTTTCAAATAATTTTCCATATCAACAGCCTCCACGGGAATGACCGTTGCGGCCTTCATGCGAGGAGGGTATTTGTGTGGCCTTGCCCATAATTTCGATCATGGAGCCTCCTGATGTTAAAAGATCATACATGCAGCGGATTTGAACAGGATCATTAATTGTGTTCATACGCATATGCACATAAGACATAATAAACCTTACAGGCATATTTGTCAAGCTCCTCGTTGCGCAACCCCCGCCATTTGTTTCACACATGACAATAGGACCAGCGGGTTGACCTGCGTTGCGGCGTGCGATGACTTACCTGCCCGTCAGATTGCGTGAGTCGGCATCGCCGATCCAGGCCACAA
>Ga0315289_10006660_pt1 | contig 16961 bp, 16 predicted proteins | sample YL17G11_40_MG_FD_203452 | JGI IMG/M metagenome (GOLD analysis project Ga0315289, IMG submission 203452) | Sediment microbial communities from Yellowstone Lake, YNP, Wyoming, USA - YL17G11_40 | ecosystem: Environmental > Aquatic > Freshwater > Lake > Sediment | place: USA: Wyoming | collected... | reverse complement strand
AGACGGCGGGGGGAAGATCCGTCAGGTGAACCAGGATCTCCTCGTTTGGCATGTTGGCCGGCATTCAGCATACACCCGACGGCCTGCGCTGGGGCTGTTTGGCGCATGCTTTCCATCCGGAACGACTCCGACGAGCCACGAAGGCCCCAATCCCGCCTCTTGGATGGCGTACTTCACGCCTTACAACCCACAACTGTAGGGTTGTGGATCGTGGGCTGTGGGGTGTGGGAACTGGCTCCCCACGCTCTACAAACCACAGCCCTTTCAGCCCTTTGCCGCAGCGGCGTGGCGGCCGAAGGGCAGGATCGACGGGTTGACCAGCCGCTCGTAATCCCGGAAGCGCATGTGCACCACGTCCCGGTGCGTGCCGCCGTTGAAAGCGATCGTTTCTTGCGTGCTGAGCCGGCTGTCCACGTAGACCGGGAGGTCGAACAGGTTCCCGATGGGAGGCATGGCCCCCAGCTCGCACTGCGGGAACAACTCGCCCAGCTCGGCCTCGGTCGCCAGCCGCAGACGCGACAGGCCCAGGTTGAGCCGGAGCTGCTCGAGGTCCACCACGCTATCGGCGCACAGGACCGCCATGGCGTAGCCATTCTCGCTCAGGAAGACCACGGTCTTGGCGATTTCGCACGCCGACACGTGCTCGGCGGCGGCCACTTCCCGGGCCGTGTAGGCGGTGGAGTGGCTGGTGTGCCGGTACTCGACCTGATTCTGATCCAGGAACGCTTGGAGCTTGCTCAGAATCCCCATAAAACCCTCCTTGCCAGGCGCTCGTCCCCCGGAAACGGAAAAGGGAAAAGGGGGACAGTAACAATTTACCCCATTAGCGCGGTCACCGGTTTCGGGGCGCCTGCCGCCGGCGCCGGCAATGGGGTAAATTGTTACTGTCCCCCTTTTATGAGAGTCCGCTTCAGCCTGAACCGATTCGTCGAGCCCACCCTGCCCGACGGCTCCCCCCAACTGCGCCACGGGGTGGTGGAAGAAGAAACCCTGTTTGAGACCCGGTCCGCGTGGTCGCTAGACAAGGGGGTGGCCTACCGGCTGTCCGATGTGCGTCTGCTGCCGCCCTGCTGGCCCTCGAAGATCGTGGGGGTCGGCAGGAACTACCGCGAGCACGCCAGCGAGCTCGGAAACCCGGTGCCGGCGGAACCGCTGATCTTCCTGAAGCCGCCCTCGGCGCTGGCGGCGCACGGCGACAACATCGTCTACCCGGCCATCTCGGCGCGGGTGGATTTCGAGGGCGAGCTGGGGGTGGTCATCGGCCGGCGGGCGCGCTTGGTGCGGCCGCAGGAGGCGGAGAACTACATCTTCGGCTACACCTGCGTGAACGACGTGACGGCCCGCGACCTGCAACGCAAGGACGGGCAGTTCACCCGGGGCAAGGGTTTTGACACCTTCTGCCCGGTGGGCCCGTGGATCGTGCCACGGGAGCGGGTGGACTTCGAGCGGTTGAGGGTCCGCACCTTCGTCAACGGCGAGAAGAAGCAGGACGCTTCGGTGCAGGAGATGATTTTCCCCGTCGGGGCGATCATCGCCTTCGTGACGCAGTTCATGACCTTGGAGCCGGGTGACCTGATCGCCAGCGGAACGCCGGCGGGCGTGGGCCCGCTCGAGCCCGGCGACGTGGTGCGGGTCGAGATCGACGGCCTCGGCGTGCTGGAGAACCGCGTGGTGCGGGGGTGAGCGGGAAACCGCTCGCTGAACCAAATGCACCACGCTGACGACCCGACGCCATGCTCCGTTCCGTGCGATCTGTGTGGTTCGACTGATGTGGACGAGTTGTGCCTGACAGACCGCGACGGCGGGTATCTCCGCACGGTGATTTGCCGCCGCTGCGGCTTGGTCTATGTGGACCCTCGACCGAATTCCAACCAGATCCGGGATTACTACGAGCAGCGCTACCGCCTCGACTACCAGGCCAGTTACCAACCCAAACGCAAGCATGTCTACCGAGCGGGCAAGGCGGCCGTTGACCGCTTCCATCGACTGGTGACGATTCTCATCCCTCGGTGCCGTGTGCTGGACGCAGGCGCTGGCAGCGGTGAGGTGGTCTATGTCTTGCGGGCGATGGGCTACGACGCTTCCGGCTTCGAGCCGAACGAGGGTTACGCCCGATTCGCAGCGGAGGTTCTTGGTCTGCCTGTCACCCAGAGCTTTTACCAGGAGGCTCCGATTGAGCCGGAGTCGCAGGATGTGGTCACGATGTTTCACGTCCTGGAGCACTTGGAGAGTCCCTACGATGCGCTGCGGCACGCACGCCAATGGCTGCGGCCAAATGGCCGACTGCTGGTGGAGGCGCCCAACGTCGAGGCGCTTTGCCAGTGGCCGCGCAGCCGGTTTCATCGGGCGCATCTCCACAATTTCAGTCCGGCGACTTTGGAGATGGTCGGGAGGAGGGCTGGCTACAGCGTGGTCAGCACTTCGGTCTCGTCCGACGGCGGCAACATTACGGTGGCGTTTCAGAGAGGCGCTACCCCGTCACCGGCGTCGGGCGAGATGCCTGGCCACTATGAGCGCGTCAGTTCTATCGTCCGCCGCCACACGTCGTTCCGCCACCTGTTCAGCCCATTTCCCTACGCGCGGCCCTTCCGCCAGGTTGCCACATGGCTGGAGGAGCGACGAGAGGTCGGCCAGAACAGGTCGCCAAGAGAGATTCTTGATGGTTTGATTTCCAGCGAGCCACGGCATGAGTGACGATGCGCCTAACCCCGCGCTGGAGCCAACCGCCGCCCGGCTGGAGCTCGCTCGCCAGTGCGGGAAGAGCGGGGAACCGCTCGCTCACGCTAGCGGCTCGGCTACTATTCCCACTCGATGGTGGAGGGGGGTTTGTGGGTGAGGTCGTAGAAGACGGCGCAGAGGCCGGGGACCTCGAGGAGTTCCGCGGCCATCCGGCGTAGCAGGGCCGCATCCATCTCGACCGAGCGGGCGGTCATGCCGTCCACCGAATCGACGGGGCGCAGCACCACGGAATCGGGCAGGGCGGGCGTGCCCAGGGGGATGAGGACCACGGGGAACTGCCAGATGAGGCGGTCGAAGCCGCCCTGGCGGGAGAGGCGCCGCACGATGGCGTCGGCGCGGCGCAGGCGGGCCAGGCGCTCGGGGCTGAGCGTGGCCGGGTGTACCTGAAGCTGCTCGAGCGGCGCGCGCCAGGCTGCCGCGGTGACCACGCGGTTGATGCCGCGCCGGCGGTTGATCAGGCGGGTGGCGGTGTCGTGGAGGCCCGCGCCCGGGGAGGGGAATCCCTCCAGCGCGAGGATAGGCGCGTAGCTGCGCGAGTCGCCCTGCACGCCGACCGTGCGCAGGGGGATGAGCCAACCGTCCTCGACGCGGCGCGGGGCGGCCTGCGCGTCCGCGCACAGGCAACGGACGGCCAGGCCCGGCCCCGGGAACGGGTGCCGCGCCAGGAGTTCCTCGGGCAGGCCCAGCTCGCGGCCGATCTCGCGCACCTCGTCCTTGTAAAAGAAACTGAGCGGCTCGATCACGCGCCCGGTCTCGATCAGCCGCTGGATGCCCGGCACGCGGTTGTGGTGGGTCTTGATGACGGCGGCGTTGGCCGTGCCGCCGGATTCGATGGTGTCCGGGTAGATGGTGCCCTGGCCGAGGATCCAGTCGCCCTCCAGGAAGTGTTCTTCCTCGAGGATTCCCTGCTGCACCCGGACGAACTGCTCGCCGATGAGGCGGCGCTTCTCTTCGGGGTCCGAGACGCCGGCCAGCGGGGCGAGAAACCGCTCGGCGGCGGCCTCGATGCGGACGGTGCCGGCGGCCACGGCGTCGAAGACGTGGTGGACAAACTCGGTTTCGCCCTCGCGCATCAGGCCGGTATCGACGTAAATGCCGCGCACCCTGGCCGGGCCGAGCGCGCGCAGGCACAGCATGTAGGCCACCGCGGAATCTACCCCGCCGCTGACGAAGAAAAACACGTTGCGGTCGCCGACCACCTGGTGGATGTGCGCCAGGATGCCCGGGATGCGCTGCCGGGGATCCCAGTCCTGGCGGCAGCCGCAGACCGACAAGACGAAGTTCGCGAGGATCTCCCGGCCCTGGAGGGTGTGGACCACCTCGGGGTGGAACTGCACGCCGTAGAGCCGGCGCGCCACGTCGCCCATGGCGGCCACGGGGCAGGTGTCGGTGCGCGCGTGCACTTCAAAGCCCGCCGGCAGCGTGCTGACCAGGTCGCGGTGGCTCATCCAGACCTGCCGGCGCGCGGGGTCGAGGCCGGCGAACAGAGGCGAAGCCGCGGTGGCCTCCAGCAGCGCCAGCCCGAACTCGCCGCGCTCACCCTTCGCGACGTGGCCGCCCAGCAGGTGGGCCATCAACTGCAAGCCGTAGCAGATGCCGAGCACGGGCACGCCGGCAGAGAAGATCGCCGGGTCCACCGAGGGGCTGCCGGGCTCATAAACGCTGGCCGGGCCGCCCGAGATGATGATGCCCCGGGCGCCGGCCAGCTCGCCTGCCGGGACGCTGCTCGGCCGGACGCCGGCGTAGACGCCCAGCTCGCGGACCTTGCGCGCGATCAGGTGGCAGTATTGGCCCCCCGCGTCCAGCACCGTGACTTGGGGGACGGCGGGGTTCAAGCGTCTACTTGGTGACCCGCTGGGCGATCACTCGCTTGGCGGTTTCCAGCAGTGCCTTCGCTTTGGGGAGCGAATCGATGGCCTTGTTCACGGCCGGGTCGGTTTCGATGGCCAGGCGCACGGCTTCGTCCATGCTGAAGGCGCTGATGTAGAACTCGCGCCGCATGTGCTGCTTGAGCCAATCGATGTTCTGGGCGAAGTCGGCCTCGCTGAACTCGTACTTCTCCTCCAGCAGGTAGCGGTGGAACTCGTTGAGCAGGATGTGGTCGGGCTCCCAGTTCTTGGTCAGCTTGACCTCGTGGGTGCCGAAGTACTTGGAGGTGAAGTTGAAAACGGCGTATTTGCGGGCCAGCAGCGTCTGGAAGTGGTTGAGGCGGGGACGGGAGTACTTCTCGTCCGGGGTGATGCCGCCGCCGCCGTAGACGGTGCGGCCGCCGTCGGTCATCTTGACGTCGAGCGAGTTCTGGGGATCGGTCTCCTTGCGGCCGTAGTAGTAGTCCAGGAAGGAGGAGTTGGAGTAGTCGCGCTGGATGAGCCGGCCGCTGGGAGTGTAGTAGTGGGCGGTGGTCAGGGCCAGCCCGGTTCCCTCCCGCAGCGGGTAGACGGTCTGAACCAGCCCCTTGCCGAAGGTGGTCTCGCCGAAGATCCAGCCGCGGTCGTGATCCTGGAGCGCGCCGGCCACGATCTCGGCGGCGGAGGCCGACTGGTGGTCCACCATCACCACGATGGGGTAGTCGCGCCCCCCCTGACCCAACTTGGCGGTGTACGGCTTCTCGGTGGAGATCCGGCCGCGGTGCGAGACGATGGTCTGGCCTTTGCGCAGGAAGCGGTCGGCTACCGCGACGCCTTCGTTGAGCAGCCCGCCGGGGTTGTTCCGCAGGTCCAGGATGAGGCCCTTGATGATGTGCTCGCCCAGCCGGCGGAAAGCGTCTTCGACTTCGCGGCTGGTGTTCTCGTTGAACTGGGAGATGCCCAGGTAGGCGATGCCCGGGCGGACCCAGAAGGCGTCCTGGAGGCTCTTGCGGGGGATCTCGTCGCGGGTCAGCTCGACGACGAGGGGCTTGTCGCTGCCTGCCCGGCCGAGGGTGATCTTGACCGGGGTCCCTTTGGGCCCTTTGAGCAGGTCGGCGATCTCGTCCGTGCGGAGGTTGTCGGTGGGCTTGTCGTCCACCGCCAGAATGTCGTCGCCGGGGCGGATGCCGGCGCGGTAAGCCGGGGAGCCGGAAAAGGGCATGAGGACGATGGTGCGGCCGCTGCCAGTGCGGCTGGGGCCGATCTGCATGCCCACTCCGAAGTAGTGCCCCTTCTGCTCCTCGCGCAGCAACTGGAAGTAATGGGGATCGAAGAAGGTGGAGTGCGGATCCAGGGTGCGAAGCATGCCCGGGATGGCGCCGCTGTAAATGGCGCGGTCGTGCTTGACCGGGTCGGCGAGATTCTGCTCGACCACGCTCAGCACCTTGGCGAAGGTGGAGACGCTGGCCTTGAGGTCATCCTGGGAGGATTCGGCGGCGGCGCCCTCCAGGGACGAACCGAAGTACCCGCCCCAGAGAGCCCCCAGGGCAATAACCAGGGGAACCAGGATCACCGAGCGCCCACGCTGAGCCACGCGACCCATCTCCAGCAAACCTCTCCTCACAGTATAGCGCAGCGAGGATCGGGGACAGCCTGCGCTGTCCCCGGGGGGACAGCGGAGCCGGTCCCCGGCAGGCCGGGCCGCGGGCGGCTCAGCCGGACTCCCTGGCCCGGCGCACCGCGGAAGCCGCTTCGGCCCGGGCGGGTTTCTTGGGCGTTACGCCCAGGCGGCGCGCCTGGTCGCTGACGCACACCAGGAACATGGGCTGGCGGGCGTTCTTGAGGATGTCGATGATGCGCTGGTGGTTGTCCTCGAGGTAGATGGACTTGCCGTCGGTGAGCAGGTGCAGGTCGGACTGGGGGGTGAGCACCTCGCTCAGGCGGCGGCCCATCTCCCGCTGCAAGTAGCGCAGCACGCGCCGGATCTTCTGCAACGAGAAACCCTTCCGCCGCAGCTCGGCGATCACCGTGATCTCGACAACCTCTTCCGGGCTGTAGTGGCGGCGGTGCCCCTGGTGCTCGGGCGAGACCACCTTGCGCTCATCCCACCACTGCAACTGCCGCAGGCTGATGCGGGCGATGCGGGCCACCTCGGTCGAAGAAAACGTCCCCGGGGAGGACACCGGTGCAGGATGAGTGCGTTTTGTTTTGAACATGGGACACCGCTTGCGTTCGGTAATAGTGCGTCCTCTGAGAATTGTACTTGACCGGGGCGCCGTGTCAATGCCTCTGGGAGGAATTTTTTCGGCTGGGCGGGAGGACGGCGCCTGGCCAAGGCTAGCCGCCGCCCACGAATTGCACGATCTCGAGGCGGGCGCCCGCGTGCAAGGCCTTGTCTTTCCAGTGGGTTTGCTTGAGAATCTGCCCATCGAGCTCGACGGCCAGGCGGGCCGGATCCAGTCGGAGGGACTCGAGCAGCTCCAGTACCGTCTGCCCTTCGGGCGCCGGGCGGATTTGGCCGTTGACGAGTATTTCCATAGCCGGAGTGTTGCGGAAAGCGACGCGCCGGCGGGCGGGCCATTTGACACCCCCAGCGCTGCTCACTATTATAGTCGTCTTCGAGGGTTCTTCGCCTCAGGCAGGCACATGTCAGCTCCATTCGCCGAAGTTTATCTGCCGGTCCTGCTGCAAGTCATCCTCGCCATGGCCGTGGCGGGCGGCATGATCGGGGCCTCGGCGCTGCTGGGCCCGCGGGTGCGCAGCCGGGTGAAGGAGATGCCCTACGAATGCGGCCTGGCGTCCCAGGGCAGCGCCCGCGAGCCCTTCAACGTGAAGTTTTACCTGGTGGCGATGATCTTCATCCTCTTCGATATCGAGACCATCTTCCTGTACCCTTGGGCCGTGGTGTACGGGGAACTGAAGCTGTTTGCCTTCCTCGAAATGCTCCTGTTCGTGGCGCTGATACTCGCGGGGTTCTTCTACATCTGGAAGAAGGGGGCCCTGGACTGGTCGGTCGAGGAAGGGGCGGAGCGGAGACGGTAGCTGGGGATGCTTCCCGACAGCCTGCGAGAGAATCTCATGGTGGCCGCGGTCGAGGCGGCGGTTCCCTCGGCGGTTCGAGACGGCAAGCTCGACCGCGGGGAAGTGACGCTGGAGATCGCCCCGGGGCAGATCGTCGAGGTTTGCCGGTTCCTCAAGGCGGAGCAGCAGTTCGAGCGACTGAGCGGCGTGACCGCGGTGGACTGGCACCCGGCGGAGCCGCGCTTTGAGGTCATCTACCACCTGCACGCGGTGGGGCGCAACCTGCGACTGAGACTGAAGTGCCGCCTGAGCGGGGAGGCTCCGGAGCTCGACTCGGTGGCCCTCGTGTGGCGCTCGGCCAACTGGTACGAGCGGGAAGTCTTCGACCTGTTCGGCGTGGTGTTCCGCGGGCACCCGGACTTGCGCCGGATTCTGATGCCGGACAACTGGGTGGGCCACCCGCTGCGGAAGGATTACCCGGTACACGGCTACAAGTACAGCTACGCGGACCCGGAGAGTTGAGGCGTGAGCGACCCGCCCATTGACGCACCCCAGCCCGCCGCCGGCCCGCGGCGCATGACGCTCAACCTGGGCCCGCAGCATCCCTCGACCCACGGCGTGCTGCGGCTGATGGCCGAGCTGGACGGCGAGACCATCGTCACAGCGGACTGCGAAATCGGCTACCTGCACACGGGCATCGAGAAGCAGTGCGAACAGCAGCTTTACCAGCAGGTCGTCACCTTGACGGACCGCGTGGACTACCTGGCGCCGCTGTCCAACAACCTCTGCTACTGCCTGGCGGTCGAGCGTCTCGTGGGGCTGGAGATCCCGCCGCGGGCGCAGTGGATGCGGGTGCTGCTCACGGAGCTGACGCGGCTGAACAGCCACCTGGTGTGGCTGGGCACGCACGCGCTGGACGTGGGCGCCATGAGCGTGTTTCTCTACTGCTTCCGGGAGCGCGAGGATCTGCTGCGCATCTTCGAGAGGTTCTCCGGGCAGCGCATGATGACCAGCTACTTCCGCATCGGGGGCCTGGCGCTGGAGCCGCCGCGCGGCTGGCAGGGCGTGGTCGAGAAGTTCATCGACGCCTTCCCGAGCCGGGTGGACGAGTACGAGGACCTGCTGACGAAGAACCCCATCTGGCTGCGGCGCACCCGGGGCGTGGGCGGGGTCTCGCTCGCGGACATGCTGGACTACGGCGTCACCGGGCCGATGCTGCGGGCCGCCGGGCTGGCCTGGGACATCCGCAAGGCCGAGCCGTACACGGGCTACGAGCAATTCGATTTCGAGATTCCCACGCGGAGGGAGGGCGACATCTACGCGCGGTACCAGGTGCGGGTCGAGGAGATGCGCCAGAGCGCGCGCATCGTGCGGCAGGCGCTCGAGGGGATGCCCGCCGGGCCCTGGAAGGCCGACGCCCCGGGGGTGGTGCTGCCGGACCGCGCGCAGATGAAGACCGAGATGGAGGCCCTCATCTACCACTTCAAGATCGTCACCGAGGGCTTCCGGGTGGCCGCGGGCGAGGTCTACCAGGTGATCGAATCGCCGCGGGGCGAGCTGGGCTACTACGTGGTCAGCGACGGCACGGCGCGGCCCTGCCGCGTGCACATTCGCGGTCCCAGCTTCGGCAACCTCCAGGCGCTGCCCCAGATGATCGAGGGGCGGATTATCGCCGACACCGTCGCCGTGCTGGGCAGCATGGACTTCGTGCTGGGGGACGTGGATCGATGACCTTCTCGCCGGAGCTGGAAGCGAAGTTCCAGAAGCTGCTGGCCAGTTACCCCAGGGGGCAGGAGCGCTCGGCGCTGATCCCGCTGCTGCTCTACGCGCAGGATGAGGTGGGCGCGGTCACGCCGGAGCTGGTCGCGGAAGTGGCGCAGCGGCTTAAACTCGAGCCCGCGCAGGTGCGCGAGGCCGCCAGCTACTACTCGCTGCTGCGGGAGAAGCAGCCCGGCAAGTATCACATCCAGATCTGCACCAATGTGAGCTGCCTGCTCACCGGGGGCGCCGCATTGTTCCAGCACGCCTGCCGGCGCCTGGGCATCGGCAACCGCGAGGCGACCCCGGACGGGGAGTTTTCGCTCGCAGAGGTCGAGTGCCTGGGCGCCTGTTCGTGGGCCCCGGCGCTCCAGGTGAACTACGACTACCACCACGGGATGACGCCGGAGAAGTTCGATCAGTTGATCGCGGCGCTCAAGCAGGCGGGCTGACGGATGCTCTACAACGAACCCAGCCCGCTGGAAGTGAAGGTTCTGACGCGGCGCTTCGGCCTGCCCGGGGGTCCGTCGCTCGACACCTACCTGGCCACCGACGGGTTCCTGGGCTTTCGCCAGGCGCTCGGGATGAAGCCCGAGGAGATCATCGCGCAGGTGAAGATCTCGAACCTGCGCGGGCGCGGCGGCGCGGGCTTCCCCACGGGCCTCAAGTGGGGCTTCGTGCCGCGGGATTCCGCGGGGCCCCGCTACATCGTGGCCAACGCCGACGAGGGGGAGCCCGGCACCTGCAAGGACCGGCTGCTGATGGAGAACGACCCGCACCAGCTCCTCGAGGGGATGATGATCGCCGGGCGGGCCGTGGGCGCGCACGCGGGTTACATCTACGTGCGGGGCGAGTACCGCTACGTCCTCGAGATTCTGGAGCAGGCCATCGCGGAGTGCCGGCGCGCGGGATACCTGGGGAAGAACATCCTGGGCCGCGGGTTCGATTTCGAGCTGTACGCGCACACGGGCGCGGGCTCGTATGAGTGCGGCGAGGAGTCGGCGCTGCTGGAGTCGCTGGAGGGCAAGCGCGGCGTGCCGCGGATCCGCCCGCCGTTCCCGGCCGTAGCGGGCCTGTACCGCTGCCCGACGGTGCTCAACAACGTCGAGAGCTTCTCCTCGATCCCGGTGATCCTGCGCGAGGGCGGCGCCGCGTTCGCGGCCCGGGGCACGCCGCGGGACGGCGGCACGCGGCTCTACTGCATCTCCGGACACGTCAACCGGCCCGGGGTCTACGAGCTGCCCGTGGGTTTCAACCTGCTGCGGATGCTCGGGGAGGTGGCGGGCGGGATCCGCGGCGGCAAGAAGCTGAAGGCGGTGATTCCCGGCGGATCGTCCTGCCCGGTGCTCCAGGCCGCCGAATGCGATCTGGCGATGGACTACGACACGCTGGCCAAGGCCGGCAGCATGCTCGGCTCGGGCGGGGTGATCGTCATCGACGAGGACACCTGCATGGCCCGGGTGGCGGCGCGCGTCATTCGCTTCTACGCGCACGAGAGCTGCGGGTGGTGCATTCCTTGCCGGGAAGGGACGGCGTGGCTGGCGAAGCTGCTGAAGAGGTTTCACGAAGGCGGCGGCAGCCGGAGCGACCTGGACCTGGCCGCCGAGATTGCCCGCAACATGCTCGGCCGCACCTTCTGCCCCTTGGGGGACGCGGCGGCCCTGCCGACGATCTCGATCGTCGAGAAATTCCGCGAGGAGTTCGAGGCCCACCTGGAGGGGCGGCCGTGCCCGTTTGAGCGGGTGGCGGGCGGAGAGGCTTGATGGCGAAGCTGGTCCAGCTGACGATCGACGGCCAGCCGGTGGAGGCGCCGGCCGGGACGCTCCTCATCGAAGCGGCGCGGCGGGTGGGTGTCGAGATCCCCAGCTTCTGCTACTACGAAGGGCTGGCGCTGCAAGGCGCCTGCCGGATGTGCCTGGTCGAGGTCGAGCGCGCGCCCAAGCTGCTGACCGCCTGCACGCTGCCGGTGACCGAGGGCCTGGTGGTGCGCACCGCCACGGAGCGGGTGCGCCAGGCGCGCCGGGCCGTGCTGGAGATGCTGCTGACCAACCACCCGCTCGACTGCCCGGTGTGCGACAAGGGCGGGGAGTGCGAGCTGCAGAACATGACGCTGGCCCACGGGCCGGGCGTGGGCCGCTTCGCGGAGCAGAAGCATCACGTCGCGGAGCGGCAGTGGTCGGCGGTGGTCTACTACGACCGGCCGCGCTGCATCCTGTGCTTCCGCTGCGTGCGCATCTGCGACCAGGGCCTGGGGGTGCGGGCGCTGAGCATCATCGACCGGGGCACACACAGCGAGATCGCGCCCAACCGCGGCGACCGCCTCGCGTGCGACGAGTGCGGCATGTGCATCGACATCTGCCCGGTGGGCGCGCTCACCAGCCGCATGTACCGCTACCAGACGCGGCCCTGGGAGATGCAGCACGTGGGCGCCATCTGCACCCACTGCGCCGACGGCTGCAAGACCACCCTGGGCGTCTACCACCACCAGATCATGCGCGGGAACAACCGCGACCGCTCGGGAGTGAACGGCGAGTTCCTGTGCATCAAGGGCCGTTACGCCGCCGACTTCGTGGACCACGCGGAGCGGCTCACGACGCCCCTGATGCGCACGGAGCGGGGCTTCGCGCCGGTCACCTGGGCCAGGGCCGTGGCGGCGGTGGCCCACAGGCTGGTGGGGATCAAGGAGCGCGGCGGGCGGATCGGGATCGCCGGCTCGAACCACACCACGAACGAGGAGAACTACTACCTCCAGAAGCTGGCGCGGCAGGGCCTCGCGACGCCGCACATCGATCATCACCGCACCGGCGACGTGGCCAGCCTGGTGGGGGCGCTGGCGGGCCAGCCACCGCTCCCTGACGGTCGCGGCTCGGAAGCCACCGTCGCAGACCTGTACACCAGCCGCGCCGTGCTGGTGGTGGCCAGCGACCTGGCGCAGCAGCACCCACTGCTGTCGTACCAGATCCGCTTCAACTATCACCACCACGGGGCGCGCATTTACGTGGTGACGCGCGGGCCGGTGCGCGAGGACCGCTACGCCACCCGCAGCCTCCGGGTCGCGCCGGGCCAGGAACTGGAGGGTTTCGAGTCGCTGCTAAACGAGCTCGCGCAGGAGCCTGAGCTGGTGATCCTGTTCGGCGACGCTATCCGGGGCGAGAGTGTGGCCCGGCTGGTGGGTCACGGCGAGTCGCTCGGCATCCCGGTGAAATACGTCTGCCTGGTGGACTACTCGAATTCGCGGGGGGCGGCCGACATGGGGTTGCTGCCGGATCTCGGGCCGGGCTATCACCCGCTCGGCCGGCCGGGCATGAACCTCGAGGAGATGCTGGCGCGCGAAGACCTGGGCGCTCTTTGGGTGATCGGGGCCAACCCGCTCAAGCACCGGCGGCTGGCTGCGAAGAATGCGTTCGTGGTGGTCCAGGACCTGTTCCTGACCGAAACGGCGCAGGCCGCCGACATCGTATTGCCGGCGGCTTCGGCGTACGAGAAGACCGGCACGGTGACGAACACTTGTGGGCAAGTCCAGCGGCTGGCGCGGGCGCTCGTGAAGCCGGGACCAAAGCCGGATCTCGAGATCTTCAGGCTGATCGCGCAGGCGATGGGCCTGCCCCAGGGCCCGGCGACGCCCGAGGCCGTTTTCCGGGAGATTATTGAGGGCGTGCCCGGGTATGATGTCGGCGCGGCGCAGACCTGCCCGGCGGCGGGCCCAGGAATCGTCTCGCCGGCGGAGCTGATCCGCTCGGCGGGCGACACGCTGTTCACCTCCGGCACGCTGGGGCGGTACTCGAAGACGTTGCTGTCGGTGGCGGAGGGGCCGGGAGGCCTGTACCAGGGATGAACCCGTACCTGCTCATGGTCATTAAGGCCGGCCTGGTGATGGGCGCGCTGCTGGCTGCGCTGCTCTACCTCCAGTGGGTGGAGCGCAAGGTCATCGCGCACATCCAGCTTCGCCTGGGACCCTACCGGGTGGGCCCGCACGGCCTGTTGCAGCCGGTGGCGGACACGCTCAAGCTGCTGATCAAGGAAGACCTGCTGGCGCCGCACGTCAACCGGTTCCTCTACCTGCTGGCGCCCTTTCTGGCGGTGACGCTGGCGCTGATCTCGATTTCGGTGATCCCCTTCGGTCCCCAGATCGAGGTGGCGGGCGTGCGCACCTGGATGCAGCTTACGGACCTCAACGTCGGGGTGCTGTTCGTGCTGGCGATTTCGTCGCTGACGGTGTACGGAATAGTGCTGGCCGGGTGGTCGTCGAACAGCAAGTACCCGCTGCTGGGCGGGCTGCGCAGCGCGGCGCAGATGGTCGGCTATGAGCTGCCGCTGGGCATGGCGGTGGCGGCGCCCCTGCTCCTGGCCGGCACGCTCAGCCTGCGGGAGATCGTGCTCTCGCAGCAGCAGTTCTACGGAGGCATCTTCCCGGGCTGGAACATCTTCCGGCTGCCCTTCCCGCAGGTGATCAGCTTTATCATTTTCATGATCGCGGCTTTCGCCGAGACCAACCGCCTGCCGTTCGACCTGCCGGAGGCGGAGAACGAGCTGGTGGCCGGCTTCCACACCGAGTACAGCAGCCTGAAGTTCGCCAGCTTCTTCATGGCCGAGTACGCCAACATGATCACGGTGTGCGCCATGGCCACGGTGCTGTTTCTGGGCGGGTGGCTGCCGCTGTTCCCGGTGGAGTACGGCTCGAGCTACGTGCCGTCGGTCGCGCTGGCGCTGGCGGGCGGGCTGCTGTTGTATCACGGGCTGCCGCCCGCGTTCCGGCGCGATCGGCTGAGCCTGCCCGCGTTCGGCGCAGCGGCGCTGGCGCTAGCCGTAGTGTTCCTGATTCCGGCGGTGCAGGCCCTGCTGGCGCCGCTGTTCTGGTCCCTGGCCAAGACCGGGTTGCTGCTGTTCGTCTTCATCTGGGTGCGGGGGACGCTGCCGCGTCTTCGCTACGATCAACTGATGCGGTTCACCTGGACGTTCCTGTTCCCGGTGGGCGTGTTGAACCTGATGGCCACCGGGCTGGTGGTGGCGCTGAGGGCATGAGATGGCGACCGCGATCTTCCTGATCTTTGCGGCGCTGGCGGTGATCTGCGGCCTGAACGTGGTGCTGCGGCGGCATCCCATTGCCAGCGCCCTGTGGCTGATCGGGGTAATGGTGTCGCTGGCGGTGCTCTACGGGCTGCTGGGCGCGCATTTCCTGGCGGCCGCGCAGGTGATCGTCTACGCCGGGGCCATCATGGTGTTGTTCGTGATGGTGATCATGCTGGTGAACGCGGGGGCGGAGCAGAGCTCGACGGCTTCGCGCATGGCGTCATTCCTCGGCCTGCCGCTTTTGGCCGGGCTGCTGGCGGTGCTCGGCTACGTGCTGTGGCGCGCGGCCCCGCTGGCCGCGGCGGCGAAGCCCAAGGGCACCGCCCGGGACGTGGGCCTGGCGCTGTTCCAGACCTACCTGCTGCCCTTCGAGATCACCTCGATCCTGGTGCTGATCGCGATTCTGGGCGCGGTGGTGCTGGCCTACCGGGAGAAGGACTGACGTGGATACGGTGCCGCTCGCCTGGTTTCTGCTCCTCAGCGCCGTGCTGTTCGGCCTGGGCGTGGCCGGCTTCGTGTTCCGGCGCAACATCATCACCGTGTTCATGTCCATCGAGCTGATGCTCAACGCGGTGAACCTGAGCTTCATCGCCTTCGCCAGCCGCCTGGGGCAGGTGGACGGGCAAGTCTTCGCGTTTTTCGTCATGGTGGTGGCGGCGGCCGAGGCGGCCGTGGGGCTGGCCATCATCCTGACGGTGTTTCGCAACCGGGCGACGTTGCAGATTGACGAACTGGATTCGCTGAAGAACTAATGACGCAGCACCTCTGGCTGATACCGCTGTTTCCGCTCGCCGGGTTCCTGGTCAACGGGCTCCGCGGGCGGCGCGCCTCGAAGGGGTTCGTCAACGCGGTGGCCATCGGCACGGTGCTGCTGAGCTTCCTGTGGGCGGTGAAAACCATCTGGGCGCTGGCCCCACTCGAGGGCCCATACGTAGAGCGGTACTTCACCTGGATCGAGAGCGGCGCCCTGAAGATCGGCTGCGACCTGGCGGTGGACCGGCTGAGCGCGGTCATGCTGCTGGTGGTGACCGGCGTCGGGCTGCTCATTCATATCTACGCGATCGGCTACATGGCGCACGAGGGCGGCTACTACCGCTTCTTCGCCTACCTGAACTTGTTCATGTTCTTTATGCTGACGCTGGTGCTGGCGGCCAACTTCCTGCTGATGTTCGTGGGCTGGGAGGGGGTGGGGCTGTCGAGCTACCTGCTGATCGGGTTCTACTTCCTGCGCCAGAGCGCCACCAACGCCGGCAACAAGGCATTCATCGTCAACCGTATCGGCGATTTCGGATTCTCGCTGGCCATTCTGCTGATCCTGGTGAAGTTCGGCTCGCTGGACTTCGCCACGGTGTTCTCCAAGATAGGCGGCCTGCCGGAGGAGGCGAGCGCCGGCGTGCTGACCACCATCGCGCTGCTGCTGCTGGTGGGCGCCACCGGCAAGTCGGCGCAGATCCCACTCTACGTCTGGTTGCCGGACGCCATGGAAGGCCCCACGCCGGTCTCGGCGCTGATCCACGCCGCCACCATGGTGACGGCGGGCGTCTACATGGTGGCGCGCTCCGCGGCGCTGTACCTGAAGGCGCCGCTGGCGCTGGACGCGGTGGCCTGGATCGGCGTGCTGACGGCGTTCTTCGCCGCCACCATCGGCCTCACCCAGTTCGACATCAAGAGGGTCTTCGCCTACTCGACCATCTCGCAGATCGGCTACATGTTCCTGGGCCTGGGCGCGGGCGCGTTCGGCGCCGGGATCTTCCACCTGTGGTCGCACGCTTTCTTCAAGGCGCTGCTGTTCCTGGGCGCGGGCAGCGTGATTCACGCCGTGGGCCAGCAGGACCTCCGTCGCATGGGCGGTTTGCGCAAGCACGCGCCGGTGACCTTCGCGACGCTCCTGTGCGCGGCGGTAGCCATCGCCGGCGTGCCCTTTACTTCGGGGTTCTTCAGCAAGGACGAGATTCTGCTGGCGGCCCATCACCACGCGCCGTGGATGTTCTGGCTGGGGGTGCTCACCGCCGGCATGACGGCGTTCTACGTGTTCCGGGCGATTTTCCTGGCGTTCTTCGGCGAGTACCGCGGCGCGGGGCATCCGCACGAATCGCCGGCCGTGATGACGCTGCCGCTGGCCGCGCTGGCGGTGTTGTCGCTCGCGGGCGGCTACTTCAACGTGGCGCGGTGGCTGGAGCCGCTGTTTCCCTCGCCGGTCGCCCACCATGACCCGCTGCTGGTGGGAGTGGCGGCGTCCGCGGGGCTGGCCGGGATCGCGCTGGCCTACGTCTTCTACGTGCTGCGGCCGGGCCTGGCCGACCGCGTGGCGGAGCGCTTGGGCCTGTTGTACAGGCTGGCCTACAACAAGTACTTCGTGGATGAGGTTTACCAGGCGCTGGTGGTGCAGCCGGTGGTGGGCGGCTCGCGCAAGCTGCTCTGGCAGGGCGTGGACGTCGGCGTGATCGACCGCGCGGTGAACGGCGTCGGCGCGCGCGCCCGGGGCATCGGCGCAGTGTTGCGCCGGCTGCAATCGGGTTACATCCG
>Ga0315289_10006659_pt1 | contig 16962 bp, 7 predicted proteins | sample YL17G11_40_MG_FD_203452 | JGI IMG/M metagenome (GOLD analysis project Ga0315289, IMG submission 203452) | Sediment microbial communities from Yellowstone Lake, YNP, Wyoming, USA - YL17G11_40 | ecosystem: Environmental > Aquatic > Freshwater > Lake > Sediment | place: USA: Wyoming | collected... | reverse complement strand
CCCCCCCCTTCCAACCAAAAAAAAAACTTCTGAACCGATGAACAACGAGACCTCCGTTCTTCTTTTTCTTTCGACAAAGAGTTTTTTCCCCTATCTTCAGAAAACCATTTTACTTCTTGATCTCGGCTTCGAGTGCTGCCAAAGACAGTTTTTCCTGTTCCCTGCGCGCCTCGAGAAAGAGAGAGACTTCAGAAGAAAAACAAGACCCCCCCTCCCTGCACGCTTTCGTCGGCCCTCTTTTTCCGCCTCTTTTTGTTTTTCAGAGGCAGAGAGAGAGAGAGTCGAGTGCCTTCCCCCCCCCCCTCCCTCACCCCCACTACTCTTACTATAACATGAATTACCTTGATATTTTGTTTTCTTTTTTCTTAATGTGCAAAGAGATTTACGACTTTTATTAAAGCACGTTACGAAGTGCCAAACTACTGAACAGAAAAAGGAAAAGGGAAAGGAATGGTCTCGATGTTCGGTTTTGCTTTCACACCTCGTTTTTTTCTCCTTCGCTTCCATCTCTTTCTCTCTCTCTCTCCCCCCAACGAAAACAAATCAAACGCTCGCGGCCCTCGCAACCAGGCTCCGCCTCCAAAACTCCTGCGCCGCGGCGACCGCAGCAGCCTGCTGCCGCCTTTCCCCTCCTCCGACGCCGACGCCGCTCCCGCTCCCGCCGTCGTCGAAGGAGACCGTCTCGGCAAAGGCCTCGGCGAGAGCCGCCCCGACCCCAGAGGCGCGCGCGGCCGGGGGCCTCGGAGGGGCGCCACCGCCGTGCGCCAGGGAGGAGCAGCCGAGGAGCTCGCTCTCAGAGCTCCCGCCGTTGGCGCCGCTGCCGCACGCGGCGGCGAGCGAGACGAAAAACGCGCCCGCGTCGGCGGCGACGGCGGCCGCGGCCGCGGCGTCGAAAGTCCGGAGCTCGCAGCGCACGTCGAGCCGCGGCAGCGGGCGAGAGGGCGCGGGCTGCTGCTGGCTGCTGTTGGACCCCCCGTCTCCAGCAGCAACAACGAGCCTCGCCGAAACGAAGATCAGCACGGGAGGAGCGGGCGCGGAGAGCGTCGCCGCGCCGCCGGCCACCGCCGCGGCCGAGGATGGGGACCAGAGCCCCGCGGCGCAGCTCCCTCTCAGGGCCGCGGCGAACCCGGAGGAGGCCGGCAGCGGCGCCAGCCAGTCCAGAACAAGCCGACCTCCCCCGCGGGTCAGGGCGCCCAGAAGGGCCGGGCCGGCGGAGGCGCCGGCGCGGGCGCTGCTCCCTCGCCAGCAGAGCGCCGGGGAGGAAGGGGTCCCCGCCCACGACGCGAAAAAGTCGGCCGCGGCGGTCGAGAGGGCGCCCGAGCGGGGAGGAGAAGGGACGGCCGAGGGAGGAGAGGAGCCACCCCCGCCGAACCTCTTGATCCAGTCCGCAGGGCCCCAAGACAGCTCCCCGGCGAGGCGGAGGCACCCGGGCTCCTCGGAGTTGCCCGTGGCGGCGGCGACGCTCAGGGCCGAGGGCGGGAGGCGAAGCACGAGCCTCGCCCGCAGCGCCGCCGCGCCGGGGCCCGCGAGCGAGGCCGACGTTCTCCACTCGAACGACGCCCCGGGGGCCAGGCGGGGGACGGGCTGGACGAGGCCACTAGAGGGCTCCTCTCCGTCCGACGAGGCTGCTCCGGCCGCGGCCGAGGCGGCGGCCCCCGACAGCTCGAGCCTCACGACGGCGCCGACGAGGTCGTCGCCGCTCGGAGACACGTTGGTCAAAACGAGGTCGAACGCGGCCTGCCTCGCCGGGGGCGCGCGGAGCTCCGCGCGGGCGACGACGAGGCGGACCGGGTCGCCGGAGCCGGCGAGGTCCGTCGGGGGGAGGATGAGCGATGCCGAGGAGGGAGGGAAACGTTCCGTCGTCGTCAGTGCCGCGACGGCCGAGGCGACCTCGGCCGGCGCCGGCACCCCCTCTGGCGCAAAGGACAGGGAGCTCCCTCTCGCGCCGCCACCTCGCCCCCCTCTCCCTCCAACGGCCCCACCGACCGCGCGGGACACGGCGGCGAGCAGCGCCGCGTGCCTCTTCCCCAGGGCGGAGGAGGCCAGGGCCGGGCCCGGGGGCGGCGCGACGGCGGAGGCAGCGGCGGCGGCGGCGCAGGACGAGCGCGAGGTCGCGCCCCCCCTCGCGCCGCTCTCGTTCGTGCTCATGCTGAAGCCGTCGCCGCACGCGCGCACGGCGGGGACAGGCAGAAGGGGAGCAGCAGGGGGAGGCAAGGAGGAGCTTTTGTTCTCCTCCTTGGGCAAGTCGTCGACGTCGCTGTCGGTCGTGTCGTCGTCGGCGCTTTCTTTCCTCGCTTCTGCCGCTTTCCTTGCTCCCTCCTCCTTCTTCTTCGCCTCCTCCTCCTCTGCCCGAACCGCGACGACTCGAACGGCGGCCAGCAGAGAGACCACCCTCGACGCGCGCTCCTTGGTGTCGGGGCCGAGGGAGAGCATCGCCGAGGAGTCGACGAGGCCCGCGGTGGCGGCGGTGGCGCCGACAGAAGACGACGAGGAGGACGAAGTCGAAGTCGAGGCAGTCGACGAGCCCATGCTGCTGCTGCCAGACACGACCGCGCCGGCGACGGCGGCGATCGAGGCCGCGAGGTCTGCGAGCCCCGCCGGGGAAGCTTTACCGGCGGCGACGGCCCCCAAGACGTCGGAGGCGACGCGGCGGGCCGCGGCCTCGACGGCGGCGAGCCCGGACGCGAGGGACTCGGCGCGCGTCGCGGGGGCAGAGACGGGCTCTGGCGGCGGCGGCGGCGGCGCGACAAACGACGACGGCGGGGAAGAACCACCGCCTCCCCCCCCTCCCCCTCCCCCTCCGCCGGCTTTGAAGAACGGGTTGTTCGCAAAGAGCCCGCCCGCAGCAGCCGCAGCAGCTCCCACTATCCCGCCGCGGCGAACAGCGCCACCCGCGATCCCGGAGACGCAGAGCTTGCCGCTCCCGGCCGCGGCGCGGGCGACGGCCCTGCGCCGCGCCTTGGCCGCCGCCGAGCCCAGCGACGAGGCGGCCTCGCCCGCGCCCCCGCCGCTCCCCCCGCCCCCGCTCCCGCGAGCGAGCTGCTCCTCCGCCGCGCGCAGGAAGAGCGCCCAGCGCCCGTCCGGGAACGCCGGCAGGTCGAAGCAGGCCGCGGCGGCGGCGAGCGCCCGGGGGCGGGCCCTCGGGGGGACGGCCTGCCAGTGGACAAGGACGGCCCGGAGCAGCGACTGCAGCGCCGGCCTGTGCCTGGTCGTGGAGGCGGGGGGAGCGGGGGGAGGGGCGCCGTTTCCCGCCGCCGCTGCGTCGTCGACGGCGCCGCTGCTGCTGCTGCTGCTCCCGCTGCTGCTGTCCGGGGGCTCGAGCGCGCGAGCGACCCTCAGGGCGTCCTCCAGAACCGAAAGCCAGCTGTCGATCGGCGCCGTCGTCGGAGGCTGCTGCGCTTCCGAGGAGTCTGGCGAAGAGCCGCTGTCGATCTCCCACCCGAGGCAGGCCCGCGTGCCCTGCAGCGCGACCCTGGCCGTCGAGAGCCAGTCGTCGGCGAGGCCAGCGGCGCCCGTCTCGCCGACGCCAGGGGCGACGGTGATGGAGTTGGCAGACGGCGAAGCAGCAGCAGCAGCAGCAGAAGCCTTTCTCTTTGTCTCCTTCGACGAAGAGAACGCCTGCGTCACTTGCCTCTTGGCCGACCTCGCGAGCGCCTCCGAGGCCGCTCTGGCCGCCGCGGACGCCGCGGGATGCGCCGAGACGACCCCCAGCAGAGTGCAGACGAGCTCCTCCTTGTACGCGGCGGCCAGAAGAGGAGGGGTCGACAGGGAATGCGCGAAATCGCCGTCGTCGCGGACCGCCGACGCGACCTCGGGAGAGGTCAGCGCGGCCCTGAGCTCGCCCGCGCCGGCGACGACGGCCGAGGCAGCGGCGCTCGCCCCGGCGGCCTGCGCGGCAGAGGCATCGGCGGCCGCCCCCGAGGCCAGGGCGGCAGCCGAGGCGGCGCCGGCGACGGACCTCCGGGCCGCCCTGGAGCCGAGGTCGGCCTCGACCAGCGCGCCCCAGGCGGCGGCGAGCGCGGCGCAGCGGTCGCTCGCCGCGGGCAGGTCCGCCGCGGCGGCGAGGAGCTGCCTGGCGAGCCTCGCGCGCTCCGCGGGGGAGAGGGGCGACGAAGAGGAGGCGGAAGCCGAACCGGCAGCAGCAGCAGCACTGGTCCCGCTTCCCGCGCCACCGCGGAGCAGGCACCCGCCGAGGGCCCCCGCCAGCGCGGCCCGCGCCGAGTCCGAGAGCCCGCGCCCCGGCCCCGCCCCTCGGGCCCCAGCCGCGCCCCACAGCTCGCCGATCGCCGCCGCGGCCCTGGAGCCCGCCACGGCGGCCGTCGTCGGCGCGGCTCCGGCGGCGTTGGCTGCCGCGTAGGCGGCCAGGGCCGCCGCCGAGGAAGAGGAAGAAGAAGCCGAGAGCGCCGGCGGGGGAGGCGGGACCCGGGCCGCGGCGGCGGCGACGGCGGCCAGGACGAGCGCCGCGCCCACGGAGGAGGCGGCAGAGGACGCGTCCGGCGACTCCAGCAGCCTCGTCGCGGCCTCCGCCACGGCGGCGTAGACCCAGGGCTGCGGCGGGGGGAGGCGCTCGTCTCCGCCGTCGTAGTCTCGGGAAGCGGCGGCAGAGACGGAGGAGGAGGAATCATCGAGAGCGTCGGCGGCGGCCGCGGCGGCGTCTCCTCGAGCAAAGGCCGCGGCGGCCAGCACGCAGCGGCACGTGGCGAGCGCCCCCGCAGCCGGGAGCGCCGAGGCGCGGGGGAGGAGCACCGCGGGGGCGCCGGAGAGCAGGGCAGCGACGACCGGCCTGGCGGCTCTCCTCGCGGAGATCGCCGGCCGCTCCCGGCGCGGGAGGAGATCTTCTTCCACGGCCTCCTCCTCCTCCTCCTCCTCGATCTCGTCGCCGTCCCGGATCGCCGCGAGCGCCCGAGCCAAAGAGGCCGCGGCCGCGGACGCGACGGCACGGTCCTCGTCAAGTAGGGCGTCCCCCAGGGCGGTCGCGGCCGCCTCGGCGGCTCGCGGGCCCGCCGGGACGACCGACAGGAGGCAGCGGCGGGACAGGAGCGCGCCGCAGACGCGGGCGGCGAGGCAGCGGGCCGCGGTCGATGCCCTCGCGGCGCCGGGGGGGCCTCCGGGAGACTCGCGGTCTCCTTCATCGGCATCGTCGTCTTCGTCGTCAAATTCGTCGTCGTTCTCGGCGGAGAGCACCGCGGGGGCGCGGCCGAGAGCGCCGAGGCCGCCGCCGCCGATGCTCCCTCCTGCTCCCGCCCCGAGCCCCTCCGTGGCCAGCTCCTCGGGCAAGCACAGCAGCGCGGCCATCGCCGCAGCTTTCACGTCCCAGGGCGCAGCGGAGCCGGCGCCCAGGTCCGCCTCTGCGGCCTCGAGCAGCGAGCTCCAGGCGGCCGAGGCAGAGCTGGACGCGTTCGCAGAAGCAAAACCGCCAAAACCCGAAAGCACCAGCGCGCCGCTCGACGCCGCGCCGTAAGCGAGCACTCGCGGCAGGGAGGCCGGTCCCGCGGAACCGGCCCCGGCGCGAGCGACGTCGTCGGCAGCGGCTGAGAGAGGGCCCGAGGCCGCAGCAGCTCTCGACTGGGAGGGGGTGCCGCAGGCAGCGGCGTTGAGCGCCTTGAGCAGGATCGTCGCCGTCGCGGCGTCGGCCGCGGCGCCTGCTTTTGAGGAAGAAGAGCTCCCCCCGACTTGCGAGCCAGGAGCCATCGTTTTCCCTTTTCAGTCTCTCTTCCCTCCTTCTTCGGAAGCGCTGTTGATCACCTCTTTGTAAGCCCGAGCAGCCTCCGGGAACTTCACGGAAGCCTCCGACAGCAGCGCGTCCCTCAGCGCCGACACGGCCGCGGCCTTCCCTTTGGACAACTGGTTGGCCCTGTTGGCCCTGCGGAAGACCTGGACCGTGAACGCGTCCGGGGCGAGGCCGTCGTCCAGGGCGGCGAGGAGCTCGACGGGGACGTCGACTGCTGCCCCCTCTCGGGTCTGGGGCTGGGCGAGGTTGCCAAGGGAGGAGTGGAGGTCGGATCTGGTGAGTTTTGTTTTGTTTTTCGTTTTTTTCCCCACAAGGGAGGGGGGAAGGGTGAGTAACAAAGGAGGAAGGGGGGGGGGGGCTCGTCTTATTTCCCTCTCTTGTTTCCAAACACAAAAAATACTCACATGCGCTGCGCGAGCAGGTCTCCGTCTCCGTCAAAGTTGGCGAGCGAGGACTCGATCTCGTCGATCTATTATTGAGGTTTTGAGGTTTGGTTTTGGGCGAGTGAAGAAAAAGAAGAAGAAAAAGAGAATACGAGGGTGAGGGTGCGCGATTGCTCTCTCTCTGCGAAGAAAAAGAAAACCAACTCTTTACCTTCCACAGCGTCGCCTCGATCGCGTCTTTCAGCAGCTTTCGGGACTCCGGCGTGGCTCCTGCTGCGTCAGAGGAGGGAGGCTGGGCCGAAGACATGCGCTACGAGAGAGGAAAACGAAGTGGTTTTTCGTTTTCTCTCTCTCGATGCTTTCTTTGAGATCGATTTGATGGGAAAGAAACGAAAGGCGTTTCCTGTGTCCGTTCTTTGTTCGGTCCTCGACTCGGAATCTCAGCAGCTCTGGAGAGCAAGAAGAGACCCGCGAGCTCTCGATGCGCGAAGGAGGTCGAAGCAGAGGGGCTGAAGGAAGAGAGGGAAAGAAGAAGAGAGCTCGATAAGTGAGTATTGCAGTGGGAGAGGAGCGAGAGGGCAAATGATTTTTTCCTTCGACCCCAACCTTTCTCTCTCCTCCGTTCGGGACCACCTCGCGAACCCAGCGAATGCGTTTTATGTTACAAAGCGACACACAGACAGAGAGAGCACGACCTCTTCGCAGCAGCAGCAGCAAAATAACTCTTTCTTCCTTCTCCTTTTTTATTTTTCCTCCCCGGTCTCCTTCTTCGCTGCCTCGGCCGCCCTCAGGTCGGTCGACGAAATCTTCCCCTCGGGCTCCTCATCGTGAGCTTGTCCCCCCTGCCCTACTTCGCTGCTGCTCCCGACCAGCCCGACCACGAGGAGCGCCAGAGGCCTGAATCCCCTCTGTTTGCGCCCGGCGTTGATCGCCTCTCCGCCGGAAACGGTCTCTTTGGACACGACAAGAGCCTGCATCCCCGGTTCCGTCTCTGCTCCCGTGGGCTCCTTCGGGTCGAGCAGGGCCCCGACGTCGACCGCGAACACCCTCTCGCCTGGCCTCACCTTTCTCGCAAAGGCCACGGCGGCATTGGCGCGTTCGCCAAAGGGCTGCAGCAGCTCGGGGTGCTTCTTGCTTGACAGCAGCTTGTCTCCGGTGATCCCGATAAACAGGCGCCGCTCGGCGGCCAGGGCCGAGGCCGCGAGCAGGAGCCGGTGCCCGGCGTGGAGGCGGTCAAAGGTGCCCCCGACGGCGACTTGGTCAAAGGGCGGAGGAGATGGAGCGTCTTCTGCTGCTGTTGTCTGAGGGGCAGCAGCAGCAGCAGCAGCAGCGGGGACAGGGAGGGAGGCAGGGAAGGCGGAGCGAGGTTCGGCTGCGACGATGACGACGGCGACGGAAAAGGGAGATTTTTGCGCTCGCTCGATCCTTCGGGCGAGGGCTGAGGCTTGCTCCCTCTGCTCCTCGGAGCCCACGAGAACGCTCGCAAGAGAGAGGGGAACACACGGAGGAGAGGAAGAAGGAGCAGCAGCTTCTCCTTCGTCCTCTTCGTCATTATCTCCTCCGCCTCCTCCTCCTCCTCCTCCTCCCAAAACCTTCCAAACCTCCCCGCCCCCTTGGGCTGCGAGCCTGGGGACCAAAGGTACGAAATCGGCCATGGGCTTCCCCGCGCGGGCCGCGGCAGAGCAGGCCGCGGAAAGAGCAGGGAGGACGGTGTCGGGCAGGGGCGCCGAGGGCGTGAGGTCTGTTTTTTGTTTTTGTTTGGTTTTTGTCGAGGTTGAGAAAAAAAACCCGAAACCTTAAACCTTCAACTTCGTCTCTTCTCTTCAACTCTCTTCTCTCACCTCCAAACCACAACCAAACGCTTCTCTCCGAGTCCAGGGCCGCGCAGAAAGGAGCGAGCCATCGAGAAGGCGCCGCAACGCCGTCTCCGGGGACGAGGACAAGGGCGTCGCCGGGAGGGATAGAAGAGGTTGAAGAAGTTGACGACTGCATCAAAGAGACGATTCGAGGTCGATAAACTGCTGCTTTCCGAGGGCTGTGGCCGCCAATCGACGCGATGGCGATCCTGGTCCTTCTCGAGGGGGGCACGATAGATTGAAGACGGGGTCTAGTGGGCGTCGAGCAAAGGAGGGAGACGACGTCCATTGATTTTTTTCAAAAGAGGAGAAAAAAATGGAGGCCACAATTTTTCCGTTTTTCTTTTTCCTCTTCGTGGAATCATCGAGTCTTTCGACGCCTTGGCGCTGCTTGCTCTTCGTCCGTGTCTCGCTCCGTGAAAAACAAACGCATGGCACCTCATATGCGACTGTGAGAGCCTATGGGACAGGCAACGGCAAAATCAGAGGACGCACTCGAAGGAGACATGCGTCCAATCGATGTTGAGAGAAGTTCGACCTCGACGTCGACCTCGTCGTCGACCTCTTCGACACCAGCTCTCCGGAACGCGCTTCTTCCGCCGCCACTGCCTCTGACGATCCCGCAGGGTCACGAGGCTGCGGCGTCGCTCGAAAACTTCGCCCAGGGCTTGCCCGTGGTTGTCAAGGTACGAGGAGATTGGAAAAAAGAGAGAGATAGCTTCCCCCCCTTTCTTCTCCCTCCTGTGCTCTCTGAGTCTCAACTTCTCTCTCTCTCTCTCTCTCTCTCTTCCCTCTTCCCTTTCCTCTCCACTTCTTCCTTCCCGCCCCCCCCCAAAAAAAAAATTTGTAAGGAACTGGTCGCCGGGGGGGCAGCCGGTGCCATCGCCAAGACCTGCGTCGCCCCCCTCGAGCGAGTGAAGATCCTGTTCCAGACGGGGAGGATGAGGTCGAGCGCAGCAGCTGGAGGAAGCAAAAGCAGCATCTCGGGCACGCTGGCGTCGATCGCGAGGACCGAGGGCCCCCGCGGTCTCTTCAAGGGGAACGGGGCCTCGGTGCTCCGGATCGTCCCCTACTCCGCGCTGCACTTCGGAGCCTACGAGCAGTACCGCGCGTGGCTGGTCAGGGCGCTGGCGCTCGACGGCGGAGCGGGCGCCGGCGGCGCCGCGAGCGGACGCCGGGCGGGCGAGGCGCGGCGGCGGGTCCCCGCCTGGGTCGACCTGCTGGCCGGCTCCGGCGCCGGGGCGACGGCGGTGCTCGCGACATACCCCCTGGACCTGGCCAGGACGCGGCTGGCGTACGACATGGAGGGCGGCGTTGCCGAGGCGGGAGAGAGCCCGGGGAAGGAGAAGGCGGGCTCGCCGGCAAAGGCGACCGTGCGGTCGGTGCTGCGCGCGACCGTCGCCAGGCACGGCCTCCGCGGGCTCTACTGCGGGATCGGCCCCACGCTGGCCGGGATCCTGCCGTACGCGGGCTTGAAGTTTTACGTCTATCAGTCGGCGAAGCACGCGCACTTGAGCTCGAGCGCGGCGGCGTCGAGCGACGGAGGAGGAGGACCACAAGGAGGAAACGAGGGAGGACGACAAGGAGGAAACGAGGGAGGACGACAAGGAGGAAACGAAGGAGGACGACAAGGAGGAAACGAGGGAGGACGACAAGGAGGAAACGAGGGAGGAAAAGGAGGGGCGGGAGCGGAGAACTCGTCTTCGTCATCGTCACCTCGGGGCCGGCCCTCCGTCGCGGTCACGCTGGCATTCGGCGCGGCCGCGGGCCTGGTGGCGCAGACGGCGACCTACCCCCTGGACGTGGTGCGGAGGCAGATGCAGGTGGCGGGCTTGGCGCAGGCGCAGGCGGCGCGGGTCGGAGGAGGAGGGAGTGCCGGCGGTGGTGGAGGTGGCGGCGGAGTCGGAGGTGGCGGTGGAGGAGCCGGAGGAGCAACAGCGACAGCTTCTTTGGCCCCTTCTTCTCCAACGACGACCAAAGCGATGCCCCGCTCCACCTGGGCAGGACTCCGCAGCGTCTGGGCGTCCGGGGGCCTCCGCGCGGCCTTCGCCGGAGTGTCGATCAATTATTTGAAAGTGGTGCCGTCGACGGCAATCGGGTTTTCGACGTACGACTTCCTGAAGAGTTACCTGGGGCTGAGCCACAATCTGTAAATCAATTTAGAAAAGAGCCTTGGTTCACTCGAACAGAGAAAGACATTGCGACTGGCGTTGAGGTCGAGAGACTGGGGACAGATTTCATGGCAAAACGAGCTCTTTTCCTTTCATCACGTTTTTAACAAAAGCTGGCACCGCTTCTCTCTCTCTCTCTCTCCCCTCGTTCCCTCACTCGACATCGACCATCAACGCCGCCACCTCCCTCGCCAAAGAGTGCAGCGGCAGCCCCACGACGTTGAAATAGCACCCCTGGATCCCTTCCACGAAGGCTCCGGCGGGGCCCTGGATCCCGTACCCGCCGGCCTTGCCCAGGTTCTCCCCGCTGGCCACGTAGGCGTCGATCTCCGAGTCGGGCAAGTCTGCGAAGCGCACGACCGTGGTCTCGGAGAAGGACTTCGAGGAGGTCGCGCTCTCTTCCTCTCCTCGTCCTGCTTTTCGGACCAAGACAAGTGCGACCCCCGTGCTGACCGAATGCTTCCTGCCAGAGAGCCTCCGTAGCATCTCCGTCCCTTCGAGCCCACCGTCGGTCTCCGACGGCTTCTCCAAGATCAGGGAGTCGACCTCGACGACGGTGTCTGCTGCGATGACGAGGACGTTTCTTGGGTCGTCGCTCGCTTCGGCCTCTTCCTCGACGACCAGGGCCGCAACTTCTTTTGCTTTCGCCCACGCTGTCGCCCTCGCGTACGTAGCCCCGTCGGTGGTCTTGGGCAGGTCTTCCGCGAACGAGCTGGGCCTGACTTCGAACTTCGTTATGCCCAGCTGCCTCAGGAGCTCTGCCCGGCGCGGCGAGGCCGAGGCCAGGACGATCCTGGTCGAGGCCGCGAGGCGAGGCAGGGCGTCGAGGATCATGAGAGAGGCAAGGTGCCGACTGATGGTTTTGTTTTGTTTTGTTTTCCTTTTTTCCCCTCTCTGTTTAGCTTCTCTCGGCTCTGCGTGCACGATTTGCTCGCCTGGATCACGCGAGAGCAACAAACTCGACCTGCAGCTACGTGCTTGAGAACTCAATCGAATTGCGTACGCGCAGTGCTTTGAGCTCCCTTTGATGCGAGAGAGAAAAACCAATGCCGTACAGATCAGTGGCGAATAGTGACGGGTGCCGTCATTCGAGAGAGCAGCTCTCCCCATTCTCTCTCACTTTTCATTCTTTTTGAAGCTGCGGCGGAGAGGCGCGCTCTGTTTGAAAGCAGACAGCAGCAGTCCCCCAGCAGCACGTGCATCGCCTCAGACTTTTCTACATGGCGGACGACGACAACGGAGGAGGAGCAGAGGCCGCTGCCGCTGCTGCTGCTGCTCCCGCTGCTGCTGCTGCTGCGGCGGCGGACGATGCTGCTCGATCGCCAGAGGTCGTCGATGCGCCGGCTCCTGCTGCTGCCGCTGCCGGTGACGCCGCTGACGCCCCTGTCGCTGCACCGCCCTCGCTCCCCGACTGGCTGGGTCCCTCGTCAATGGCGTACCTCACGACTGAAGCGCTCGCGTCTCTGCGCGCTGGTGGAGAGACGGTGAGTGGAAAAGAGAACGAGTCATTTGGCGGCCTCGAGGGGAAAAAAACGCCGACCTCCTCCCTCTCCTTTCCTTGTTTCTCACCTCCCTTTCTTCCAACCCTCCCCTCTCCAAATTCTGCAGCCCTCGGCGATCCAAGCCCCGAACGACGCCGCGTCGGGATCGGCGTTCGCCTACGAGCTCGTCTGGGCAGTCGCCAGGGAGAAGCTTGCCGCTGCGAAACCTCCACCGCCGAAGAAGCGGAGGTCGCTCATCGGCGCTGCTGCTTCGACCTCTGCTGCTGCTACCGAGGCCGGAGCCGAAGCCGCTGCTGCTGCTGCTGTCGCCGCCGCTGCCGCCGCCTCTGTCGTCACGGCCCTCGACGCCCTCAAGGCGGCGGGCTTGCTGGGCGGCGGGTCAGCTGCCGAAACGGCAGCGAAGGAGGGCGACGGGGCCGTGCCCGCCGCCGACGCCGGCGCTGCGGTTGAGGGGGGCGACGACCGGGAGAAGGGTTCCCTCCGGCCGCCGCCGCCGAGCTGGCTCTCTCCGGCCCTCGCCGACGCCCTGTGGCTCGCCTGGCAGGAGCTCGGGGAGGCAGGGGCGGCAGCGGCAGCGGCAGCGAGCGCGAAAGGCCCTGCAGCCGCCGCTTCCTCGGAGGACCCCTCGCCGCTGCAGGCCGCCCGCCTTCACGTTGCGGCCCTCGCCCGCGTTCTGATGCTCCCGCCTCCGTCCTGCGATGCCGCTGGAAACCGACCTCTCTTTCTTCCTCCTCTCTTGAGGGCAGACCTGATGCGCTCTGGCGACGGGGACCTCCTCGCGGCCTCGCTTGCCCTGCCCCTCCGAGGCGCCGCCGCGCAGTCGGCAGACGCTCCTCCTCCTCCCGCCCCCGCTCCCGCGGCCGTCGCGCTCGCCGCCGACGCCCTGCGAAAGCGCGAGGTCAGGCTCAACACGCGAGCCCTTTACACCCAGCACAAGTTCAACCTGATGCGCGAGGAGGCCGAGGGCTACTCGAAGCTGCTGGCGCTGCTGCACGGGGTGTTTGGGGAGGCGGCGGCGCTTTCTTTGCGGTCGAGGTCGAGCTCCGCTTCTTCTTCTTCTTCTTCTTCTTCTTCTTCTTCTTCTTTGAGCTCATCGTCGTCTCAGAACTTCGCCGTCTCATCCGCGGCCGAGGACCTCGCGTCGCTCATCGGCGTGTTCGACCTCGACCCCAACCGCGTGGCGGACGCAATCATCGAGGCGGCACAGGAGGGCGCCTTTGTCGCCTCTGTTTCTTCTTCGGGCTCGAGCTCGAGCTTGAGCTCGAGCAGCAGCAGCATCGCTTCTTCTTCTCCTGCCGCCTCGGCGGTCTCGTTCGTCGTCGCCGGGGGGCCCATCGACGACGCTCTCGAAGCTCTGCTCGCACCTTTTGCGAAAAAGACGATCGCGCAGGTTCTCGGAGCGAGGTGCCAGCGGGCGGCCGCCGCCGTGCGAGCGGCGGCGACCTCTTCGTCGCCGGGGGAGGGCCTCGCCGGCGGCGGCGCCGGGGCAGCCTCGCCGAAACCTTCTTCCTCCTCCTCTGCCTCGCCTCCGCCTCCTCCTCCTCCTCCTCCTTCCGACGCGGCCCTGTGGCCCGTCGCGGCTGCGCTGTTATCTTCCAGCCTCGTCTCCCTCGAGGAGCTCCTCCCGCACCTGAGCCCTTCCTCCTCCTGGTCCCCTACCTCCGAGGAAGGCGGGGGCGAAGGAGGAGGCGGCGACGAGCTCGCGGCGGCGGCCCGGGCCGGAAGGGCCGCAGCGACGGCCGCGGCCGCCGCCGTCGGGAAGATCTCCCTGACTTCCTCGAAGTCCGAGGGCGGCGGCAACGCGAGCGCCCTCTCGGGCCTCGACGCCGCCGCGGCCGGGGCCCCCGCGGCCGGGCTGTCGGCGGCGGGGCTCGAGCTCGACGCGCGCCCGCTCGCGGCGCTGCCCGTCGGCGGCGCCGCCGGGGCCGCGGCCAACCAGCCCCTGCTCCTGCTGGAGGCGCTCCTCCGCTGCGGGAGCAGGAGCGGGGACGAGGAGCACGCGAATGCGAGGAAGCGGGAGAACGCCGCGGCGCTCTATTCCGCGCTCGTCGCCAAGGGGATGGACCCGGCCGCTTCCCCGGGGGTCGCCGCCGCGCTCGCGGCGTCGGCGCTGGCGTCGCTGGAGAGGGCGATGATGCCCTCGTCTCCCTCCCCCCCTCCTCCTCCTCCTGCTCCTCCTCCTCCTCCTCACCCTCTCCCGCTGCTGCTCCCCCCGTCGCCTCCTCTGTCCGACTTCCCAGAGCGCGCCCTCGAGGACCTCTTGGCCCTCGGGCAGCACGCCTTCGTCTCCCCCCCGCTCCTCTCCCTGGCCTGCAGGGCCTGGCGCTCTGTCGTCGAGACGAGCCTGCTAAGGCTCGACGGCGACGGCGGCGACGGCGGGGAAGAGGGCGGCGACGGAGGGGCCGCCCTGGCGCGCTCCGCTCTGTCCCGCGCCGAGGGCCTCTTCACCTCGGTCATCTTTCCCGCCACGTCCCTGCTCCCTGGGTCCGCCGCAGCCGCCTCCCTGGCCTGGTCGTGCCTGGAACTGCTACCCTACGAGCAGCGCTACCGCCTCTACGCGGCGCACCGCGAGGTCGTCGCCGCCGCCTCGGCGTCGTCCTCCCCGCTGCTGTCGGCCGCCTCGAAAATGGCGGTGGTCGCCGCCCGGAAGGTCATGCGCAGGCTGCACGCTCCCGCGAGGGCCCTGTCCTCTGCGGCGCAGCGGGAGAGGGCCGCGGCGCAGGCGCCGTTCGCGCGCATGATGGCCAAGGCCTCGCACGCGGCGCCGCTGGCCGTCGCGCAGGCCGTCGCCGCGCAGGCCGAGGCCTACCCCAACATGACCGACCCCTGCGTCGAGGCGCTCAAGTACTGCTCCCCGCTCACGATGGACGCGCTGGGCTTCGTGCTGCTCGACCGCCTCGCGTCGTCGCGCAGGCCCAAGCTCAAGGACGACGGCGTCAACATCGCGGACTGGCTCGCGGCGCTCGCCGGCTTCGCGGGCTGCCTCTGCCGGCGCTGGCCCGAGCGCGTCGCCGCGCGGCCAATCGTGCAGTACGTCGCCAACACCCTCAGGGAGTCGGACCCCTACGACCTGCTCGTCCTCAAGGAGCTGCTGACGACGATGGGGGGGGTGCCGACGGTGGCGGACCTGTCCGAGGGGCAGGTCGAGGCGCTGGCGGGCGGGAGCGTGCTGCGGGAGCTGGCGCTCAATGTCGGGGGGGACTCGTCTTCCTCTTCCGGCGGCGGCGGCGGCGGCGGCGGAGGAGGAGGAGGAGGAGGCGCTCCCGCTCTCGCTCCCGGGTCTTCCTCTTCGTCCTCCTCTGCGGCGACGCTGCTGGCCGCGGAGAAGGCCAAGGCGCGCGTGGCCGCGAGGCTGGCCGCGGCGCTCTCCGAGGACGGGAGCGGAAAGGGAGGAGACGGAGCCGTCGTCGCCGTCGGCGACAAGGGCAGCAAGGGCAGCGGCGGCGACAACTCGCTCACCCTGCCTCTGCTGATCCTCCTGGCTCAGCAGCGCAAGGCCGTCGCCGCGACCACCTCGAGCCCGCACGTCAAGCTCATCGCCGAGCTCTACGATAAGACGCACGAGACCTGCCTCCAGTACGTTGAGTTCCTGCGGAGGTCGCTGAGCCCGCGGGCGCTGGCGGCGGCGCTGGCGCCGGCCCCCTTGGGCGCGGCGAGCTCGGAGTTTGGCGTAGACGCGCCCGTGGCCTTTGACGCGTGGAGGAGCCTGCTGCCGCTGGTGTCGCCCGCAGCGGTCGAGGCGGCGGTCCAGAGGTCTGGGGACGCCGCCGAGAGGGAGGAAGACGAGGCCAAGGAGGAGAAGAAGAAGAAGGCGGAAGAAAAAGAGGCAAAGAAGGCGGCGTCGGCGGCGTCGGCGGAGAAAGCCATCGGAGCCGGCGAAGAGGGCGAAGCGCCCAAAGAGCCCGAAAATGCCACCGCCGCTGCTGCTGACGAAGACGACGGCAAGGAGGAAGGAGAAGAGGGCGAGCTCGAGGACGCGCAAGAAGAGGGAGAGACGACCTTGACCCCCGCCGGCCCTGCCGCTCTGATGGCGGAAGCGGAAGCCGCAGCCGGAGAGAACAACACCGGCGGCGGCGCTGTCGTCGCCGCCGCCGCCCCTTTGAGCGCGCGCGCCGCGGCAGAGGCCAAGGCCCGCGAGCTCCTCTCCCCTCTGCTTCCTCTCGCCGACTCAAGCAGCGGCGGCGGCAGCAGCAGCAGCGGAAGCGGTACCAAACACCTCGTCCCCTTCCCGACGCTCATCGCCGAGGCCACCGCGATGCAGCCGCCCTCCACCTGGCGCGCGCTGACGCCGCAGCTCTATTCCGCGTTCTGGCGCTTACAGCTGGGCGACCTCGTGGTCCCCGAGGAGGCGTACGCCGTCGAGCGCAGGCGCGCCGTGGCCGAGGGCGCGCAGGCGAAGAGGCGGCTGGCCGACGTGGAGAGGGACAAGGCCGCAAAGGAGCGCGCGGCCGCTTCGTGGCGAGGGGGCGGCGGCATGATCACTCAAGGCGCCTGGGGCATGCAGCAGCAGACTTACCAGATGCAGCAGCAGGGGCAGCAGCTCGCCGCCTCTCCCGAGGAGCTCCGCGCCCTCGACGAGGACGCGCGCGCCCTGCGCCTCGACGTCTCCAGGGCCTCGGACGCCGTCGCGAGGCTCGACGAGGAGCTCGCGGGGAGGCGGAGGCACGTCGCGGCGGTGCTGGCCGCGGTCGAGGCCGAGGCGCTGGTGCTCGACTTCTCCTCGGACCCGAGCGGGAGGGTAGCTGCGGCGCCCCGCGCTCCTTCTCCATCTGGCTCTTCGGCTTCGAAAGATACCATCGGCTGGCTGGGCGGCGTGAGGGGCCGCGTCGCGGCCTCCGCGACCGTCGAGGCGTTTGTCGAGCGCTGCGCGCTGCCGCGCCTGCTGCACTCCCCCGGGGATGCCGCCTACGTCGCCGCCTTCGTCGAGGTGCTGCTGCAGCAGAGGCTGCGCCTCCCGGGGTTCTCGACGCTGCTCTACTACGACCGCGTGATGAAGGAGGTGGTGGGGGGCGCCCTGCTGTCCGCGACGGACAGGGAGGCCGGGAACCTTGGGATCTTCCTGAGGCACACGCTGCGCGCGCTGGAGAGGTGAAGAAGAGTTTTTTTTCTCTTTCAGAGAGGGAGGGGGGCGAGAGAGAGGGGATTCCGGGGAAAAAAAACTCACTCCCCGTCCCTCCCCCCCCCTCTCTCCGCTCTCAACGACAAAACAGGTGGAGGACCGACGAGCAGGCCTTCTCCCGAGAGTGCGTCGGCAGCCCGGGATTCGCGCTGCTCTCGTCGTTCGACCCGGGCTACGCCGCCGCTTCGGCGGCCGCGGCG
>Ga0315289_10006658_pt1 | contig 16964 bp, 17 predicted proteins | sample YL17G11_40_MG_FD_203452 | JGI IMG/M metagenome (GOLD analysis project Ga0315289, IMG submission 203452) | Sediment microbial communities from Yellowstone Lake, YNP, Wyoming, USA - YL17G11_40 | ecosystem: Environmental > Aquatic > Freshwater > Lake > Sediment | place: USA: Wyoming | collected... | reverse complement strand
TTCTATTAGACGCGGATAATCTTCCATTATGAAACTACCTAACGCGTAGAAGGTATACGACGTTGAGTTTATGAATATTCTGAAAGAAAGAACAGAAATATCGGTTGCTACTTTTCAGCTGTGGAAAAAATGTAAGATTCATCAATTATTACGCCTCCACGAGGACTGGCATATAGTTTGTTAAATGGGTCTTTTACTCTTAATAGCCGCGGAAACGAAGTGGCACAGTCAAAGACAACATACAGCCAGTACCGACTTCCAAGGTTAATAGCTTGGCTCCATTCATTCTTGCTTAGTTCCACATCACCGACATTTGCGCGTCCTTTTACTTCAATTCCGATTTCATCCCCATTTGGACGTTTAGAAAGAAGATCAAATCCTGGGTTGTCAGAAAGTCCAGCTTTACGCGCTAAATCCGGTTTAGAGACGTCGATGACCGTTGCACCTAAGGCTTCCTCATGACCTAATGCCATCCTAATTGCTATTGATTCAACATTTTTGTCGTAGCGCTTTTTATCTTCTGGATCATTTGATGGCAACACAAGAGCATGCGCAACAAACGAAATGTCGCAATCAGGTGCAATTTCTGCTTCTTTTCTCAGCAAATCCACTGCCTTAATTTTCATATCCTCTATTTTCTTTTGCCTCTCTTTAATTCGCGACAGTTCCGGTAGCGCTTCAGCATGCCCAGCGTTCACTTTTTCCGAATACTCCGACCGCAATTTAGACAATTCGGCATCTTGGTAATCAAAACCTCTAAGGAGAAAAATTTCTTTCTCAGGTAACGCGTCAAGATTCTTATGACGGTATTCCTCTAATAGTCTGCCTGCAGTTTCTTTAGCTAAGTGTTCAGCATTTTTGCAAGCCTGCTGTATTGTTGCCACAAAATTCAGAGCAGAAGGAGGCACTCCTGAACCGCCTCGCAAAAGAAGAAGATACTCAACTGGACATTCCGTAGCACCATGTGAAATGGTTTGTTTGAAGGCTACAAGTCTTTCGCCAAAACCCGCTTTGCATATCCTTGGGGAAGAAACATAGTTGGCTTTAACTGTTGACGAAATTCGATGAACATGAACGAAATAAGGTTCCTCAGCTTGAGGATCCGTAAACACTCCACCCTTCAAAGCGTCAATAGCGTATTTTGAAAGGACCAAATCTGCAATTTTATCAAATACTGGTTCGCCAGGCCTAAGATAAATTGCAGTTTTAGGCTCTTTAAGTCTATTAAGTGTGAAATTGCTTCGAATTTCTTCAGGGTAAATTTCAAGAAAGGGAAGTAGGTCACTTGAAAGCTTTCTGTCCAGTATCTCTATCGAAAAGGTTTGATCCATGTCACCTACTAGCTCAAATCCGAGCAAAGGAGCAACAAACTCAAGAAAACGCCTAACATATCCTGGCAGAAGTCTCCTGAATGCCTCCAATGAATGCCTCTCTTTTTCAGCTTCGTACAACTCTACACTGTCGTTTCCTCTACCAAACAACGACCTTTCCTGTGCTTCTAAAGCACTAACTTGTTCTTTTGTCAAGAATGAGTCGATTTGTTGGAGCGCTTTGCTCTCACCTTCTTCTGTCATAGCACTTTCCATGTATTCGCACAGACTCACTCCCTTGAAAAGGCGTCCAACTACATCAAAGACCTTGTCGGAACCCATTTCTCTACGTATTTTTTCTAATTTCTTTAAAAGCGTCTCTAATACTCTTCCCTCTCGAGTCCCTGACGAAACAAGGTTCAAAATAATAACAGGATCATGATTTTGACCGTATCGATGGATCCTTCCCATGCGTTGTTCAAGCCTAGCGGGATTCCATGGAATGTCGTAATTAACCATTAACCAGCAAAATTGCAGATTAATTCCCTCGCCCGCGGCATCAGTTGCTACTAAATATTTTGCCCCGCCTTCATTGAGGCTTTTTCGGAAAAATTCCACCTGTTCGTCGCGCTCCACATAATTCAGCCCCCCATGAATCATAGCCACTTGTCCTACATACCCTATTCCTTCCAATCGCCTAACAAGGAAATCAAGTGTATCTCGATACTCAGTAAAAATAATGATTTTCTCAGAGCCATATTTTTGGCTCTGGATTAATTCGCGTAGTTTTTCAAATTTTGATTCTTCACCTCTGTCAAAAACGTTTCTTGTAAGCCCAAGGAGGTAAAATACTTCGTCACGCTCGGATTTTAGTTCGGGCAAGTCGGCTGATGCTGTACCTTCCAATATTTCATCTTCGACTGATTCATTTTCTTCTAATCCATTATTGCTTGTTTCTTCGTCGCCGGTCTTCTCTTCGAGGACTGGCTTCGCAGTCGGCTGTTGCATTAACAAATCTTCAAAAGACAATGAACCGTTTTCGATAGATTCAATTAGACCATCTATCTTGGCTAATCTGCGTTCAAATGATCGTAAAAGAGCTAATGTTGAACTTGCCAGCCGTCTTTGAAAAATACCCATTGCGAATCTAGCCGCAGATCTATTGAGAATTTTGGCTTTGTTATAGTTAGTCCGTATGTATTCCGTGGTCTCTTCATACAATTGCTGTTCGCTTAAATTCCCACTTGTTAGATTGTAACTAAGTGTATCAGAAGTACGGTCGGGGTAAATCCTTGAACCGTCAAATCGCCGCATCTCTTCCTTAATTCTTCGAATAAAATGCCGTTTTCTCATTTCTTGAGGGTAAGCATCAAATGCCTCTTTGGTCGAAAGTTCTTGAGGCTCCAGAAGACGCCACAAAAAATAGTAGGGCATGTCTTTTCCCATGTGCGGCGTGGCTGTTAACATTAACAAATGACGTGCCGACCAAGAAATTGACCATTTTTCATCCTCTGATATCATGCCTGATAGTGCTTCACCGAGTTTGTATCTTTCGGTTTTTCTTACTCGAAAATTCAGGTCACGATCGGCAGAGAGTTTATGTGCCTCATCAAAAACAACAAGATCATAAGGCTGAACTTTACTTTCTTTGAGACGAGACCAAGTTCTATCTCCAGCCAAGGTATCGATGCTAACGATAACTAGGTCGCTTTCCTCATCGGCAAAAGGGTTGACTTCTATTGAATCGCTTCCAGAAACAATCTTGAATCTGAGATTGAATAGAGTCCTCATTTCTCTTTCCCAGTTGCCAACAAGCCCTGCCGGAGGCACGATCAAGACTCTCTTTAGAAGACCTCGCATCAGCATCTCGCGGATGTAGAGACCCGTCATGATAGTCTTCCCAGCGCCAGCGTCATCAGCAAGGAGGAAACGCAGTCTTGATTGTGACAACATAAAATCATAAACAGCAATTCTCTGATGAGGTAGAGGGTCTATTAGCGAGATTTCTGTGCCAAAATAGGGATTAGATAGATAACCATGGGTAAGCCGTTCAGCCTCAACAACCGCTAAAACTGCTCGAGAATCAGCTGAAAAATCGACAAACGGAATAGGCTGCGTTGCTATTTTTGAAACATCCCCTTTGCAAACTCTTTAGAATATGTGAACTACTCTGTCTTTAAATCCTTCGTAAGCTCGCAACTAAAGTGAATTGCTTAAAACTTACAGCTGTGATCCAAAAAAGAAAATTCAACAACTGATTTTCTAAGCTTAGAGAGAATTCTAACCTTTTTGCATAGGAATAGACTAACGTTTAGTAGGACAGGCAGAATGGGTCCATCAAAGCTTCACCAGAAAGGCCGATTCTGGCCTCTCGTGAGAGCGATGATTTGGGAAAAGGCAGAAGAACTGAGAAATGCGAACTACGAGAAAGCGGATATTTTCATGAAGCAAAACTAATCGTTCTGAGAAATCTATGGCGAGAAAAGAAGGGCTTACCCATAACTGAAGAGGAGGAAGCCTTTCAGTAGCAAGCTCAGGACTTTCTCCAAAACAAGTAAACCTTTGTCTGAAGAAGCATACCAACAATCTTAACGAGTCTCGCCATCCTTTCAAGGCTAGCGTTTTTTACACCTTCAGAGTAAGCCGCTGCAGTGCCATAAGGCATGTGGTGATTAACCGCGATCTCCCTCCTGAAACGCGGATGATCATTCTTTATGAAAGTCTCCTTTAACGCTTGAAGCTGCTCGGGCCTTAGGTTTTCGGGTTTGTCTGAAACGTGTTTTTGGCTACCCAGAAGCAATTAGGCGATTGCGCCATAACAACGGCAGCAAAGTTTCCGCTGGCCGATTTTAAAACGGATACCAAAGCTGGTTGAAAACTGAAATGCCATAATGCCGCCAGTTAGATTCTCCCAGTCATTTTGTAGTTACGATTGATTCCCTTCTCTCAGCGATTTTTGAACTGATGAGGCTTATCCCGCTCAGCACATTGCTTCTTTTTTCCTCAGCGCAATTTCGATCAAAACCGATTTAAGATTATATGCTTCATTAATTCAAACCTGAGTTTTAAATAGCGGGCAGCGAAAGGCTCTTTTGAGGCTGAAAAGCCAAAAAAAGGAGGATTGAGAAAAATTGGTAAAAGAAAAACCCGAAGAAAAAAGCGCAATTCAAACCGAGGGCGAATCCCACAAGGAAGAAACGGAGAAATTAGACGCGAAAACTCAGAAGGTCAAACAACCGAAGGAAGAGAAACCCGCCAAAGAAGAAAAGAAACCCACAAACCCCACGTTCCCACATGAAACCATGATTAACGCGTATGGATTCCTGCAATTCGGCAAAGAGGTTATGACGGCATTAGGCGTCAGCAAAACGGAGAAAAGCGAAAGCGGCAAGGCGGTTTACCCGATCACGAAAGTCAGCATTACGGGCTACAACGCGGAAACGCGCGAGATAACGATAAAGGTCGCTTAAAACCCTCTTTTTTTTGCATATTCCGCTCGTGCGCGAGCACTTTCACTTTTCTTTATTTTCTTCTTGTTAAAGTAAGTTTTTTACTTACCTATCTATAAATTGAATGGATAAGTTCCAATTGGAGTTGCCTGAGACCCATAACTGAATTGGTTATTAGAATAAGATAACTTTGCGCTATAACTTCCTATTGGCAGATTGTTGCCCATACTATCAGCAACTTTCACATAGCGAACTTCCGATTCATGTGGTGGCAAGTATAACCCACCATTATTAGAATCAAAGGCAACTGTTTTTGAAAAAACGGTTAGTTGTGGATTATCATCATTTTTTATGGTAATGAAAATGTATAGGCTATTACTATAAAACCCTTGACTAATATCAAACGGTTCAGAGCCGTTATTATAAATGGTGATTGCAAAAATCAATCCTCTATCGGGTGTAGTCATGCTGACATGTTTCATATCTGAATTCCATCCATATTCATCAGAAGTTATTGTCAAGCCAGTTTGTTGTGCGTTACATTTGGGAATTGGACTTACAAGTAAAGGCATTAAGAGAATTAAGCCAAATACAATGAATAGCGTTAGTTTTGGATTCATTTTCTACCTGATTACATGTTTATTGCGAACTTTTAAAAGTTGCTAAAAAGGAAAATGGAAGATTGTTCTACTGCGGTTTTGTCTCGCTATCCTTTTTTTCCAAAACTGTCCTTACTTTTTCGATTGATGCGGCATATTTTTTCGTTATAACTTCCATCTCAGAAACAAATGATGGATTTGCCATTACAAATACTCCAGTTTGTTGTAAGATGCTGAGGTATCTTTGTGCTATTTCATCATTCATTTCAAATTCTAAATCAGAAAAATCTGTAAATGCTCGTCTCAACCTCGCAATTGAGTTAGTCAGGTTTGTGGTCTCTTCTTCGGAAAATCTCTTTTGCATAGAAAGCTCGCTCAATATGAGCCCCATCACCATAAGTGCATTGCCGTCAAGCTCCATTCCAACGCCGTTTTTTGCTATTCTTTCAATTCGTTCTCTTGGAATACCCGTTTGAACTAACATGTTAATCGTAACTGGCAAAACCAAATCAAGTACAAGATTAGGCAGATAGTCAAAATATTCTCTATAAGATAAATGAAAGTTGTCATGAGAATTGCGCTTGAGCGAAATCTCAATTCTATCTGGGACAAACAGAATGCCTTTAGGTAATCCATACTTTTCCCTCACTGCTCTCATTTCATCAAGCATTTTCATAAAGTAGTCCTTATCAGGTTCGGTCATACAATTACTGCCAAACAATGCTTTAACTTGGACGGTTTAAAAGGCTTTTGACCATCAAAAAAATGGGAAAGAAAGTTGAAAACTAACCCTTTTCTTTGGTGAATCTTTTCCTTAACCATTCAATAAAGTTCTTCCAACTTCTATGTTGAAGCAAAGTCAAAGGAAGAATCATTATTACAACTAATAACACTACTCCAATCCATAGTTTTATCCCTTCCAAATAGAGAATTTCAACAATGGCACCTACAGCAATAGCGCCCATATAAATGACATAAACAATGAAAGGCAAAGTTTCGGCAGGCGCTCTTTCAAATAAAATCCTCATTTTTTTCTGTGATTCATGTTTTGCTTCTGCATTCGCCATGTCCTCAAGCGCTTTGCAAACTCTTTCAATTTTTTCCTCTTCACTTTTTGTCAAATTTGCAATTTCACGCTGTGATAGTTCTTCTCTATCGTTTTGAGACATGTATATAATATTCTTGTTTTTTCTATAACTAATTTTCGCTTTTGCTTCGACTCTTTTTCGACCAAAAAAGCGATTTTTTGTGGTTGTCAAAGCCACAACAGAAAAGCGTACATACAGAATTTCGGCTTCGGAGCGTTTCTTGAACAAGTTTTTTATGCTTTTGCCGTCATATAGTGCTTACGGGGTTGAAGTGTTTGAGTGAGGAAGTTGTTCAGGTCGGGCATATAGCGCATTTCTTCTCTAAAATCAGCGTCGCCGTAGTTGAGCTCACAGCACCCTTAACCGTGGGAGACCGCATACTCGTCAAGGGACCACAAACAGATTTTGAACAGGTCATAGAATCCATGCAAATAGAACACGCGAATATCCAAAGAGCAGAAGCAGGACAAAGCATAGGCTTAAAAACCGCGCAACACGCCCACGAAAGAGACATAGTATACAAGAAACTCTAGCTTACTCTCCCTTTTTTCCAATCACTATGGAATGATTTCGCAGCCGTTGTATTTCATGAACTCAAAATCCCGTAGGCTCACTGTTCCCTTCTCAACGAGTTGCTTGATTCTCGGAACCTCCGCTTTCACGGCACTTATCAGTTCCTTCACCGTGTTGCAAACCGTACCGTAAGCGTCTGTGCTCCAGCGTCTGGTTACGTTCGCGTAGAGACAACGCCCACCACACACGTTCGCAACATCGCATTGCATGCAAGGCTCCTCAACAAAAAGCTTCCTCAGCTTCAACGGATCCGCATCGCTGATATGACCCAAATAGTAGCCTTTCATTCCCCACATAGTCGGACACGGAACAATGAAACCATCCGTCTGCACCGCATAATTTACCCATCCGCCTCCACAACGAAGAAGACTCGCCTCCTCACCAAACAAAAACGAATTAGCAACTCCCAAGAAAGGATAAAGCTTAGCGACCACGCCTTTCTCCTCCATCTGGTCAACCCAAAACCGCACAAGCCTCGCTACGCCCGGAACATAGCACGTTTCGCTCCAGCGCTTGAAGTCACGCCTCGCGTAATCGTTTCCCCAGAAACCAGCGTTCAACTGCCAATGCACAGAAGAAAACGAGAACTCATCATTCTCCAAAAGCCACCGAACTTGCTTGTAAAGGTCCGTTTGCTCCATCACCGTCATACGCGCAATCAACTCGCCTCTGAAACCGTTCTGCACAATCAGTTTTAAATTGTCAATAATCTTGCGGAAAGTGCCAGCTCCCCTATAATAATCCGTTAAAGCTTCATCGCCATCCAAGGAAACCAGAACGGTGTGAAAACGGTTAACGTATTCAGGCGGCAAACAATTCAGCAACAAGCCGTTTGTCTGAACCATAAAATGCTTCGCCTTCACCCTGTCCATAATCTGTTTTATCTCGCTTGTGCACAGCAGAGGTTCACCACCATAAAAAGTCAAAACACACTCAGGATCTCGTTTGCAAAACTCCGCTAACACACCCAAATCGTAGTTGGCTTTCCTGGGCAGAGCACAGTCAACATCAAGTCCTGAGAAGTCAGCGTCAAAGTCTTCCAGTGACTCACCGAAGCAGTACTTGCATTGGAGATTGCATTCGGTCGTTAGTATCACGTGAAAGAACATGCTTTGCTTCTAAAGCGAAAACATGCTTTTAAGCGTATTTTTCCTTGATTTTCTTAGCCTTCTCAAGATAACTTTTGAGTTCTCTGTCCTTGATACTCTTCTCAGGCAAAGTCTCAGGAGCATACATTAAAGGAATAACTGCTAAGAAAAGGAAGAAGCTTGCGAAAGAGAAAGCAGTTGTTGCGGGAATATCACTGGCAAAAGGTTTTATCAGCACCGACAAGAAAGCTGCAAGAACAAAAGGGAGCCCGCCCAAGGTATAGTATTTCTCTTTTCCATAGTTTTCACCAAGATCCCCCCAAATAGCCATGAAGAAGACTGAAAAAAGTAATCCCCATGTTACGCCGTCGAGAGTTAAAAACAAGTACAAAGCAACTGGCGAACTAGAAAAAGCACTCAGCGCAGCGTATTCAATGCCAAGCATAACGAAGCCTGCGATAACTACGCGTTTTCTTCCTGCAACATCTGCAACAATGCCGCCCACAATTGCAAAGATCCCTTGGATCGCAAACTCAACAAATTGCGCAAAGACAAAAAGTTCCGCACCAAAAACTCTTTCCAACAGGGGCGCCTCTGCAAAATTTATGAAGGAAATCATGACCCATGGAAACAAGTATAACAGTATCTCTCTCTTACGAATGAGTTCTAAGTAGCTAGGAGATTTTTGCGCAGCAGGCTTCGCATGCTTCCTATTCAGAACCGGAAAACAGATGCCGCCAAGAAGTCGCCAGATCGTCAAGACGATAATTGCTTCCCATTGTCCAAGCATGCTTATTAAAAAGGCAAACATTAAAACAGTGAATCCTACAGTACCCCATATTATTCCACCCACAAAGCCGCGGTTTTCAACAGATGTTGAATCTGCAAAATAGCTTAAACAAGATGGTAATCCTATTCCGATCGAAGCACCAAAAAAAAAGGCAAGTAAAGCATCAGTTAATATACCATCACTAGACAATGTAGCTAAAAGTAGTGTTGCAATTGCTCCCATAAATAGCCATAAATCTAGAGACTTGGTTCGCGCGCGTGAGAAAAACTTCGACCCAGGTATTGCCGTAACTGCGATGCCCACATAATAGATTGCGAACAAGCCTAGTTTTTCCGTTTCAAGTATATGCAGTCCATTCACAATTGCATTGAAGACCACGTAGGTTGCTATGTACCATACAAAAGTGTTGACCACTAGAAGAATCGATGGTGCTGTCTCTCTCAATGCAGCTTTGTCTCTGAGCGCTCTTATGCGAATCATTCTGTAATTCACTAGTGAATGCAGCTTTTGAAGATAAAACTCTTGTTAATCAACATTCTGTATTTCTGTTCAACAAAAAGATTTATATGTAGATATGTTCTACACTAATACCACGGGAGAATGAGGATATGAAGGTTAAGAAAGCCAAAAAGAGAGATGTGCCTGTTCGAACGTTGCCTTAAAGGCTACAAGTCTTCAAGCATAAAGGATAAGAGAGACTGAATCTTACTTTGTAGCTTGGTTGTTGGGAGATTATTTGTTAGAGATAGCCCTTCCCCTATTAAGAGCTGCATTTGATTTTTCAGTTGCACAACAGATTTGGCTTCGAGAGTGAAATCAACTAGCGTAGCAACATCGCTTTTTGTTATCTTCGGTTTTGAGATAATATTCATGACTTTTCCTTTAGCTTTTTGATCTTGCATCGCGAATAGGAGCGGAAGGGGCAAATCTTGGACGGATATTCGTTGACGAAGCTCTTCAATGTCGAAGACATCTATAAGATCGTCTCGCAGTGTAGCTAATATTCCGAGAATTCTTCCCACTCTTGCCAAGACCTCAACTTCGGCGTCTTTTCCTCCGCCAAACAGTGCGCCGAGGTGCATGTCTGCTTCGATGCTTGCAGCCTTCATTTCGGTAATCTTCACGTATTCATTCGGAGTCACGTTTTTTCTTTTTTTCAAGCCGACTTCTAGCGCGTGTGCGTTGCCAACCTCAAACAACAGTTTCTTGAGTGTTTCAAGCGCACTCTTTTCTTTTTCTTTGGGTAATATTAGTGTTGAATCAACAAAAAGTTTGAAACCTTCTATTAAGAAGGCGTTACCGAGAAGGAGTGCCATTTCAGCGCCGAACTTGCCATAAACCGTGGTTATCTTATGTTTCACTTTAGACTTGTCTATAATATCGTCATGTAAATCAAACGCTGCCGCCATCATAGCTATCGCCGCTTGTGTCGGCAAAACGCCATCAGGGTCTCCTCCTACTGCCTCGCACGCTATTGAGAACAAGCCTGGATGCGTGAATTCGGCCCAATGCGTAAGGTAATGTTCAAGCGCTGCACGCAATCTTGGGTGGTTTATTTTTTCTGCTTGTAATATCTGTTTTGCTAGCTCAAGTCCTTTTTTGCTTCTTTTCTTGAAGTCTGCAACTATGGCTTTGCCCATTTTCGGAGTCATACTGTATTCTTATTCATTTTATTGTTTAAAAGATTAATCAATAAAGGATAGATTTTTGATTTAAGCGTGTTGTGTTCTTTGTTTGTGAAAGCAAAACTCTTAATAGCTATAGACTTAATTCAACAAGTTTCATGGGCTCGCTCTCGCTGAAGCAAATCGAGGAGAAATGGCAGAAGAAGTGGGAAAACGCCCACGTATTCGAGGCTGACCCCGACCCAGAAAGAAAGAAGATTTTCGTAACTTTTCCTTATCCTTACATGAACGGGCCCTTGCACGTGGGTCACACGTTTACGGCTACGCGCGTGGACGCTTATGCGCGGTTTAAGCGGATGCAGGGTTATAACGTGCTTTGGCCGTGGGCGTGGCACTGGACTGGTCAGCCGTTGCTGGGCGCAAGCCAACGGGTCGCGAAGGGGGATGAAGATTACATCCGCGTTCTGCGCGAAGTTGACGGGGTGCCCGAGCAGGAGCTTAAGCAGTTCGTTGACCCGCTCTACATGGCGCAATACTACACGAATGAAGGGCGCTCAGCCGCCAAGCGCATCGGCTTCTCGATTGACTGGCGAAGAGAATTCAACACCATAATGCCAACTTACCAGAAGTTTATAGAATGGCAGTATACAAATTTGAAAGAGAAAGGCTACGTCACGAAAGGAACACACCCAGTTGTCTGGTGCCCAAAGGACAAAAGCCCAACTGGCGACCATGACCGCCAAATAGGCGAAGGCGTCACACCAGAAGAATACACACTGATTAAGTACAAGCTGGACGAGAAGACCTTCTTGCCCGCAGCAACGTTCAGGCCTGAAACAATCTACGGCGTAACCAACATGTGGATAAACCCTGACGCCGTGTACGTGGAAGCTAAAGTCAACCAGGAAAACTGGATAATAAGCCAGGAAGCCGCGGAAAAACTCAAGGAACAAGAAAGAACCGTCACCGTAAAACGAGTTTTCAAGGGCAGGAAACTTATCGGAAAAAGCTTTGAAAACCCAGTTACAAACGCCAAGTTTCCGATTTTGCCAGGCTGGTTTGTTGATCCGAAACAGGCTACGGGCGTGGTTTACAGCGTGCCAGCCCACGCGCCTTACGATTGGCTAGCGCTGAAGGAATTGCAGGAAAAACCCGAAGCGCTAAGAGATTTTGGCGTGAACCCTGAAATCGTAAAGCAGATCAAGCCTGTTTCGCTGATCAAGGTTGAGGATTTCGGCGAGTACCCCGCGGTAGAACTAGTGGAAAAGATGGGCGTAAAAGATCAGCATGACCCTAAGGCGGAGGAAGCCACGAAAATCTTGTACAAGAAAGAGTTCCACGGAGGAATCCTTAAACAAAACTGCGGACCGTACGCTGGAAAAACGGTTAGAGAAGCCAAAGAAACGCTTGTGCGAGATTTCAAGAAGCTCGGCGTTGCCGACAGCATGTTCGATCTGCCTCAGCCCGTGATCTGCCGATGCATGACGCCCTGCATAGTGAAAGTCCTGTCAGACCAGTGGTTCCTTAATTATTCAGATCCGAAATGGAAGGAAAAAGCGAAAGACGCTGTAGCCCGAATGAAAGTTTATCCTGTAACTGCCACTCAATGGTTCATAGCGGTAATTGATTGGCTGAAGGAGTGGGCGTGCGCCAGAACCACGGGGTTCGGGACACCGCTGCCATGGGGCAAAGGCTGGATAATCGAAACCCTCAGCGACTCCACAATTTACATGGCGTTTTACACCATAAACAAGCACATACGCCAGAAGGGCATAAAGCCTGAAGCACTAACACATGAAGTTTTCGATTACGTTTTCTATGGGAAAGGAGACGCGGCAGAACTCAGCAAAGCTGCGGAAATAAGTGCTGAAACACTCAAGGCGATGCGGGAAGAATTCCTATACTGGTATCCCTTTGACCTTCGGGTTTCAGCGAAAGAACTCGTGCCGAATCACTTGACTTTCTGCATTTTCCATCATGTAGCGTTGTTTCCGCCAGAACAGTGGCCCAGAGCAATAGGCGTTAATGGTATGCTCATGATTGAAGGCAAGCAGATGCACAAGTCGAAAGGCAACTTTGTGACGATGAAGAACGCAGTTGAGCGGTACGGTGCTGACGCGACACGCTGTGCGCTTTTGCTTGGCGCTGAGGGCATGGATGATCCTGACTGGAGAGGCGAGAACGCCGCAGATATTCAAGGCAAGTTGGAGTCTCTGTGCAGCTTTGTTAAGAGTGTAATCTCATCGGCAAGGAATGGCGAGCAGACTCGCTTGGAAGCGTGGTTGTTGAGTAAACTGCAACGGCGTGTAGGTGAGGTTACGCTGGGTCTTGATGAGTTAAAAACGAGGACGGCGTTGGAGGTAGCGCTGTTCGAAACGTGGAACGACCTGCGCTGGTACATTCAGCGGAAGGGCAAAACTGACAATAAAGTGCTTGTTGAGGGGGTTAAGGTGTGGTTGCGGTTGCTTGCGCCTTTTGCGCCTTTTACGTGTGAGGAACTGTGGAGTTTAGCAGGCGAGAAGGACTTCATTAGCGTTGCTGAGTGGCCGCGAGTTGACGATGCGGGGATAGATGTGGGGGCGGAGGAACAGGAAAACTTGATTGTTGATTTGATTGCGGATACGTTGAATATTTTGAAAGCCACAAAGATTACGCCTACGCGAATATGCTATTACGCGGCTGCTGATTGGAAGTGGACGGTGTACCTGAAGGTTCTGGAAAAAGCCCTGGCGGGAGAAGCAAAGATTAGTGAGGTAATGCGGGAGTTTGCTGCTAATAAGGGTTTGAAGCCTTACATGAAAGACGCGGCGAGCTTAGTGCCGAGAGTTATTAAGGCTTTGAATAAGCTGTCCACTGACAGGAAAGCGAATATTTTGAAAATCAAGGAGACAAATGAGATGGAAATAATCTCGGGGGCGCTTGAGTTCTTGAAGGAGCGGTTCAACGTTGAAGTCTCAATTTACGCCGAGGAAGATGCTAAGCGTTACGACCCCAAACAGCGTGCGCAGATGGCTATGCCCTATCAGCCAGCGATTTTCATCGAATAGCGTAAACGCAGTTGTGAATGAGGGTTTAGCTTTTCTTTTGGACTACAATCCATTTCACATTATCGAATCCGTATTTTTCCAGCAGTGGATCCAGAAAGTTAGGCGCTAAATCATCATCTATTTCTGACAGAACCACTGTGTCTCCGATTCTGTACGCTATGCCTATAAGCGCGAGGTCTTTCAGGGGATCATATTTGCCTTTGATTTCCCAGTATTCTTCGGGTCCTTTTCCTGTTTCTATGATCCAAGTGTATTTGTCCTCGGGGTGCTCGCCTTGGTAAGAGTTGAAGTTGCAGACAACTTCTCCCACTGATTTGGGGCTGTCGTTTGTTTTAACGTAAAACCAAATTGTCATATCATTTTCCCGTATAGTAGTTTGCTTTGTTGTGCCTTATTTGCTTTTCAGGGCAGTAACAATCCGTTCACAGAAACTCGGGCGCACTGGCAGAATCCGCGTGGAGTTTTGTTAGCAATGATGAACGCCAAGTTAACTGCTGGTGGAAGGGCTTAAATACAACTTGGACGGTAAAACCGCATGGGGAACCATGAACAGACAGGAAGCTATCGCGCTATTACGGGAGATTTTAGAAGCCTGCCGCGGATTGATCGAAATGAATTATGTTTCCTTGGACCTCGCAGACGCTCAAATCCGTAAAAGCGCTGATTATTACGAGTTACATATTAAATGTGCCCTTGACGAACGTTTACGGCAGTGCTTAACTCCTATTCTTGAGAAGCATCAATTAAGCATGAAAGAATCCAAGGGATCAATAATCATTTACGCGCCTAAGTAGCTCGGGTTAGATTTTTCATCGGGAATGGATTACTAGGTAGCCTTCTAATTCTCTGATTCCGAGTTTGCGCGTTTCAACGATTTCTTTAAGAAAACTAAGATGTTCCGCATCGACTGAACTTGCTTTGACGTAAATAACGTAGCCTTCGCTTTGATTATCGTAAATGCTAAATTTCAGGTCTTTTTGTGGGGCTTTGGCTTCAAAAGTTGATACAGCGCGCATTAATTCCATTACTTCAATGAAATTCATGGCACAGAATCCCGTCTACCTATAACTTAGATACGGGATTTCTTAAACAGTTGTGATTGCTAGGTGACAGTAACAAAACGCTCTTTTACATGATCTCGTTTTTTGGGTTGTAAAGATTTTTATGCAAGTTTGTCCAGAGTGTTCTAGGGTGAGAGTTTTGGCCAGTTTTGTTGTTCTTGGAAAATGGACTGAACAGGGCATACGGAACGTTCAAGCCGCTCCCGAAAGAATCAAGGCAACCCACAGCATGATAGAAAAGTCTGGAGGAAAAATGACGCTTTACTATACGCTTGGAAAATATGATTTTGTGATGATCGTGGAAGTTCCCAGCGATGATGCTATGATGGCGATTCTGCTGTGCTTGGGCAGTATGGGAAACGTGCGTACCATGTCCATGAAAGCTTGGACTGAACAGGAAGGCGCAAGAATACTAACAGAGCCGCATCCGTGAATTTTCCCAAAAAGCGAGAAAAAAACAGCCCGTAAGGGCATCAATTCTCTTTTTTCTTCTTGCAGGCGAAAAGTCGTAACTGTTGATGGCGCGTTATTTGTTGTTGCTGAGAATTTCCGTTGCGCTTATAACTTCTAAACAAGGTCTATGCGTGACTTGAGAGTATTCATAACTTTGGAAACTGCACTTTCGCTTCGCAGTATTCTTTTTGATGTGACTCCGTCAAGCTCCAGGACCTTTTCCTCTCCAGTTTTGATGTTTCTGTACACTAGTTTGAATCTGGGGGTGTAGATTACTGTGCGTTCGCTTACGTCAAAGATTTCTGTTACGATTCGGCTTATGTCCTTTGGACGCTTAGCGATTCTTTCTCTGACAAAATTTGCATCGGCGTCTGGAGCGAGTTCGGGTATTCCGGATTTCTCGATAACTTCTGTAGGGTTTTTCTCTGAAGATGCTGACGGAACCGTGTCTAGCACTGCGTCTTGGCCGTTCTTGTTTAGTACGTAGAATGCTTTGGCTTCGTTGACTATTCGTTCTTCTCCATGGAGTTTGATAACGGTGGTTTCTCTGTCTGAGGCTTGTTCGGGTAAGAATTGGTGGTCTAAGAGATCGACTTCCTTAACTTCTTTTCCGACTCTTACAGTGTAGGCGCATTTGCGGTAGTAGTCGATTGAGTATTTTCCGTTTGCAACGATGTATGGTTCGTAATATTTTTCCATGGAAATGAACTGGATGTCTTCGGACATAGGCTTGAAGAAAACGTATTTCATGAAGAGTTGGTGTTTGATTTTTTCGCCGGCAACCCTTATCACTGTGGGGTCGATGTGTGTTTCGTAAACGATGGTTTTTCTTTGGGCGATGTTTTCTTTTGTGGGGGATTCTTCTTCTACTGAGATGACGATGGGTTCAGCGTTTGCTAGTTCAGTCATATATAGAGCCTCTGCTTCTCTTCCCACGGTTTTCTCTATTAACGATTATGAATTCTAAAAATGAATTACGAATCACGAACGGTGGTAAGTGTGGCTCTATTTCTGTTGTTTGGTTTAGTTTGTAAGGCGTTTTCTGAATGGTGTTTTATGGCTGGAAAATTCTTAATTATTCTCCTTTCGCTTGGTGATTTAGAGTTGGTTGGGGATGGAGGAGTTTGTTGCTTTGGTGCTTGCTGGTGGGAAGGTTACGGTTCCTAAGCAGTTGCGGGCGCGGTTTGATGTTTCGGACGGATGTTATGTGCGTTTGGCTTTGGTGGAAGTGCTCACGCGGGGAGAGGGCGGCGTGTGGGTTAAGCGGCGGGTAGAATAGCCTTGAGCGCGTCAAAGCATGGGTTGCATAGTGCTGGGTTTATGTTGTGTGACCGTTGCGCATCGAACGGGAGCTGTGAGCGTTTTGTGCCTAAGGCTCGGTGCTGGGTGGAGCAGGAGGCGTTTGGCAAGGTTGTTTTGCAGTTGACTGAGGAGTTTGAGTTGGATAGTGTGGCGGATAGGATTTTGGTGGAGCGTGTTGCCATGTATCTAATCAGGATTATGCGGGCTGAGGCGTATGAGGCGGGGATGGGTGTGACTGAGAAGTCGGCGCAGTGGGGCATGTACATCAGCCGATTAGACAACACTGTTAGGGGTTTGTTTAATGATTTGGCGATTAGTCGGGGAAAACGGAAGCAGTTTGAACGGGGCGAGGCGTTGCTGGTTAGCTTGGATGAGGTGCTGAAGAAGTTTGCGAAGGTTGAGCAGAAAACGCCTGAGCTGGATGCTGAGAAGCGGCGGCTTGCGAGGTCGCCTCGGATGATGCTTTGGCGTCGGTGGCGAAGGGAGTACCCGAAGCTGAGGCAGGCAGCGAGGAGGAGAGCGGACAGTGGGCAAGCGGAAAATCCCTAGGGCTGCGCTAGCGGACTTGGTGGAGATGTG
>Ga0315289_10006657_pt1 | contig 16966 bp, 13 predicted proteins | sample YL17G11_40_MG_FD_203452 | JGI IMG/M metagenome (GOLD analysis project Ga0315289, IMG submission 203452) | Sediment microbial communities from Yellowstone Lake, YNP, Wyoming, USA - YL17G11_40 | ecosystem: Environmental > Aquatic > Freshwater > Lake > Sediment | place: USA: Wyoming | collected... | reverse complement strand
CAGGGGATTGTAGTAGAAGCAGTGGTCGTGGCGCTGCCGGCTCCGCTGGTGCAGCAGGTTGAACACCACCACCTGGCTCGTCAGCCCCATCAGGCGCTTCAGCGCCCGCCGAAGGAACCGGCGATTGCCGTAGGCGCGGGCGCGGGCCGGGGAAGTATAATGCCCGACACCGCCCGCGTGCGCAGATGGGCGGAGATTACTGGGAGCAAGATGATAGCCACGTCCGGCCCTCGGATCTGCCACGTCACCACCGTCCACCCCGCCACCGACACGCGCATCTTCCACCGCGAGTGCCTTTCGCTGGCGAGGGCCGGCTACGACGTGCACCTGATCGCGCCGCATCCGACCAGCCAAGTGGTCCGCGGGGTGCACATTCACCGCTTGCCCCGGCCGCCCGGCCGGCTGGCGCGGATGCTCATCTGGCCGTGGCTTGCCTACCGAAAGGTGCGGCGGCTGTCGCCGCGGCCTGTGATCTGTCATCTGCACGACCCGGAGCTGCTGCCGGCCGCCCAGGCGCTGCGGCGGCGGGGGTGTCGCGTCATATTTGACGTTCATGAGAACGTCAGCGACCAGATCCTCGACAAGCGGTACATGCCGCTATGGGTGCGCCGCCTTGTGTCATGGGCCTACTGCGGGGTCGAGGGCGCGCTGCTGTCGGGCTTGGCCACGGCGCACGTGCTGGAAGCCATTTCGCGGCGCTATCGGCCGCCCAAGGTGGTGCTGCGGAACCTGCTCCACCGTCCGGACGACGCGGATGGGCCGGCCAGGGCGCCCGTGTCGGGGCCGCGCCGCCTGGTCTACGTGGGGGAGATATCGCGGGACCGCGGCGCCTTGCTGATGATCCAGGTGGTGGCGGAATTGGCTCGGCGTGGCGTGGCGTGCACGTTGCGGTTGATCGGCCCCATCCACGAGGCCGGGCTGGAGCGGACGATGCGGCGGGCCATCGCCCTGGCCGGCCTTCAAGACGCGGTGCGCCTGACCGGCCGGCTTCCATATGAGCAGGCCATGGCGGAGATTGCCGCCGCGGACGTCGGCTTGTGCTTGCTGGCCCCCATGCCCAACTACCTCAATTCCCTCCCGACGAAAATCCTGGAGTACATGCGCGCCGGCGTGCCGGTCGTGGCGTCGGACTTCCCCTGTTGGCGGCCCTATGTCACGGATACCGGTGCGGGCGTCCAGGCGCCCCCGAATGAGGCGACATCCGTCGCCGATACGATACAACGCCTGCTGTCCGACCCTGCCGGGATGGCCCAGATGGGCCGGCGGGGACGGCAGGCCGTCGCCACGGAGTTCTGTTGGGAAAATGAGGAGCCCAAGCTGCTGGCGTTCTATGAGATGCTTCTGAGTGGACGCTACGATGATGCCGCCAAGCCCGGCGGCAGCCGAACCCCATGCTCAAAATAGCGGTCGTCAACCCGTTCGACCCCATGCCGGGCGAGGGCCGAAGCGAATGGACGGCTGAAGCGTCCGGCGGCGTAGCCGGACGTTCGCTTGCACCGTTGCACGATTCGGCCTTAATTCGGCTCGCTTGATGGGAGCAGGCATGCATATTCTGTACATTCACCAGCACTTCACCACCAACGCCGGCGCCAGCGGCACGCGGAGCTACGACTACGCGCGCTATCTGGTCTGGAAGGGACATCGCGTGACGGTGGTGACAGGGGTTTATGCCTTGGGGGCCCTCGCCCCGCCCGGCGGGAGCCTGATCCAGACCTGCTGGATCGACGGCATTCGCGTGATGATCATCAACGTCCGCTACACCAATCAAATGACCTTTCTCCAGAGGACAGCCAGTTTTCTGCTCTTTGCGGTGCTGTCGGTGGTGGCCTGCCTGCGGTCAGGGCGGGTGGACGTGGTGCTGGCGACCAGCACCCCGCTGACGGTCGGCATCCCGGCCCTGGCCATGCGATGGCTGCGAGGGGTGCCGTATGTTTTTGAAGTGCGCGACCTCTGGCCGAGCTTTGCGGTGTCGATGGGCGTGCTGACCAACCCCCTGCTGATTCGCCTGGCACGCTGGGCCGAGAGGCTGTTCTACCGCCACGCCGCCAGGGTGCAGACGATCAGCCACGGCCTGGTCGAGGCGCTGGTGCAGGAAGGGCTGGACCGGTCGAAACTTACCATGATCCCCACGGGGGTTGACCTGGAGCTTTATCGAAACGTCCAGCCTGATTCCTCGTTGCGCCGCCAGGCGCAATGGCAGGACCGGGTGGTGGCTGTGTACGCCGGGGCCCACAGTGATGCCAATAACCTGGAGTATGTGGTCGAGGCGGCCCGGCTGTTGCGGGACGATCCGCGGGTTGGTTTCCTAATGATCGGCGAGGGCAGGACGCGGGAGCGTCTGGTCAAGCTGGCGAAGGAGTATGGCCTGTTGAATATCCTGTTCCACCCCAGGCTGCCCAAGCAGACGCTGGTCGGCGTGCTTTGTGACGCCGACGTGGGCCTGGTGATTCTCCAGCCGCTGGCGGAGTTCGCCGCGGCCATGCCCAACAAGCTCTTCGACTACCTGGCCGCCGGCTTGGCGGTGGTGGTGAATTTCAGTGGTGAGGCCGAAGCGCAACTCAAGGCGACAGGAGCGGGGCGGGCGGCGGACCCGCGGGACCCGGCGGACCTGGCGAGGGCCCTGGCGCACTGGGCTGAGCATCCGCAGGAGTTGGCGGCTGCCAAGCAGGCCGCCCGCGAGCTGGCCCAGCGGTATGACCGCAAGGTTTGGGCTGGCCGGTTGGAGCAGGTCCTGCGGGACGTGGCCGCCCAGGGCCGATGGCGTTGAGCACCATGGTAGAGGGCACGGACGATGCCAGCTCAACGGCCGCCCCGGCGTCAAGGGGGATTGCGGCATACGGCGAAGTACCAGCCTGCATCTTGGTGGCATGGAGTGTTGCTGCCGAGCACATGGATGGCGTGGGCGCGTGGTCAGGATGCAGCAGACTCATGCACCGACAACCGCGACCGGGGCGAGAGCCGCTGAAGCATCTGGGACATGAATCGGCAAGGGGATGCCCTGCCGCATGCTGCGAAATCACTGCTTCCGCGAGCCAAGGATATCCCCCGCGGCCGGCCCGCAGTTGAACAGCAGGTCAATGGCGCTGAGCCCGGTGGCGAAATCCCCAAAAGGTTGCGGGTACATCGGATGGGAGTACTGCGCATAGACGACCTTTATGCCGGTGGCGGCGAAGGCCTGCTCATCCTGGTAGCTGGCCCCACCGGAGCCCGAGAGGTAAGTATCCGCCCCCAGTTCCCGGCACAGACCGATCAGCAACTCGGTTGAATGGCCTCGGCTCTGCATCGCGCTGCTTCGAGTGGTCGCCGTATGGATCCCCAGGCGCCCCGCAATCAGGTCGATCAGGCGGATGTTCAGGTCGGCCAGCTTGTCGCCGGCCTCGAGGATGATGTCGAAGATCTCACGCGCGTAGGTCTTGAAAAAGGGACTCTGGCGGTAGCTGTTCTCCAGCGAGCCGATCACCTTTTTGCGCCAAGCCGGGTTGGGATCGCACAGAACATCCACGATGTTCTGCCCCAGCCTGCCACTTGTCTGCACCGGCACCGTCAACCAGGTCGGCCCCTTGACGGTCTTGATCTGCACACGATTGGTGTAGCTGCCCTTGGAGAATGGCACGCTGTCCAGGAGGATGAAATGGTCCGCGACGGCCATCTTGTGGAAATAGCCCAGCCAGGGGAGGAAATTCGGCTGATGGATGGCAACAATCACGGCGGGCCTCCTCTTGCATGCTTGCTGTGGGTCTAGCGAACCACCCAGCGGATTCCCTCGAATGCCTCGGCGTAATCCGCGCCGATTTGGACGCCGCGCACGCGGGCGAGATTGCGCACGTACTCGGCCGTGGCATACGACCGGCCCTCCTGGCTCTTGTATTGCCCGAGCGCCTTCACCTTTCGCTCGACGTGTTCCTCCCGGAGGATAACGAAGCTATTGGTCGAAAAGGTGAGGTTGTTCCAGGACAGCTCGTAGCCCAGCAGCGAGGTCCGCTTAAACGCGCGGAATCCTTCGGCCGACACGACCTGATGGTCCTGGTGCGTGTCGGTCGTGCTGGGCAGGAAAACGAGGTCCGGCTGGAGCTGGGCGTTCAGCCTCACCATGATCTCCAGGATGTCCTGCCGGTAGGCCGGAAACTCCCGGACCGGGAAGCTGAGAACCTCCAGGTGAGTGCGAGGCATGCCGAGAATCGCCGTCGCGTCCATGATCTCCTTACGGAGGATGTCGCGAGGGAAGCGAGGGTCGACGCTCTTCTCGGCCGCCGAAAAGGCCACGCAGTGTACCTCGTGGCCGTCGTCGATGAACCGTGCAATCGTTCCGCCACATCCGAACTCACCGTCATCCGTATGGGGAGCCAGCACTAGAACGACCATATGCCACCTCATCCGCACAGCACAACACGGCCAACAGTTGCCTAGGATGCGGTCTCCGCCCGGTGCAGATACTCTTCCTTGAGGATCCCCATTACGACGACATCGACATAGTTGCCGTCGATGTATGCCCCCCGCCGCAACAGACCCTCGCGCACAAAACCCGCCTTCTCGTACACCCTGATGGCCCGGGCGTTCGTGGCGAACACGTGCAGGTATACCCGCTGCAGGTTCAGGTCTTTGAACGCGTGCTGCAGGACCAGGTTGACCGCCTGAGTGCCGTACCCATGTCCGCGCTGTTCGACGCTGCCGATACGGATCTGCAGTTCACCGATGCGATGCACAAAGTTCAGGTTCCGGAGCTGGCATGACCCGACCAATGCATTCGTCTCCACCTGTCGGACGGTGAAGATGACCATGTCGTTGCGGTTCTGGACGCTCTTGAACCACTCCTGGTGCCGTGCCTCTGAGGTCGGCTTGTAGGCGGCGTTGAACAGAACCTGCTCACGGTCGTTGATCCAATCGAACATCTGCTGGAGGTCGGCTGCGGTCAGCGGCGCCAGGTACACGTCCTTGCCCTTCAGCATCCTTCAGTTCCTATCCGCTCGCGGAGCACTAGTGGCACGTCTGGTTTGGCCGGACAAGCCTGTCGTATAGATCGAGCAGCTTCTGCTGCTCCCGGTCCCAGCACAGATGGGTCTCAACGGCGCGCCGGCCGCGCAGCCCCATTTGCCGACTCTCCTCGGGATGGCGCAGAAGCCATTGGATACTATCGGCTATCTGCTCAGGGCGGTTCACATCAACTAGTAGGCCCGACCCGATCCCCAGAACATAGGGTTTCCAGCATTCCACGTCGGTGGCCACGACCGGCAGGCCGAACCGCATGTACTCCATCAGCTTGATCGGCAGCGAGCGATGGACGTTGGCAACCTTCTGCGATAACGCCAGACCGATGTCTCCCTCGGCCAACTCCTCCTGGGATCGCTCGAACGACACCCACCCCACCAGGGTGACCCGATCCGCCAGGCCTGCCCTCTGTATGGCAGCGATCATCTCACGGTGCAACGCCTCATGAATCCGTCCGACCAGGCGCAGCTCAAAGTCCATGCCGCGACGCGCCAGGTCCGCCGCCACTGAGATCATGGTCATTGCTCCCCGCTCGCGCGAAATGAGCCCCGCGGTGTGGATCAGTCGCGGGCGTGATTTCAGCGGGCGGGCCGACCCCGAGGGGGCCACTTCGAGCTTGGGAAGGTTGCGGAGGACCACCCGGGGGTGGCGGTAACTGGCAGCAATGCTGTCCACCACGTGAACGGTCGTCATGCCGCTGGTGCAGATCAACTCCACCGCGCGATACGACAGTGACAGCAGCAGCCTGAGGGCCCTTGGCATGTAGTCCTTACCCTCACGGATCTGCTCGGCCACGTTCTCGTGGACGTCGAAAACCACCCTGCATCCCCGCAGGCGCAACGCCATGCCTACCATCAGCAGTTCGGGGTCGTGGAAGTGGCAGATGCGAGGATGGATTGACAGCACTTTGCGGTACGCCAGCAGCGGCCAACGCGTAATCCTTGCTAAGCGGCCGGGTGGTGTGGGCAAGGCGTGGATGTGCACACCGTCCACGACCTCATCGCGGTCATGGACCGCGACCAGGTGTACCTCGTAGCCTGCGCGGACCAGGCTCAGGCACTCTTTGTGGAAGATGCGGTCATCGAAGGGCCCATGGACAGTCGTCACGTGACAGACCGGCTCGCCCTGCCCCCCCGGCCGCACGCCGCCCTCGCCTGGTCGGGTTGCATCAGACATCCGACTGCCCTTTGTTGGACGCCTTCAACGGGCCGGCCCCTCTCCGATGCCGAGTCCAGTAGCGGTGCAATGACCAGGCAGCATAGGCCCAGGGACAGCGGATGCGGACGGCACGGAAGACAGCCCGGCATCGTCCGCCCCAGCTCCTGAAGTACAGCTCTACTCCCGGCAACACACTTCCGGCAAAGTCGAAGATAAGCCCGCGCTCGTGCGAGTCCAGGATGATTCGTTCCATCAGCAGGCGCTGGGCGTAGCAGCCGGCCCCGGTCCGCCTGCCCCCGCGGGTGCCGGGGATAACCGAATAGGTGCAGGTCCAATCCCGCACGACCACGATACCTTCCAGCGCCAGATGCTGCCCGTCCCAGAAAACGTACAGCGTGGCGGCATCCCGTTCGCGCATCACCTGCCACCACTTCAGGAATTGGGGCCTGGAGCAGGGGATACGGAACCCGCACCTTCGGGCCGTGCCTTCGACAAGCTCATAGAACTCCTCCGCAGACCCATTGACCTCGATTGTGCAGCCCTGCTCGGCCATCTCCTTCTTGCCCTGGCGCAACTCCCGGCGCTGCGTCTTTGATATGGCGGCTTGCCACTGCTCGGGGGGCGCGGGGGGGATCTGGTATACGTAGCCCACCAGTGTGTCGAAGCCGTTCCACAGGAAGGGCATCATGTCGGTCCAGTCAGGAGCCATGATGTAGTCATACATGCCTAGCCGGGGCGCCAGGGAAAGCGCCTCGAGCATGAGTTGCTTCTCCTGCCCCATCCTGGTGCGATCCGTCCCGCCCTCCGAGGGTAGAATGAGTGGCCCGTTGTAGCAGGTCCAGGGAGTCCTGCGTACCGCCGAGGTTGCCAGGAACCGCGAAGTGGTCAGTACCAAGCCAGCCTTGATGTTTCCTTGCCCATTCCGGAGCACACGGATCTGAGGGCTCTGGCCAAAAGCCCGGAGGAACCAACCGGTGTGGAACAGGCTGCCGCCCTTGGCTTTGGGCACGAATTGGTCCCACTCGTCAAACCGGTCCTCACTGAGTGGTTCCATCACGCGATCGCTCCTTCGAACCCGCTAGGGTCAGCCCAGCCGGACTCCCCGATCCCCGAGCCAGCGGATCATCTCCTTGTACCGGCCGACGGCCTCGGGGTCGAGGACAAAGTGCTCCATGTGGAAGTTGATGGCCACCGCGCCTCCGGTCGCCAAGGCAGACTCCAGCCGCTGGTATACCTGCGCCCACTCCTGCTGAACCGGTCGGCCGGTCGTACCATCCATGAACACCAGCGGCACCTCCAAGACCTGTGAGGCAGCGTCCCGCTGCGGGTCCCAGAGATAGTAAGGCCAGGACAACCCGGCGCGAAAACCATTGGACATCGTGAAACCGACCGTCGAGTCCACTTCCAGCCCTGCCCCAGCCAACAAGGACGGCGACCGGACACCATCGTACACCAGGTAGTGGTTCCGGTGCCATCGAATCGGTTCCCCCAGCACGCCCTCGAGCCTCTGACGCTGGACGTCGTAGTTGCGCCGCTCCAGGCTGTATGCACACCCATGCAGCCCCACCACGTGACCATACCGGCGTGCCATGTGCAGCAGGCTGCGCAGGTGCCGCGAACGACGACCCGTCCGCGCGCCGTAGCGGCGGAAACTGTATGGCCCGCTCATGAAGAAGTAGACCCCGGTTGCGCCGGCCGACTGCTCGATGCGCATGATGCTTTCGACGGTCGATCGGAAGCGGCCTGAACTGGCGATCCATCGGCCCAACTCCCCCGCGGCGGCGAGATTCCCGCGCGCCAACCCTATGGCATTGCGGCGTGCCCGCCCCAGAAGGCCCATCGGTTCGCAAGGATGAACCCGGTCCAGGTCGTGGGTCAGATAGACGCTCAGCCCCGGCAGGGGCGCAGGCCGATCGACCAACTGATTGAGCTGGTCTAAAAGACTTCTGGCCCACTGGCTAAGGGCGGGGTGGGCAATGGCGTCCAGGCTGGATGCTTGGAAACGCCCCAGCCTGTCGTGCGGGGATGGCTGCTCCGCCAGGCCGGAGACCTGGGCGAAGGCGGCTTGGAGTTGCTGCGCATCCAGAGCAACCCGGCTATCAGGCAGGCTGGGCCAATACAGCGATGGCCCCGTGGCGGCGGGTTCATCAACCAGCACAGGCTCAAGCCCAAGAGGTTGCAGCAGTGACTGCAGAACGTACTTTGCCCGCGCAGGGGGCAACACGTCGGATCCAACCACGGCCGCAATATCAGGGCTGCTGGCGCTGCTAACGGCCAGGGCGCAACCCAAGCGTTTCACCGGACCGGGATGATCCGCCAATGAATCGTGCTGCATGTGTTGTGATCGCGGCAATTCTATCTTCCGTGCTCCCTATGCGGCAGGCAGAGCCCCAGTGCCGGGGGAGGTGCCTTGAGCGTCACCTAGACCGTCATAAGCCCCCCCGCCGGACTAGGCTTTTCATCATATCGAGCAGTTGGCGGCAGTTTCTCTGCATGTCGAAATGCTCTTGGACAACCCGCTGCGCCCGTGCTGCCCGGGCCTGGGCCTGCTGCGGGTCGGCTATTGCTTGCCGCAAGCATCGCGTCAGCTGGGCGACGTCCCCAGCGGCAAAATCCCAGAATGGCTGGTCCATGTTCGCCAGCTCCCGGAGGCCTCCGGCCCGGCTGGCCACCACCGGCGTGCCCAATGCGAAAGCTTCCAAGACCACGTTGGGCATGCCCTCGGAGTAGCTGGGCAAGACCAGGATGTCTGCGCCTTCAATGCGCCGAAGAACTCGGCTACGTTCCATGCTTCCAGCCGGAATCAGCCGGTCGGCAATGCCCAATTGGCGTGCCCTCTGGAGCACCGCCGGCAGTTCGGTAGGTTCACCTACCAGCCCCAATCGCCACCGCAAGGGCCGCAGGTTTGCCAATGCCTCCAAGAGGTCAAAGATGCCCTTGGGACGAACCAACGCCCCCACGAACACCAGCAGTTTGCCGCCATCCTCCGGCAGCGCCCAGTCCCGCCGACACTCCTGTGGGCTGGGGATCGCCCGCAACGCGTGAATGTCCAGCCCCCGCCAGAATCGGATTGCCCTCTGGGGCGGCGCCCCCAGCTCCAGTAGCTTGAGGCGGATTTCGTCGCTCTGGCAGAGGATCAGGTCGGCCTGGCGGCAAACCCGCTTGGCTAGGTCCCGCACCCTCGGTCCCATATTGGGGATGACGGTAACGTCGGAGCCTATTGCGTTGACCACCACTGGCAGGTGCAGTTCTTTGCCCAGTTCGATACCCACCAGCCCATCCGGCAGCAGGTTCACCGCCAGCAGCAAATGGGCGGGGGCCTGGGCGTGCAGCCGACGGGCGATAGGCTGCACGGCGCGCAGGACCCATCGGGGCTCGTAGCGTCGGAACCATGTACCGGGGGGCCTGAGGTAGGGGGGGCGACTCACGTGCAGCCCGTGGCGGAGTTCTTCAGCCGGCCCGATGTAGCCACGGTATCGCCTGGACCAGCGCAGCAGCGGGGGTACATAAACCTGGGGCGAGATTACATGCACCCCAAGGCACTGGGGGGCCATGGCACGCATCCAATTCTCGATGAAAACCCCTGCCGCAGGGGCTTTGGGGCGGGGGTAAAGGTGGCTCACAAGCATCAGCCGCAAAGGCGCCCGTTCAGATGGCGGACTGGGCGAACGCCGGCTGCCTGACGTGCCGGAGACCGTCGGGGCATTGTCAGGTAGCCAAGACATCATCGGCCTCTAGCTCTGCCAGGGACTCTTCCGCCTGCGTGCGCCGATGGACGGGAATAGCAGCGGCCATCACCGCCATGGGCATCCAGTAGGCTTTGCGGTTGATGGTCGTGTAGGTGACGCCGGACAAGAGCAGGAACAGAAACATGCCCACCAAGGTTCCCCGCAACGGCCCTCGGGGAAGGCGTATCAGCCCTCGGCCCACGTATACCAGCACGGCCCCGTAAGCGATCATCCCTGCGATCCCTAGGTCGGCCAAGACCGCAAAATAACTGCTGTGCGGGTCGCGGCTGACATTGCCTGGCAGCCACAGCCCATGGTGGACAGCTACGCTTATGGACTCATATCCAAAGAACTTGTAACCCATGCCCAGGATCGGGTGGTCCAGGAACGCGGCCATACAGACGCTCCAAATGGCTGTGCGCCCGCCCGCATGCACGCCCAGCTCCCGAATCGTGGCGAATCGTTCGATGGTGCCCCGTCCGATCAGCCCGATCTGAACAGTCACCGCCAACACTATCAACACCACGACCAGGATGGCTATGGTCTTGGCTGACCGCGAGCCTAACCTGGCCTCTCCAAACCAGAAGGCCACCGGTACGGCTGGCATCAGGCTCACCCACACCCCCCGTGCCCCGGTCTTGACGACCACGACAGCGATCAGAAGGACACCGATGAGGATCAGCGCCCGAGTCCCCAGCCCGCGGAATCGCCACAGCAGGTATGGCATCGCCAGCATGCCGATGCTGATCGCGCGACCGTAGTTGTTGGGGTTGGACATTTCCCCCAGCGCCAGCCGGTCAGACACCGTACTGAGGGGCTCGGCAGACAATGATTGTCCTGCGAAGTGCTCCATCATCAAACCGCAGATGGAGCCCATGACCGCTCCCACGAAGAGGAAGAGCATGGCGAGGTCGACCATTCGCCAGTCTGGGGTCAGCGACAGCGCCAGTACCGTGAACATCAACATGGCCACCGGCGTCTGCATGCCGCTCATTCCCTGCAGCGGTTGGCTGGAAAACAGAATCGAGACGAACATGACCAGCACCAACAGGAAGTGCCGGATGATGAACGACTCCATCAGGACCACGCGACGGCCCGTCAAGCTGTGCAGGATGAACACGCCCAGCACGTAGACGCCCAGGAGGCGAATGATGGTCAGGGTCTGAGGAACTGCCACCAGTACGTCCTCCATGGGCATCATCAGCAGCAGGGACAGCAAACCCGCTTCCGGCTTGACCAGGGTCACTCCCAGGACCGAAAGGGCGATCGGAATGGTCCCCAATGCAGACCGGCCCAACAGGAGCCCCACCACCAGGAAGGGGATTGTCAGTGCGGCGACCGTCGCCAACGCAATCATATACTGCCTGACCCCCCATTGGCCCGCCGTTGGCGTGTCGTCCGGTATCACAGGATGCTCGAGGCGGTATACTGCCATGCCTTCATCCTTGCTAAGGAAAGCCCTGGCCGCGGTCCGTCAGTCGCGCCAACCGGTCCGTAGGCCCGACGCGCCTCGCCCGCGGATGACTACCCGCGGCCACACAGCCGGAAGGGCTGCCGGCCACCTTCCCAACGCCCTGCCGGCACAAGGGTCACTCAACGAGCTGTTGCCGCTGCTTGCCTCGCTCACCAGCTGGCCTCACGCTGCAACAGCCATTATATCAATAACGGTTGTCGGCAGGAAAAGGTTGAAGAGCCGCTTGCATGAATCCGCGACTTGGATATACCATGGTAAGCCGTGGTGGATCGATCCGTGCCTGACGACTATGTCTCCCCTGCCAGCGACCCTTCAGTGGAGGGGGGCCAAGCCCGCCCCCTGCTGGGCGTTGCGTTAACCGTGCCTGCTGCGGGGCATGTGTCCAGCCCTGATGGCGCCGCCGGCTCGGGATGTCCGGTGCCGAGGCCTCGTTTAATGGCGCGCTTGCTGCGCGCCGGCGGCGAAGCTTCCGCGCGGGCGCATTCAGCGCTGGAAATCACATGCCCGACGGCTCCAGCCACACGGTAAGCGTCATCATCCCGGCCTACAACGCCGATCGTTGGGTGGCTCGGGCCATCCAAAGCGTGCTTTGCCAGGACTGGCCCGGTGTAGAGGCCATTGTCGTTAATGACGGTTCCACCGACGATACCGAGCAAGTCTGCCTGAGCTTCGGGGGGCGCATCCGTTACGTCCGTCAGGACAACGCCGGGGCCAGCGCCGCGCGCAACCGCGGCATCGAGTTGGCCAGGAGCGAGATGGTGGGCTTCCTGGACGCCGACGATGAATACCTTCCCCACGCCCTGGAGAGACTGGCGAGCCTGCTGCTGGAGTTCTCGCACGCCGGCGCCGCCTCCGGCGCGTTTCTGGAGCGAGTGGGTCCTGCACAGCAGCGCTGCCCGCCGCCCGGAAGGGTGCTAGGCATGAACCGGAATCGGGGCATCGTTGAGCATTTCTTCCGAGTCTACGCTAAGGTGGCGCTGGTCTGTACCGACAGCGTGCTTGTGAGGCGAGAGGTGTTTGGCCATATCGGCGCGTTCCGGACCGACATGCGCCGGGGCGAGGACATGGAAATGTGGTGCCGCATCGCCGGCCAATACGACTGGGCGTTCCTCGACGAGCCCGTGGCGGTCTACCACCTCCGCCCCGGCAGCTCACTGTGTTCCCGGTACCCTGAGCTCCCGACTCAGAAGCTGTACGACGAACAACTGATGCGGCAGATGGTGAGGCCCCAATACTGGGATGACTACCGCGTCTATCGGCGGGACATCGTGATCAGCCGGGCTCGGCCGCTGCTGGCGCGAAGGGCGATGGCAAACCTTCAGCAGGCTATGACTTTCGTCGAGCCCGTGCCGGTGAGTATGCTATGGTGCCTGCTAAAGCTCATCTTACGGGTGCCGTCCTGGCTGGTGCTTCCGACGGTCAAGGTCGTCATCAGGCTCAAGAAAACGCTGCGCCGTCAGCAATAAGCTGTGTCCGCCCTGCAGGACCAGACTAGACGGCAGGCACCGAACAACCCGCCAGCGATCGCGCCCGCCAACCCTCTTCCAGCAGGGCCAGGGTGTGGATGGAGTGCACCGTGACCGGATGCGCGTTCCAGCGGTCTGGGTCGGAAAGAAACTCACGCAGATGTGCGGGGTCTAACGGCGTGCCCCCGCGCGGCGTCGCCGACGCGGCGCGATCCAACGTGCCGTGCAAGTCCTGGGAGATCCGCAGCGGTGGGCGAGGGCCCTTTATAATGCGCCGGATCGGCGCCTTCAGCCATCGGGGCAGATGCGCCCCCCTCAGCAGTATTCCTCGCTTGTACGGGTAAAGCCAGCTCCTGGTTGGCGAGCCGGTGGATGCATCGGGTATCGCCGCTAGTTCCGGCGATAGTGCGTAGAGGACCCGACGGTAGAACCGGTAGTCTCTCTTGATCCGGTCGGGCAGTCCCATGCAAGCCCGTAAGAAATCCAGGCCATAGAAGGGGCTGGTCTGCCATAGGAAGAATCGCGCGCGGTCTTCTCCTTCGAACCCCCACCGGCGGCCGTATTCGAAGATCCCGAAATGTACCAGCTTCTGGGCAAGATCCTGCTCGGGATACGATGCCAGAAGCGCCCGCAGATCGTCCAGCACCGCCTGGGCCTCGCAGCCCGCCAGCCCGGCAGCCAACTCCACGGGGCAGTCCGCATGCTGGCGCACCACCCGCTCCACTAGCTGGTCAAGTGAACCAGTCCGCACGCCCAGCCGCAGGTCCAGCATGATGCGATCCCCGCCGTCGCCGGTGACATAGACCGCGCCCCTGCCCCAGTTGCCGACGATCCAGCGGAGATAGGGCAGGATAAAGCCCATGCCGGTGTAGTTAAGCCCATCTTTCATCCACGCCAGTTGCGCACGGTCGCCCAAGCTGGTCTTGGGGATATCGAACAGGTGCCACGGGGCGCCCAGGGTGTGGGAGATCCGCTTCGCCAGCTCGCATTCCCTTCCGGTGCCCGAGTGCGTGGTGTGCGTAGCCGCAACGAACGGCGCGCCCGCCCTGTGCAGCCCGGCCCCTGATGCCCGTGCATCCTGGCCGCCACTGAGACTTAGCACGTTCGTGGTAACCTCGGGGTGGGCGCCTCGGCCTCGGCAGGCCTCCACGAACAACTGGGCCACCCGCTGGGCCTCTTCCTGCTGCGACCGCATGGGCGGCTTGTGCTCGAAGTTGAAGCTTACCAGTTCACGGGCCGTGGACCTGACCCTTCCGCCTTCGGCTGCGGCATAAATGAAGAAGCCGCTGCCCACGCGGCGAATGTCTTTGTAGAGTGTACGCTGCCCGATTGGATATCGCATCCAGATCATCTGCGCGCATCCGACCGGATCGTACTGGGGATTGGGCTTGAGGCGATGGATGAACTTGCACTCGCGGGAGACGATCAGTTGCTGGTCGTCGGCATAGTAAAACAGCGGCAGCCGGCTCATCGCATCGCTCAGTACCGCCGCTCGGCCCTGCTGCGGCAGCGCCAGCACCGCCACGAATTCCCCATCGGTGCGGTCCAGCCACCCCCGGGCCTCTCCCGCCAGGCGTTCGGGGTCCGCCTGCGCCGCCAGCACCTCTGCCAGGCGCCTAAGCTCCTGCTCCACCTGCTCCAACGACTGGCTATAGATCCTCCCTTCAAGGGCCACCCAGACCCTGCCGGCATCGAAGGTGCGGAAGGGGTACTCCGGATAGGCCACGTGGCCAAGTCCCAGGCCGCCGGCAAAGCGACGGTGGGCCTGATAGCCAGCGTCATGGATCATCAACTCCTGGGCCGCCGCGAACGCCTGCCGGTCAAGCAGGTTCTCAGCCGCGGACAGCATCAACGTCAAGCCTGGCATACTGCCTCCTAATCCCGTCACTGTAGGGCGACCGATGGCTGCACAACAAACATAACTCGCCGATTATATCGTCCCGCCCGCAATGGACAACACGCGGATTCTGGCCACCGACCGAACCGGCCGGCGGGACGGTGTCCCAGGGGTGCTGCGCACAGAACCGCTTACAGGCTGGGCTCGCTCAAAACCCTGCCGGTTCAGTAGGCGCTCATGGGTCGCCAGCACCATCGTCATTCCAAGCATTAGCATTCGCCTCCCGTGCGGTGCCGTTGCGGCCTGCTGTGTTACTATTGGCATTATCACGACCACGATCTTATTTTGAGCGCCGCAGACCGATGCGGCGTAGAAGCTTCATCAGTCCGATCCGCCGCGCCGCCCAGTATAGCGGGGCCATCGCCACGATCAGCCTTGTCCTGGTATACGGCCAGCCCAGGCTCGCGGCCTGCGGGAAGCCCGCCAACACCTGGCGGGCGAGCGTTCGATTGCCGGTCAGGGCTAAGGTCCTGGCTGACCTCATCGCGGATTCATTCAGAAAGGCTTCCAGAAGACCTCGCAGATGCGCGGGGCAGCGCTGCCGTAACGGTTGCGGATCCGTCAAAGCCGGTTTGAGGCGATGGGTCCTCCGGCCAACCCCCAACTCTGAGCACTCCGTATGAACCCACACCGTCGGCTGAAGGCTCCGACATATCGCATGGTTGAGCACGAGTTTGATCCAGAGGTAGCTATCTTCCCCATAGGTGCAGCGGTAGGCATCGTAGAACCCGCCCAACTGAACCAGGACCTCGCGGCGTGCCACGACCGCCGGTGGGCAGAGGGTGTCAATCTGTCTTCGAAGCTGCTCGGCGGTCGTCTGAGGCCGTGGCCGCCAGAGACCGTCCGCAAGTTCCCAGCGTTGGAACGACTCGCCCATGTCTGTTCGATCTGGACCGCGCAAGAACCCGCTGACGAACAGCGCGCACTCTGGATGATCAGCCAAGGCCTTTATGGCCTGCTCCAGATGGTCTTTGGCCCATTCGTCATCCGCATCCAGGAACGCCACCAGCGGGGCGGAGGCCTCTTTGATTCCTCGGTTGCGGGCGGCGCCGGGTCCGCCATTGGGCTGGCGAATCAGGCGCAGCCGGGGGTCCCGCACGGCGGCTACGAGCTCGCCGCCCTCGTCGGTCGAACCGTCATCGATCACCAGCAGCTCCAGGTCTTGCCAGCTCTGCCCGAGCACCGACCCGATGGCCCTGAGAACGTACTCCCGCTTGTTGAACAGCGGGATGACCACCGAGACCACCGGCGTTTCCATCGTCGGTCGCGCACGGCTGCCATTGTCCGCGCTGGTGGGCAGATCATCCGGCATGGGCGATTGGCTCCGTCGGGCGATTGTCCAGCGCCTCGTGCACGGCGACGGCGGACATCAGGGCGATCCGGGGCGGGTGGTGCATCTCAATCACCCTTTCGCCGCGCGTCAAGACGCCGCTTGAGCCGCCGCAGCGGCCCGATGGACCGCAGCGCGTGCCGCAGCGGGGCCAGCTGCACCGCCAGCCAGGCCTTGGCGTGCGCGCGATGGAGCGTTGTCGTCGGGGGGTAGGCCTTGAGCAGCTTGCGGGCGCGGGCGTATTGCCCCGCCCCCGCCAGGCGCCGGGCCGCTCGGATGGCCGTGTGACAGAGGTATCGCTCCATGAGATCGCGATACGGCCCAGGGCACTGCTGCCGCAACGGCTGGGGGTCCAACACGCACGCATCGGGGGGGTGGAAGTCCTTACGGCCCATATACAGCGACGAGTCCTCCATGTGATACCACGCCAGCGGTTCGAGGGTCCGATACACTGGATAGTTCAGCAGGACCTGGACCCACAGGTACCCGTCTTCCCCCCAAGTGCAGCGGTCCCGCTGATAGTAGCCCCCGTAACGACGCACCACCCCGATCGGGCAGACCACGCTGCTGCTGTGCATGTAATAAAGGTGGGACTTCAACTGCTCGACCGAAAGGTCCGGTGGCATCGAACACAGCCCCTCGCCGATCCCTCGGGCCTCCCACAAGTCCCGCAGGTTCAGGGCCTGTTCGCCCCGCAGATGATTGGCCGCGAAGGCCCCCGCCTCTGGATGCCGGCCCAGCGCCTCCAGGGCCTGCTCCAGGAATCCCGCCAGCCATTCGTCGTCGGCGTCAAGGAACGCGACGAACCGCCCTCGGGCCAGGGCCAGGCCGCGGTTGCGGGCGGCCCCTGGGCCGGCGTTGGCCTGGCGGACCAGGTGGATGCGCGGGTCGCCAATGGCCTCCACGATCCGTGGTCCGTCATCCCGC
>Ga0315289_10006656_pt1 | contig 16969 bp, 15 predicted proteins | sample YL17G11_40_MG_FD_203452 | JGI IMG/M metagenome (GOLD analysis project Ga0315289, IMG submission 203452) | Sediment microbial communities from Yellowstone Lake, YNP, Wyoming, USA - YL17G11_40 | ecosystem: Environmental > Aquatic > Freshwater > Lake > Sediment | place: USA: Wyoming | collected... | reverse complement strand
TTCTGGTTTGATCGATTCCATTCGCATCTCCACTCGGCCCGATGCTCTGGATGAAGAGATTCTCTCCCTGCTCAAAGAATACGGGGTGAAGACCGTAGAAGTCGGAGTGCAATCAATGATCGATGAAGTCCTATTCCTTGCGAATAGGGGTCATTGTGCAGACGATACGATTACTGCCATGAAACGATTAAGACAATGGGGGTTCGAGGTGGGATATCAGCTGATGATCGGCCTTCCGGGGGATTCCTGCGATCTTTTTCTCCAAACCCTTAATCGTGTCATCGAACTCAAACCCGATTTCCTGAGGGTCCATCCCACACTCATCCTCAAAGGTGCTCCCCTTGAAAAACTTTGGAGGGCTGGAGAATATTCCCCCTTGTCGTTGGACGAGGCGATTCAATGGCTTAAAAAAGGGACTCTTAAATTGGAAAAATCATCCATTTCAGTAGCTCGCATTGGTCTTCAGCCCACCAAGGAGTTGGAAAGGGATTTTCTTGCAGGTCCCTATCATCCGGCTCTTCATCAGCTTGTTGATTCAGCCATCTTCTTTGACATGGCTGTGTCCCTACTTCAAGTCTCTCAGAGAAATGGCCAAGCCCTATTCCGATGCCATCCCAAAGAGGTTTCGAATCTTAGGGGCCAGAAGAATGAAAATATTCTAAGGCTGAAGAAACATTTCAGGCTCAGCGAGATCTTAATCGATGGAAGGCAGGAATTGCCAAGAGGTTCCCTTGGACTACAGACCCAAGAAGGAGAGGTTTCAACCCATAGAAAGTCTCTGGGTTTTTAGAAAAAGTGTGGAGGGTTTCTAATAGGATGGAGATAATATGCAAGAAATGGTGACGGTTCTAATTATACTCGTCCTTATTATCCTAATAAATAGAACCGTCCCCATTTTTTCTATTTTTTCTAGCTTGCCCAGATAGGGATAAATTTCTTTCCGGGCGGGCGGCCGTCTCGTCGACGACCGCCGCGGACAGGATCTACTTTAGATTCTGATCCCAGCTCCTCTTACCATCAGGATCGTACCAGCCTTTGAAACGAAGGGCGCTGGGTACTTCCCGCACCTTCCAGTACCCATTGTTGCTGCTGACATACTTCCTCAGCGATTCGAGAATCTTGTCGTAGTCCTTTCGGTCTTGTTCGCTGAGTGTTGCATCGGAGACCCGAGCGTTTAGGAACTGAATGGTCGCATCCCTGAGCAAGGCCAGATCGCTCTGAGGCCACTGCACCAGCACTAGGTCGTTCTCAGCAATCTTGTCATCATCGTTGGCCATCAGAATCTGCTTCAGCTTGGGGCCTTGCTGCCTAAGGTTTTCGCCATACGACGATACGACGTGGTCGCGAGCAACAGTCATGACAAGCGTCTGCTGTGCCGGGCTCAACTTGTTCCACACGTTCTTATTGATAATCATGTAAGTGACCAGGAACTGCTGGTGCCAGCCGGGGAAGTGCAGGTACCGAGTTCCCACAGTACCGGGATTACCCTCGGGAAGTCCAAAAAGCTGGGAGACGTCGTCGAGGGGAGTAGCGAATTCGTACGCATGAAGCTGGCCATCGATCACGGCCTTGACCAGAGACCCGCCCCCGGCGATGGCCGTGACAAACTTGATGTTCTTTTTCGGAATCACGCCGCGCGCTACCAGGTTGTCACACGCGCGATCGAGGACGAACTGGGCCGGCGGTAGGTAACGGAATGTCCAGCTCTGCTGACACAACCCGGCCAGGCCGATGCCGACCGTCGATCCGACATTGCCGACCGGCAGCATGAAGTAGCCGGAGCCTTGTTGACTGCTTCCGACAATGGGAACCGCTACGATGTTTTTACCGCTTTTATCAAGTATTTGCTGAAGCAGGTCGAGGCCAGTCTCCGTTTCGTCGATCGACTTCCCGTAGAGAAAGCCCATGAACTCATCGAAGCTGGGGCCGAAGGGAACTCCCGAATTGTAAATAAACCCCCATGCCGAGTTGAGGTCCGACCCGGAAATATAGGCAGCGTCGAACCCTTTTCCCCCCGCCAAGGGTCCTCCTGCGCCGACGGCGGCCACAATATTTTTGAATTCTTTGGGGATCGCCGGAGTCGGCGCGTACTTGGTGAACTTCACCTCTTCGGCCTTACCGAGAACGGTTGTCGAAATTCTCAGCAACTTGGCGGCATATTCATCCGCGGGAGGGCCGATTGCTGCCGAGCCACTGAAACTGCGAAAGGAAATATCCAGCGCCAGAGCGGATTGCACCGCCAACAAGGTCATACAAATAAACACCGCAACAGCGGCACCGAAACGGAACAGGTGTTTTGTGTGAGATGCCCTACGTTCATTCTTTTCATGAACTACATAACTTCTGCCGAAATCTGAAGTAGCCATTTTGACCTCCTTTCATTTACATTATCAGCGGCGGCTATCAGCCATCTGCTGGGGTGACTTGATAGGCTTCTATTTCAGATCGAGCTGAATTCTGATAGCCTCCCCAATCTTTTGCATGTCGTCTCCTGAAAGGGTACCAACCTTCTTAAATAAGCGTAACTTGCTTACAGTCACTAATTGATCGGCCATCGCTTTGCACAGTTTTCCATTGAGAGTGATATAGGCTTCACTAGGGTAAAGACGATCGATATTGCTGGTGAGAGGAACGACCTGAACTCTATTTAGGAATTTGTTGGAGGCATCATTGCTGACAATAACGGCAGGACGCTTTTTTCGAATTTCTCCGCTAATCGAAGGATCAAAGTTTACCCACCATACGTCACCTCTTTTCATGAGCGATATCCCCTAAAGTAGCCTCAGACCATTCGAGTGCCTCTTTTTCTCGGACTCTGTCTTTCGCCATTTCTTTGTAAGCGGATTCGAGCTCATGCTTGAGAACATGGGGACGGGCCAATTCCTCAATAAATTTGCTGATTTTTCTTGGTCCTATCACCTTGTGAAGTCCAAGATAAACTTCCTCATTGATGGTAATAGTAAGTTTTTTCTGCACGGTTCTCCCTCCAAGCCTTCATTACACGTATATTATACGTACAATTTTCTTTTGAGTCAAGATTATTTTGAATCTTCGAAGTCTAACGACCAAACCCAGTGGCGGCTATTGGCCATCCGCTGGGTGACGGACTCGCTTCAACACAGGACTCAGAGGTCCCCCATTCCGGAAATCCCGCTCGATCTCCTTGTCCCATCCGTCCGAATGGCCCATTTCGCATTCCGCGAGCCAAGAAAGGAACTCGTCCAATTCACTTTCAGGAAGAGCCTTGACCTGCTCTTGCACCCAATCAGAAATTAAGTTGGAACGGCTGCCAACTGGCAAAAGACTCTTTTTCTCTTTAAACGAAAATCAGTTACTTTTTCGTCTTGGATTTCTTTTCCCTATTGACACGGGAGGCCTTATAAGTGTTGGACCGCCGCGCAGTGCTTGCCGGTCAGTTCTCAGATGCCTCTTCCGCCCGCTGCCTCCAATACTGTGCGTCAACCTTGATGAACTCCAGACGAGCAGGGTCGATCCACGAGATGAAGGAGGACGGTGATTTCCAGTTGCCCGCGAAGTTGCGGGTGCGGATCAGGGTGCACTTCTTGCGTGTGCGCGTGAGCCCTACCACGAACTTGCAGATCTCGAGATCCTTGATTGAAGCCGGATCATGCGGCAATTCGCCATTGTGCAGGCCAGCGATGTACACATGTTGTGCGGAGAGGCCCTTGGCTCCCTCGAAGGAAGTCACTCTAACCGCAGGGACTTTCGCTGAGGAGGGAGTCTCTGTGTCAGCCTCAACCTCTTCTGGTGGTTCGTACGCCTCAACCTCAGCCAGCACGCGCTCGCAGTACTCATCTGGGAGTACGTCGACAAGACGCGTCGTGCCGTCCGCGGTTGCGACAACAGCGTCCTTGAGGAAAGAAGGGGCGTCTTCGCCGAGAACAATTCGCCATCCAAGATTGGCGACCCGATCCCCCTTCAGAATCGAGAGGCCCACTTCCCGATTGAGGCTGCTATCGGAGTCGCGCCTCGTGCCGAGAACGTATCCCGCGCCTTCAAGATGACTGACGATTTGATCGCGGTAGGGTTGTGCCACGATGACCAATGCCGCAGGGTAGCCGCCGCGCGTAGCTGCCTCAATTTCATCCGCCGAAATCTGGGCAATCGCCTGCGCGAGGTATCGCCCCATGTAGTTCACACCCTGTCTCTGGACCGACGTCACTACGTGCGCAATCTTGGGATACTTCTCGCTGTCGGCCCCCTTTGCTGGAGGAAAGTGTTTGTAGGGTTTCTCGATCCTACCTTCGAGCTTGTCCAGCTCTTCGGCCTTGGTCAGAACATCGTTGACTGCATCGACGACGACCTTGGGACAGCGCATGCAGAATGGAAGCTTGAAGACCTCGTACTCGCCCGCTTTGCTGAGGAGCCGGATGTGTTCACAACTCGCATCACGCAATTGACTGTACAAAGCCTGGTCATCGTCGCCGGCAATCAAGATGGGGCTGCGCTCAGCCAAGGCGTCGATGACGCCGGCCTCAAGCGCGTTGAAGTCCTGGTACTCGTCAATCAGGACAAGGTCGTAGCTGTCGGGTGTAGCAAGCCCGGAGGATAGACCCTCGTACGCCCGGTACACGGTGTCGTCAAAATCGACCGCGTCGTAGTACTCGCCGCGAGATAGGTAGAACGGTATCTGGTTCTCCTCTGTGAGCGCGCGCATTTCACCAACGAACTGAGGTGCGTTGCTTTGCGTGATGAGCTCCCAGTCTTCTGCGATTAGGCTCGCAAGCCCGGGGCAGCAGCGAAAGTCAGGCGAAAGCGAGCCTCTAAGTGCCGGGTTGCGGTGCAGTAGGCCCAGGCAGTACGAGTGAAGTGTGAATACCTGAGCTAGTCCGCCTAGATCGTTCTCCAGATCGTTCTTGAGGTTGTTGATGAATGTGAGGACAATCCGCTGATCGGGCTCTCCAGGCGCAACCTCGAGCAGCTGCCTAAAGAGCATTGTCTTGCCGGTACCGGGGCCGCCAATCACTAGTTTCTTGTTACTGGGAGACCTCAGCACGGCCTCGATTGCAGCTTTAAGTTCAGCCTCTTCCGCACTCTGGGGTTCTTCCTCTGCCATGGACCCCCCTCCGGTTCCGGGCGTTCGGTCCAATGATTTGCATAACCTGCGCGGGCAACTACCTGTGCCAAAATCGCGCCACGCTTATTCCGCGTCAGGTTGATGTTCCTGTTTGCCATTGCCTGTGATCATTGTTTCATGTTCGTCATGGGTTCCGCTTTAAATATTTATACAGAAACATTACCGTCTTTATAGAATAAGGATATATTTAACTTGTTATTCCTTTTAAGCTTTGCACATTTCGGGCACCAGTGGCCTCTTTTCACTGAACTTGGTATTGCCCACCATTGATGACCTTTACGACATTCCCAGAGTAGCTTTGTGCCCGAACCAATATATACAGGAGAGATACATTTTCCACCGCGTTGGATTGCTATTGATTGCATATTCTCGATACTATCCCTTCGCTTATTGGCTATTTTCAGCACTCCACATTGAGGGCACCATTGTCCGTTGCTAATTGCATTAGGAGTAGCCACCCACTGATGGCCTTCTGCACATTGCCATAATAGTTTTACCCTGTTGTTAACATATGAACCAGAAAGGCATCTGCCCCCTCGCTCTTTTGCCAACATGTGCATATTATCTATGGTGAGTGTCTTGGTTCCACCACAAATGTGGCACCAGTGACCTTGGTTCTTTATATTCCGGGGGGGCGCCCACCATTGATGGCCTCTTGAACATTCCCATAACAATGGCGTATTAGCATTCACATATTTGTTAGAAAGGCACTTTCCAGCTCTCTTCTCGGCCAATATCTTCATCTCCCTTAAGGTTCCTCTTTGCTTATTGGTTAAACATATTTTGCACCATGATCCTTGGGTAATACTTTTCGGAATGGCTTCCCACCTGTGCCCTTCTGCACACTCCCATAATAACTTCTTGTTGCCATCCGCGTAAGTATCAGACAAACATTTACCTCCTCGCTCCTTTGCTATCCTTCTCATATCTTCAAGGGTCCCCCTCAATTTGTCAGCCACGCATTTTCTGCACCAAGAGCCTTGCTTAATCCCAGCTGGTCGAGCTTTCCATTGATGTCCTTCAGCACATGCGAACAGTAGTTTCGATTTTATATCTATATAAATATCCGATAAGCATTTTCCCCCTCTTTCCTCTGCTATCCTTTTAATCTCCTCTATTGTGCCCCTGCGTTCTTCATTTGCACATATTCGGCACCATCGTCCGGTTTTGACATCACGCGGGGCAGCAGTCCAAATGTGGCCCTTTTGGCATTGCCACTCCAGCTTCTCCTCGCTATTAATATAAAAATCAGAAAGGCATTTGCCATCGTGCTCCTTCGCGATTATCCTTAACTCTTCCAAAGCTTTCCTTGAACTGCTGGTAATGTATGCCTTATTGAGATTTACTCTATTTATATCTGCTGCAATAGGCAAAGCTATACTCTGATCCAGAAGCTCCCCCCTGATAAATTCTTTTACTTTGGCGAGAGGCAACCGATAGGGAACATGGGGGATTTCTATTAATACGACTCCTTTCTTTGAACAAAGCTCTCTCTTTAATTTGTCATCTGCCTGTCTTTTTCTCAGTTGCTCTTCTGTCTTCACATAGGGTGTTTTTAATGAATAGTGCTGTTCTCCATGATGTTCAAAAGCTAATCGGAGAGATTTGCAGTATCCATCCAATTCCATCTGGTTATTTTCCTTATTTATCAACCATCTTGGATAGGTCGCTGGGAATTTGGCCCGAAAAACTTGTTCAAAGAAAGTTCTGCAGACCCTTTCACCTAATCCAGTAGAGCATTCAGGACACCACTGACCGAACTTTATAGAACCCGGTTGGGCTTCCCAACGATGTCCTTCACTACACTCCCACAATAATTTGCTTTTCCGGTTTATATAACCATCAGAAAGACATTTGCCGCCCCGCTCTTCAGCTATCTTTCTCATCTCATCCAAAGTCAATTTAGCCTTACCAGAGCATACAGCACACCAGCTTCCTCTTTTAACTTTGAGTGGTTGCGATTTCCACCTGTGTCCTTTCGCACATTCCCATACTAATGGAGTCATGGCATTTGCATAAGTTGATGAGAGACATTTACCGCCTCGATGCTCTGCAATTTTTCTCATGTCTTCAATTGTATCCCTGCGTCTATTATGTGCACAGATTCGACACCATCCCCCCCTTTTGATATTAGAGGGTTGTGCTTCCCATCGATGGCCTTCAGAACATTCCCATTGCAGGGCAGTGTAAAGATTAAAATAAGTCTCGGAAAGACATTTGCCACCGCGTGCCTCTGCTATTTTCTGCATTTCTTCTATTGTATTTTTCTCTAATCCTCTGCACTTCCTACACCAAGTTCCCCTCTTAACGCTGGAGGGGACTGCTTCCCATTGGTGACCTTCTCCGCATTCCCATAGTAAGGGGGTATGTGCATTACCATACTTATTAGATAAACATTTGCCCCCTCTGGCCTCTGCAATTTTCCGCATCTCTTCTATAGTGTCTTTTCTCTTGTTGATTTCGCAGATCCTGCACCACGTGCCACCCTTGACTCGATCAGCTCTTGCTTTCCACTGGTGGCCTTTACTACATTCCCACTGCAAAAAGCTTTTGCTGTTGACATATTTATCTGAAAGGCATTTTCCACCATGGCGTTCCCCAAGTTGTCTCATGTCTTCCAATGGCAGTTTTTTCATTGCTTCCCTCGTAGAGTAGCAATAACTGCACCCCACAACGCGGCGATATCTGTTATATTGGCTTTAAATATTTTCATTTCTTATGCCGAACTTATTTTTTAAGCTTATTCTATATATGTCCTCATATTATCGTTAGTAAAGAGGGCTTGTCAACGAACTTTTTATTGAAAAGTCTTTGAAATCAATACATTTTTCCGGTATAATTTTACAACTTTAACAATCAAGCCAAACTAATTTTTTACCATTCTGTCAAGGGGTATAAAGTGATATGTGGAAAATTTTTTTAATAGTCTTCTTTTTGTTATTAACCGCCTGTGGACCGAGGCATCGCGTAGTCTATGAAAGGAGAATGCCTCCTCCTGAAAAGCAAGAAGGGAAGAGAGAAGCTGTGAAGGAGGAGAAGTCCGTTTCAGATACTAAGATCGAAAAGAGGGAGAGCAAAGAGGTTCAACATGGTGTTGCCTCCTGGTACGGAGGGGAATTCCATGGGAGACCAACTTCGAGTGGCGAGGTCTATGATATGTACCAGCTCACCTGTGCTCATAACACCCTCCCTCTGGGCACGGTCGTAATGGTTACTAATATTGAGAATGGAAGATCTCTTGAGTTGAAGGTCAATGATCGAGGCCCCTTTGTTAAGGAGAGGATTCTGGACGTCTCTTATGCAGCGGCGCAGATGCTCGGGATGTGGGAAAAAGGAACGGCCCTGGTTAAAGTGGAGGTGGTTAGTCTTGCGATCGAGCCCGTTCTCCGATTCACTCTTCAAATAGGCTCCTTCACGGACGAAACCAATGCCCAGCTCCGAAAAAGTTTTGAGAACGTCTATGTAGCCACCGTGGAGACACTGACACAGAAATATCACCGGGTCAGGGTCGGGCAGTTTGAAACCAGAGACGCAGCCTTGGTCATTGCAGAAAAACTTTCTCAAATGGGCTTCAAGGTTCTGGTAACCAGCAGGTAAAATCAATTCGGATTGCAGATTGCGCCTGCCTGCCGGTAGGCAGGGAATGCGGATTTAAAAAAATTCTAGATCAGGATGTTGTGAAGGTAGCCGTTTTTTTCTATAATGGTTTTTAGAAACCTTTTTTGAAAGGAAATCCCTTCTGAGAATCAAGACCGTTCTCTTTATCTCTCCCATTCTCTTCCTTATCCTTTTAGGGATCAACATTGTCTTCGTTGGTTCCAGGCCTCCCCAAAAAGTCAATCAATTGGTCATCAGTTCAATAGGCGATGCCTCCTTTCTCAATCCTATCCTTTCTCAGGATTCGGCCTCCAGCGAAATCAACTCTTTTGTCTTCAATGGATTGATCAAGTATGATAGAGACCTCCAGGGTTTTGTTGGAGTCTTAGCAGAATCCTGGAAGGTTGAGAAAGGCTCTGAACCTGTCATCACCTTCTATCTGAGGAAAGGTGTTCTCTGGCACGACGGCAAGGAGTTCACTGCCGAAGATGTGAAATTCACTTATGATAAAATTATGGATGAGAAAACCAATACCGTCCGACGAAGCGACTATGAACTGGTAAAGACCGCCGAGGTATTGGATCCTTATACTTTTCGAGTCACCTACAAACAGCCCTTCTCCCCAGGTCTGGCCACCTGGGGAATGGGAATCATTCCAAAACATCTCCTCGAAAAGGAAGACATCAACACCACCCAATTCAACCGCAGACCCCTTGGAACAGGCCCCTTCCGATTCATAGAGTGGGTGAGTGATGAGAAAATTGTTGTTGAAGCCAATCCCAAATATTTTGAAGGAAGACCAAACCTGGATCGTATCATCTACCGGGTTATTCCAGAACCCTCTCTGAGTGAAATGGAACTCCTCACCCAGGGGGTGGATTACTATAGCGTCTTTCCCCACCAATTACGACGTATGAAAGAGGTCTCCTTCTTGAAAATGTATTCCCAACCAACTCTCAGCTATACCTATATTGGATATAATTTAAAAAACCCTCTTTTCCAGGACAAACGTGTTCGCCAAGCCCTCACTTATGCCACAAACAGGGAGGAGATTGTGCAGTATGTCCTCTATGGTCTTGGAACGGTAGCCACCGGCCCCTTTCCCAATCATCTCTGGTATGCCAATCCAAAGGTGAAACCCATTCCGTATGATCCCCAAAAAGCCCGCCAACTTCTAGCTGAGGCAGGATGGAAGGATACAAATGGGGATGGTATTCTGGATAAAGACGGAAAACCTTTTCTGTTTAGATTGATTACGAATAGTGGAAATGAGATTCGAAAAGATGTGGGGGTTCTGGTTCAGAGGCAACTCCGGGAAGTTGGAATTGATGTCAAATTCGAACTTTACGAATGGAGTGTCTTCCTAAAAAATTTCATCAATGCAAAGGCTTTTGATGCGTGTATCCTGGGATGGGGGCTTTCCCCGGACCCCGATGATTACCAGATCTGGCATTCGAGCCAGATTGAAAAAGGCTTTAACTTCGTCTCGTATAAAAATTCTGAAGTGGACCTCCTCTGGGAAGAAGGAAGAAGGGAATACGACGTCGAGAAAAGAAAACAGATTTATTGGCGGATTCATGAATTGATGGCTGAAGACCAGCCTTATACATTTCTTTATGTGCCTTTGGGCAACTCCGCCCTCCAAAGGAAATTTTATCTGATGGAAAAGGATCAAACAGGCAGAGAAACTCTTCGCGAAATTAAAATGGAGAAGGCGGGCTTGGAGTACGACCTCACGAAGTGGTATGTCCCGAAAGGGATATCTTTGGAGAAATAAAGTATGGCTTCTTTTATCCTCCGACGTCTTGCTCAAATGTTCGTTACGCTTGTCGGGATTAGCATCATTTCATGGGTAATCATCACCTTGGCACCCGGAGGCCCAATTGGTTTGACTCTCGATCCAAAGGCCTCCCCTAAGGTGATCGAGCAGATGATGAAGAACTACGACCTCGATAAGCCTATTTACCAGCAATACTTTCTGTGGCTAAAAAAACTTTTTACCGGCAAACTCTATTCCTTCAAAGACGGAAGGCCGGTGATGCAAAAAATCAACGAGCGAATTTGGAATACCCTTCTCCTCAACCTGGTCGCCACCATCATCATCTTTTCCTTAGCGATTCCCCTGGGTGTCTTTTCAGCCAAGCGACAGTACAGCTTTCTGGACAACCTCGGGACATTCGGAGCGTATTTGGGTGTTTCCGCACCCAGCTTCTGGCTAGCCTATCTCCTTATACTGGGAACGGTTTTACTATTCGGTTACCCCGTTCTTGGAATGAGGTCTTTTGTGACGGAAGATTTCACCACTACTGAAATCGTCCTTGACCGTATCTGGCACCTGATGCTTCCTTCCATCATCATGGCGATTCACGGCATTGCAAGCCTTTCACGATACACCCGCTCAAGCATGCTTGAAGTGATCCGCCAAGATTATATTCGAACAGCAAAGGCGAAGGGGGTTTCAGAGGAAACGGTTTATTACAAGCATGGCCTCCGGAACGCATTGCTTCCTACGATCACCATCTTTGGATTTATGATCCCGGGGCTTATTGGTGGATCCATCATTATGGAAACCGTCTTTGCCTGGCCCGGAATTGGACAATTGGCTTATCAAGCCATCCTTGCCAGGGACTATCCTGTATTAATGACACTCAATACGATCGCAGCCGTGCTGACACTTGTTGGAAATTTTATTGCTGACATTCTCTATGGGATAGCGGATCCCAGAATCCGATATGAATAAAAAATGGAGAAGCAGGAGATAAAAAACTTCTGGCGGCACTTTAAAAAGAATCGATTGGGCGTAGGGGGCTTAGTCATTATCGTCATCGTTTTCTTCATCGCTATTTTTGCCCCTTTTCTATCCCTTTACGATCCCGGAAAGACCGATGTCTCCTTAAAACTGAAGCCTTCTTCCTTTCAACATTACCTCGGGACAGATCAGTTGGGCAGGGATGTGTTCAGCCGGATGCTTTATGGGTCAAGAATCTCTCTATCAGTTGGATTCGTCGCTGTCGGGATCTCCATCCTCATTGGGATCTTGGTGGGTGCGATGGCAGGATATAAGGGTGGGTGGGTTGATTCCCTCCTGATGCGATTCGTGGATATCATGCTCTCCTTCCCAAGTTTCTTCCTCATCCTTACGGTGGTAGCCATTTTACGGCCCAATATTTATAATGTCATGATAGTCATCGGCATCACCTCTTGGGAAGGAACCGCTCGATTTGTCAGGGCTGAATTTCTCTCCTTGAGGGAAAGGGATTATGTACAGGCAGCTCGAGCTCTGGGTGTAAAAGATCGTAGAATCATTTTTCGACACATCCTCCCTAATGCATTAGCTCCAGTCTTTGTCACTGCCTCCCTGGGGGTAGCCTCAGCGATTCTGATAGAAGCTGGCCTTAGCTTCCTCGGTTTTGGCGTTCAACCCCCTGCGCCCAGTTGGGGCAATATTCTCACAGAAGGAAGAACCTATATCTTCGATGCCTGGTGGTTGACGGTCTTTCCAGGACTGGCGATTCTCATCACGGTACTCTCTTTTAATCTGTTTGGAGAAGGACTTCGGGATGCTCTTGACCCAAGGCTTCGAGGAAGAAGATAGAAATGGTCAATTACCAATTATCAATTGCCAATGGATCATTGAGAATTGAGAAATGAAAATTGAGAATTTCAAAAACAGACCTCTTCTGGAAGTCCGCGACCTCACCATCCATTTCTTCACAGAAGAAGGGGTGGTTCGGGCTGTTGAAAATGTGAGTTTTGAAATTTATCCCGGAGAGATTCTTGGTCTTGTGGGCGAATCCGGATGTGGGAAAAGTGTGACCGGTCTCTCTCTGTTAAGGCTCATCCCCATCCCGCCCGGTCGAATGATGAACGGCGATATCTTTTTCGATGGAAGGAACCTGCTCCAATTAGAAGAAAAGGAGATGGAGAAGGTAAGGGGAAATGACATCTCCATGATCTTTCAGGAACCGATGACTTCCCTCAATCCGGTCTTTACCATTGGAGACCAGATTATGGAGGCCATCATCCTCCATCAGGAATTGAATAAGACAGAGGCGAGAACGAGAGCGATTGAAATGCTCGATCGAGTGAAGATCCCTTCTCCTGATAAAACGATCGATTCCTATCCCCACCAATTAAGCGGTGGAATGAGACAGAGGGCGATGATCGCCATGGCCCTCTCCTGTCAACCCAAACTTCTCATCGCAGATGAACCCACCACGGCACTGGATGTGACCATTCAGGCGCAGGTCCTTCAGCTCTTGAAAGAAATCCAACGGGATATGGGAATGTCGGTCATGCTGATCACTCATGACCTCGGGGTGGTCTCGGAAATCGCGGATCGGGTGGCCGTGATGTATGCGGGAAGAATTCTTGAATATGGTCCCATCAAAGCCATCTTTGGTAAGATGCGCAATCCTTACACCCGTGGGCTAATGCACTCCATCCCTCAACTGACCGAGAAGAGAAGCAGGCTCAATGCCATTCCGGGCCAGGTCCCTGATCCCATGGACCTGCCCGTTGGGTGCAAGTTCAACCCGAGATGTTATCTGGTGATCGAAGACTGTAAGAAGGAAGAACCTCCCCTCTTCCAGATTAATGGAGATCACTTCAGCCGTTGCATCCGATGGCAGGAGTGCTGTTAGAAAAACAATGTCAAAGTTCAAAGTTCATGGTTCGATAGACTCACCATGATTTGAATAACATCCTGAGCCTGTCGAAGGATGGATTTTGCCATTCATTTGACATTTGCCTGCCTGCGCGAAGCCGCTTCGGCGAAGGCAGGGATTTTGGAATTTGGAATTTCCGATGGTGTCCCAAAATAACTTTCTGATTCAGGTTCAAGATTTAAAAAAGTATTTCTATAAAGAAGGGCTATTCTCTACAGATAAGATACCTATCCGTGCGGTAGATAGCATCTCCTTTTCCATTCGAAAAGGAGAGACGCTGGGATTGGTGGGAGAAAGTGGCTGTGGAAAGACCACCGCGGGCAAATCAATCTTAAGACTGATCGAACCGACCTCTGGCCAGATCTTCTTTAAAGGACAGGACATCCTCCATCTTGATCGGGAAGCCATGAGAAAACTGAGACCCCGTATGCAATTCATTTTTCAGGATCCTTATGAATCTCTCAACCCGAGGATGAAGGTAGGACAGATCATAGGTGAGGGTTTGGAGGTTCATGGATTGGCTTTAGGGAAAGAAAAAATCCAAAAGGTTTCAGAACTTCTCGAAAAAGTGGGCCTCCATCCACAGGATGCCCTTCGTTACGCCCACGAGTTCAGCGGTGGACAGCGCCAGAGGATTGGAATTGCCAGGGCCATCTCCCTCAATCCTGAACTGATCGTTGCGGATGAACCCGTCTCTGCTCTGGATGTATCCATCCAGGCCCAGATTCTTAACCTTCTGATGGACCTGCGAGATCAACTGGGTCTCACCTATCTCTTCATCTCCCACGACCTCCGTATTGTTAAGCATATCAGCGAACGAATAGCGGTGATGTATATGGGAAAGATCATAGAGATGGCCAATAGTGAGGATCTTTTCAAACGACCCCTACACCCCTACACCCAGGTCTTGCTCAAGGCCATCCCAAAATTGGATCCCTCCCAAAAAAGAGAAGAAACTCTTTTGAAAGAGGAACAGCATCTCTTGCCTTCGAATCGAGGATGTCTGTTCCAGCCACGATGCCCCCATTTCAAAGAAAAGTGTCAAACCGAAGAACCCCTGCTCATGGACGAAGGAGAAGATCACCTCGTCGCCTGCCATTTTGTTTCCTAAGGATTTTTTAAAACAAGTCCACATTTTACTTGACAAATGTAAATATTTTTAGTATAAATAATTTGAGCTAAAACATTTGGATATAAAATGGGAAGAGAGGCTGATCAAGACAAAGTGATTTTAGGGATTACGCAGTGTCTGCGACGTATTATTAAGTCCCTTCAAAACTATTCTCAAAAGGTATACAGCCATTTTGGAATTACTGGTCCTCAACTTTGGGTGCTTAAAACCATATACCAAAATGGTAGCTTGCCTCTTGGTGAGTTGAGTAAAAGGATGTACCTACATCCCAGCACTTTAACAGCGGCTGTGGATAGACTTGAGAAAAAGGGATATGTTTTGAGAAATCGTATTAAAAAGGATCGAAGAGTCATTAATGTCCAATTGACACCTGAAGGGAACAGGTTGGCAAAAAGAGCGCCTAAGCCAATTCAAGGGAAAATGATTTATGGGTTGAGGAAGTTGAAAAAGGATGAACTCTTTTTGATCTATAGATCCGTTGAAAAATTAGTAGAAATCATGGAAGCCGAAAAAGTGAAGGTCACTTTCCTGTTTGATCAAGAGGCATAGCCCCTTAATGTTAGAACGATCTAATACTCATTTTGGAAGTGATGATCGTCTCGGGATTCGGTTTCAGTAAAGAGACGATGATGATATACCAAGAATTAGAGAATGCCTTCCCGAAGGCGACGCTTGCGCGTGCAAAGAAATGTTGGACAAATCAGTACGGAATAGCTGAGCCCTGTCTGACTGATGCATATTACGAGATTGCTGAGAAAGATGAGTATTACGGCCATCTAAAATCAGAGATCGGAATCACCAGAGAAAAATCTTTAGAAGCAATCAAGTTTTGCAAAGCACCGTCTGCCCCCACGCCACCAAAGTTGGTAAGCCTACCATTAAGTGCCAAGAAGTCCATCCAGGATAAATTCAACATTCCGGATGATCGAATGATGGTCAAAGGGGACGGGAGCGAAGGACTATTGCTGGCAATCGAACTAAAGAAAGGCGTTCTAAAAACAGGAAAGTGGAGTTCAGAGTGGTTCTTTAATTTCCGATAAGTTGAAGTTTCATTATAGAAAGGAAGTGAGATGAAATGAAAAAGCTGATTTTATTGGTTGGCCTTCTTACATTGGTAGCTTTTGTTTCTGGGGCCATCGCGGCAGCCCCTCCGAAGGAAACAACAGCCCCTGCCCCGGTTGCACCAGCTGTCACTAAAACAGCTCCTCCTGCCAAATTGGAAAAGTTCGGCGGTAAAATTAAGAGTGTGGATGCAGTGGCAAAAAGCGTTGTCGTTGCCAAGGGGAAGGATGAAAAGAACTTTATGGTCACCGCCGATACAAAGATTGCCAAGGGCAAAGAGACTCCTAAATTCGAGGATCTGAAGGCGGGAATGAATGTCTCCATCGAGTACAATAAGGATGGAGATAAGAATGTGGCTGTAGCGATCAAACTCGCTGAACCAAAAAAGAAGTAAACATAGAAGCCACACTCAACTGGTATGGCTCTTAATTCTATTCTGAACTCCACTTTGAATATAGCTAAGAGAGAGGTAGTCACTATTCTGGTTACTCCAGGACTGTGAAGAAGGTCATAACAAAGGGAGGTAATAATACTATGAAAAGGGTGATTACTTGGTTGGCGCTACTGGCTCTTCTGACAGCTCCATTTCTGTCTGCCTGCGAAACAAGCAATCTTAAGCAGGAAAATGAGAGTCTGAAGAAACAAATAGAATCCCTTAGCCGCGAAAAGGCCCAACTGGAATCGCAGGTAAGGGAGTTTACATCAAAGGGCTCAGAGTTGACCGCAAAGGTGGATAAGCTTACCAGGGTTAACGAAGAGCTTAAGGCAAAGGTGGATGAGTTGTCCAAGGTCAACGAAGAGCTGAAGGCAAAGGTAGAGAAGAAGGCCCCCGCCAAAATGAAGGCCTTACCAAAAAACAAATAGAAAGAGGGTATGAGTCTTGTGGTAATGGAGAGGCATCCATATGACACCGTTTGAGAGAGACCTTCTTTCTATACTATACGCTTCAGTTTTATTCCTTTTAGGCCTGGTTCCTCTCCTTATCTATCGAGGTAACGGGGCAAGGTGGTGAAAGAGGAAAATACTCTGATTTTTTTTGTTGATGACAAGGCAAAGATCACCAATGCTGGGAAGGATATGCCTTTCGCAGAATTAAAGAAAGGGATGCATGTGTCTATCAAGTGTAGAAAGCACGGAGACAAGATGATCGCTGTAAGGATCAAAGTCTTAACCAAAAGTGCCAAAGAAGGCTGAGGGAAAACCTGCTGAAGCAGCAAAGAAGTATTAGTTATGCGAACAAATCTTGAAAGGAGGGGTCCGATAGGCATGGATGGTAAGATGAAAAGAATCCAAAAAGACATTTGGGGATGGTATTACAGTAATTAGGAGGGGTGTTACGCACTGCCAAACAAGGAAAAGGAGATATTAAAATGTCAGTCAAAATTGGAGAAGTTCAGACCAAAGTATCTTCCG